>Ga0310121_10001732_pt1 | contig 21665 bp, 21 predicted proteins | sample CB27_Tmax_986_MG_FD_203504 | JGI IMG/M metagenome (GOLD analysis project Ga0310121, IMG submission 203504) | Marine microbial communities from Western Arctic Ocean, Canada - CB27_Tmax_986 | ecosystem: Environmental > Aquatic > Marine > Oceanic | place: Canada: Western Arctic Ocean | collected...
AAACATCAATTACTTCTGGATCTACTGATGCAAATCCGTAATTCGGGCTCCAAGCTATCCGCAAATCTTTGATATCTCTGTTCACTGAGGACATGAAATCCGGTACTGGTTTTCTAGCAGTAGTAGGATCTCTAGGATCGTGCCCAGCAATGATATTTAGGAGCAATGCTGAATCAGCAACTGTACGGCTTAATGGCCCCGGTTGGCCAAACATGTTAGGGATTACTGGTCCTCCCTCCACTCCACTGAACCCGGATACTCGTCCCTGTGTCGGTTTGATACCGTATATGCCACAAAAACTAGCAGGAATACGTATTGAACCACCGCCGTCCCCACCTGTTGCCAGTGCACAAAGACCGGCTGCTACTGCTGCTGCTGCTCCGCCACTTGATCCACCGGGAGTGTAAGAAGTATTCCAAGGATTTCGTCCGTCATCTCCTAATCGGTTTTCACAAGTGCCTACTGCCCCAAATTCAGGCAGGTTAGTTTTACCTAATATAATTGCGCCGGCACTTTTAACTTTTTCAATTATCGCTGCGTCTTTGGTAGGAATATTGTCTTTGAGAGCTATGGAACCAAGTGTTGTTCTTATTCCTTTGGTCATTTGGGAATCTTTCACTGAAATTGGAAGGCCATGTAAAGGTCCGATATTAGAGCCTGTAATTAACTCACTTTCCGCCCTACGCGCTTGTTCCATAGCTAGTTCAGCAGTTGAGAGAAGGTAAGAGTTTAAATGAGTATCTAGTCTTTCTATTCTATTAATATAAAGTCGAGTAATTTCTACTGGCGAGATTTCTTTGGTGGCAATAAGTCTTAGTAAGTCGATTGCTGGGGTGAAAGCGAGGTCATCATTCATATTAGATCTCTCTCTCCTGGACGATTTACTTCGTTTCTATGTGCCTATTTATTTAGATATACACATAGAAAGCTTTCCGGTATAAGTTAACGAATATGGACGCAGTTACGGAGCGTGGTACGAGACAGAATGTCTTTTTAAGTAATCTGAGTCGGTTACATAATATCCTGCGCAAGCTTTTATGCGCACTCTAACTGACCGCCATCCCAGCGTGTCCGTCTGAATGCGTCTTCCTCACCTTGGTTCATTAGAGATATTTTCTTACGGGTTCTCAGCCACATGTTATTCCATTCTTCAGCATCTCTAAGCACACTTTTTGGAGCAACACGACTTCGAGCTACAAATCCAGGGAATATAGATCGTCCGGTGGCCTGCCCAATTGGGTTGTATCTAAGGTCTAGGCTCCACCTCACTTCATTGCTTAGGTTTGGCAAAGAGCCGTGAACCGTCTGTTTGTGCATAAAAATCACGTCGCCTCTTTTCGTTGGGAGTGGGAGGGATTTTTCGGCATCAAACAATTTCTCTGGTATTTGCGTTTGTCCTGCTGTTGCTAACCCATTACCGAAATAGTTTGGACAATGGGTCAACAAGCCGGTTTTGTGGCTGCGTGGCACCACTAGCAACGGTCCTTTCTCAACGGTGGCATTTTGTAATGACATCCAGACAGTCAGCATTTGAGTTTTGTCCGCCTCTACTGTGGTCACTCCGTGATCCTGATGCCAAATGGTTCGGCCAAGTATTGGTTCGCCGTACTTATTTTTAGGGACGAACCTCTCAGGTGGTTTTATTCGAACGTGTTGAATAGGATTGGAGTATATTTCGGAACCTATGAGGGATTCTACAGCATCCAATAAGTTATCTGAAGTTAGAACGTTGAATACGGCGGGACCAGTCCAGAAAGGGGTGCTTGGAGTACAATCTTTTATTGGAAGATGCATATCGAAATATTGCGCATGACAGTTTCCTGATTCCTTCACTATTTCGATCATACGATCACTAAAATCCAACTCTTCCGATAGTGAAGAAATCTCTCCCTTATTGTGAAGCGTGGTAGCCAATTGATCTAATACCAATTCGTATTCTCGTATCAATGGATCTAAAACTTTCTCAGGATCCAGTAAATTCCGAACTAATACGTATCCTTCCCTTTCAAAGTATTTAACCTGCTCGTTGGTTAAAATTGACATCGGAAACCTCCTAGAGATCAATGCGCCGCAATAGTCGCATGAACGGGATAAACAGTCAAATAAATAACTCTGTTATAGAGTAGTTCCACACTAAGATTTACTTGAAATCTTAGGCTGTTTGAGATATTGGTTTTTCCGAAGCTCGCGATATGAACACTTAATGCAAATATGAGAGGTTTTAATGATGGAATATTGAAAGTGTACTTAAATTGGATTCGAGGTCTCAGAAAACCTTCTGATTCAATAATAGCCACCAACCCAAATCTTATAAGTGTCGTGTGAATACCCGTTAGTTACTGAAACAATGGATAACCCCATCATCACTTTCTTGTTCGGGATCACTTTGATATACCTCACGTTGAGGAGTTCGCTAGATATTTAACCATGCGAATGCTACTAAATCATGCCTTATTAATCTTGATAGCGACTCCTATTAATATTTTAATTTTAAACTGTCAACGACTCACATTAGGAACCATTGTGATTATTGGAATCATCCTACTGATCGTTGTTTGGACCGAGGAAATGCATGATACAATGCCTCGCATCTTAGGAGTTCTAGTTATTATAGATGTCCTAGGAATCATATTGGTACCGATGTTGTCTAGAAGTTTCAGAATATGCAGTCGTTAATATTCCAATATATGATCAATCAATTCTAGGTCCGATTAAAGGTCCATGTATTGGCCCATTAGGTTATACTATCGTCAGTTCCTCTATTCATCCTCAAGAATATTACTTGTCCTATAATATGTAAAAACGACATTGGCAGACTGTATATACATTGGTAGAAAAATATTTGTTAAGGAGCCAAAATGAGACTTGCAAATAAAGTTGCCCTTTTGTCAGGCATTGGCCAAGGTATGGGCCGCGCTACAGCTCTATTGTTTTCCCAAGAGGGAGCGAAAGTTGCATTGACAGCGAGAGGAATCAAACGGTTAAAAGAAACATCAGATCAAATACGAGCTGATAGAGGAACCTCTCTGGTTGTCCCTGGAGACATGTCTGTGAAATCTCAAGTGGATGAGATTGTTAAAAAAGTGTTGGATGAATATGGGCGAATCGATGTTGTTTATTCCGCCGCCGGGGGCAACTTCGATCCCCAACGAAAATTGCATGATGTAGACGAGGACTTTTGGAATTCGACTGTGAGTAACACTATGAATAGCTTGTATAACTTGGCGCAGTCCGTTCGACCCATTATGAAACGACAAGGAGGTGGATCGATAGTTACGGTAGCTGCTAGTTTTAATGTTAGGCAGGAAGGTAATGCCGCGTATGGTGCAGCCAAGGGGGGGGATCATCGGCTTATCTCAAAATCTAGCCAGGGAATTCCACCCAGATAATATTCGAGTCAATACCATTGGTGCTGGATTATTCCGTGGTTCTCGGGAAGGGACTAAAATACGTCCGGCTGCGAGTACGCTTATTAGAACAGGATATCCTCAGGATATCGCCTATGCTGCGTTATTTTTTGCCAGCGACGAATCTGCTTGGATAACCGGACAAACTTTGTCGGTAGATGGAGGTATTGATGTGGGAGCTAGAGGTCTTTGGGAACATGAGATATAAGAAGCTCGATCTATTACAATTCCGATGACAAGAACTTTATTTGACCTGCACTACCATAGCATGATTGGCTATACTGATTAAGAGTTTCAGTACAAAACGGATCTACGCCTTATAGTTTGTCTATCTGTCTATGCCTTCAAATTTTGTATTAGAAAGATGGAAATGAAATTAATAAAAGGTTGGTTCATTGGCGGCATAACTGGGTCTCTGACTGGTTTACTATTCTTATAATAACTTTTATTCTTTCAAATGACGGTTTATTGATATTGCCTGAATTTCTCATTGTTTCTATAAGTCCTGCTGCGATTGCAATAATTGTTGGAAAGGCTACTTGTTCTAACCGTAACAACCTAACTGTTTGTAGGATATATGACATTGTTGGTGCCTCTATCCGATCCCAATTTGGTGGACCAGACCCAAATACTAAATTTGTAGCTATTGTCTTTATGCTTGGATTGGGTGGAGTGATAGTTTGGAGTAGTCCCTTCGTCTTATGGAACTTTATAAGACGGAAATCAGGCCAATAATTCGTGTTTTACCAGGTAGTGGACAATGCACATATTCGAACACCTTTTTTTACTACATGAATGGATATTTAGATTGGCATTATGTCATATTAGATGATATATACAATAGTTGAATTTGACCTAGGGAACTCATACGAACTTTTTCAAGGAGGAAAATGTGACGGGACGAGTAAAATATCCTCTAGCTGTACCAATCAAAGCTGGTTTGGATATTATAGAAAGATACAAATTGAGAGCTGAAAGTTCTCTGAGAGACGACATCGAAGATTTTCCTGAATATTCATCTGTCTTATATAGTGCTCATGCCCCCACTACTATAGGAAATGAGCGCTTAAACATTGCTGCAATCGACGATGGATTCCGAGACTTAAGCCTATCAATATTCAAGGATTACCTGGATAAATGTTCCTTATTCCCTAACGTAAGGCAGTTTAATATGCATTTCGCCTTAAAGCGTTGGATCACAGAGACTCAAGTCAGAGGTCAAGTAGGAGATTATGAAAGACATATTGAATCAGTAAGAATTTTGGCGGAATACGCGGCGAAGTATGATATCGAGATAGTATTAGAAAATATAAATAGCTACTGGGAACTTAATGGCATTTCCCCTGCAACTTCTCTACATGAAGTGAATTGGCAGAAGAAGAATGAAGCATTTGGCATGCATCCGGAGGAGTGGATTCAAATATGCATGGACGTGGACCGGGAAAATGTACGTTTATGTTTAGATACTAGCCACGTTTGTACTTATGCCCACAGATTTCCAGGAAAAGATCGAGAATCAACAATCGACTCCTTTTTGATTCGCCCAGATTTAATTTCTCATGTCCACTGGAGTGATAACTATCTGTATGACGTGAGAGGAAGAGATGATTCACACTTGTTGGTTGGGAAAGGAACCCTTCCTATCAAATTTCATAGATCAATTAAATACTTAGATGCGACAATACTTTTGGAGCATTTCTACACTGAGATCGAGTTAGAAGAAGAACTCCGCTTTATCGATGGACTTTAATTTACTTATAATGATTATAAAGTTTAACCAGCAGTCATCTAAGATAGAAGCGATGGAAACTCATATACTGTAAATATTACAATAAACTAAGGTTTATGGTGATACGCTAATTAATACAACACCTAAAACAATCAGTAGAGACCCTGTTATTCTACCTGTAGTGTAAGGCTCTTTCAGATAAAGTGAGCCTAGCAAAACTCCTATTACTATACCAACCTCTCGGACTGGGGCGATATAGCTAACTTTGGATAATTGTAATGCACTCAATACGAGACCGTAAGAAAAACACATTAAAAGACCGACAGCAAAAATGGGCAGCTTATGTATTTTCAGTTCCCCGAGAATTGCCTGAAATCCGTGTCGAAAAATCACGTAAGGCGATAGCAGGAGCCCAGTACCCAAGAACATAAAATACATGTACAGTAACGGCATCACCTGTGTTACTCCAGCTTTATCCCACAACGTATAGGCAGCGATAGTTATGCCCGTTAAGATGGCTGATATGTTTCCAGGATCATTAAGCATCCCAACAGGATTGTGGAAGATGTATGAAACTCTTCCCCAAAGATATATTGTGTATATACCGATTATGATAGCGAGTATTCCGAATACGGCACCTGTTGAGACTAGTTCACCAAAAATCATTACACCTAATATTGGTACAAGTGCAGCTCCTGAGCCACGAACAATTGGATATACAAATGAGAGGTTTGCTTTGGAATAACTGCGCCCCAGAAGGCTAAAGTAAAGAGCGTGCAGAAGAATGGTCCCTGTTATATACAACCATCCTGATAGGCTTACAGGGTACTGTGAATACAAAGTGAGGCCCAAGGGCATGAAAAATATACCGCTGCTAATGACCGATAGCCATATAAATATACTATGGTTTAATCCACGCTTAACCAGGAAATTCCATACAGGATGCATTAACGCTGAAAATATCACTAGACCAAGTGCTAAATAAGACATGTAATTTAGTATAACCTGATCTTTCAGTTTATAAATAATCTCAATGAAATTAGTTAATGGTTGTAGAAAGGATAGCCGGACAACAGGGACCTTTCGAATCGATTAATATAGATAATACTTCCGTTTAGGTTTTGCGGAGATTATAACGACAAATTGTAGCCTACTTAAAATAAATATCTTTGTAATAGATCTAATCTTGACTGGTAAAAGGAATTCGGTTTATCATCCTCCAATGGATGATAGAAACTCGCCCAATATGAAAACTACACGAACCACAATAAACCGTATGCCAAAGAGAGCATGTTATGACAGAGAAGTTATATATACGATACTTGATAGTGCATTAATATGTCATGTTTCCTATGTTTCCAAAGACGAACCTAGAGTTATACCTACAGCATTCGCAAGGATTGGAGACGAAATTTTCATCCACGGTAGTCGTGTGGCTGGAAACATCAAAGCGCTGGCCTCTGGGATAATGGCATGTATAAGTGTAACTAGATTAGACGGTCTAGTTCTGGCTAGATCAGGATTTAATCATTCGATGAACTATAGATCTGTAATTATTCATGGGTCTGGCACTAAAGTAGAATCGAAAGCCGACAAACTCACTGTACTCAACGCTTTCATGGATCACTTAGTTCCTGGGCGGTCTAATGACGGATTAAAGCCAATTTCTAACAGAGATATCCTTGATACCACGATTATTAGCTATCCATTGAATGAAATGTCTGCAAAGATTCGAGTAGGTCACCCCAATGATGAAGACGAAGATTATGAACTAGAGGTCTGGGCTGGGATCATACCTATAATGCGACAATTTGGTGAACCAATAACAGATCCTAAAATGCGCCATCCAACACCTGTACCTGATTATATTAACAATTATGAAAAATAGCCTTTGTTTTACAGTGAGTTCGACTCGTAAAAAGCTCAGTATTCTGCCGAAAGACTTCAGAAATCTAGCTCCATCGCCATTTTGTTAAAAAGGCTAGCACAAATATGATGGTTGAGGTTAATGCGATAGATGGTCCTGAGGGTAGGTTAAGATGGTAGGATAGATATAGCCCGATAACGGATGAACTTACACCAAATAAAATCCCTACAGAGATTACGGTTGAGAAACGCCTGACTATAAGGCTGGAGGCTGCGGCAGGGGTTATTAACATTCCAACAACCAAAATGATTCCCACAACCTGAAGAGATACTACTATTACAATTGATAAAAGTGCCAACAACAGGTAGTTAATTTTTGCCGCTGGCAATCCCGCAACTGTGGCGCCTTGAAAATCAAACCCTATGAACACCATTTGCTTGTATAGAAGTATCATTAAAATAAGAGTGACTGCTGTTAAGCAGATTGTTATATACACATCCGTATTTGACGTACTCATTACTTGGCCGAGTAGTATATCTTCAACATTGATTCTGGTACCCCCGAGTAATGTAAGAAGGACTAGGCCCAAAGCAAATAGGCCAGTAAAAAGAATTCCAATTGAAGCGTCATTGGAAATATTGGATTTCTTAACTATGAATCCGATTGTTAATGCCACGACGATTCCCATTGGTATTGCTCCAATTAATGGGCTGAATCCCACAGCATATGCTACTACCATACCTGGTAGAACGGCGTGAGCTAAAGCGTCACCCATAAAACTCATCTCACGGTTTATTACATGTGCCCCTAAAAATGGGCATACTACACCGATGGATATACAAACTATTAGAGCACGTATCATGAATTTATATTGGAAAGGCTCGATAATTAGTTCAAACCACATGAGTGTGCTTTCCTATTTGGTGTTCGGCAAACACTTCACCATGAGAACCATAAAGTTCAGTTAAAATTTCCTTAGTGAATACTGATTCCGGTTTGCCATGAGCGCAGATGTGCCTATTGATGCACAACACTTCGTCAAATCTGTCGGCTAAAGTGTTTAAGTCGTGGGTTGCAACAAGAATTGTCTTACCTTCATCTCTAAGACTTCTTAGAACGTTTATCACCCCTTCTTGTGACGAAATATCTACACCGCTAAAAGCCTCATCCAAAATCAAAATATCAGCTTCCTGTGTTAAGGCACGTGCTATAAATGTCCGTTGCCTCTGACCTCCAGATAACTTAGACACCAAGTCGTCTCGGTTATCCCACATGTCTACTTTTCTTAGAGATTCCTCAATCAAACTGTTGTCGGTAAACCCTAGGTTCTGTAGTAGTGACACCTTGGCTGATTTACCCAGGCTCACAACATCCCATACTGATAATGGAAACCTCCAATTGACACGTTCCTTCTGAGGTACATAACTTATTTTTCCTCGTGAATTTCCTGGGGGCAGACCATTTATTAAGATTTGCCCATGTGCTATTGGTTGTAATCCCACTAAGGCATTGAATAACGTGCTTTTGCCTCCCCCATTTGGTCCTACAACTCCCGTGAGAACTCCTCGAGGTATGGCAAAGGATACATCATCTAAAGCTAAGAAACTTTCAAATTCTATGCAGGCATTAAAAACCTGAATACAACAGGTGCAATGCTCTTGTGAGCATGGACATCGTAAGGTCATATATTCCCCCAAGTTAAATGTGTAGTTGATCTAATCACTTAAATTTGAGACGATTAAATTAATATTATATTTAATGAAATCAACATAACTTTGCCCAGGATTAAGCGTTTCTACATTTAAGCCTGTAACCACTCTTATTCCTGTTTCCTCCGCTATTCTTTGCGAGGTCTTTCCGTTGGTATCGTTTCCCAGGAATATAACCTGTATGTCATGTTTTCTTATAAGTCTTATGGCTGATGCCAGATCTTTTGGGGTAGGACCTGCTCCTGAACTGAAATCCGGAATCACTGCTTTAAGAACCTCAATATTATAGCGGTTTCCCAGATATCCTAAAGATTCATGTTCTGTCATGATCTTTCGTTTGGATTCAGGAATTGTACTGATTTCGCCAACTATATTTTGGTCGAGTTTCTCTAACTCAATGGCGTATTCTACAGCTTTCTCTGTGTAGTAACTGTGTCCATCAGGATCAATACTAGACAGAACTTTTGCAATTGATTCTATCACCGTCGAAACAAGAGTAGGATCGAACCAGAAGTGTGGATCGTATCGGTCTTGAAATTGGCTGTCTTCGGATCTAGTGAATTCGAGTGGTGAGATAAAGTCTACCAATGTTACCAAAACAATATCTGGATGGCTATCTAACAGCTTAACTAGCCAAGGTCCTTCATACTGCAATCCAATAGCGAATACATATTGCGCAGAGATTATTTTGGCAATATCTTTTGCGCCTGGATTGTAGGTATGCGTATTAACCGAATAGGGTATTATGTGATCAGCAGATACTCTTTCTCCACCAACATAATTTATCCATTCGGATACCAGAGGAGTAGTAGCCAGTATGTCGGTTTCATTTGTAGCAGAAATAGATAAATCAACCTTGGTCTCTCCTTTTGTATTGTCCGAAGGTTGCTGTTGCATCGATATTGTTTCGTCACTAGAGACATTACAGGCAGGTAGTACTGCTATGATGATTAGTATGGAAACGTGTAATGCTACAAGTTTGCCCAACATTCACCGCTCCTTGTTATTTGCATATCATATAATGCGAATGATTCTCATTCTGTATTAAATGAGAATAAATCTCAGTAAATGTTTTGTCAAGGATAGAAGGCACTAGTATAATTGATTAATGATTTCAGCTAGAAAACAATCCAGAAATTTACTAAGTTCACGAAATGCATCTATTACCAATCCCAGATTGGTAGTACTTGAACTATTGTTGAAGGAATCTCGGCCTTTAACAATAGATCAAGTACTAAAACTCTCGAGAGGAAAGCTGGCTCAGTCGACTCTATATCGTGTAATAAGCGATTTGAGAGATTTTGGATTAATAAGCGAATTCACGACACCTGAAAACACCATGGTTGTTGAACTCAACGTAGGCTGGACGCGACATCACCACCACATTTTTTGCCGAAAATGTGGTTCCATAACAGATATTGAATTGAATCCGGAGTTGGAATTAAATCTAGAAAAAGAAGTTAAAAAGATCGAAAATGAATATTCGTTTTTAATTGATTCGCATTCTCTCGAATTATTTGGCTCGTGCAACTCCTGTACCAACGAATAGTAAAAGTAAAGTTGTTTAGTATGATGGAATTATAGCTTTTTAACAATTGAAAATAGGTGTCAAGGGCGGAATAGGGTGCACAAGCTAGGAGATTTCCTCTGTTAGAATCAAATGACTAACCGTATGTGTATAATTACAGTATGATTCGACAAAATGTTAATCTATGCGCCGTCACGTAGCTTGACTCAACGTAGGAGAACTTTGAGCACTACCGCTAGACCGATTCCCAATATCGCTGGACAGGTGATGACAGTCAATGGGCTGATGGATCCCGGGCACCTTGGTTCTACAATAATGCACGAGCATCTCTTCATTGAACTCTGGAGGGATAAGGTGCCGTCCTTTGACTCACCGGACAACGAGGCTCTATTGTGGGATGAGAAGCTCACTATAGAGACTCTGCACATGGCCCATCGGCGCCAGCCACTCATCAAAGACAATTACATTCTCAGCGACGAGGACATGATCATCGCCGAGACGATGCAATTCAAGAAACGAGGTGGCTCCACTATTGTGGACGTGACCAATATTGGTTTAGGCAGGGAACCACATTCTTTGCAACGAGTGTCTAGAGTAACTGGACTGAACATCGTTATGGGAGCAGGCTGGTATCAGAAAGCATATCACCCGGACAATATGGACCAACTGACCGTGGAGGATATGGCCGATAAGATTATCTGTGATGTAACTGTAGGTATAGACGATACTGGAGTAAGATCTGGCATAATTGGCGAGGTTGGTATCAATGGAGAGCCACTGATATCCAACGAGATCAAGAGTCTACAGGCCTCTGCCCGGGCCAGCCAAGTCACCGGAGCTGCAATCACCCTGCACCGAGGAGGTGCTGGCCAGAGAGAGGCACGAGACCATGAGTATATTGGGTGAGAATGGGGCGGATCTCTCGCGAGTGATCTTCGGGCATAGTGATGAGATTGCCGGTGATCTGCCCCTGATGATGGAGTTGCTGAGCCAGGGCGTCTACATCCAGTTCGACCTGCTGAGTCGCGTGGGAGAGCCGTTGAGATTCCATCCGGATGCCGACGATCACGGATCGATTAACACTAGTGCTAGCACTGCCGCCGTAGCAGACGCCATACCACAACTCATAGAGGCGGGCCACGCCAATCGTATACTGCTCTCTCAGGACGTTTACACCAAGATGCAGCTTAAGGCCTATGGCGGGACGGGATACTCATTTGTTCTGGAGATATTCTTGCCGGAGATGCGTTCCCGAGGCGTGTCGGAGGAGCATATCAAGATGATGATGATTGAGAACCCTGCCCGAGTACTTACCTTTGCTGAGCCTCAAAGCTAGCAGAGGATAGATGTCGTAGCGTTCATAGGCGGTAAAGTTATTGGTGTATTTGAACTTTAATGGAGCCAGAGCTTTTATTCGATGCTATTTCAAACCCTCGTTGAATATCCGACAAGGCGAATTTATGAGTTACCATTTCTTTAAGATTAACTCTTCCTGAATCCATTAAATCTATGGCTACTTCATAATCATGTTTGCCATCTATTACGCTGTAACAAATGGAAGCCAGTATGTTGTGTTCTCTAACATGGCACTGCAGAAAGTCCACTGGAACTGGAGCAAAAAAGCATCCTAGTATGACTATTCGGCCCATATGGCGGGTTATGTTAAACGACTGATGAATTGTCGCCCCGCTATTACCTCCGACAGTTTCCAGAGTTATATCGGCACCTCGACCGCCAGTAATGTCTAACACGGCTTCTTTGAGCAAAGCACCTTCGGGAGGCAATGCTTCATCAGCCCCCAGCAGTTTCGCTAGTTCAGCCTGATGTTTATGTCGTGCTGTAACGAATATTTTGCCAGCTCCTAAAGCCCTGGCGGCTGCCACAGTGGTAAGGCCAATTGTGCCTGATCCTAATACTACCACGGTGTCACCACTGTTCATACGACCTCGACGTATTCCATGAACCGATACTGCTAATGGTTCTACTAGTGCTCCATCCTGCCAATTCATGTTTTTACCTATAGGGTAACAGCCATCAGCTCTGCGCTTAATGTATTCGGCAAATCCTCCTCCTTCATTGGATGTTTTATTAGAGCAGTGAATAAATTCACCCTGTCTACAAAACCAGCAATCCTTACAATTCAATCCTTGTCCTATAGTTTCTATGGCTACCCGCTCTCCAAGTCTACTTACATCAATGCTGCTTCCTACCTCAACTATCTCACCTGCAACCTCGTGTCCTCCTGGAACCGTAACTAGATGGGAGTAATCTAGGAGATCTGAACCACAAATACCAGTGGCTTTCACTCGTATCAAAACGTCTCGATCTTCAAGACTAGGACGGTTCATATCTTTTAGTTGCATTGTACCCTTGCCATCGTGTAAAGCCGCTTTCATAGTTGTCAAATTCTTCCTCCAATATAAAATGCTTTCTTATAAGTCAGTCAATAAATATTAACAAGAATGGAAATAATAACAAAGATTGTCAATTTGTAACTTTACATTCTGGCGACAGAATGCCTAGATTAACTAATATGGAAGCGAATATGTTAAATATAGAGGTAAAAAGATATTGAGAATTCCTTATGACAAATCTATACTCCCGAAAATGAAGTGCTTAATGGTTGAGGGGGCCTTCGGAAATTTTTACAATAAAACTTTGAAAAAATCACCCTTATTAAGATTATAGGGTAGGTATTAGTTGTTAATACAAATATTTGAGGATGGTTTAGTTATAAGGATATATTATGACTAATCGTTTGAGATTGAAGCGTAAGGTTGCTATTGTGACAGGTGCAGGGTCTAGTGGACCAGGTATTGGAAATGGGAAGGCCACTGCTATACTTTTTGCGCGTGAAGGGGCATGTGTGTTACTTGCAGATTTGTGTGAGGAGCGGGCACAGGAAACACTTTCATCAATTGAGGCCGAAGGTGGGAACGCTTCCACTCTTGCGGTAGATGTTACCAATAAGGAAAGTTGTAATCATATGGTTAACGAGACATTGAGACGATATGGTCGAGTCGACGTTCTTGTAAATAATGTTGGCATATCTAAACGTGGATCTGTATTGGATGTTACTGAAAAGGAGTGGGACAATATTATGGCTGTCAATGTAAAAAGTATGATGCTTACGAGTCAGCAGGTCATACCAAGGATGAAGGAAGGAGGAGGTGGGTCTATCATCAATATTGCTTCAACTGCTGGTCTCAGAGCTCATCGCAGTACCCCGTACACTACTTCAAAGGCGGCAGTTATAGGATTGACTTTTTCAATGGCTGCAGACCACGGTAGGGAAAACATCAGAGTGAATGCAATTGCGCCGGGTCTAGTTTACACTCCAATGGTGGCTCCACGTATGGACGATGATCTAAGGGATAGTAGACGGCAGGCCTCCCCTTTAGGGATTGAGGGCACGGGGTGGGATATAGGATGGGCTGCTCTTTACTTAGCTAGTGACGAATCTAGATGGGTGACAGGGATAGTGTTACCTGTAGATGCAGGGTTGACAGTCACTACTGGTATCACCTACCAACCGTTAGGCCAACAGATAAAGTACTAGTATCGGCATAGAATGATTGAAAGACACGCTAGAATCCCTTACCTATTTTTTTGCTCGCTAGGAAGATAGGAATGACTCGATCAGTTTTTGATTGATAGTCTTGATATAGTGGGTATGCTTTCACTGCTAGGGTCCATAGGCGCTGGAGTTCCTTCGGATCCTTAATTTCACGAGCAATCATCGAGTAGATTTTAGTTTCATCTCTGATTTCAACTTCGGGACTTTCTAACAGATTATAGTACCAAAGGGGATTCTTAGGAGCTCCACCTATGGAAGCCACCAATACATAGCTATCTCCGTCTGCCACTTTCATTAAAGGTGTTTTTCGTATTGCGCCGGTTTTCCGTCCTATGTTATTAACTACGATGACTGGTAGTCCTCTTAACGTAGTGCCATCTTCCCCTCCACTCTTTTCATATAATTCGACTTGGTCGGCAACCCACTGTGTGGGACTAGGTATATATTGGTTCATCGTATTCTAAACTCCTGTAGGAAATACCAGGGTGAGTTAATATTAAGGGAACTTTTTTATCTAAGTGAGGGAGTTGCTAGTGCTGTGATAAGTATTACAGCACTAGCTTATTCGTATCTTAGTGCCTCAGCAGGATAGGTCTTACTAGCCTCGTTAGCAGGTATCACGCTAGCTAAAATGGATGCGATGATCGTTATGGCAATTAATATACCTACCTCTCCTATTGGAACAACAAACTTAGCTCCTTCAAACTCCTTGGAAATTTCCAGGAAAATTAACCATGACTGTAAAACACCGAGAAATACTCCCACAATTATCCCTAGAAATGTTATAAATGAGGACTCAATTAAGAATTGAACTCTTATCATGCTTGATTTAAACCCAATAGCTCTAAGTACTCCGATAGATTGTCTTCGTTCAACTACAGCTCTTACCGACAATACTCCTATAGCTGCAACGCCAACGACTAATCCAAGACCACTGAATCCTTGGAAAAGTTTATTAAATGCATTGTTTGTTGCCCTCTGCTGCTCTAAGTTATCTAGGAGACTTTCTGCATTCATCCCGTTTGCTAAGAAAACCTTTTCTAATTTCTGAGAATATTCTGATGCGAACTCTTTGTTTTCCAGTGAAAAGTAAAAAGTGTCAAGAGGAAGATCTTGATTTGCTATCGCCGGTAGTAAAGATCTTGTTGAATAGAATGTCGCAGAATTACTTTGAAAACCTGTCCCTGATGCGAGCCGTTCTACGACACCTATAACCATTAAAGTTTCGGGCTCTGAAGAACTTCGCCTCTTCTTCATTTCTATAGAAAAAGAATTCATCGATTTCGGATCTCCTGGAGTTAAATATGATGTTTTAAATGTTCTGTCTGGAGGCCCAAACGGATCTCCAGAGGGTATGATTGATGCACTAGCAATAACCAGTCCTGGATTATTAATCAATGTTCGCCAAATATCTTCGTCTGTGCTTCCGTATTTTGGATCGAAATGAGCGAATTTCCATTGAGTCGAATCAAAAAACGAATCTTCTAAGGAAATGAGTTTGGAACCCTTATATGTATCGTTATCCCCTTTGGATTCTTTTACTTCCACAAGCACATTGGATGCTCCTGCAACAACGGAGAAATCAGACATATTTAGGGAGTCTCTTATATCTCCTGAAATGGAGAGGTCTGGACTTATAGTAGCTTTAATATCATATCCGCCCGTTACCCTTTCTGGCTGCGTTGAAGTGATATCACCTATGCCATTTAAAATTGAAAAAATCATAAGCGTAAATATAATTAGAGCGAACATAGCAACCGTTAAGCCAGTCCTAAATTTCGAAGCCATGGGGTAGATTATGGCAATTTTCGCTACGGCTTTTAAACCGGAAAATCTTGACAATATTAAATTCAAAATAAAGATCAATATTTTCGTGTTGGACATCAGTAGCCACACTGCTGCTGCTGTAGTTATACCACCGCTTAAAGGCCAAAACCATGGCCCTGGTTCCGATAATTCCCCTGCCCAGGGTTCAAAGAAGTCGAATGGTAGGGAATTAACCAAGAGTACAAGTCCTCCCTCAAAAGTGCCTCCAATTTGATTTATAGTTTCAGTATCAGAAATAGATTTCGAAGCTATAAATCTTATGAATAAAGCTAAAGCTAACACGCTGCCAGTTAATCCAATAAAGAAAGTCGCACCTGTTTCAGTCTGTAGTCCTGAGATCAACAATATAATCGAAAGCACCCCTAGTACAAGGTAAGATTGCTCCCCAAACAATTTAAATAGTGAGGTCGACATATTTATGGGCCATAGGATCGGAGATAGTAATAAAAGTACAAGAGTTTTTACCCTACCTTGTTTTCCATTGATAATCGAGACTATTTGTTTAATGGGGTAGATCAGATTCCAAATAAAATCAAATAGCCTTTCCCTGGTTTGTTTAGGGTTCTTTTTGATGAACTCATCCTTAAGACCTCTAATAGCGACAACAATATTTAAGTTACTAACTCGGTACGCTGAAAACACTACTGTAATGAAAGTTAATAATAATCCACTACTAAAAGCTATTAGTAGAGATACAATTGAGTAATGTGGTGTGATTGTAAAATCGTTTGTGTCGATTAAATCTTGGAGAATGAATACCAAACCAAAACTTAAACCTACTCCAACAATGATTCCTACAATAGCTGCCAATAAAGCATATACTGTTCCTTCATAGGTAAATAATTGGATCAAATCTCTTCGTTTCAGCCCCACTGCCCTTGCCATTCCTAATTCTGTCGATCTTGCTGCAGCAAGTAAAACAAATACCAGGAAAATCAGTAGCATTCCGACCATAATAGAAAATGAACCAAAGATTGAGAAGATAGTGGTGACTCCAGTGGCAACAGTCTCAGCTAATTTAACACTATCATTTTTTTGGTCATCCACTCTAAGTGTATTCAATGAAGATGCAAGTATTGATATTTTACCTGCATCTTCTTGTAATCCGGATCTATCTAAGATGCCTAATATAATAAGTTGAGTCTGATAGTCACTTATATCTGATATGAAATCGATATTGAAATTCCCAGTAGTTAAATTATCAGATAATTGAGCGAGCACTTCAGATGAGTCTTTATCTGTTCGTCGAATATCTGTAGCCTCTACTGACAACAAATTTGGTATATCATTATCCTTTAAAATATTAAATATTTCTGATGCCACGTCAGTATTGGTTAATTCGGCCCTTAAAAATCTCGTGACATTTTCTGAAAGTTTTAGAGATTTTTCCCCTGTGCCTCTATTTGAAACAGCTATATTGGTGATCTTGCCTTTTTTGTTAAGAAATTCTTGCAGTGAATTCAGTTCAAATATGATGTAAGGATTTCTTCCGCCTCCAGCTAAACCTCCATTCTTAAGAACATCTGAAATCAGGAACTCTGTTTTTCCTGACCGGCTATAGACACTAAGATGCCCACCCTTATCTATTTTTAATATTTCGCTGGTGTCGGCGTTAATGTAGATCTGATCGTCGGTTAGAGAACTGATAGAAACGGTTTCACCGTGGAGGTTTTCTAACGTATCAAAATTATCCGAATATTTACCGTCGATACCTCTGACTCGGACATTGCTTTCAGCTAATCCTAAGTCATCGTTTGATACAGGCAAATTGATTTCAATTAATGGTAGCAGCCCGTCTATTTCAGTATTGTTCGAGGCAAGTCTTTCCAGGTTTTCAAATTCAGAGTAGTCAAAATATTCTTCTCCAAAAAGTTGAGTGCCTGGACCTTTAATTAATTCATCTGTTTGTCCCAGGAAATCGAAAGCTACGGAACGGACGGAATATCTGACCGTATCGCCAATGCCTAGGGAAACTGCAATAATGGCAGAACTAAGCATCAATCCAATTATAATTAAGATACTTTGGCCTTTTCTCCTAGGGATATTTCTGGTACCCATTTTCACTAAAATGAACCGCCGTGTAGCACCAACTAATATAATTATAGATACGATTACTACAAGTGATATCATCGATATTGCTAATTCTGACGCGGGTAGTCCAAAAACTTTTTCCATTTGTTAAACTATTTCCCCGTCTTTCATTTGTATGATTCTATTTGTTCGTCCACCGACATAAGCGGAATGAGTTACAATGACAAAGGTTTGGTTATTACTTTTATTCAGATTCGTTAACAAGTCCATAATTACCTTTTCATTTTGACTATCTAGGTTGCCCGTAGGTTCGTCTGCCCATACAATCGCGGGATCATTGACCAGGGCTCTGGCTAAAGTAACTCTTTGTCTTTCACCTCCGGATAATTCACCTGGCAGATGATGTTGCCAGTCTTCTAAATCAACCTCTGACAATTTCTGTAAAGCCCTATGTCGAGCTTCTTTAGCTGAGAAACCCGAGACTAGGAGAGGCAACTCAACATTTTCCACAGCTGATAAAACAGGAAGGAGGTTGTACGTTTGAAAAACGAAACCCATTTTTTTTGCTCTTAGTTCACTCAATTGATCATCATTCAAGTCTGTGAGCGTTCGCCCTTGAATTAAGATGTTGCCGTCATCAATTGAGTCTAGTCCGGAAAGACAGTTAAGGAGAGTTGTTTTTCCACATCCGCTGGGCCCCATTATGCCTACTACTTCTCCTTCTTCAATTGATAGGTCTAATCCTTTTAAAGCATGGACTTGCTGATCCCTCGATCCGTAATACTTATGCAAGTTTTGTGTTGAAATCACTATGTCTGTCATTTTATTTCCTGTCTTACTACATGGTATGGTCCCTATATTTTATACTAAAATGCGCCGTGAATATAGAAAAGAATATTAGTAAGCAAATAACGCAGAAGAGCACTTAGTATGCAGGTATTAACAATACCCATGATTTTGAAGCCTATTCGGATACTACTAAAGTCGATCTGGAAAATAATATGCTTGTATTTCAGTGAAGTTATCAATGTCACGACGAATAGGGTATATTTAGGGGAATCGTGTCCTGGTGGCAATGAAGTAGGCGGATAGAAATTATACTGCTAAAAATTTGATATGAAAGTTTTAAATAACACAAATAAGTTTCAATTCATTGTCATCGCCGTGATAGGGGTATTCGCTATCAATATGGTGCTGAACTCGATAATTTCAATCGTTTTATATAGAATCCTTGACCTCGAAGGTGATCATCCAATAGCTAATATATTGTCTGTGGCAGCGTCTATAGCAGGATTGGCTATGGCGATTTTCATAGGCTGGAAACTTTCTCAAAAGAAAGCCCAAGATGGGCTAGTATACGATCGATATCAAGATGACATTCCTGAAATACTAAATTGTCCAGTATGTGGTAGGGAGCATAGAAATTTAGAAGCCAATTATTGCGCCGGATGTGGGACGTCACTAAACTAAATTAAATTAGGTATCGGTTGTCGTGAAAGCTTGAGATATACACCAAAGCTCTGTAACCTCGGAGTTGATAAAGCTTTGTGCATTGTACTTTCATATGAAATAGGGAATGCTTATATATAATTCCCTCTATCAAGCAAGGCACCATCTAAGAACACGTCGGCAACATTTGATAATGCCCTTATGTCATCAGAAGGATCTCCATCTACAACTAATATGTCAGCCTGTTTTCCCAATTCTAATGAACCTACTTTGTCATCAACGTGGCAAGACTTCGCAGAATCACTCGTTGCTGACACTATTGCTTCCATAGGTGACATACCCCCAACAACGTGATCCTGTATCTCATATTGGAATCCACCCATTGTATAGTTAGCCCAGGCTGAATCGGAGCCACAAACCATTCTTACTCCGGCGTCTCTCATCCTCGCAAAATGATCCAATTTCAATTCATAACTCATTTTGAACCTGTCCAAAGCTTGACGGTTCAAATCTGTTAGAGGATCTGACTCGGCTTTCCTCTCTATTGACTTTATCTCCTCTATTCCTACATGGAACGTTGGATTAACAAAAACCCCCTGTTTAGCAATACGTTCGGCAACATCTTGTCGGTAACGATAAGTACCGTCAGGGTCTTGATGAGTAGCATGAACAATTGTATCAATGCCTGCGTCCAAGACATTGATCATACCCTGAGTAGAAGCACAATGTGCAACAGCATGTCTACCAAACTTATGGATTTCATTACATATTGCTTTCAGTTCTTCAACGTTGAAAGATGGGTGCGTTGGGAAAGACGTAACAGTACTTCCACCTGTGGCCGTGATCTTTATATAATCAGCTCCTTCTTTAAGAAGTTGTCTTACAGAGGCGCGACATTCATCTGCTCCTGTGGCCTGGATACCGAAATAACTGAGATGACCTCCAATAATCGCCATGGGTCGTCCTGCCAAAACCAATCTGGGCCCAACCGTAATACCCATATCAATGGCCTTTCGCAGCATGAATGTCGTCTGATTCTTCGCTCCACAATCTCTAACAGTAGTTACACCAGAATAGAGATGTGTTCTGGCGTTCCTTGCAGCCTGCAGAGTCAATACTTCATCTGGCAACAAAGTTAATTCGTTGCCGATTCTTCCATCTCCAATACCATTGAGATGAACATGGCAATCTACCAGGCCTGGTAGGATTGTTTTATCACCATAATCGAATTCCTGAACAACACCCGCTTCCCATGCTTCCGTGGCACCAGGAACGCTCCCAGCCTTTAGCCTCGTGGTCACCAAATCCTCCCCTCCCACCAATATAATCTCACTACCTTGAGTTACAATGGCCCCATCTAATATCGGATATTCTCCCTTACCATCTATCAATCTTTTCGCTTTGATTAATTTGTATTCAGAACTTCTGTTAGACATCATTCGCCTCCTTTAGAGTCAGGCGGGGATACGCCAACCGTTCCAAAGGAAGCGCATCCCCAACCATTCGACAACACAAACCAGGTATTGCGAACCTATAGGTTTGTAAGTTTATTATCTCATGTGGTGGACAAAAATGTACAATATTTGGTGTTTCGTGAGAAAATTTTAAATGCATAAATTAAATTGATCATTATAACTGTAACATGAGAGTTGTGAAGCCTAATTTGTAAGACTGATTAAGTCTAAGATGGAACTAAGTATTCCTTTGGTATTTCAGCCCCCGCTGTGTACTGTAGTCTACCTAATCGTACCATTTGGTAGACGTTTATTCGAAAATCTGGATTGATACAGACATGCATATAAGCGTCTCTTTCAGTCACCCCGTATTCGGTAACCATCCATTCCATTAGATTTACTATTGCAGTTTCTACCGCATCTTCTAGCGGTCTGAAAGAATATAATGAAACTATACTTTTCTGCTTTTCTAACCTGACAAAAGGTATAGTCTTATTCTTTATCACCCTGCAACTTAGAGTAACCTCAGACCGTGTTTCGTCCGCTGTCCCATAAAATTCTGTATCGCCTTGGCTTCCATGTACATCACCGACGTAGAGTAGGCCCCCGTCATGATAACAATTAATATAACATTTCGTGCCTTTTTTCATGTCACGTACATCGATGTTTCCACCCCACGGTCCTTGTCCGACCGAAGTTGTTTCGACTTCTCTATCAGGGGCAACACCTATGGTACCTATCATTGGCTGAAGATCCCAACTCACATTCTTATTAAGGACACCTTTACCATCTCTCATAGTTCCGCTCGGTCCTGGTATATGTTTGATGATATGAATGAACGGTCCACGGATAGACTTCCACTTATATGAATCACCTAATGGACCTGCTCCATCTAAATAACCGGTATATCCTTGATCATCCACGATTATTTCTTCGATGGAAATTTCTAATAGATCCCCTCTTTTTGCTCCCTCTATATAAACAGGACCACCAACCGGGTTGCCTTGATATGGTTCAAATTGTTTTGTAGGGAAGGATCTCCATTCTGACGCAATTTCAGGCGTGCGTATCATTCCAGAACCTGCGT
>Ga0310121_10001733_pt1 | contig 21656 bp, 17 predicted proteins | sample CB27_Tmax_986_MG_FD_203504 | JGI IMG/M metagenome (GOLD analysis project Ga0310121, IMG submission 203504) | Marine microbial communities from Western Arctic Ocean, Canada - CB27_Tmax_986 | ecosystem: Environmental > Aquatic > Marine > Oceanic | place: Canada: Western Arctic Ocean | collected...
GGGACCAGTCCGGTCATGGGACGATCGAAGGGCGTGTCCAATTGGCGGTAAACCTCGCCCTGGTAGAGCGAATGCAGAGGGTAGTAGTGCCCCCACCCGATTCCGCGAATGGGATGGTCCTTCACCATCAGGCCTGTCGTCTTCCAAATAAACCGCCTGGCTCCGAACCCGCCCTGCCAGCGAGGAGAGCCCTTGGCCTCTTGAATCAAACCATCCGGATGGTTGGGTATCCCCAACGGGAGAAAGAGAAATCCCCACACTGCCACAAGCGCTGCTATCCCGATTAAACTCCGCGCACGGAAATCCTTCCTCTCCCGGCTTAAGGCAATCCAAACCACAGTGAGCATCGGTATAACCAAGGCCACTAGGATCAACCCAATCGCGAGCCACCCCAGCGGTTCTCCAAGCAAGAGTTGGAGCATCCCGAATACGACAGCAGAGAAAAGGTATCCAATCCCGACACGATACCATCTGATGCTTGTGTGCTCCGCGTGGAGTCCCGCCAACGAAAGAGGAAGCAGGACGAACAGTCCCATCCATGCGCCTACTGTGAAGACTGTTGTCAGCGCGTACAGTCCGATGATCCCCGCAATCCCCCAAACGAGACTGCTTCTCCCCTCTTCTCGAAACCACCGGACCAGGAATAGGGGCGTCAGATATACCAGATACCCTCCCACCTCGTTCGGGTTGCCCAACGTCGAAGACAAGTTAAACCGCCAATCGGATACCGGACCATCGCTCCATCGCCCCACTCCCCAATCCTGGAGAATGGCGAGAACGGCCACCCCAACACCTCCATAAGCGCAACAATTGAGAATGCTTTTTACTCGATGGGATAACTCGTGTTCATCCCTTTGGGACAGCCAGGAGGTCAGGAGCCGAAATAATAGGAAAGCAATCAGAAGGCGTAACCAAAACATGGAAGAAACTGCCCGATCCGATGCCTCCCCACGCCAGGCCAAAAGTGTGGCGAGCAGGCAGGCGAAAATCGGTAGGTCCAAATGAGTCTTGAAGGTTGCGAGACTTCCGCTGAAGACCGCGCGGATGATGAGGAGGAGACCGGTCCAACCTACCAGGAACAGCAACCACTTTGGTTCATGAAAACTGTCATAACCCGGTGTCCAGACAAACAGAGGAAACAGTGCCGCCCAAGCCATCCACAGCGCTGATTCCTTACTCTTGTTCATGGTCTGGTAGACGCCGAAGGTCCATCCGGAAAAGCTTCCCCGAAGGGATGGGTTTTCCATCCAAGGGAGAAAACCCGCGGGTGATCATTGGCAGGTGAAGGGTTTCTGTCCAATCAATCGCGCCCCTCATAAAGCCTTCCAATCCGTGGAGTGGTTGAGTGAAATAGAAAGTTCGATCCGGCAGCTTGGCGATGAGATGGTCAGCCAACAATTTGGAAAGTGTCTCCGGTCCTGCCAGGTAATGCCGATCACCAACCCGATAAATCCCCAGGACCCGCTCCCCTCGATCCCGTCTCTCACTGACCTCGGGCGCTTCATCCTTCAGGTAAGTTTCCAAATCCAACTCCTTGAGAGGAACCTCTTCATTACCACTCTCCAAGACCTCGAAAAGGTCGACAGGGAGACCCTGCGCCGCCAGCGTCCCGCGGTACCAGGGCGAAGTGAAATAGCCTTCTGAAATCAACGCAACGCTCTTATTACGGTGTGCTACCTGATGTTGGTAGAGAAGAGGATAATAAGTGTAATCCACCGCATCCCTATAGGTTGCAGGGACGGCGAATAAGACTGAGCCGGGCGATGTAGCATCAAGCGCGCGCCGGGCGTACCTCTCCGGCAGTTCGGCAAGTTTCCCTTCTGGCTGGGGGAAGGTTGTCACACGGTACACAAGGAAGACTACTGAAAGGACAACCAAACCGGCCAGCGCCGGTCGAGAACGCTCCCCAGCCCATCCGAGACATTTTCCCAATCCGAAGGCGGCGACCAGCCCCAGTAAGAAATTCGGAAGAAGAAAAAGAGTTGCCGCATCCGCGACCGAGTATTGGCTGATAAATACAATTGGAAGTGACCATGCGATCAAACCCGCGATCAATAGTCGTGGACGCTGCAATCCAACGAACCCACAACCAACTGCGGAGAAGACGAGCAGAAGACCCAGATTATCCTTCAAATCGGTAATGAGCGGGTCTGTGCTGAAGGACGCCCCCCCTAAGATCCGAACCAGTTGTTGATCTGTCGTGAACTGGTGTGCGGAAAAAAGCTTCCAGAAACCATCAAGCGTGGATGCGTTCTCCCAGTTAAGCATTGGGTCGGCTGCCGCCCGCATGTAGATGAGCCCGTAAGGCCCCAGAAGTCCAAACAGGAAAAAAGCCGCACCCGGTGCGAACCAAAGCAGGCGACGGTTTGAATCGTGGAAGGCCGATGCCAGCCAAAGCGCCAGGCCCGGGACCATCAACCCCAGCAAACGGTGGTGGCCGACTGCTATCCCTGCTGCGAACGATATAACCAGAAACCGGACAAGGGTTGGCCTTCTAACGAATGTCTTCGAAAAACCCACAACAATCACAACCAACAAAAGCGAGAGGGTATAAACCTCAGTCAGAATCGAGTTTCCCCAGACCGAGGGTGAGACACCCATTGCAATCAAACCAATTCGCCAGCCGACCGGCCCCCACGAAAACTTCTTGCCCAAGGGCCACAAACGAAACAGAATTCCGATGGCCACAAGCGTGCAGATGGACGAGAATAGATGTCCCTTCCAAGCCAAGGACCCTATCGGCATCCATCCGAAAACCTTCACCAGCAGGAGGTAGAGGGGATAACCCGTGGGATGCGCGACTCCATTGCAGAACGCTGCGGTCAATAGCTCCGGACCATCTCCCCACCACAGGTAAGGGTAAAGGGTCCCCCCATAAAGAAGAGCCAACGCCCCCAGGAGGATTGGGTCAAGATACCGAAGAGGGTTCAACTTGGGTCCCAATCCAAAAACCACTCAAAATTCCCGGAAAGCAACCTCTCCACATCCCGCTCGATTTCTTCCTGGCTGACTCTCCAGCCCGATTCCTGCAGCTTGAGGTAACGATTAGAAAGAACCTCGCCAATGATTGCCCTCGAGTGCTTCCATTTGTAGACCAGTTGATCCAGAACGCGCGCATCTGAGTGTTGCGGAATCATTGACAGACCGAGCATCTCAATACGTTCCCGGGTAATCTCTTCCACGATGCTTGGGTTGTTTACAAACCACCAGCAACCAAAAATCATCAGGTTCGAAAACTTTCGCGCCAACACACATAGCTCATGCTGGTTCTCTCGCGAAAGGACAGTGACCAGGAACTTGTTCTTCGGGTACTCACGGCATAGGTTCTCGACACAGGATAAGTCGGCCTTACCAACTCCATCTCCCGCAAGACGCAGACCCGGGTGTACTTGGCGTTTCACACCGATCATCAGCGCCAACGGTTTTCCAAGCTCCCGCGCGACAGGAAGAACGCACTTATCAAGGATTCTTGTCCCGACAGACTCATCGGGGTAAACGAACGCAGGTGAAAAAGAGGAGGCCAGATAAACCGCGTCCATCTTTTTGATCCATTCCTCCAGGAACCGTCTGATTTCCCCTTCGCTGTTGCCATCCAATTGCGCGGAAACATCGTAACCCCAACCCGCCAATTTCACCGAGGCTGCATCCCAATCGTTGAGAAGCAGATCCATCCGCAGCACCGCACGGAACCTTGGATCATACTGGACACCGGACTTCCAGAGTTCATATTCAACCGGATCGAACAGATCGTTTGTCATCACCGCGGTGTCCACGTTTGCCTTCTCGAAAACAAGGCGCATGTGATCGCCCGCCTCCGTCCCCCGGAAGAATTCGCGATAAGATTCGAGGTCGCGCGAGGTAATATCCAGACCATACGCTTCAAGTGTCGTCAGCACCCCAAGACATGCTTCGGATACAGGAGAACGATCCAGAAAAAGGTGCTTCCAAACATGGTCCGCCTGTTTTTCCTTCGACCACTCCCAGAATTCTTCGTAGGGCATGGGAGCCGCTCGGAAAACTTCAGCAACCAGGTAGTGGTAAGTTAGAAGTTCATCGATTCCCCAAAGCAGCAAATCTCCAAAGGAGGTGTCGTAGATATGCGTGTGCATATCCAGGACCGGCGTCGAATCGATGACCGCCTTCACTTCACTCTTCACGTAGGGTGTGTTCATAACGCCTCGACCAGGCTCGATTTCTACTCACACTTTACTCGCGTTATGAACGCACCAACTGGGGTTATCGAGTGGTGCGTTAACAACGGGAACCGTCACTGTGAGTTGAACCAAGGATAGAATATTCCCGTTGTTATCACACCCTACCGCCCCATCAACTCGATAGCAGCTCCTCGTAAAGGGACACTGTCCGCTCAATCATGACTTCCAGTGAATAACCCGAGGCTACACGCTTCCGCTCCTCGGCGCCCTCCGCGAAACGTGGCTGTTCCCCGATAAACCCACACAGTTTTTCAACCGCGCCCTTGGTGTCGCTCCACAAGAACAATTGTCCCAACCTTGGATCGTTGATAATCTCGGGCACAGACCCCACATCGGCGGCAAAGACCGGGAGACCCAACGCCAACGCCTCTACGATGGACCTGCCCATGCCCTCATTGCGCGAAGGAAGAAGCAACGCATCGCAAGCCGCCAGCCATGAATAAGGTTCATCGCGCCACCCGACGAGATGAACCTTTCCTGCCAGATCATGCTTCTCGATCCCGGCTTCGATCTCGCTCCCCTCGCCTCCCTCGCCGAGGATGACCCAATGGACGTTATCCACCTTGCGGAGAGCGAGAGAGAAAATCTCCAGGAACGGTACAATTCCCTTAACAGGTTCAAGACGCCCCAAGCTGGCAAAGAGGAATGCATCCTCAGCAATATGGAGCGACTCCCTCACCGGGCTGGGTTTTTCTGCCTGACCGCGGACCAATTCGAGATCAACCCCGCTCGGAATCACCCGCCATTGCCCCTGCCGGCCGATTCCCCTTTCCAGGTGGTCATCAATCTCCTTCTGTGTCAGACCAATCAGCAAATCACACCAGGACGCCCCCTTGCGTTCGAGGGCCTCAAAAATTTTCGTCTTCCACCCTGGGAAATAACCATAAAAAACATGCCCATGCGGGGAGTGAACCACAGGCAGGTCTCCCGTCCCTCTGGCAGCCCACCTACCCAGCAGACCGGCTTTTGATTGGTGCGTATGGACAATGCTAGGACGATCGCGTGTTAAGGCAGCCCGTATTTTCCGCAAGGCGAAATAATCCCGGAACGGGTGAACCTCACGGCCCAGGTGCGGAATTTCCACAATTTGAACACCTTCGCAGATCGCTTCTTCAATAAGTTTCGTTTCCCCATTGGAGGAGGGTCCCGATAGCAGAGAAACTCGGAAGCCGTTCCGAGCAAGCCCGATGCATGAGAGGAGCACATTCTTCGCCGCCCCACCCCGGCCGAGATGCGTGGTAATGTGGACAATGTGAGGAGGGGAACTCATATACCAAGCCGCGGATCAGACCCTGCGCAGCTTCCCCAAAACCATCAGGGGGAAGGGGGAGAAGGTGTCGGTGTCTCGCACGGGAACCTGTCCCAATAACCACCATCGGTAGGCATCGTCCCCGCATCCTTATTTACGTACCACCTCGGAGTACTGAAACTCCGCGTATCGACATGAACGTTCGGCGTTTGGATGCTGCGACCCGGTACATCATGGTCGGGGTAGATTCCACAACCGCCCACGCGATCTGAATTTTTTCGGCAGTCGATTTCATGCAGAATATTTTCCCGGATCCAGGCCGCATCTTCCATGTCGATCTTGCCGTCCCCATCCATATCGTCCATCACACCGTCGCCATCACCATCGACATAAAAATCTGCGGCGTCTCCATACATGTGCCGACTGAACAGGCTTGTGTACTTACCTCCAAACCCACCCTGCGCTCTTTTCCAACCGTTGTAAGCGGGACTCCGGTAGCCGGCCAGGAGCTTCAGCGTATCGACGCTGAACCCGAGCCGTCGGAGTTCTCCGACAATTTCCTCCAGTTTCAGAACCAATTGCGGTTTGAGGGTAATGTACTGCGGGAACTGGTGCATCCGCGGATCCTCGGGAGTCGTATAATCGAAATGCATATCGAAATCACCCAGGCGAAAATGGGGTGAAATCCCCCAGTCCTGGTTTTCGGGTGTCACCTCGTAAAACTGCGTTGGCGGTTTGTAATAGGTCCGGCGGGGGTAAAGACTCCCGCCTTCCTTTGGGGTCCGGTAGGACCCTATCAAATTCTGGGTTTCCTCGGGCAGTTTTCCCCATTCAACCGGGCAGACCATCCGAATCTCAGTCCGCCCCACTAGGGTAACCTCCGGCTCCCCCCTTTTCCGGAATAGAAGAGTCCCTCGAACCGAGAGGACCACATCGCCCCCCGTCTCAGGAGGGAAGAACTTGAAACGACCTCTCGGCGCCGATTTCAAATCCCCCTTCCCCTTCTTTAACTTCCATTCAAACTGGATATTGTCCACCAGGTTGGGACTAGCCGTATGATATTCTTGTAGGAATTTTGGGGCATTGGCGGGGAGATCGATCACGGGTCCCATCGCCAAAAGAACCGGGCCGCCGGGTTGGATCAGAACGGCATCCCCCTGAAACGGTGCGTCTGTCTTAACAGTGAAGTGAATCGACCCCGGAAAGGAAATCGGCCTACCCCGCTGCGGCGCTGCTACTGCCTCCAAAGGCTGACCAATCGTTGCCCCATTAAACGAAGAGTCCCTATACATCCGGTATAGGAACCAACTCCCCCCAATTAATACCACAACCAGAACCAGGTTCACCCCAGTCCAAAAGAGCCTCATTGAATCCAATCCTCCCCGGCAGTTCCCGAATTCTTCCTGCCGACCCCTATTGCACCTTTTTCCCGCACCTCCTACAAGACCAGCCGCAGCACCATGTAACCCTCGGCAGCCCCAGTGGAAATCTCCTTCCCTCGTGTCAACGCCAAATGGCGTACGTTCTCCGGGCTGGAATGATGGATCGCTGGTTTCATCTGGGATCGATGTTTCTCGAGTGCGGTAATCTTCGTATCCAGGAAATCCGTGATGTCCACATATAGATTTGGATGAAACTTTTCGCGTTCCAGTGACCAGAAAAGCGCCGTGTTGTCGTAGGTCAGGACAATGGGCTGAAAGTTTTTCCATTCCGGCACTCCGGGCCGGCAAGCGGTCAGTGCGGCGCGAAATACTGCTTCATGGTCTTGGTTGTAAGAGATCGCCGGGATAGCCACCATCGTCGGTTTGATCTTGTCCATGGCCAGACGCCCGTCCCGTTCAAATAGTTCGATCAATTCGCGACGGGGAAGGGTGTCGATTCTCTCGTGGAGTTCTGTGGAACGATACAGGATGTCGTAATCATCAACCCCCAGAAAAGCCATCGCCTCGTCCATTTCACTGGCACGAGTCTTCCCTTCCACCCGCTCATCCTTGCCGTCGTAGTGTTGGAGATCACCGACCGACACAACAACAACATAAACTTCCCCGCCCAGTGATTTGATCCGCGTCATCGTCCCGGCGCATCCAAATGCCTCGTCATCCGCGTGAGGCGCAATAACAAGCATCCGCTGGTTACTGAGGAATTCGTCCGAGAGTTGCGAGTACGGTTTCATGAACAACCCATTTCAGATCGGAAACGATTCATTTTTCGCCAACTTCTTCGGGAGCAGGATCCTTTTCTTTTTCCGCCTTCCCCTTTTCCCAGGCTGCAATGATTTCATCCGAAGAATGCATCGGCAGGCTCTCTTCCATCCACTGGAAAAACAGGCTCTCGTGCTGATCTAGGCAGTCCCGCACCATAATTGGGTAAAAGCCACGTTCAAACGCTCCGAAGGTGCTCGCTGCCACACATCCACCCGTAGCTGTCCCAGTCAGTATGACCGAACGGATGGACCGTTCCCTGTACAGATCTTCCAGGTATGTCTTGTAGAAGGCGTTCCCGCGACTCTTGCGGATAATATAATCCCCCTTTTGGGGCGCAAGTTCTGCAATTGTCTTTGAGTCCCAGGTATTCTCTATGGCGTTTGGTTTCAAATTGTGGTAATGAAACCACCCGGTCATCAGCGAAGAACCCACCTCGTTCTCATGAATGAATTCCGCGTAGGTTACCAGCACTCCCGCCTCTCTTGCCGCTTCAAGAAGACGTTGCATGGCCTTCACCTGCTCGGCATACCCATCGACAGGCGCATGTTTGGAATGGTCCGGTTTGGTGTCCTCGCAATTGAGGACACAGCAACCCTGTGTGGATGCCCAGCCGTTTTGCATGTCAATTACTAGGACAGCGGTATTCTCCGGATCAACCAGTTCCTCAAAGTTCTCCGGAATCGGAATGCCACTTACTTCCTTTACCGCATGACTGAATGTCTGGAGAAACAGCAACGCTAGAACAACACTAAATAGCCTCATCATAATTCTCTTCTCCTTTTCCGTCCCTTCCGCGGATTCCGTATCCTCCGCGATTCAAAGGATCCCTACTCCGTATCGTTATCCAATTCCAACCGTTGCGTCATGAATCCAGCAGTTGCGTCATGAATCCAGCAGTTGTGTCATGGTCTCCCGACCATGACACCTGCCCCCGCGCCAGTGGTTTGGTCGGGAGACCAAACCACAACGAGGAGACTTCCGCATCCTCCGCGATTCAATCTTCCGTTTCAATCACCCGCTCCACACGGAACTCCTTCTGGAACTCCAGGTCGGGGTTCAGTTTCAACATCTTGAATTGCCCGTCGGGGGCTCCCTCGGCCACTCGTTGTTGACGATACCGCTGGAGTTCCCCTTGTGCGACCACCTTGACAGCCGCCGGTGCAAGTCGGAATGACTTTCTCTTCACCTCGTACTCCTCATTTTCTTTGCAGAGGCATTTATCGATCATCCCAATCCAATTGCGCCACTGGGAGTCGGGGACTGGCTTGTGGGTTTCCTCCACCAAAAAAACATAGCGCGGCGGCTCACTCCACTCAGGAGTGGAAACAATGAATTCAAATCCTTCAGGAATCACATCGGCACATTTCCCAACGGCGGCGCACACATGGGTTTCGTAGAGCTTCTCACCCGTCAACGAGCTGACACCCTTTCCCTTTTGGATGAACTCGATGATCGGGGTATCCTCATGAAAACCGTTGACGAGGATAAGGTCGTTCATTTCATAACGGTACAACCCGCCCGTGGTTGTGGGAAAAACATAATACCGCTGCCCATCCTCCAATTCATCCGCCGTCAAATAACTCCGCGACTGCCATTCGATCTCGTGTTCGCGCACAAACTCGAAAAAATTTGTTTCGATGGTAAGCGCCCCCCCGCAGCCTTCGTCCCACAGCGGAACCGAACCTCTCACTTCACTGGCCAGATACCCCCAGTCGCGGATCGGAGTTTGCGGGTCGAAAAGCTTACCAAACTCTCGCAGGTAAAGGGCCACACTCCCCCCTTTCCAGCATCCAATCAGCGCCAAGTTCGGCCAGGCATCTTTAGGGAGCAGCACGTTCTCCCGCAGCATGCACGTTTCCAAATAGGCCGCTCGATCCGGATCGGGCGAAAAAGATGCCTCGAGCTGTTCTCGTATCTCACCCGGGATATCCAGATCAGGCCGAAGAGTCCCATCCCGAATATCTCTGATGATTGGCTCCTGGTACTGCGCCAGTTTCTGGGCCAGCAGAAGGATTGTGCTCGGGTTGCAGGTACCGATAACCGTGATGTTCTTCCCCGCTGCGATTCGCAACATGGTGTAATACTTCGCCTCGTAATCCTTCAATGTGAAAGCATCGTAAGGGATTGCATACACCCCGCGCATAATCTTCGGCATGTTTCGGTAACAGTGACCGGACTCGGCCCCATAGGGGAGACCGCATTCCGTCATTCCTTCCACCTCTGGTGAAACCACCCCGAGGATGTTCCCGTCGAACATCTTTGGGTGTTCCGTGGCCGAGTGGTAGAGCCAAAGACGCATCGCGGTGGACTTGTCGCGCCGGGACGTTTTGGTAATGGGGATGTATTTCGGAACTCCGGTTGTACCGCTCGTGGTCGCAAAGAGAATCGGCGGATCGACCGTCAGTTGTCTCGGCTCCCCTCTAGCGGCGCGCTTAATATAAGGTTCCAGGTCGTTGTAAGAGCTGATCGGTACCTTCTTCTGGAATTCTTCGATGGACCGGGTCGAGGAAAAGCCGTAATCCTTCCCGAACGCCGTCCCGGAATTGACCTCCAGAATTCGCTTAAGCAGTGTCTCCTGCGTCTGCCTGGGATGCTTGCAAGAATGGTCGAAAGCGCGAGCCTGGCGGTATCCTGAGACTCCGAGCACTACCTGAATCAGGTTCATTTGGAATCCCCGGAAGTGTGCCTCTTGCGAATGTGCGGCTCGATCCGTTCGGGATGTACCTCGATCCCCAACCCCGGCCCGGAGAGGGGCCTGCCGATCCCTTTGCGGTGAAAGGTCATGTCTTGCTTCGACACATCCTGCTGCAAGAGATGAGTGCCATAGGACCCTTCAAAATACTTCAGTCCGGCAACGCCCATGGCAAAATGCCTTCCCGCCGCGGATAGGATGGCTGTTTCCCCCACCTGGCATCCCAGCTGACATCCTTTGTCGTAGTTCCGCGCGAAATCAGCAAGGGCCATTGAGGCAAACAAACCGCCGCACTTCGAGAGTCGAATGTTGAAATAATCGCACGCATCCATCTTTACAAGTTTCTTTGCATCGGCCAGCGAGCAAAGTGATTCGTCCACCATGATTGGGGTCGAAACCGCCGAGGTAACCGAATGAAGTCCAGCAAGGTCATCAGCGGCCACGGGTTGTTCCACACTGCTGATGTTGAATTGACGCAGCGCCTGGATCATTCCGATTGCGTCCGAAACATTCCAGGCTGCGTTGGCATCAATGCGGATATCGGTTTCCTTACCTACGATCTGGCGTATGCAACGGATCTTTTCACGATCGCTGGGTTCACCCACTTTGACCTTAATAAAACGAAGCCCGCCCAACCGCATTTTAAGGGACGTCTTGATGACCTTCCAGGTTGAACCGCCGCTGACCACCCCGCTGTATTCAATCCATTCGCGTTTGCGAGACCCAAACAGTTCCGCCACCGATCGCCGGAAATGTTTGCCGGCCAGATCGAGGAATGCCAGCTCGATCGCGCAACGCGCCGCACCGATTCGATCAGGCAAATCAGGATTCTTCTCCCGCGCTTCCTTCTCCAGCCCCTTCCCAACATCCATCGCCTCTTCCCAAGAAGCAACATGGCGTCCCATTAACAGAGGCAGGAAATCATCCTGGATAACCGGGACGACACTTGTGCGTGTCTCCCCGGTCACATAATCCCGCGGCAGCGATTCCCCCCACCCCACTTCACCGGTATCCGCTTCCAAACGGAGGATGATGGAATCGGAATCCGACCGCTCGTGCAGCGCGTGTTTGAACTTCTGCTTGAAGGGAAGGTCCACTTCCCAGATTTCGCAACTAACGACCTTCATTAAGAACGTCTACAGGCGGGTTGCCCCATATCCACACGAAAGGCCAAGCCAAAACAGTCCTTCCCCGCCCGATTCCCCCTCAAACCGGGAGTTTCCCCCATTTTTCAGCGGAGTTGAAGGTGGAAGGCCTGGTAGAAACAGAATGGGTGGCTGGGGTCGAGCGCAGCGAGCCCCCAGGTGGCTATTGCTGAAAGTGGATTCCCAGGGAGATAGCTGCCGCACGGAGTCTCTTGTCGCGGGTCCAGAGTAGTTCTTCAGAGAGAATTGTGGAGGCGAGGAGATGGGCGTCGATCCATCCAATACCTTTATTCATTAAGCGGCGCTTTTCAATTAGTTCCACCACCTCGTCGTGATTCGCTACAGTCACTTTTGGAAGATTGTTAAGGAAATCAAGTGTCTTTCTACGGAATCTTAAGCTTCCACAACTTATCTCACCGATTACGAACGGATGAATAACTAAATCGATGTGTTCCAGGAGGTCTTCCATCAGAGGGATCGGGTTGCTGATGTGGTCGATCCACACAGATGAATCAGCAAGAATCATTTCGCAATTGCGGAACGCCTGCGCCGAATCGGTTTAAGATCAGGTTGAGATCCTCCAAGCTTCCAGAGACGACGGCCGCTTTCCCGGGCAATGATCAATTCAAGCCCCTGATTGACAAGGGCAGTTTTCTCTTTAACCCCTGAAAGCTCCATCGCACGCTCCAGAAGATCGTCATCAATATTCAGTGTCGTTCTCATCTGTATGAGTATGCACATTTTCGCATACCTGTCAACTCCTCAAAATCCCTCCTTCGAGCATAAGAGGAGCTTTATTGAACCTTCCCACCGTTTTCCTCAATCTTCCTCACAATGAATTCCTGAACCTCTTAAGTCAGTTTTTCCGTCGGGAGAGTTGTGTGGTTTCTACCCGTTACGATCAACAGCCACACTTCGGGGAAGCGCCAGAGTTTAGAGTATGCATTCCATTTAAGATTCCCTTCACCCATACAGGAACGGACTTCTAAGGCGGCATCAGTGATCCGGAAGGTGACTTCCTTTTCATCGAACTCTGCAAACCGTTTCAGGGCTTCCCTTCTTACATAGTAGGAACAGTAAAGGACCATCGCCGTCAGCAATAACGCAATAGGAAAAACCCACTCGAAACTCTCTGTGTACCAACTAATCAACGATAAAACCCATATTGCGATCAAAGAAGGTACTCCTCCTATCCCAAACGACCTTTTCAAAAAACAACGGACGGCTGTCTTGACAATATCTTCCGTGTATTCAACTTTGATTTCGACATCCATCATCCAAAATCTCCACAAACATTAGTCTCGGGGGCGAGCGGAACGCTGCCCCCGGAAACCTGTAAAGATTCAAACACTAAACTTAACCTCAATAATATCCCCATCGGCCACCACGTATTCCTTCCCCTCGGTCCGCAGCGTCCCCGCCTTCCGGCAGTCGGCCATGTTCCCAGCCTTAATGAAGTCATCGTAGGCAACCGTATCCGCCCGGATGAATCCACGTTCCAAATCCGAGTGAATTGCTCCGGCCGCGTTCGGAGCAAGATAACCCTGGGGAATCGTCCAGGCTCGGACCTCATCCTCTCCCGTCGTTAGGAACGAGATCAGCCCCAGGCTCTTGTACGCTTGTGTGATGATCGCGTCATAACAAGGTCCTCCCAACCCGACCTCCTGGAAATACTCCGAAGCCTCCTCACCACCCAAATTCTCTGGACCCAGCATTTCGCGCAGCTCCAGTTCAAGCGCCGCATTCACCGGGAAGGGGTCCGGCAGGTTCCATGCTGGGAACGCTGTATTGGTTTTTTCGACTTCGCCTTTGAGCGATTCAAACCCTTTCTTTTCGGCATCGTTGCCAAGGTCAGAGGTATTCGCCACCGGGATAATCTGTTTGCCCGAAAGGAATCCGAATCCTCGGTACATGATTTCCTGCTGATCGGAAACCTCGACACTCCGAGCCGGTTTCTCTTCTGCAAGGGCCGCTTGTATCCGAACGAGCCCGTCTTTTTCCAGCTCCAAATCCGATACCTTCTTCCCCGCGCCACCTTTACTGATATCCGTATCCAACCGCTCGACCCGTTTTTCAACGATAGCCAGATCTGCCAGCAGACACTCCGATAGAAAGAGAGAAAAATCTTCCGGGGGAGCGATCCGATTCAATGGATGAGGAACCGCCTCCGACCCGAAAACCCGGACAAGCACAATAAGCAGATCCATGTCCCGCAAATGACCGAGTTGGGCCGGCGTGAACATCTCCCCTTTTTTGAGCGGTCCATGAGCGGGAGCCAGGTCAGTGATCTGAAGTGTCGCGTACGTCGTTTTCTTCGGCTGGAAGATTTCCGCCAGCCGATCCACTCGCTCGTCCGGCACCGGGATGACACCGCGCAGCACATCGCCGCCAGCAGCCTGCGCTCCCGTTACCGCCGACATCAGGGTGCTCTTCCCAGCCTGTGGCAGCCCCACGATTCCGACTTCTGTCATTGTAGTTCATCTCCGAGGGAAGGATCCCGTAAGAATCTACAGGGTTTCGCCCGACCGCCGCAGCCCCCTGCCCATCAAGCCACCCCGATCCTCTCTATTCGATCCCGATAGGTTCTCATACAATCACCACAGGCCCATTATAAAGAGTGAGGCGGTAAACGTGCAGAACATACGAAAATTCACCGTGGTGCCATCGCTTCCGGATCGGTTGGCGCGTCTGAAGGACATTGCCTATAACCTCTGGTGGGTCTGGGAACCCGAGGCCATCCCCCTCTGGACGCGCATGGACATCGATCTGTGGGAGGAGGTCTACCACAACCCGGTCAAGCTCCTGGGGGCAATCTCCCAGAATCGCCTCAAGGAACTTTCCGAAGATGACAGTTTCCTCGCCCACGTGGATAGAGTGGCCGAGAAGCTGGATGCGTATATGGAGGCTTCGACGTGGTTCGATGCCCGTTACGACAATCGTGATAAGCGAACCATCGCTTACTTTTCTTTCGAATATGGACTGACTGAAAGCCTACCCATTTATTCCGGAGGCTTGGGAGTTCTTTCCGGCGACCACTTGAAATCCGCCAGCGAACTCGGCCTCCCCCTTGTTGGTATTGGAATGATGTACTATCGAGGTTATTTCCGCCAATACCTGAACGCCGATGGCTGGCAGCAGGAATTCCTCCCAAACGTTGATTTTTACACACTACCTGTGGTTATGCAGAAAGATCATGAAGGCAAGGCGATTACCGTCGAGGTCAAGATCGGCGGACGCACCGTCCAGGCTCATATCTGGAAGGTTCAGGTAGGTCGCATCCCGCTCTATCTGTTGGATGCGCATCTACCCGAAAACCACCCCGACGACCGCGAGATAACTGCCCAGCTTTACTCGGCTGAACCCGACATGCGAATACGCCAGGAGAAATTCCTGGGGATCGGTGGCCCTCGCGCCCTTAAAGCCCTTGGCATCAACCCCTCCACGTTTCACATGAACGAGGGCCATGCTGCTTTCCAGGCTTTGGAGCGCATCCGCGATGCGATGCAAACCCGCGGCATCTCTTTCGACGAGGCCAAGATTCTGACTACAGCCGGCAATGTTTTCACCACTCATACGCCTGTACCAGCCGGCAATGACCGCTTCGAAGTCACCCAGATGGAACACTTCTTCTCCGAATATTACACCGAGCTGGGTCTCTCCTGGGAAAAATTCCTCGGACTCGGTCGAGAGGATGAAACAAACCACGCCGAACCATTCTGCATGACTGTCCTTGCCCTGAAACTCTCGGCCCACGCCAATGGAGTAAGCCAGCTCCACGGTCACACCTCCCGTGACATGTGGAAGAATATCTGGCCTGCCGCTCCAATTGACGAGATACCCATTCATTCAATTACCAACGGTATCCACATCAGGTCCTGGCTCTCGGGAGAATTAGCGACGCTTTTCGACCGCTACCTGGGAGTGCGCTGGTGGAAAGATCCTGTCGATTTGGCCGTGTGGGAACGGGTTAACCGGATTCCTGATGCGGAACTCTGGCGCGCTCATCAACGCCAGTCCGAGCACTTGGTTACCTTCGCCAGGAGAAGGCTTGCCGAACAGCTCACCCGCCGCGGGCTCCCCGCAGCCGAAATCAGAGAAGCCGCCGAAGTGCTCGATCCCGAGAGTCTTACGATCGGATTCTCCCGCCGATTCGTGGCCTATAAACGCGGGACCATGCTTTTTACCGATCCGAGTCGTCTCTCTAAAATTCTGAATGATCCTGACCGCCCCGTGCAGTTGATCTTCGCCGGCAAAGCCCATCCCGCCGACAACAAAGGAAAGGAACTGATTCGCCAAATCGCCCACTTTGCCCGCCAACCGGAATTCCGGCATCGCCTCGTCTTCCTGGAAGATTATGACATCAACGTTGCCCGCGAACTGGTTCAGGGTGTCGATGTCTGGCTCAACACTCCGCGGCGTCCCCTCGAAGCCAGCGGCACCAGTGGAATGAAAGCCGCCGCCAATGGAATTCTCAATCTATCCATCCTCGATGGCTGGTGGTGCGAGGCATTCAATGGTGAGAACGGATGGGCAATCGGGTCGGGTGAGATTTACGAGGATACTGATTATCAGGACCGAATAGAAAGTCAGGCGCTTTACGAAATCCTGGAAAAGGATGTTGTTCCGCTCTTTTACGAAAGAGGACGCGATGCACTCCCTCGCGAGTGGATCGGGAAAATGAAAAACTCCCTGATTTCCTGTTGCCCTCGATTCAACACCAACCGGATGCTTCGTGAGTACTCCGAGAGATTCTATTTCCCATCCTCTGATCAGACCCTGAAACTGCTCGCGGATGATTCACGGCTTGTTCACGATATCGCGGAATGGGAGAAGAGAGTCCTCGGGAAATGGGACAAGGTCAAACTCTCAACTGTCCACACCGATGATCTCAATCACGCCGTCTCAGTCGGCCAGCAACTTCCAATTCGAGTGGAAGTTGCTCTCGGGGAGATCAACCCTGAAGACATTGATGTTGAAGTCTATTACGGTTCGCTCGATTCCGCCGGTGAAATCCAGGATGGAAAAGTCCTGCGTCTTGAATCGACACACACAAACGCCAACGGGCAGACCGAATTCACCGGATCGATCCCCTGCCACACCAGCGGCCGCATCGGTTTCGTACCCCGAGTCATCGCCCACCACCCTGAAATCCCGGTCCAAGACCGTCTCAAAAACATCATCTGGGGGTAAAAACCATCCCATCGTCATTCCCGAGACCCGCAAACGTCATTCCCGACTCGCTCAACGTCATTCCCAACTCACTCAACGTCATTCCCTTGAAAAAGGGAATCCACGCCCATGCGACACAGCCACGTAAAATGCTACACTACCCACCAACGCCGTGACCGAAATCACCTTCAAATTCGATCCAAGGGTCCTTCTCGGAACACTCGACCGTTCCAAAGAACAAATCGTCCCCGGCCACGACTCCCGTTACTGGGTGGATTTCCACCTCGCATTCTACCGATACTGCAAGCCACACGCTTCCGGCGATGTCCTCGATCTCGGTTGCGGCTATGGTTACGGCGCCCACCTGTTATCAGAAACAGCCAAATCGGTTGTCGGCATCGACTACCACTCACCCGCGATTGAATACGCAAGGGAGCACTATGCGGGCGAAAACCAGGCCTTTCGTGAGCACGATGCCAACAACCCACTCCCCTTCGAAGATAACTCTTTCGACCTCATCGTATCCAGCGAAGTTCTCGAACACATAGCCCTTCAGAAGGAACTATTAAGTGAGATTGCCCGAGTCGGCAGGCCAGCCGGTCACGCCATTATCAAAACCCCCCAGGCAAAAGGCGAAACCCGAAGCGACAACCCCCACCACGCGCATGAGCTGAATAGGGACGAGTTTCAAAGTTTGATTAAATCCGTTTTCCCCAAGGCTGAACTCTTTTACTGGCTCCAGAAATGCAACATCGAAAACAGGATCATCGACCTCCCCATCGAACCCAAGATCGAAAAATTTGAAGACCCAAACCCCTCCGACAAAGCTGTCCTCCTTTACTCTGTCACCGCCCCAACCATTACACCCATGGATTCTTCGGAAGACAGGGAAGGGGATTTGTTAGCAGTCTGCCCGATTGAATAGCGGCCCGATCAGAGCCGCGCGAGTCAGCAAGCGATTTAGCGGTCGCCATTACTCCCTCACGGTATCGTTAAAGGAGAGCGGACTTTCCTGTCCGCGCGAGAACCGCGCGACCCGGCGGACAAGAAAGTCCGCCCTCCGTTTTAATCAACGCGCCCAGCGCCTCGTTCCAACCGCCGGATTAAAATAACCCTTACGCAGCTTCGGGAAATGCGAATGAACCTTCTGAATCGTCCACTTCATGCCCAGAGTCGGCCGATTTGGATCTTCGTCCAGGAGATCAAGATATGCTTCAGGATCGATGTTCAGGTTGCGCCACTGGATCATCGATAACCGTGTGTCCAACACCATCTCCAGCAGAACCCGTATCTCCTCCTCGTCATCAGTCACCCCCGGAAAAACCAGGTAGTTGATCGAAGACCACTTCTCCTCCTCCTTGGCCACATGGAGAGATCCGATCACATCAGATAGGGTATAGTTTTCCGGTTGATAATAGGCGTTCAGGCGGCGTTCCAACGGGCTGTTCAGCGAGACTCGGATGCTGTCCAACCCCGCTCTGAAAAGCCGGCGAATCACTTCGGGACGGGAACCGTTCGTGTTCAGGTTAATCGTCCCCTTAGGTGTCCGCTCGCGAATCTTCCGGATGGCTTCTTCCAAGAGTTCCGGGTTCGTCAGCGGTTCCCCCTCGCAACCCTGCCCAAAACTCGCTACTGCCCGCGGTGCCAGCTCCAAGTGTGGAACCGCCAGCTCCAGGATCTCTTCCACCGTCGGGACAAATTCCATCCGAAACTGTGAGGATTCAAACCCCTCCTCCGGTTGCTTGCTGATACACCCAAAACACCGCGCGTTGCACCCGGATGAGGTCGGCAGCGGCATTTCCCAACGGTCGAGCGCAAAGTTCCGCGCAGCGGGACAGTTGTAAGTCAGAACGCAGTTACGCATCAGGTGCTGGGCCAGCCGGTTCATCGGCATCTCTTGAATGATTCCAAAAGCGTTCGCATTCACCGCCTCCGGATCGAACTGCGAGGAGTCCTGACGGTGGTCCGAATCAACACGCACCGCGGGAACGACCAACCCCTCGTGTTCCCAAGCCAGCGCGCAATAGGCATAAAGCGGCAGATCAGGCGCCTCCTCAAGCGTCTCGTAGGCGCTGTTATAGAAGATCGTATAGGCCGGGGCCACGAACGCTGAAACCGCTGTGACCGGGACACCCTCATACTCGGATACAACAATCCGCTCGCCTGTTCGCCTGTCATAACCGATCGGGAGCCGTCCAGGCATCAGATAGAGATCGCTGCCCTCGGGCAATGCAGTCCACTCGCTCGAATCCGGGGATGCTTCCTTACTTCCCCAGCGAACCGCGGCGGCAAGGTCCGGTACATCCACAATCTCCCCCTCCGGCGACGCGACCACCAGGTTCGGAGTCCCTTTCAAATCCTCGGGGGCAAAAGTTGTCGCGGGAAAAAAATCCCGCTCGGTAAGGTTGGCCATGTTTGGAGGGGCGCTAAATATTCTCGCCTTGGTTGATTCCGCAATACAGCTTCGTCGGCGCTTCTTCCCCAGAACCGTCCTCATTCTTCTGTCGAATAATGTGCCTCCAACGCCCCGCCCTCGGGTCCTCGCCCGGAGCCACAGGGGTCGTGCAGGTCGCGCAACCGATACTCGGATACCCTTGAGCGTGAAGCGGATGCACCGGCACGCCATGCTCGTCATTGAAACGATCCACCTCTTCAACTGTCCAATTCGCCAGTGGATAAATCTTATAGGCCCGAATCCGGTCATCCACTGAGACGATCGGAATTTCCGAACGCTTCCCACCCTCCGACCGCATCAGTCCCCCTAAGATCGCATTGTATTTCCCGGTCACGCCGCGGATCCATGGAATCTCCTTCCTCAATTGGCAGCACACCTGGTAGTCGCCATCGGCCAGGTACAACTCCCTCCCGTGATCCGCCTTCTGTTCTTCGGGAGTCCTTTCCGGATAAAGCGTAATGATCTTGATTCCATATTTCTCAGCCAACCGGTCACGCGTTTCCAATGTTTCAGGGAAATGGTACTGGGTGTCCACAAACACAACATCAAAGGCAAACTTCATCTCCGAAATCATCGCCGTGAGTGTACTGGCGGTCTTTTGCATACTGGTTTGCAAGGCGACCTTGTTTCCAAATGTCTCATGGACCCACGCAAGGATGTCCTCGGGAGATTTCTTCTCCAGGTCTGAATTGACCGTTTCCAGGTCTAGTTTGGGTTGGAGCGGCATGAGCGGATTCTTCCATTCTGTCTGAATCGGACCTATCAGTTTACCCCTTCCCCTAATTCAGGTAGCCATCTGGCCACCAAAGATTACTTTTCGAGATTACCTGACACACAAGTTGTAAGTGGTAAAAATCAGTAATGCCTATATACTTGATAGCTCCCCTTTTCTTTGCACAATACCCATTTAGATATAAGAACCGAAATACTTGATCAACATGAATTTACCAGATTCTGTCTAATATCAAGTATAGGAACGTCACCCCTTGGTATTACTAAACATACGAGTTTTCTCTTAAACTAGATGTTCCATGAGACGATAACGTCTTTGACCAAATGGACGGAAGGAATCTTGCAAATATGGAACGGAATCAACTCGCCTCAAACATTGCTTTTCTGGTTGTCTTGCTATTGGTATCAACAACCTGTTTCCTCTGTATCCCGACAGCAAACAGCCAAGGACTGGGAATTACGCAGGATGAACAAGACTTCCTGATCGGTTCTCGAAAGGCCCGGTACTTTGACCACCCGCACACAGCGCGCTCCTTGGGAATGGGTCGTAGCACACGGTCCACCACCGGCAATGTTACCAGTTTATTCGGTAATCCAGCCGGCCTCGGCTGGATCACCGGACCTGAGCTGGCCCTTACTTACAGCCATGATGAAATCTCCGGAAAGGAACAAGTTCCCATGCAGGACGAATTCCTTCTGGCTGCGGACGGTTTCAATGACGAGGATATAGACGAGGAATTTGATTACACAGGTTTGCAATTGGCCTGCCCGGCTTGGGCCGGTAGCGGCATCCTTTCAGTCGGGGGTTATTATGACGAGTCAGAAACCAGCGGATTGCTGAACACTCATTCGCATCGTTACCGGTTGGCTGCTGGATACGCGATTCCAATTAACGCTTGCTGGACAGCCGGTTATGCGCTTTCCTATTTCAATGATGAAGTTCACAACGATTTTTCCGACTACGATATGGACAACGGATTCCGCCACTCTTTCGGCCTCCAATACCATCCCTGCTCGACAGTCGCCTTCGGTGTCCACGGTTTCTTCGCGGACGGTGATACCGACCTCGACTCCGATGATGCCACCTTTATCGTGGAGGGAGCCGATGAGGGAGATCTGGAAAGCTGGGGCATTGAAACCGGACTCGAATGGTCCTGCCGGCCAACAACAGTTGTCGCACTCGCATTCGATTATACGGAATACGAGTTCGATGGAGGCAAGTACGTTCCCATGGGTGGAGCTAATGCCAGCGAAATCCGCTCTTACGAAGAGGATATCGACACCTGGGGTCTTCATGTCGGTGTTGAAGAGAAGATTAACGAGTGCCTTTTCGCCCGAGTCGGTTACCGGTATGAGGAAAATGATTTCGAAAGCACGGAACGCGGACGCTTTTTCGGCTCTGTCATCCCTGAGATGCGTGATCTCGATTCAGACTACCACGCTGTCTCCGGCGGTCTTGGTTTTCTCTGGAAGGAAAACCTGACGCTTGACTATGGAATCGAGTATCGCTGGGTCGGTGATGGCGATCTGACGAACACCGTAACAGCCCGCTTCCATTTCTAACCGATAGAAACAAAACAAGTCCAGATATTCCAAAAAAGAATTCCCCGGCAAATCAGTTGTCGGGGAGTTCTTCTTTATACAGATTCTTAACAAACCCTAAGATCCCAGTTCTTCCGTCGCGCGTGCAATAAAGGTTTTCATTAGTAGGGGGTCCTTGATGCCGGGAGCAGATTCCACGCCGCTGGCTACATCCACCCCGTCCGGCTTTAATCGGCGGATCGCCTCTGCCACGA
>Ga0310121_10001735_pt1 | contig 21649 bp, 18 predicted proteins | sample CB27_Tmax_986_MG_FD_203504 | JGI IMG/M metagenome (GOLD analysis project Ga0310121, IMG submission 203504) | Marine microbial communities from Western Arctic Ocean, Canada - CB27_Tmax_986 | ecosystem: Environmental > Aquatic > Marine > Oceanic | place: Canada: Western Arctic Ocean | collected...
AAATGGACTGGAACGGAGACTATTTCGCATATCAATAATCGTTATCTCAAAATCATGGTGTCTATGGAGAACGAGGATGGGATGACCATTACGGGCGACGGCATAATGCTCTACGAGTTTGGGCTAACGGGGCAGAGTATCACCCGCTTCGTTTATTATGATTCGGGTTTCTCGATTTTTCAGTACGGACCTCTCGGTGGAGACCTTGGTGGTTACTACAGCACTTTTTGGGAAACTCCAACGATTGATTTCGGTGGACAGCGATTTCTTCTCAAGGGGCGGAGCTACTACGTCTCTCCTGCGGCCTACCGAATCAACCAACAAGTGTCGATAAATGGAGATGACTTCTTTAATTTTGGGATTATGTGGCTAACGAAGACTTCTGAGGTTCCGACCAATCAGCCCTGATTGTTATCTGGTCAGCGAATTTTTCCCAAGATTTGAGGATGAGAGTAACTCGAAGTCAATTCACTTAATGAAAAATCTATTGTTCGGCTCTTCGTTAATAGTTCGAATGTTTGTGTTGCTTTTGTTTGTCGATGGCGCAATTTCTGCGCAATCTGCAGATGTGACCGGTGTTTGGGAAATTAAGTTGGATACTCAAACGGGAGAGACCGTGTGGACCGCCACGTTTGAGCAGGACGCCAAAACCCTGTCGGGAGAGGTTGATACCGGTGACAGTGGGATCCTGCCGCTTACCGGCACGGTAGATGGCGCGACGATTAAATTTGACTTTGTGGTTCCGGACTTGGATGGCGATATGCCGATCTATTTGGCTGGTGAAATTGACGGCTCGGCAATAGCCGGAGACGAAGGAAGCTTTGTCTGGTACGGGTCCGGTCGGTGGACCGGAACAAGAAAAGATTAACGCTGGTGACAGACGTCTTGCGAATAGTTGCCTCGACAGGTTGATATTCTCGAATGGTAAGTGTGCTCATCCTTTGATTTTTTGGAGTGATCGTGACGAAAGAATTAATACTTTTTAAGCTACGTCGGCGTTCGAGTCTGGTGTTTTTGACAGCGACGCTGTTTTGTCTATACGGAAATTTAGCCGGTGCGGCAGAGCAGGGAGACGACGGGGCGCTTACTGGTGTTATCGCAGATGAAAGCGGTGGCGTGTTACCAGGCGCAACAGTGACTGCTCGTGAACGAACCAGCCGATTGTCGCGCAGTGGTGTCAGCGATGCCGCCGGCCAATATGAACTCGCAAGGCTCCCTGCCGGTGATTATGATGTTGAGGTTCTGCTTCCGGGTTTTAGTGGACAGGCTTTACCCGTGACAGTTGAAGTCTCACCCGTGACTCAAGACTTTACGTTGTCCATTGCTCCACTGGCCGAGACGGTTAATGTCACACGTTCTGACCAGACGCTCGCAACGGTTCCTAATGCTGTTGCTTTAGTTCAACAAGAGGACATCGATTTTGCGCAACGTAAGGCTTCAATGGACGAAGCACTCAGAGGAATTCCTGGGTTGATGGTCCAAAATCGTCGTAACTACGGTCTCTCAGGTGGGATTGGGCTAAGCATTCGGGCTCCACAGCCGAGGTTTGGGCTGCGCGGTATAGCTATGGTGCAGGACGGTATTCCGATCACTACAGCTGATGGAACCACTGAACCGGGAAACGTTGACCTTGGTTCGATTAGGCGTGTGGAAGTCATTCGTGGACCGAGTTCCGTGCTTTATGGGAATTCCGCGGGTGGCGTTATTAGTCTGTTTACCGAGATTGATCCCTCGCGTCGGCTCACAATTCGGCCAGACATTCAATTTGGCAGTTTTGGTTACCAACGACAACAGCTTCGTGTTGATGGTCATAACAACAGTGGTACGGAATTTATGGGAAGTTTTAGTCGCTTTGAGACTGACGGTTGGCGCGAGCACAGCGCGGCTGAGATTCGTCAGACTAACGTCGTGGTGCGGCAGGATGTGGGCGGAAGCGGCCGTCTTTCTGGAATCTTTAACCACTATGATGCGCCGTTTGCCGAAAATCCCAGCATGATGAACGCTTCCAATGCACGGAGTGACCCACGCGGGACTCGATGGATTGCTGTCAACCAACATTGGGGAGAAGCGACACAGCAGGGCCAGTATGGGGCTACGTATGAACGTAACTTCGGCGCTCAAATGTTTCGTGCCACCGGTTGGGGAGTGTCTCGAAATTTGTTTGCGTCGAATCCCGGAAGAATTATTGACTTGAGCCGGAAGGGTGGTGGTTTGCGGTCTGAGTATTTGGGAAGTAGTGGAGTGGTGCAGTGGAGTGTCGGTTTCGATGTGTCGTCACAAAATGACACTAGAATGGAATCTGCAAATAAAACTACCCCGGATGTTGGACATTTACGAGGCGGACTATTGGTTCAACAACTGGAGGACGTACTGTCGGCTGGCCCGTTTGCCCAGGTGAGCATTGCACCGCACAGTCGTTTAACAGTCACCGCTGGTGTTCGTTACGACTACTACAATTTTGCAGCGACTGACCAGAAACTTGATGACGGTGACCAGTCGGGTGAACGTACCATGAACGCCGCGAGTCCTTCGATCGGATTAACGTTTGCGGCAACTTCTGACATTAACCTCTATACGAATTTTTCAACTGCTTACGAAACTCCAACAACGGTCGAGCTCTCGAATCGTCCTGAAGGTGAGGGTGGTTTCAACCAGCTGCTTGAGCCAGAACGCCTTCGTAGTTTTGAAGTTGGGATTCGCGGGCTCGTCGAGCCAGCCCGCCTGCAGTATGAACTTGCGGTATATCGAGCTCGTTTACTAGACACGTTTGTGCCATTTCAGGGGGCGGATGAACAAACGTTCTTTTCCAATGCAGGAGAGTCTTCGCGAAATGGTGTTGAGTTGTCGATAAATTGGCAGCCAGTAACTCGAGTCAGTGCTCGGCTGGCCTACACCTATCAGGATTTTTTGTTCCAACGATTTGTCGACCGCTTTAATCGGAATTATGGTGGAAATATGGAACCCGGTGCACCGCCGAACCGTTTGTTTGCAGGGTTTAATTACGTAGCACCGTTCGGACTCCGTTCGAGTGTAGATGTTCGATGGGTTGACAATTTTTACGTGAACAATGCCAATACAGCAGAAAACTGGGCCTACACAGTTGTTGACCTTCGTTTTGGCTGGGAGCGGGAATGGGGAAGCACGGACGTAAGACCATTCATTGGCATCGACAATCTATTCAACGAACGCTACAATTCGTCGGCTATTTCGAATGCTTGGGGAGGTCGATATTTTGAACCGTCTCCAGGGACAGAGGTCTATGCTGGACTTACATTTGGGTTCGGCGTTCGTTAGAGATTGGGTCTGTCTTGATAGAACAGAGATTTCTTCGAAATATATAGACTGCTGACTCGATGTTACCTTCATATTCCAGCGAGTCTTTTTGCGTACTCCATGCTGGGTTTAACGTCGTGATTTCTCCAGATCGTCATCTTTTCGGCCTCGATACTACCTTCCGCGTGTACCGCCAGTACGGCTTGATATCCTGCGAAGTCGTTAGTGGTGATTTCCGCGATGAGGTTCATAAGCCTCAGTCGGTCTGTCGCTGACGCTTCATTTGTACTAAAGTACGCGTCCACCAATTTTTTAAGCTTCGGTTCTTGGAGGTCTTCGTTACTCGGTCCGGTAACGAGTAAACCACCAGCAATATCTTGCACCCACGCCAGCGCTTGATGGTAATTCGTCGCGAAATGAAGTTTCGCGATGTTGATCAACTCTGCATTTGGAACTGCTATCTCGTCTATAACTTTGGCTTCTCGGGCTGCTTCACGTGTCATTCCTCGGCAAATTTGAGCATAACTAATCAGTTTGGCAAGTTTGTCCCGAACATGCCCGGCACGAAGGATTCCGTTGTATTCGGCCATAAGGTGCGAAGCCCCGACGAATAGGTCAACTAACGGCAACTTGTAACTTACCGCGGTGAAGCGATGAAATTCGACAAATGTCTTAGCAAGTGGTCCCGCCATATCGACTTCGCCGTTGAGAAAGACTCTGTCCCAGGGAACTTTGACATCTTCGAAGACTGTCAGGGTTTCCATCATCTTATGTTGGGTGCTAATTGGATTTTCGAACGCGTTACCTTTTCTTCCACCGTATCCGCTGGCAAGCATCGTCAGCCCAGGGGCGTTCGCGGGAACGGCGCACGCTACTGCATAAGCTTCTTCCCCAGTTTTTAGATTTCGGGTTGGCAAGACAATGATTTCGTGAGTATTGGTTGAGACGGAGGTGTGCACTTTTGCTCCTCGCAGTGTGATTCCGTCGTCGTCTTCTGCGACTACGTGGACGTAGTAGTCAGGGTGGATTTGGTCTGTTGGACCTTTGCTTCGGTCTCCTTTAGCGTCAGTCTGCGCAACTGCAACAGCAAGGTCGTTATCACGGCAGTAAGCATGAAACTTTTCCACTCTCGGTAGATACTGGGTAGCATGCGTCTTGTCTGTATGGGCTGCGACAAGACGCAATGAGAATAATGCGTCGGTTCCGATCTCCTTCACGAGTGTGACAAGAGTGCCGCCGAGTGTAGTGGCCCGCTCGATGAGTGAACTTCGCCGCAGTAAGTCGTCAGGCGTCCGTGGAATTTCATAGTAACGTGAGTAGGGCCCGTTCAGGCTGTCTATGACGGCGAGTTTTCGATCGGCGGCATCGTGAGCCATCCGGTAGTCTATGGCTGCATGTTCGACTGCTACGCCGATGACTGGATGTTTCGTGACGTCGTCAACTTTTTCGCCTCGGTAATATACGGTTCTCCCGTCACGTAGACTGTCCTTGTACTGCTCTGGCGTCATCAAACCCATCAACTACTCCTATTCCACAAATTTCGTAAGTGTTCCGATTAACACGTGACATGTTCGCACCTCTTGAGGTTAAGATCCACAGACGTTGAATTGGCTTGCCGTGTCTCGACACTGATATGCTTGCCATTCATTCGCGGGTGATTTTCCTGAACAAGTGGGTTGACGGAGTCGGAATAGCCAATGACTGTAGAAGCAAAAATAACGAAGAAAACCGCAAAAAAAACGGCCGCTAGAAAAACGGCTGCAAAGAAAGCCGTCTCCAGGAAAAGCGCCGTCAAAAAGGTAAAGCGAAAGATTGATCGCGATCACGCGAACGAAGTTGTTCAACGTTTCCAGAAGGAGTCAACGAAGTGGCTCTATGGGCTAGATAATGAGGCGCGCATTCTGTCGTGGGCGTTTTTTACTTTATTGCCCTACACCGACAAGCTCAGCCAAGGCAAACTGTTACGCCAACCCCACGTCATGTTTCGAGGTCCGACTGGCACAGGTAAAACGGACCTTGTTAGCGCCTGCGCTATGGCCATTGACGCAAAATTTGAACGAATTCAAGGGATGCCGACCTACATGCCTGAGGATATTCTCGGGTACGAAACGATAATTGAGGAGGTCGACGGCACGCGAAGCATTCACTTTAAGCCTGGCAAGTTGATGGCTCATATTGTGCTCATCGACGAGGACAATCGGTTATCAGGAAAAACGAAGGCCGCGGTACTTGAGGGAATGGAGGAGAGTTCGGCTACTCTTAGTTCCGACTATGGCAATTTAGCTGAAGGAAAAATGTTGCCGCTTTTTCCCCTCTCGGGAGACTTCAACGACATCCATGGTCCAAGGTTCTTTATGGTGATTTGTACAGAGAACATCTTTGGAGAAGAGGAAGGGACCTTCGCCAACCCTGTGGCACAACTCGACAGAACGACGCTGTCTATCAATATGCTGGATCCTGAGAGTGAGGAAGACGAACTGAAGATCAGCGCTCGAAATGTTGTTGGCAAGAAGGTCGAGAAATTAACCAATCTCCACGAAGTGCTCGACATCGCTCAGCACATCTTCGATAACGTTACGATGTCTGACTACGCATCGCAGTACAAAACTCGACTGATTCGAAATACGCGTCCCCACCGGGTACAGGGTCGCGCTGCACGGACGGTGAAGGAGTACATCAAAGTAGGCATTTCGCCGCGGGTTCATTTTCATATAGAGGCAGTCGCTCGGACGTTCGCCTTTTTTAACGGCGATATGACGATCACTCCCGACCACATCAAGGCTGTCGCTGAACCGGTTCTTGCGCACCGGTTGGTGCTTCGCGAGGGCATGGAATTCTCAGTTAATAAAGAGGACCTCCTCAAAAAAATTATTCAGGACATGGAGGTTCCTCCGTGGAAGTAGAGGAGCTTTTCACACGATTTCGGGACATAAAGCACGGAATTAAGACGAGAAAGAAATCGAACAGCATCCACTACGGCGATCACAAGAGTGGCTTTAAGGGGGCTGGTTATGACATTGTCGGGGTGGACCAATGGCGACCCGGCCAGCCGCTAAAGGACATCGCATGGACACTTAGTCTCCGGACGTATCCGAAAAAGTTATTCAGGATCGAACGAATGGAGCCAAAGGAACTGCGGACGCTTATCGTCGCTGATTTATCGTCGTCGACCCTTTTTCAGATTTCACAGAAATCTAACAAAGCGCTACTGATGCTTGATCTCATCGGAAACATTGGGTTGACACGAGTCAATGTGAGAGATCCGGTTGGCCTTTTAGGTTTTTCTGACCAGATTGAGTTATTTGTGAAGCCGAAACTGGGAACGGCACAGGTTTTTTATATAGCCAAGCAGATTTTCGAGAAATTAGAGTTTGATCGAGAGTTTCCGTCAAAACGCTCGGCAGATTTTTCTGTGGCCTTTCGGTTCATGGCTGCAAGATTGAAGACGAGACACTCCGTCATACTTATTTCTGATGTTGTTGATCTTGTGAATGACCAAGCGGCAATTGACTTTAAGTTGCTCCGCATGCTCGGCGCGAAGCACGATATGATGGTGTTCATTTTGGACGATCCCGACGAATTTCGGTTTAGGAGCAGATTGGGGTATGTTCGAATTTCGGATATGGAGACTGGTAAGCAAACCGTGATTTCTGCCCGTAAAGCGGGTGCGATTAGACGTGACATAGAAAATCGTCTTTCCGAACTTCAATATCGATTAAAAAATAAGAGCGGTGTCGACTCGGTTGTTCTTACGCCTGAGAATCATACCGAGGTATTGCCGAAGTTCCTTATCGGACGGACGGCTCACTGAGGCGGAATGATTATGAAAAAGATGTTTTCTTCGTTGCGGGTTGTTGGTCTTTTATTGTGTCTGTTCTGTTCGCAAGTATTGGTTCTTGACGCGGGATTGCAGGATGTCGAGACTCAGCCAATTATGGTGGAAACACTAGAGATTGAGCCTACGGTCGTCAAGACGGGTGATTTGATTAAGCAGACGTATAGGCTGCGCTTTCCAGATTTGATAAATGCGGGTCGTGAAATCATCATTCTCGAAGACCGAATGGTTCCAGAGAACTTGCCGATCCATCCATTTGAAGCTGTGTCGCTTGAGATTCGCAAGAGCCAGATTGACTCGGAATACATTTGGGATTTCGTCTACGACATGCGTCTGGTTGCGCCGGAGAAAGCGGTTTATGTGGTACCGGCATTTAGTTTTTATTACCTCGTGCGCGATCTCGGAGAGGATATCGAAGACGCAGAAATTCAGCAGGTTGATGGTGGTCAAAGTTTAGTTCGTTATGTAACCACGATGAACGATGTGCCGATGTTGAATATTCGCGACACTATCGAACTGGGCGAGTTCTCAGGACGCGCAGCTCTTTTTCGGACAATTGCATGGACCATTGCCCCGCTCCCACTGCTCGTATGGGTGGTGCTGCTCGTTCGGCTCGCCCGGAGGCCGAAGATTATTTCCTTAGAAGCAGCAAAGGAAGCTGAGGAGCTTGAGAAGATAGAAGCGCAAATTCCGGTGCCTCCGTCAATTTGGGAAGCGAGACGGAACTTTCGCGGTCAATTGACATTTCTTAGAGCTAGTCAGGAGAGTGGGCCCGGGGATGTGACAAGCGACATGGAGCGGGGGTTGGTTCTCGCCTCGAGGGATTATTTAAGGGCTGAGTTGCCTGACCTTAATTCTGGCGATACGGCCAAAGACGTTTTGGCGCATATTGATGGTTTAGGTGACGGCGCTCGGAAAGATGCGCTTGCAACTTTGGCTGAGCGACTAGTTTCGTATCAATATGCTTTGGAGCACGGTGATGCTGTTCTCGCGAACCTAGCGGAAGAGGTTGCTGTTCTTGAGGAGTCACTCACGGCACTTCGGCCTCATATTATGTTGTGGCGTCGAATCCTTGAGTTCGTTGAACGAGTCAAATCCTTCGGACAAGAGTTCGTCGAACGAGTCAAATCCTTCGGATTCGTTGAACGAGTCAAATCCTTCGGACAAGAGTTCGTCGAACGGGTCAAGTCTTTCGGACAATAGAGAGTTGCTATGTTCTTACCTTGGAACGAATTTCTCGTTTTCCTAACGAACAGTATCGACGAGCTAGCGGCTACGGAAATTGGCCAGGTACGGTACGGTGACGTTGGACTTGCGTTTTGGTTGACGGTTGTAGTCGCCGTTGCGGCTGTGGTGTCGTTTGTTCGTCTTGTTTCGCGTCGCCAGAAGTTTAGTCGCCAGCACTCCGGACACGTTATTGACCCTAAGTACCGGAAACGACTTTGGGTGCGCACTGTACATACCGCCCCGAAGATGTTGGTTGCGGGTGCATTGGCCCTCGTAATTTTTGCTGCGGCGGATCCTTTCTTGACAGCAACCGAGGAAGTGAGTGGTTTTGTTGAATCACGAGTTCGAGTGGACTTGGTTGATACGTCAGGATCAATGGCGTGGGAGTTTCCGGACACGGGCAAGTCGAAGGCTGAAATTGCACGTGACGCCCACCTTCGTTTTCTGGAAATGCGGGAAGGTAAAAACGACCGTGTTTCTTTGTGGTTATTTTCGACCTATCCATATATGGTCGATGATTTCGTAATGGATGATGAGTTGTACTTCTTTCAGGTCTGGGATGCTCCTTATGTGATGACTCAGCGCCTTGACAAGGCGATGGTTGTGCCGCCAGACAAAGTGCGAATTGTCCCGGCGGAAGGAGATACGAACATCATTCGACCGTTGCAGTCCATTACGAAACAGTTTGACAAGGACGAGGCGGCAGTCGGTGGAGGCACGAACCAGAACCGGGCGGTATTGATCGTTACCGATGCGGCCGTTGACGAATTTCCTGACGCTGAGTTTGCTGCTCTAAATCAGCGAAATATTGTTCCTTACATTATTTACATCAACACCAGCGATGCGCGAACAGCGATGATCGGACATCCAAGTACGCCCCGTTTGATTGAAATGATTCGGGAATACGGTGGGGACTATTTCGATGTCACTGATGAGGATAGCCTGGCCGAGGCTTATACCGCTATCGATGAACGTGAGGCCGTTCGGATGGAACTTCGACATCGTGCGCTCAAAGTGCCAATCTATTCCCGTTTTTTGCTGATTGCGATGGGATTACTGGCGGTTGGAATTCCAGTCGGGTTTGTCGCTGAAGTTGTCTGGGGGACAGGTCCTTAACGGGATCACACGTTTCTAGCTTTTGTGAAAAATTTTCGGTTTGAATGGTTGTTGCAGTAGCAGCGAGTTTGCAACGTAGCTTTGGATGTTTATTGATGATACGCAATCGAGTTGTCAGACTTGTTCTGATGGAAAATATGGAAATACTTAGTCAGGAAAGAGTAACGTTCAATTTTAACTCGGTTCTTTGAACATAGGACACTAATTTCATATGCGATTTACGGACCTTCTCGATAAAGAGCACTCCTTTAGGTTTCTTCTCGGCTTTGTCTTGGCCGTCTTATTTATGGCCCTCGTCTCAGTGCCAGCGCGGTCACTGTCCGGTTTTTATGGGCATCTGGACGGGCTTAGTGAAAGCGTAGCCCGTGGGGATTTTGATCAAGCGGAATCTGAACTGAGTGACGTGACCGGATTTTATGAGAGGAGTCGCAACTGGGGCATGCAGTGGTTCGCCGATGCCTATTTGTTTAACGACGCGTTTCTTCAGACAGCGTCTTATAGCTACCTGACAGGTGATTATGCCACTGTGGTTCGAGATCTTGCGAATGAAATCGATGATCCCCGAGCGTCACATCTTCTTGGTAGTGCCAAGTTTCAGCTTGCTCGTCAGAGGTATCGTGCCATTCCTGACGACAGTGAAACCGGGGAAGCGCAGAAACTGGCCATCATTCAAGAAGTGCTTGAGAATATCAATGCCGATTATGAGCGAGCGCTTCGAAGTGATGTCACAGGTCGTTTTGATTACAAGTGGAACTACGATTTGACGAGCGATCCTGAGGCCGTGCGCAGGGCGCTAGAACCACTTCGAGAGGTTGAACCTCCGCAACTAGAACAGATGCGTGGCGAAGGAACGCCCGTTCGCCGCCGCCGGGGATAGCCTAGTCCGAGCGGGATTTCTCGTGTCTTTTGACAAGAGACTATGGAGCTTCTTCAGTCTTGGTTACGTGACAGTATCGAATTCCAGAATCCAGAATACTTGGCGGTGATACCGGTTGCCGCATTATTGCTGGTACTTGGGGTCGTGGTCTTCTTGATTCGTTGGCGTCAGAGGCCATTAAAAACCCAAGGGTCGTCCTATCCGTTCTTGGGGCACATCAAATTCTGGTTTTTGTCCATCATGGCAATGGCGGTGCTCGCCATCGCGGCGGCACGGCCGTTTTTGGTGTACGGCGGCTCAAGCTTTAAGCGCGGTGATGTTGATGTGGCAGTGGCCATCGACGCTTCGGCTTCGATGTGGGTAAAGGACCTAGGTCCTTCTCGATTAGAACTTGTGGTGCGAGAGGTTCTCAACCTCTATACACAAGATATCTTGACACCCGGTGACAGAGTTGCCCTGTTTGTGTTTGGTACGACAGCACTCCGGCAAGTCCATATGTCGGCAAATGCAGAACGATTTATCGAGCAAGTGGGTCAACTGGCGCCTCCTGTATCGTTATCCGGTGACGCGTTTCCGTGGGATAGTGACGTGGCGGCCGCTTTCGAGCATATTTATCAGTCGCTGGATAACCAGGATCGCTTCGAAAGTGGTGATGAGGAATGGCAACCGGAAGAGCGTTCAGACCGTTTGGTCTTGCTCCTCACAGATGGAGATTTTGCTTCTGACAATGAACAATTGACACGTCTGGACCAGGCGCTTACCGAGTTTCGGCGCAGAGGACTTGTAGTTTATCCAATTGGTGTCGGATCACGAACGGGTGTGAATCTCGATATCGTGCTCCAAGACTACGTGCGTGGAATCGACTTTGATGCGTCGTTGGAAAGTGATCTTGAGGGTTTGCGGACTAGACTTAACACCGAGGGGCTCAGCATGTTTGAGCAACGTCTAGGTGGACGGTCGTTCGTTCTTGACAGTTCTGGTCTTTCATCGTCCACTTTCCTTCAGAGTGTCGTTGATTCCCATCGAAGTATATCTTTTCAACTGATCCCTTCCGAGGATACACAAGAGATCTGGCAATGGATAGTCATGGCGGCCGTAATGTTATTCGTTGTTGCGATACTTTTTTATTAGGTCGCGATTGCTTTCTCGCCAATGGTTTGTAGTGGACCCTTGCGATTTATGTTACGAGCGTGTTGTTTGTAACGGTCGCTTAATGGATGAGAGAATTTGTCTCGCTGAGAGCAATTGTCGTGCGCGGTGGTCTGTCGGAAAAGAGGTCTTGATATGGTTTCGAAATCTTTACTGAGCGTGATCGTAATATTTCGGCTTGTCTTGGTTTCGGCATCATTTGACACATCCGAAGGCGCGCCTCAGGTTCAGCGTTCGGGCCAGGTTGACGGAGAACGTATCTCGAATGCATCTGATGAACCTGGAAATTGGCTGTCGTATGGCCGAGCGTATGACGAGCAGCGGTTTTCACCGTTGGATCAAATCAACGATGCAAATGTGGACCGGATTGGGTTGGCGTGGAGCTTTGACACAGGACAAAGGTGAGGTCATGAAGCGACGCCAATAGTGGTCGACGGGCGAATCTATTTAACGGCTTCTTGGAGTGTAGTTCATGCGCTCGACGCAGCGACGGGTGAAGAGCTCTGGACGTTTGACCCTGAGGTGCCACGCGAAGTGGGGAGATGGGCCTGTTGTGATGTCGTCAATCGAGGGGTGGCTGTTTGGAAGGGTCGAGTCTATGTATAGGGGCCCTTGACGGCCGTTTGATTGCCGTTGACGCGGAGACGGGTGAAGCGGTCTGGGAGGTACAAACGACCGATCCAGAAAAACCTTACACCATTACGGGTGCCCCTCGGGTAGTTGAAGGAAAGGTCATCATCGGGAACGGTGGAGCCGAGTACGGGGTTCGTGGATACGTAAGCGCTTACGATGCTGAGATCGGTGAGGAAGTATGGCGATTCTTCACGGTTCCTGGTGACCCTAGTCTGCCTTTTGAGCATCCTGAAATGGCGACGGCGGCGGAGACCTGGACCGGTGAATGGTGGGAAGTGGGTAGCGGAGGAACAGTCTGGGATTCGATGGCCTATGACCCTGACCTTAAGTTGCTTTACGTTGGTGTTGGTAACGGTGCACCTTGGACACGCATACACAGAAGCCTAGGCGGCGGGGACAATCTCTACCTTTCATCAATCATAGCGTTGCGTCCGGAAACCGGAGAACTTGTTTGGCATTATCAAACAACGCCTGGTGATAACTGGGATTACACGGCGGTTCAGCACATCATGCTTGCCGACCTTGAGATTGAAGGCGTCACGCGTCAGGTACTTATGCAGGCGCCGAAAAATGGATTCTTTTACGTGCTTGATCGAGCTTCAGGTGAGTTGATTTCTGCAGAAAAGTACATTGTTGCTAACTGGGCTAGTCATGTCGATATGACTACAGGTCGACCGGTTGAAACGTCGGATTCAATGTTTGATGACCAGCCGAAAGTAATACTTCCCTCTCCGGCCGGTGGTCACAACTGGCATCCGATGGCTTTTAACATTGACACTGGCTTAGTGTATATCCCGACCCTCGACGTTCCGTTTCATTATTCGCTTGACGAGAACTTTCAATATGACACGCGAACCTGGAATCTCGGTATTAGTACGTCGGCCCTTCCAGATTTACTCGTTGAGATGCCGGCTCCACCGTCTAGGGGGTTTTTGAAGGCGTGGGATCCGGTGGCACAGCGGGAGGTCTGGAGCGTAGAACATCCGGGCGCGTTCAATGGCGGCGTGTTGGCCACGGAGGCAACCTTGTGTTTCAAGGCACATCTGATGGGCGTTTTGCGGCTTATGCGGCGGACTCAGAGGACACGTTGTGGGAACTCCCAATCAATATTGGAATCGTTGCGCCACCGGTGACCTACAGTGTTGGGGGAGAGCAATATCTTGCGGTGCTCGCAGGCTGGGGCGGTGGAGCAATCATTGGCTTCGATGCTGGAGTCACTGCGGCCAGCCATTACGAGAATTTCGGCCGTTTATTCGTATTTCGCTTGGGTGCTACCGCACCGCTGCCGCCGGTACCGCGTAAGGCGCAGGAATTTTTACCTCCGTCCTTTGGGGCTGATTTGACAGAAACGCAACGTCGCGGACAGGACTTATTTCATAACGTATGTGCTGTGTGTCACGGTTTGCTCGCAGTTAGCAGTGGAACTATCCAAGATTTGAGACACCTTGATGAAACTGGGCATCGGCGTTTTGATGCAGTTGTTCGTGGCGGGATTCTTCGTAATCAGGGGATGCCAAGTTTTTCAGACCTACTGTCTGAAGGAGACGTAGCATCGATTCAGGAATATCTTCTTCGACGGGCTGAGGACGATGCGGCTGCCGCTTCTCAGCGATAGACGAGTAGCGGATGATCAAGGTTCTCATAATTCTTAGTACCGTTTGAAGATTGAACGAACGAAATGTCGTTCGGCTTTGAAGGGTTTAGTACATGCTCGATCGCGTCGGCATGAACCCATTAGCACACTGATTCGCCTTCGTTTTCTAGTCCGTCAATGTGTAGCGATGAATTATGGCCGCTCGCCATCCTGCTAATGCGCGGTATCTTTTCGTTCTGTGGCGAATAAGAATCCACCCGTCGAATCAGAAACTATTTCCTCGATCGATGAGCCAAATGCGGTGCCGAGTTTCAGCGAAAGTTCAAAGCACGTAACGGGACACTACGACTACGTAGATTGCGTAATTTAAAAACGTGGTGCTCCATTCAGCTTTGCCAATACGCTGACAATCAATGTTCAGTTGTTCTTTCAGGCAGCGCAAAGACGTATATCGCATTGGACCGATTGCCGCCGACGGGGGCCGCAATGTACTGGCGGCCATTGACGGCATAGGAAATAGGAAATCCTTGCACGGATGCGGGCAATCGTGTCTGAAACAAGATCTCCCCGTCGGTGGCGTCGTAGACGTAGAGATTCCGGTCGGTGTCGGCCCCGACCACCAGGCCCCCGGCGGTGGTCAGCGCGGCAGACCTTGGACGCGTCGGCATGCCATGTCGCCACAGGATGTCGCCAGTGGCGATATCCATCGCGATCATGTACCCGCGGTTGTCCCCGGTCCCCGGATGCGGGTTGCTCTCGCGCTGGAGGTAACCCCAGTCTCTGTAATAGTTATTGCCTTCGATTTGTTCTAACTCCGTGAACATGCCGGTGACACACGTGGGGTGAATCGGAATATACAGCGCGCCGGTGTCCGGGTGATAGGCACTGGCCCGCCAGTTGCGGACGCCTTGGAGATCCGGACAAAACTCTAGCGGGACATCGGCCACCGGAATCATGTCCTGGCGATAGGTGACGCGGCCCGATTGCGGGTCGACGTCGAGGACGTTCTGGTAGCCGAGGTCATGGGCGGCTACAAAGTCGCCGGTTGTGCGGTCGAGTTCCCAGAGAATGCCCAGCTTGCCCATCTTGAAGAGCGACCGGCGGCCATCGCGGTCGATCAGCACGCTTTCAAAGACATCGTCGAGGTCATGGGTTTCACCTGGGGTGAATTGGTAATACCACGCGAGTTCCCCGGTGCTCGCATCGAGTGCGAGCACACTGTTGGTGTATAACGCATCACCGTCGGTCTTGCGGGACACGCGGGCCCAGGGCTTAGCTTGCGACGTCGACCAGTAGGTGAGATTGGTCTGCTGGTCAAAACTGCCAGGGATCCAGGAATCGCCGCCCGCGCGAAACATCAAGGGGAGGTCGCCCCAGGTGTCGCCACCCGGTTCGCCCGGCTGGGCGATGGTCGACGTTCGCCAGACTTCGTCACCGGTGTCGGGGTCATGGGCGGAGATGAAGCAGACGTCATTCTTATAGTTCTGGCAGCCGGTCATGCCGGCCACAATCTTGCCATTGGCGACGATGGGGCCGCTGGTGTAGGTATATCCGAGGGTATAGTCGGCCACTTCGTGGTCCCAGGCGAGCTCCCCGGTGCGGGCGTCGATGGCGACGATATGGGCATCGGAGGTATTGAGATAGATATTGGTGCCATACATGGCGATCGACCGGCTTCCCCGCGCCGGCCGCCCATCCGGATTCAAGACGTCACTATAAGCTGAGCGATCTTCGGGTTCGCGAGTGAACTGCCAGACGAGTTCGCCGGTAGTGGCGTCCAGCGCGTGGACGCTGTTGCCGGGGTTCGGGAGAAACATCAGGCCATCGTAGACGAGAGGTGTGGGTTGACTCACGCCGGTGTCGAGCTGCCAGGCCCACACCAGTTGTAATCCATGGACGTTGTCGGTGGTAATTTGGGTGAGGGGGCTGTAGCCCCAGCCATCGAGTGTGCGTCGCCAGTTGGGCCAGTCGTCCGGGGCGGGCGCTTGGAGCACGGCGTCGGTCACGGGTACGAAGGCGTCCGGTTGCTGTGCCTGTGCCGGTAGTGGCTCTATCGCTAGTGATAAGATCACGATTGTGATCGAGGGAAACATTCGTAGAGCACGATACAGTGCATTCATAATGTAGCTCCTAATCAGTGAACGGTTGATCTACTCGGGTCATGATGTCAACCGTGACGGGACTCAGCGTACCGTAGATGAACACGCGTTTCAACGTCGATGCGAAGGCACTGATGATTTGAACCGCGGAAACGGTCGTCATGAGTCTCCTCTTCGCTTGATGGGCGTATATTTCGCGTCTAGCCATTTACTGATTCATCCGTCTAGCGGTTTTGAAAAGTGTTGTTGTCTTCGTTGGCTTCGGTCTATGTTTGTCAGGCTCCTCCGAGAAAATTAGGAGGTTTTTCAGTGTTTCGTGGATGGCCAAACCGAGATTAGATGGAGCAAGTTGACTCATCGGATGGAAATCGATTCGCGACTTCGCCAGGTACTTGTGGCGGTTCTTGGAGTCCTTGGTTCTATAGGGGTTCTCAGAGAAGTTTCGGCTGCACAGGACGCTATTGACAGGCCAGAATCTGCAAGCATGACGAGGTCGGTTGTCGCTGGCGTCATCATCGATGGCCCGCCGCCGCCTGAGCCGCCGGCAGTGATTACGCGTGACGGTGGACGAGCCACGATTCGCGCTATCAAATTGTCTGAGCCGCTGGCGGTCGATGGAAGGCTCGATGAATTAGTTTACGAAACTGTTGAACCGGTATCTGGCTTTATTCAGCAATTACCAGATGAAGGGAAACCGGCGACCGAGCGTACAGATGCGTGGGTCATGTACGACGAAGAGAATTTTTATGTGTCTGGGCGTTGTTGGGATAGTGTGCCATCAAGTGAATGGGCTGCAACTGAGATGAGAAGAGATGCGATGAATATGCTGAACAACGATTTGTTCGGTTTTCTCATCGACACGTTCTACGACCGAAGGAATGCGGTGTTGTTTTATGCAAACCCTGTCGGCGGTTTCGTCGACCAGGCAATTACGAACGAAGGCAATCCAAACCGAGATTGGAATCCAGTCTGGGACGTTAAGACCGATAGATTCGACGGTGGCTGGACGATCGAAATGGTGGTTCCGTTCAAGTCTCTCCGTTATCGTCCGACGCGTGAGCAGGTGTGGGGTATTCAGCTGCGGAGGACGATCATTCGAAAGAACGAATGGGCATATCTAACGTTAATCCCCAGTTCCGCATCAGGTTTTGGTGGCCGCGGAGGTGTCTTTCGTGTGTCGGCAGCCGGAACTCTTGTTGGATTGGAAGTGCCAGCGAGCGGTCGACCTCTTGAAATTAAGCCGTACGCTATCGGCCGGGCGACGACGAGCGCAACTGCACTTCCAGGGACACCTACTGGAGTTGCGGGAGATGTTGGGGTTGACGTTAAGTATGGGGTTACTGGAAATTTAACTGCCGACTTCACATACAACACCGACTTTGCACAAGTTGAGGTGGATGAGCAGCAGCTAAATCTAACCCGGTTCAATCTTTTCTTTCCGGAGAAACGAGAATTTTTCCTTGAGGGACGAGGAATTTTTGAATTTGCGCGCGGTGGATATCGCTCAGGGATTGGTCGTCGTCGCGGTGGAGTTGTTGGTGGTGGGAGTGCGCCGACCCTTTTCTACAGCCGTCGCATCGGTTTACAGAATGGTGGAGCAGTGTCGATTCTTGGAGGTGGCCGTTTAACCGGAAAGGTTGGTCCGTTTGACGTCGGAATACTCACGGTTCAGACTGATGACGAACCCGCGGTGAGTGTGGCCGGCACTAATTTCACGGTGCTTCGTGTGAAGCGTGACATTCTTCGGCGTAGCGCTGTTGGAGGAATGTTTACAGGGCGTTCATCTTCGCTCGTTGGTGACGGTTCAAGCTATGCCTACGGTGTCGATGCCAATCTGTCATTCTTTGATGATGTCAGTTTTCTTGGCTACTATGCCAAGACCAGAACGCCAGGACATAGCGACCGCGATGCAAGTTATCAGACTCGATTTGACTTCGGTGGAGACCGATTTGGATTTCAAGCTGAGCATTTGTTGGTCGAGGACAACTTCATCCCTGAAGTTGGGTTTCTCTGGCGAGACAATTTTCGACGGTCGTCCGTGTCCGGCCGGTTCAGTCCTAGACCCCGTTCTATTGAATTTGTTCGCCAATTCGTTTTTGAGGCGAGTCTCGATTACTTTGTGACTGCCGACCATGGAGTTCTTGAGACCCGGCAGCGACAGGTCGGCTTTCAGGCTGAACTGGAGAACAGTGATCAGTTTGGTGTCCATGTGAACGATAATTATGAGCTCCTTCACTCGCCGTTCTCTCCGGGTGCCGGACTGTTAATTCCGATTGGCGGTTATTCCTTTAACGACGTGAAGTTCGATTATTTTCTGGGCCCGAATCGCCCACTGAAGGGTCGCGTCGATTTGACGATCGGTGGTTATTTTAACGGAAAGATTACTTCTCTTGACCTCAGTCGCGGGCGAGTCGATTTGACGGCAGCGCTGTCGGTCGAGCCAAGTGTCTCATTTAACTGGATAGATCTTCCGCTCGGGTCATTTCGAGCCGACTTGGTGCGTGGTCGCATCAATTACACGTTTTCACCGCGGATGTTTCTGAGTGGATTTCTGCAATACAACTCCATGGCCAATACGCTGTCGACAAATTTTCGACTGCGTTGGGAGTATTCACCGGGTAGCGAGTTGTTCGTTGTTTATACGGAGGAACAGGACACGGACCCGCTACGTCCGAATCGCTATGTTGAAATGCGGAACCGAGGGTTTGTTGTGAAATTCAATCGATTGTTTCGGTATTGACTCTGATTGTTCACAGGTCGCCGACAAGTCGTTACATCGTCTTAGGTACGTTATTTCTGTGGAAAATCAGTTTGGGCGTTTGTTTTCGACGGTGGTGCAAGGCGACTTCTTGGTTCACAATATCCCTATAACCGGGTCGACTCCCCCAAAAGACTTTGCTGGCGAGTCAGACTTGACGGTGAATGTGAGGTGCTTCGTTGAATTGACGTCATACGACGTGGGTATTCCTACGGAGTAGGAGTTCTCGAACGGATTTGAGTCACTCGTGTTCTAACAGTCGAGGCCATGGCGAAGATTCGTTTGTTTCATTACTCATCTTTCACCGCTATTTCTGGAATGTTTCCTTCGGCATTTAAGTCGGGTTCGGTCGCAGCTTTAATCTCGTCGACGGAAACACCTGGTGCACGTTCAAGCAAATGAAGACCATCTCGTCTAATCTCGATGACAGCGAGAGAAGTCACAAGTTTGTTGACGACACCTTTGCCAGTCAGTGGTAGTGCGCATTCGTTGAGAATTTTCTTGTCTCCTTTTTTTGAGAGATGGTCCATAACAATGATCACTTGTTTGGCCCCTGAGACAAGGTCCATGGCCCCACCAGGCCCTTTAACCACCGATCCAGGAATCATCCAGTTCGCTAAATCTCCGGTTCGTGAAACCTGCATCGCCCCAAGAATGGCAATGTCAATGTGGCCGCCTCTGATCATCGCGAAGCTCTGTGTACTGCTGAAGAAGCTTGCCCCAGCCGCTGCCGTTACCGTTTCTTTGCCGGCATTAATGAGATCTGCGTCGATTTCATTTTCAGTTGGGTAAGGTCCTATGCCAAGTAGCCCGTTTTCACTCTGAAGCATGATGTTTACGCCAGAGGGGATAAAACTGGCACAGAGTGTCGGAATTCCGATGCCAAGATTGACATAGTTTCCATCCTTGACCTCTTGTGAGGCTCGTCTGGCAATCTGTTCACGAGTCAAAGCCAACTTGTGTCCCCCCTCATTTCATCGTAAATATCGCGGCGGATCGAACTGAGTTACATACAGGGATTGCTCGGTCATCGCATCGACATGAACAAGGCTAAGGAATGTCACTATCATTACCTGGAGCGTGTTTTTCGTCGTTCGATTACTTTCTCTTGGTTTTCGCCTATCACAACTCGATCGACGTATATACCAGGTGTGTGAACATGGTCCGGGTCGAGATCGCCACGCTTTACGATTTCTTCAACTTCGGCGACCGTTACATGTCCAGCCTCGGCCATGGGTGGGTTAAAGTTTCGAGCTGTCATGCGATACACCAGGTTGCCTTCTTCGTCAGCTTTCCACGCTTTCACAAGGGAGACGTCTGCGCGGAGAGCTGTTTCGAGAATATGTCCGCGACCGTCGAATTGCCGGATTTCTTTGCCGTCGGCCAAAGGTGTCCCGTGGCCTGTTGGAGTAAAGAAGGCAGCGATTCCAGCCCCACCGGCGCGAATTCGCTCTGCCAAGGTGCCTTGCGGATTGAGTTCGACGTTGAGCGTGCCGTCAAGGTACTGACGTTCAAAGATCTGGTTCTCTCCGACATAACTAGCTATCATTTTGGTAATCTGACGTGTCTCCAGAAGTAGACCCAGTCCGACGCCGTCGACTCCAGCATTGTTGCTGATGCACGTGATGTTGGTAACTCCGGAATCTCTCAATGATTGAACCAGATTTTGTGGAACGCCACACAAGCCGAACCCGCCGACCATTATGGTCATTCCGTCGTGCAAAAGGTTTTTGAGCGAGGCGTCCGAAGTGCCGTAGACCTTTGTTCCCACGGTTACTCCTTCATTGGGCCGTCTGGTACGCCTGCGCCCATACGTACAAAGCGTGCAAGGTTGGACATGTCTTCGTCTCCGAAGCCTTGAGCGATTAAAGAATCTTCAATTGTGGCTATTAGGCTCGCAATTGGTACTGGCACTTGGAATTGACGTGCCGTATCGAGCGCAATTCCGAGATCTTTTCGATGCAGACGTGTGCGGAACCCGAGTGGATAATCGTCGTTCAGCATTCTGTCTGAGCGGTTGTTTAGGATCCATGAACCTGCAACACCTCCTCCGATAGCGTCAACAACGCGCTCGGGGTCAGCTCCAGCTCGAAACGCGAGGGTGAGCGCTTCGGCAAGTGCCATAAATGTTCCGGCGATCGCGACTTGGTTAGCGACTTTTGCGATTTGTCCGCATCCGACGGGTCCGATGTGGGTTACTTTTGAGCCGATGATTTGGAGTACTGGTTCAGCACGAGCGAAATCTTTATCCGCGCCGCCGCACATGATCGTGAGTGTTCCTTTGATCGCACCTTCGGAACCACCTGAGACCGGTGCATCGACATATCCAATGTTTTTAGCGCGAAACCGTTCGGCGAAGTCTCTGGTTGCCCCTGGTGCGATAGACGAACAATCGATGACGAGACCTCCGCTGTCTAGGCCATCAATAACTCCGTTGCCGGCGGCTGGATCAAAAAAGATATTCTCGACATCAGGAGTATCAGACACGCAGCTTAGGACGATGTCTGATTTCGCCACGGCGGCTGCGGGACTGTCCGCTCGGGTCGCTCCAAGCTTTTCGAGCGGTTCTTCACGGCTTCGTGTCCGGTTGTGAACTGTTACGTCGCAGCCGGCCTTGATGAGGTTGGTTGCCATTGGTGCGCCCATCGTCCCCATACCGAGCACAGCAATCTTCATAGTCTTGGTCTCCTTAGTCGTTGGGGTATTACACGCGCGCGTGAACGATTCCTCGCCCGGACCTCGGACGATTCGTCACTAGTGCGAGAAACTTTTTTAAGTGACGAAAAGACGGAGAATAGACTGTCTTGACCTCGTTAAACCCGACGGATTGTAGCATCTGCGTTAGCGCAGCGATCGTTGGCATCGCACACATTTCGTAACGTGTTTCCTTGGCATTCTCGTCGCCTGGGAAAAAAGGCACTAAGGGATAGCGTTCATGCATAAATGGTAGCAGCACGTGAGTTTCACAGATCAAGAGCTGGCTCGTGATCTGCGAGATTCGATCAAGTGCCGCCAAGGGATTTCTGAGGTGGTAGAAAACGCCGAGTAGAAGAACAAGATCGAATTGGCCAATACGAGTTACGTCCAG
>Ga0310121_10001736_pt1 | contig 21649 bp, 16 predicted proteins | sample CB27_Tmax_986_MG_FD_203504 | JGI IMG/M metagenome (GOLD analysis project Ga0310121, IMG submission 203504) | Marine microbial communities from Western Arctic Ocean, Canada - CB27_Tmax_986 | ecosystem: Environmental > Aquatic > Marine > Oceanic | place: Canada: Western Arctic Ocean | collected...
CGGGTGGGATGCCGATAAACGCGTAACTGCCTGACTCGTCGATATTTATAGTCCCAGGATCGTCAAACTGGGTCATCACGGACAGATCCAATTCCGCGTCGAGCACGCCGTTCTGGTCGATGTCGATGTAGATCGGAAAATTGGCGACGCCGGGTTCGCCCGGATCGCGCTGGTTGTTGGCGTTGCGATCCTCGAACTTGGTGCCGAAGATTCCCGCCCGCCGGTTGCCAAAGTCCAGGTTGATCACGGGCACGTCCAAGGTGACGGCAATATTGGTGTACACGCCGTTCGTCGGCGTGGTGGCAGCCCAGCTCGGCAGTAGTTCCTCGATCACGTTATAGGTGCCGGGTGGGATTCCCGTGATCTGGTATTCACCGTTTACATCGGTGTAGCCGTGCGGCTCCTGGACCTCGTCACCATTGCCGAAGGAATCGCGCTCGCCGTCCCCATCGAGGTCGACGAAAATGACAAAACCGGCAGCCCCCGGTTCGGTGTAGGACTCGCCGTCGTCGGGATCAAACTCGCCGTCCCCATCGAGGTCGGTGAAGTTGCGTACGCCGTCTTCATTGCGATCCTCGAATTTTGTGCCGGACAACATGCCCCCTGGGGGGACTGGGACCTCGGAGATCGCCACGCCTGCTATGCCGTTGTTCGCCGAGATGTCGATGCTGATCTGGCCGGTGGCGTCGGCGATGACGGTTTGGGCGAACGTCGTGAGGTCGCTGCCGCTGTCGCCGAGCATGTCGTTAACGAATAGTTCATTGGCGTTCGCCGCCTGGTTGAACACGATTGGTACGCCATCACTGTGGATCGTCACGTCTTGATCGAACTCAAGCGTGTCAGCGGCAAACACATACAGTTCATAAACCTGCGTGGCCTCTAAATCTTGCCACTGCAGGGTGGCTGAGTTGCTTGAGTGGAAGCTGCCCCCGATGTCATTGAGCGGGTTGGTGTGATTGGGGATATAAGCCGGCAGCGGAGTGGAAGCTTCGATGGAGGACTGTACCTCCCATCCGGGCGCGAAGCCGCTGATCAACAGATCGAAGTCACGCGTGTCGCCGCTTTCGTCTACAAGGTTAGCGACGTACGTTTCGTTCAGTTCAAGGCCATCTTCGTAGTCGGTCAGGTCGCTGACCAATGTCCAGTTGATCGGGAACGTACCGTCGGCGCTATCGAAGTCGACACCAACCAGCGCGGCACCTGACAACAGCAGTCGCGGCTCGAGCGGCTCGATCATTGCGAACCGTGAGGGCCCCTGGGGACGACGATGCCCACGCCGACTCGCGCGGGGCTTGTAGCGGCGCGAACGATCGGGGCGTGGTAACGGTGAACTGCCAAGATGGGAAGGCCACTGCATATTGACGACTCCCTCAGTTGTTTTCAACTGGTTTGCCTTTCCCTTCTGGTTGGTCACTGCGGTCGGCCGCGGCCCCTGAAACCGCAGCGTATCTTTGGCGGTCTGCCGGTCACATAAGATTAAGGCTTAAGTGCCGAATTGTCAACGTGTTTTTGGAGGTGGTGACCGGCTATGCCCCGATCCGGCAGACACGCAAAACCGGCATTTTCAGGGCGCAATGGCAGATGGGACCGCTTGGGGCGGCGCCCCAAGCGGCAGGATCCATCAGTTTGCCGGGCTGGCTCATTGGGTCGGTTGTCAGCCCCGCAGGCTTCGCCCCTGTCGGTTTGGTTCACGGCGTTGCCGTTGCCTCGGCGGAGCCCGCGCAACCGTCACCGAGGTTGTAAATCATCGCCAGCTTGCGCGTTGTCGAGGTGAAGCGCAGCGATCGGTACAGCCGCAGCGCCGGTTTGTTGCGCTGATCGACGGCGAGGATGATGTTGGTTGCCTTTTGCCGGCCGGCCAGCCCCAAGCCGTGGGCCAGTAGCCTCCGCCCGATGCCTCGGCCCCGCCATGTGGCGCTGACGCCTAAGTACACCAACTCCATCGATTGACGACGCGGCACGACGTTGAGAAGCATGACCGCGACCGGCTGATCATCGCAGCGCAAAGCAAACCACAGGTTTGGGCTAAATTCACCGGTTGCCTTGTGGCCGGCGATGATGTCGTCGATCTGCCTCAGCCCGACCAGGCCGGGGCAATCGAGCGTCTGCTCATAACTGGCCATAATAGCGTCGGCGAAGTGGCCGCGGTGCTGATCCGACCAGTGCACCAACTCGAGCGAGCTGTCCAGTTGCAGCGGCACCTCTGGCGCATCTGCGGGGCGTTGCATGTAAATGAGTTCCGCCAACCGTTCGAACCCGGCAGTTGCCAGTGCCTGCGCCTCGCGGTGTTGGGGCAGATCGAGCAGCGATTGCAGCATCGTCACACAATTGAGGTCCTGTGTGGCGCAGACGACCCGGGCTAGCCCGGTGACGACCGGCTGTGTCGCCGACCCGGTCATCGGCGAGACGAATACCATCGCCGTGCGGCCCGGGCTGGGCACGATCAGCATGGCTGCGATCGGCGTGTCGCCCCGCCAAGCCGCCCAAAGTCCTTCGATCGACAGATGATGGTCGCCGGCGAAGGCGACAAACGACCCGACCGCTGCCTCATCCCCCGATGCCCGCCCGGTCAGCAGCAACGCCAGCACATGCGGGCGGTCATCGCCCGTTGCTCGCTTAAAGGTCACCCCCATCGGCTGATCGGCGTGGTCCGGTCGGCCGGGTGTGCCGGCGTTGGACGCGGTGCTCGTCACGACTGTGGCCCCATTTGGTTGGCGGTGACGATGAACGTACAATAACTGGCCCGTCCGTCAAGGGCGTCCACCGTGGCTGGCATCAGTTGGAGGCATACCTGCTATTATGGGCATCCGAGCACTTCACACCGCCGTCCTCGCGCTGATCGCAGTCGCCCTTCTTGGCTCCCACCTGGCCGCCTATCCCCGCCCCGCACTGGTTAATCCGTCCTGGCAGATTGATATTGTTCATCGCCAGCCGCGCACCATTGGCGTGGCCGACCTCCAAGGCGTGACCCGCTGGTACTGGTACCTTCCGTACAAGGTCGTCAACAACAGCGGCGTCGAACAGCTGTTTGTGCCCGAGACCACCGTCGCCACCGATCAGGGCGACATTATCATGACCGACAAAAACGTGCCGCCTCGGGTGTTTACCGCCGTCATGAGGCACCTTGGTAACCAGCTGCTGGAAAGCCCGATCGCCGTGTCGGGCAAGCTGCTGATCGGCGAGGACCGCGCCCGTGAAAGCGTGCTCATCTGGCCGGTTTTTGAAAACGATGTCGATCGCATGACAATTTTCTTTGCCGGCCTTGCCGGTGAATCTCAGAGCATCATCCACCCCGCCACCGGTGCAACCGTCTCCTTGCGCAAGACCCTCATGATCAGCTACGCCACCCCCGGCACCGCCGAGCCGCATCAACGCCAGCCGATTAAACTGCTCGGCAAACCCGTCTGGGTCATGCGTTAAAAATGTGGCCAAAACCGCTCAACTCCTCGTCGTGGCAGAAGTGATCGCAGCGCAACATTGTGCTGGAAGTGGACGCTTTTAGATCACGATGGATTGTAAATGACCGACGCGGTTCTCTACGACACGCATATGCACACGCCGCTTTGTCACCACGCCGACGGCGAGCCGGAGGATTACGCGCGCGCCGCCGAGCGGTGCGGGCTCAAGGGCATTGTTTTTACGTGCCACAACCCGATGCCTGACGGATATGCTGCGCGCGCTCGCATGGCTGTTGATGAGTTCGACCAATACGTCGCGATTGTCGAACGCGCCCGGCAAGAGTGGTGCGGTCGCGTCGATGTTCGCCTCGGCCTGGAGTGCGACTACGCACCCGGGTTCGAAGATTGGCTGACGAAGCAGATCAACGCGGCACCACTGCACTACGTGCTGGGGTCGGTGCACCCCTTTTTTGTCGAGTACGAGCGGAAATACAAGAACGACGGGCCGGTGGCTTTTCAGCGCCATTATTTCGAGCACCTGGCGATGGCGGCGGAGACCGGGCTGTTCGACTGCCTGAGCCATCCGGACCTTATCAAGAACAGCGACCCGGCGCAATGGCAGCTTCATCGCATCATGGACGACGTGTGCGCCTGCCTCGATCGCGTGGCGAAGGCTGGCACCGCCATGGAACTGAACACGTCCGGCTGGTACAAGGCGCTGCCCGAGGCCAATCCCGGCTCCGCCATATTGGCCGAGATGTGCAAGCGCGACATTCCCGTGGTGATCGGCTCCGACGCACACACGCCCGACAGGGTCGCCGATCGTTTCGTGGACGCGATGAACGTGCTCGAATGGGTCGGCTACCGGAGGATCAGCTATTTCGTCGACCGAAAACGCGCTGACCTTGCGATCGATGCCGCAAGGCCGACGCTGTAGTTTTGGCGACGATCCATTTGATAAACCGATCTGTCCCGTATATGTGTTCGTTTCAAACTTTCCCCAACAACCATGGCAAAGAACATCGCGCGGCGTCAGTGGATGTTTCGGATCGCAGCGATCTGTTTGGCGCAGCTTCTTGCGCTCGGCGGTGCGGAGGTTGTTCTGCAGATTCTCGATCTGCCGGAACAAGTCTATTGCGGCTGGCGATCGACCGACGACCCTGCTGATAACAATCAATTGTCGTTTCGAGGAAGGCGCATTGCATACGACGATGACGATTTCGTCATCATTCTCGTCGGTGATTCACAAGCCGCGGGCTACGAACTGCCCTTTGAAAAGATGCCCGAGCGCCTGCTGGAGAGCAGTTTGCACCAACTGGGCCATGCGCGGATTCGGGTATTTTCGCTCGCCTGCGGCGCGTACGGTACGGATCAGCAATTGCTGGCGCTCGAAGAGTATTACCGTGACCACGGATATCGCGCCGACTTGATCGTGCTGTGGCAAACTCCCTACAACGACGTGTGGAACAATATGTTCGTCAATCAATGGGCCTTGCATTCGCCGCCGAAGCCGACATTCGCACTGGTGGACGGCCGATTGACGGCCCCGACGGCGTCGCGCATCGGCGCACCCATGCTTTCACCGATCAAGGTTGTGGCGCTTATTCAGAAACGGATCGATCAGCGTTACCGACTGGCGGCGAACGATCCGCTCTGGACGCAGCGTTATCTTCCTGGGCCGTACAAGCCGATCCAATGGAACGGCCCCACGATGGACCTGTGGCAAAAAATGGATGAAGATCAGTTCGGATACATGCCCCTGGAGAACTTCGTCCAGGACAAATGTCATTACTCGCTCGGGTTCATACCCACCAGCGCGCGCACGGGGTATGGACTGGAACTTACCAACGCGCTGCTGCACCGTATGAAGCAACTCGTAGAAGGCAATCGCGGCCGGTTTGCCGCCTTCGAGGTCAGCATGATGACCAGCCGACTGTGGATGCAGCCATACCACCTCGAACCACGCGTTTATCTGTTTCGCAACCAGAAGTACCGTTTCTCATTCGCGCAGGAACAAGCCAATGTCCGCCGGATGAACGAGGGAATCGCATTCTTGAAGATTAACTGCGATGTTCCTGATTGGCGGCTGCATCCCGAGGACTGGCACCTCAACGAACAAGCCGTTAAAAACGTCATGCACAACCTGGCGCTGCGATTGGTTGAGCGGGGTCATATCCCGCCACGACCTGGCCGCCGATGAGTAAGGCCGAATACTCGAGCCATAGACCCAACTGAATCAGCGCCCATCGTCGGCGTGGTCCTGGCGCCGACCATCGCGATGGGTGGTACGCTGGCGGCCGCACGTGAGGTATTGGCACCGGCAAACCAATGCGTCGGCAAAGCCATTGGCCGGCCAAATCCGTAGTCGATTGACTCTCTAGCAACGAAACGGATCGTGCGTCGATCCCGATAAAAATCCACGGGGTCAGGCTTACCGCCCCGAAGGGCCCGGTGGCTTATTGCCTCGGGACAATACCCCTATCACTCTTCACACAAATCATTTATGAGACAAGCCCAATCGCCGATACTGCCGTTTGGGCAGGCGATTCGGTGATGTCAGTGATGCCGGGCGTGAGCACTGCCCCGGGTCTTTGGAACAAGAAAAACCCCCAAGTATCTTATACTTACTGGCGGCTGCAGTTAGATATCCGGCGGGAGTGTGACGATATGGCAAGAGTGAAACGGAATGCGGTTGGTTTAATACTTGTCTACGCATTCGCTGCGGGCGCGATCACGGCTTGCAATCAGCAGGCGCCCAATGCAATCCCCGCAGCACCGAAAACCGCGATCGGGTTGGACGGTCAGCCGATTGATCCGTTGACCGCCACGCGATCAAAGGTAACCGTGCTGCTTTTTACGATGCGGGAATGTCCAATTTCCAATCGATACGCGCCCGAGATACGGCGACTGTACGACAAGTTCAATCCGAAGGGCGTGGAGTTCTGGATGGTGTACGCGGACCCGGACGACACCGCGGCATTGATCCGCGCGCACATGGAATCCTATGGCCATGACTGCCGGGCGGTGCTCGATCCGGATCACGCGCTTGTGGAATTTGCCGGCGCGACGCGCACACCTGAAGCAGCGGTCTATGTCACGGCGGATCCGTCTGATTCATCATTCGCTGGCCCGCGCATGGTCTACCGCGGCCGAATTGACAACTGGTATGTGGACTTCGGCAAGAACCGACCCAAGGCCACAACCCATGATCTCGATGATGCGATTGTCGCCGCACTTGAAGGGCGACCGGTCGCCAATCGCATCACCACGGCCATTGGTTGTTACCTGACGAATCTGAAATGAATCAACTGATGCGACGCACTCCGCTTGCCGCGGTCATCACCGTCTCTGTGGTGCGTTCAACTGGCTGCTCCGACTCATCCGTTGCGCAGCTGGCACTGGAAAAGGCGCGCCAAAGCCGGGCCGAGTCGCTGGTCATACCCACCGAGAATCGCTTGCAACTCTATGAACGGCATCAACCGTTTCGCGAAGAGGTATCGAAGGCACCCCCGCTCAAGTGACCATCATCAAGTGCTCGCATGGAACTGACCAAGGCAGGATGTTTTTTCGTTTCGGCCGTGCTGGTCACGGTGGTGATTGCCGGCTGCGATGACTGCCACGCACCGGCGGAGAGCCCGACCGATCAACCGGTTACCTTCAACAAAGACATTGCACCGATCATGTACGACCATTGCGCTGCGTGTCACCGGCCTGGCGAGCCGGCGCCGTTCAGCCTGTTGACATACGAAGACGTGCGCAAGCGTGCGGATCAGATCGTCCGCGTCACCGGTGATCGGTACATGCCGCCCTGGCTGCCCGAGCCGGAGTATGGGCAGTTTGAGGGTGAGCGGCGTCTGACGGAGACGCAAGTCACACTGCTGGCGCGCTGGGCCGAGCAAGGTGGGATTGAGGGTGAGCTGTCGGATCTGCCGCCGGTGCCGGTATTCGCTGAGGGATGGCAGTTGGGTGAGCCAGACCTGGTGGTCAAGATGGATCGGCCCTATCTGCTGCCTGCTCGCGGCGCCGATGTGTTTCGAAACTTTGTGATGACCGTGCCGGTCAAGACGACACGCTACGTCGCCGCCGTCGAGCTACGCCCCGGCAACAAGCGCATCGTGCATCACGCCAACATGCTGATTGATACAACACCGTCGTCCCGCCAACTCGATGCGATGGACAGCGAAGAGGGGTTTGCCGGGATGGAGATCGCCTCACTCGGCCAGATGACGCGGCCGGCCGGGCACCTGATCGAGTGGAAAGCCGGCAACGTGCCGCGCAGGTACCCGCCCGGCAGGGCGTGGCGGCTGGAAAAGGGCACCGACCTGATTGTCAACATGCACATGCTGCCCTCGGGCAAACCGGAAACCATTGACGCGCAAGCGGGTTTCTATTTCACCGATGAGCCGCCGAAACAGCCCCCGATGTTGCTGATGCTGCTCGAGCGTGACGGCTACCTTGACATCCCGGCCGGTGCCGCCAACCACGTGGTCGCCGATTCGATCACCTTGCCGGTGGACATTGATGTGCTGGCGGTATATCCGCACGTGCACCTGCTGGGCAAAGAGATCAAGGTGTGGGGCGAACTTCCCGATGGCGGTACGACGTGGCTGATCTGGATCAAGCGGTGGAATTTCGACTGGCAGGCGGTGTATCGCTACGCCGAGCCGGTGCCCTTGCCTAAAGGGACGACGATCCGGATGCGGTATACCTACGATAACTCGTCGGCCAACGAGCGCAATCCGCACAACCCGCCGCGCCGCGTCCGATCGGGGAACCTGACGAACGATGAGATGAGCCATCTGTGGCTCCAGGTTCTGCCGCGCACCGTGTCGGACCGGCTCGCCCTTGAGGAAGCGCAGTATCGCCATGACCTGGTGAAGTATCCCCGCAACGTCAAATCTCTTTACAACCTGGGTGTCGTGTTGCAGGCACGGGGTCTAGCGGTCGACGCCGGGCGCGCTTACCTACGAGCGGTGCAGTTGCAGCCGGGTTACGCCTTTGCGCATTACAACCTGGGGGTGCTGGAAGCTTCGCGGGGCCACCTCAAAAATGCGGTGGTCCATCTTCGCCACGCGGCGCAGTTGCGCCCGGACTGGCCCAAGCCTCTGAACAATCTGGCGTGGCTGATGGCCACCACGCCCATTGAAAATCTCCAGGCACCCGACGAAGCCGTCGAATTGGCGCGGCGTGCCATCGAGTTGACAAAACACGACGATGCTTCCACGCTTGACACGCTGGCGGCGGCCTACGCAGCGACCGGTCGATTCGACAAAGCTGTCCAAACTGCTCAGCGGGCGCTGGAACTGGCCGCCCGGATGCCCGATAAATTTCTCGCACGCGACATTCTCGCAAGAATTGATCTGTATAAAGACGGAAAGCCCTACCGCGAATCGATCGCCGGGACAGGCGATCCGATTACGACGACAACGAACCGGTAAACGGCGGGAAGGTCGATCAGATAGTCTTGAGCTTCCGCATCGCAAACGCTGTCATTTTCATCAGCAACCAGCCGTGGCGAAACCGGCTGATGTTGGTCGACCCGTAGGTGCGGTCGCGATAGCGGATGGGTACCTCGAGAATCCTCAGGTTCAGCTTCGCGGCCCCGAAGATAAGATCGAAATCACCGAACGGGTCAAAATCACCGAAGTAATCCCGTCCCTCGGCGAGCCTTTCGTAATCAGTGCGAAAGATCACTTTAGTCCCGCAGAGCGTGTCCTTGAGCGGCTGGTTGAGCAGCCACGACAGTGCGACCGAGAAGAACTTGTTGCCGAGGATGTTCAGGAATCGCATCGCCTCTTTTTCCATCGGATATACCAGGCGGGTTCCGTTGATGAACTCACCCTTGTGCGAGGCGATGGCGTTGTAGAACTTGGGCAGGTCCTCGGGCGGGACGGTCAGATCGGCGTCGAGGATCATCAGGATATCGCCCGTCGCGTGGGCAAATCCGTGACGCACCGCGTCGCCCTTGCCGGCGCCTGGCTGCGCCAGGAACTTGATGTCCTTGTCGGGAAACTCCGCCATGACCCGGCGTATCTCGTCGGGTGTGCCGTCGGTGGAGTGACCATCGACGAAGATGATCTCCTGCGCGGCGCCGAACAGCGGGATCCGCTCGATAGCCGGCGCAATGTTGCCCTTCTCGTTGCGACAGGGGATCAGTATCGTGCTCGAATAATCACCGACGAGCCGGCTCTGTTTGCAGCGGACGACGAAGAAGTTGGCCATGCACAGTGAATTGATCAGCGGAAGCGGTGCGACGTACCGGTTGATCAGGGTCGAGATCAGCGGCAGGTACTTGGGAAACAGAATCCGTCGATCGAATTTGACCCGCTCGTAATCGCTGAGCGTCAGGAAATGGTCCACGTCCGCCGGCGACAACCAGTTGTGCAGCGGCTGGGGCATCTTCATTTTCAATCGCTGTGCCAACCCGAGGATCGGCTCCCACAGAATGCTGTGATAATGAATCACGATCCGCGTGTGCGCACCGCACGCCGACCGAAGGTTGTCCAGCACCTGCTGGATGTCCAACAGGTTGCCCAGCACGTCGGAGAGCACGACGAAATCGAACTGTTCGGTATAGGTGACAGCCTCGGCGTCGGCTTGGTGAAACTCGAGGTGGTCGAGCCGCTTTCGGCTCGCTCGGTTACGGGCCGTCTCGATCATCGCGGCGCTCAGATCGATGCCGACGCCCCTGGCCGGCTCCAACTGTTCGAGCACGTAACCATCGGCGCAGCCGACTTCCAGGACCTTCATGCCCGGGGCAATGATGAACTTCAGATAGTGAACGAGTTGCCGGTAGTAGTAACGATTGCGGCGGCGAAACCGCGCCCGCTGCGCCGCTAACCGATCAAAATGCCCGCGGACTTTTTGCTTGCCCGCCAGATCGATTGTCTTACTCGTCGGTATCGGCTGGAGCATGTCAGGCACTTGCCCTTTATCGGGCCGATCCGGGGCGTCACTTTGGCCGGCGTTGGTGTGGCTCCGTCTCGCTCTTCGAGCATGGGCCAAAGGCGGTGTCCGCCTCGCCTAGGCCTTGACCGACACCTTCGACGGTGGGACACTCTCGGTTGGCCGCGAAGCAGCAGTGCGAGACGAACCATATCATGAAATTGTCAGTCGTGATCCCGGTTTTTAACGAGGTGGAGACGATCGAACAGATCATTGGACGTGTCCAGGAGGTCGATCTCGACAAGGAACTGATTGTGGTCGACGATGGGTCGGCCGATGGCACACGCGATCGGCTCGCCGCGATCAACGGCACCGCCGACAACCTCAAGATCCTGATGCACTCCCACAACCGGGGCAAGGGCGCGGCACTGAGCACGGGCTTTGCCGCGGCGACCGGTGATATCGTGATTGTGCAGGATGCCGACCTGGAGTACGACCCGGGCGAGTATCCCCGCCTGATCGAGCCGATCATAAGCGGCAAGGCAGACGTCGTGTACGGATCGAGGATGATCGGCGGCGACTCGCACCGCGTTCTGTTCTTCTGGCACATGTTGGGCAACAAGTTCCTGACCCTGCTGTCGAACATGTTCACCAACCTGAACCTGACCGATATGGAGACGTGTTACAAGGTCTTTCGCCGATCGATCATCGCGGACATCACGATCGAGGAGAACCGTTTCGGGTTCGAGCCGGAGATCACCGCGAAGATAGCTAAAAAGCAATGCCGGATATTCGAGGTAGGCATCTCCTACGCCGGCAGAACGTATGAAGAGGGCAAGAAGATCGGTTGGAAGGATGGCATCCGTGCGATCTGGTGTATCCTCAAATACAACCTGCGTCGATCGTAACCGAGTGCTTGGCCCGAGCCCGCAGCCATGACGGACATCGGTCCTCACCCTGACAACTCGTCGCAGCGACAGCCATTTGTATGGGCTTCGACAGGTATTTTCGTGCTGGCTCTGGGCATCCGGCTGTGGCATCTTGCTCAACTACGCGTGGCACCGTTTTTCGACCTTCGGCTGGGCGACGCCAAAGCCTACGATAGCTGGGCGCGCCGGATCGCCGCCGGTGACTGGTGGGGCGAGGGCGTGTTTTATCAGGCGCCGCTGTATCCGTATTTTCTCGGCGGCGTCTATGCGACGATTGGCGACGATCCGATGCGGGTACGCATCATCCAGGCGATTCTGGGCGCGATAGCGTGCGTACTGATCGCCCATGCGGCGCGGCGCCTGTTTTCCAACGCGGCCGGGATCGCTGCGGGCCTGTTGTTGGCGCTATATGCACCGGCGATTTTTTTTGACGCGATCCTGGGCAAGTCCGGGCTCGACCTGCTGCTGCTGTGCCTGTCGCTCTGGTTGCTCAGCGGGATCATCGCCGAACCCAGGCCGGCGCGATGGATTGCGGTGGGCGCGACGATGGGGTGCCTGGCGTTGACACGCGAGAATGCGGTCGTGTTCATCGCGGTCATACTATTTTGGGCTATTACCTACTTTCGTAGAGATAAACGTCGATTGCTTTATTGCGCGGCCTTTGTCATGGGCCTGGCGGTCATATTGCTGCCTGTGGCGGCGCGAAATTACGTCATCGGCGGCGAGTTCCACCTGACTACGTCCCAGTTTGGGCCGAACTTCTATATTGGTAACAACGAACGCTCGGACGGTAGCTACGTTTCACTGAAGTTCGGGCGGGGCCATCCCGACTTCGAGTCCCACGACGCCAGGTTGATCGCCGAGCGTGACACCGGCACCGAGATGACGCCCGCACAGGTTTCACGGTATTGGACGTGGAAATCTCTGCAATACATCCGCGACAACTTCGGATCATGGCTGTTGCTGAAAGCCAAGACGTTCTTTTTGCTGTTTAATTCTCTCGGGGTTGAAGACACTGAGGGCCAGTACACGCACGCACGGTGGTCGATCCCGCTGCGCGCCTCGGGTGCATTCAACCATTTCGGGGTTATCATGCCGTTGGCGGTGGCGGGCGTGTGGGTGTCGTGGCGGCAGCGCCGCAGGTTGTGGTTGTTCTACCTTCTGTTTGGCATCTACTCGTTAAGCGTGGTGATGTTTTACGTGTTCGCGCGCTATCGGCTTCCGCTGGCGCCCCTTGCGATCTTGCTGGCCGCCGTCGGTGTGGTCAAGTTGCCCCGCTTCATCCATCAACAACCGACAACGCGTGTATTCGCGTGCGCCGCGGTGGTAGCGTGCGTGGCGGTATTCTGCAATTGGCCTCACCCGTGGCGGCATGTGGTCGGCGCAGGAATGCACAACAACGTGGGCGCCGAGTTGCGCAATAGGGGCCAGCTTATTGAAGCCGTCGCGCAGTTTCGCCAGTCACTCGAGATCAAAGACAACGCTGCCAGCGTACACCATAATCTGGCCAACACGCTGGTGGACCTGAACCAACCGGTCGAGGCGATCGACCATTACCGTAGGGCGGTGACTCTCAGGCCCAATTTTGCCGAAGCGTATAACGAATGGGGCGCCGCGCTGCTGAACATAGCCCGCCTCGACGAAACGGTGCAGGTGAAAACGCAACGCCTTGAGCAGGCGGCGTGGTGCTTTCGCCAGTCACTCGAGATCAAAGACAACGCTGCCAGCGTACACCATAATCTGGCCGACACGCTGGTGGACCTGAACCAACCGGTCGAGGCGATCGACCATTACCGTAGGGCGGTGACTCTCAGGCCCAATTCTGCCGAAGCGTATAACGAATGGGGCGCCGCGCTGCTGAACATAGCCCGCCTCGACGAAACGGTGCAGATGAAAACGCAACGCCTTGAGCAGGCGGCGTGGTGCTTTGATCGGGCGGTGCAGATCAGACCCGAGAACGCGGGCATGCACCTGAATCTGGGGCTGGCGTTGCACCTGCTGGGCCGGCCCGAAGCGGCGGGGCCGTTGCGCCGCGCCGTGGAGCTTCAGCCCGATCTGGCCGAACGGCTGCGCGTAATCGGCATCCACATCGCGCCGGAGTCGCGGCCATGACCGGTCATCACGGCTCTGCTGCTGCGCTGTCGATTGTGATTCCTGCGTACAACGAACGGCACCGTATCGGCTTGACGCTTGAGAAGATCCGCCAATACGCGCACACACAAGATGAGCCGTGGCAGATCATCGTCGTGGACGACGGTAGCTCGGACGGCACGGCCGAGTTGGTGAGGCAGTTCGACGCCGGCCCGCTGCGCTTGCGTGTCCTGGTTAACGATCGTAATCGTGGCAAGGGCTACAGCACTCGTCGAGGCATGCTCGAAGCAGAGGGCCGACGGGTCATGCTCTGCGACGCCGACCTGTCCATGCCGATCGAGCAATGCGGCAAACTGCTGGCCAAGTTGGACGAGGGTTACGACGTCGCCATTGCGTCGCGTGATATGCCCGATTCCGTGCTCGACCCGCCCCAACCCTGGCGCCGCCGGCTGATGGGAGCGTCGTTCCGGGCGCTGCGCAGCTTGCTGATCCTGCGCGGCCTGCGCGACACGCAGTGTGGTTTCAAGTGTTTCGACCACAAGGTTGCCCGCCGCGTCTTCGCGTTGCAGCGGACGGAGGGCTTTGCCTTTGACTGCGAAGTTCTCGCTATCGCTGAACGCTTGGGTTGTACCATTATCGAGGTTGGCGTTGTCTGGCGCGACAATCGCGACAGCCGGGTGGCGCCGTTGTCCGATTCGATCAAGATGCTGATTAATCTCATCGCGATCAGGCGAAGAGTGAAAAGGTTAAAGCTCGACGACGGCTCCGGCGCAGACAACGGGCAAAACGCGTGACGCTCAACACGCTGGTCCCAATGCGTTGCGCACCTGCGGGCAGGACAGACGATAGATCGGGATCGAACAGCCCACGCTGCCGTCCGGCTCGAGCCGCCTGAGACACTTGGCCCGGCGGTGGTGGCAGGCGGCAGTCTCGCGTCGTGACCGTCAGGGACCTCGGCACTGCAACGGTTGACCTACGCGCGCGGCACGGCGACACTCTGCTTGACCGTCTCGGGTCGGGGCTGGCCCGCACATGAAACAAAACGCCATTATCTGTCTGGTGCTGATCGTTGCCACGTTGGTGGTGTACGGCCAAGCGTTGCGGTTCGATTTTGTCAGCTGGGATGACCCGCTGAAAGTGACGGATAATGCGCATGTCAAGGCCGGGCTCACTTGGCCGGGTATTGCGTGGGCGTTTACCACGACGCAGCATGCGCCGTACTGGCACCCGATCACCTGGCTGAGTCACATGGTCGACTGCAATCTTTACGGCACCGACCCCGCCGGCCACCACGCGACCAACGTTCTGATTCACATCGTCAACACGCTGCTGCTGTTTGCCCTGTTGCGCTCGGCGTCGAACAGTGCATGGCCCAGTGGCCTGGTCGCGGCGCTGTTTGCCCTGCACCCGTTGCACGTTGAGTCGGTGGCCTGGGTCTCGGGCCGGCCGGGATTGCTCAGCACCATGTTTGCATTGGCATCGTTGTGGGCTTACGCACGCTACACCCGCCGGCGGCGAGTGTTGTTGTACCTGTTGGTCGTTGTGCTCATGGCGTTTAGCCTCATGGCCAAGCCGGACTTGGTCACGCTGCCGCTGGTGATGCTTATGATCGACTTCTGGCCGCTTGACCGGTGGTGCCGCCAGCCCGCGGATGAGGGCAGACTTCCATTGCGCGGACTGATTGTGGAAAAGGTTCCCCTGTTGGCGTTGTCCGCTGCCGCCGCCGTGGCCACGCTGCTGGTCAAGAATCCGCCGTTGCCAGGCACGGGGTCGGCCGAATCGTTGCCGGGACTGCTGCGTCTTACCAATGCCGTCGGCGCCTATGCGTGGTACATCTGGAAAATGATTTGGCCGATGGACTTGGCGGCCTTTTATCCGCACCCGTATCGTGTCAGCGGGCAGGCGTGGAACAACTGGCAGATTCTGTTGGCCGGCACACTGCTGCTGGGCGTTACCGCGTGGGTAACTCGATCGGGCGCCAAACGGTACGCGGTTGTTGGCTGGCTCTGGTATCTGGTCGTGCTGCTGCCCGTCATCGGATTGTTTCAGGCGGGCATGCACGTGATGACCGACCGTTACACGTACGTGCCGTTGGTTGGGCTGTTCATCATCATCGCATGGACCGGCAACGACCTGTTGGTGCGGCGCCGAACTGGCTGCAAGCCTGTTCGCGTTGCGGCGCTTTTGGTTGTCGGGTCTCTGTTGTCGGCCTGCACGTTCGTTTCTTATGCGCAGGCGCGCACCTGGCGCCATTCAATTGCGCTCTATGAGCACGCTCTTGCGATTTCGCCCGGCAGCGCACTTGCCCGCTATCTGCTCGGGATCGAGCTCGAAGCAGGGGGCGACCTTGACGCCGCCATCGAGCAATGGGAACAGGTCGTTGCCATCGAAGCAAAACACCTGCGGGCGCACTTTAACCTCGGCGTCGCCTACCGGCAGCAGAACAGAATCGACGAGGCGGTCCGACATTTTGAGGTGGTGCTCACGATCAATCCAAACGATGCCGAGGCCCACCGCATGCTCGACGCATTGCGAATGCCCGGCGATGCCAGCAGCGGATCGCCCGATCGCACGAAGCGAGGCGCCCTGTTGAACCCTACGCCCTGAACCATAGGTTCGCGCGCCAAGCGGACAGGAAACAAGGCATTGCGATAGTTTAGGGTCGAATAGGGTCGGGTGTTATGGGACGGCTGATCCTTACCATTCCGGGAAAGCCCTGAACAGATTCCGTTGCTCCGTGTCATAACGAGCCAGCATCGCTTTGGTGACGTACTGCGCCTCGTCCATGGTGGCGATGTTCTGTGACATCATCCAGTAGGGACCATAACCGACGTGGATAGTCTTGCGGACCTGGCTGGAACGGTTTGCCAGGCCCCCGTGACGCAGCGACTCGGTGAAGAAGATGGCATCGCCGGCTTTCACCTCCAGCCCAATCATCCCCGGATCCTCGTCGGGGTCGTTGCCGTAGGGGCAGGGCAGATTGGTTTTGTGTGTGCTTGGCGCGACGCAGAATGCGCCCTGCTCATTGCTGACGTCTTGCAAAAAGTAAATCATGCGCACCATCATGCAGGTAATACCCATCGCGCCGAAGTCATAGCGATATTTTCCGTTGTTAGCACGGGAGCCGCCGTGACTTCTGCTGGTGTTGCCGCGGTAGCGGATGCGGATCTCCGAGTTGTTGATCGTCGGGCGCTCCGGTGAGACCGCGCGAATGTACTGCATCGTACGCTCGTGGTTGACCAGAACGTCGAACGCCTCATCGGCGTTCCAGAAGTCCTCAATCATCAGTGTACTGCCTTCTGCGCTCGAGCCTCGCGCGTGGTAGCCCTTGTCAGGGCTGCGGTGGTACTCGGGCCCTTGTGGTCGGGGGCTTTTTTTGCGAGGTGGTTTGTCGACGTGGGCAAGAGCGTGCTCTTCCAGCCAATCCACAGCGCTGCGCAGGGGCGCAACCTCCTCGTCGGTCAACATGTTCTCGATAACGATATAACCCTGCCGATCGAGTTCGTACTGTTCCATCTCGTTCATCGCAAAACCTCGATTCAAGTTGTGTGCGGTGTTATGGCCTGAAAACGAGTCTATACCCCACCTGATGCATGGCAGACATGTGTTGATGACATGTCTTTTTTCAAACAGGACGGATCTTGATGATGATACCGATATTTCTTTTCGCCTGCCGGTTCAACGATGAACGCGAACGACGACAGTTGTAGTCCAACTGCCATTCGTCCAGCATGTATCCCGCTTCCGCCAGATTCAAGAAAAAATCCTGATTCAGCAACTCATCCCACGGCTTGAGAGCGGCAACTGCCAGCGGATCAATTCGGATGCTCACTCGATCACAATACCTAGGGGGCTTACTCCAGCCATGGCCAAGCGCCTGCAGCAACAGCACGACTATATGATAATATGGGTGCCTGCGAGTTGCTCGGACAGGTCGATGGATCCGTGTTCATCAGGCCCCGGGCGACTGGAATGCGGTGTTCGCCAGGCTTGAAAAACGGTTCATGGCTGCCGCCTTTTCTCTTGTCAGTATTATGATCCCGCACGGTACTGACGGTGCGGATGATTACAACAGGCCGCTGGCGTTTTGCCGGCGGAAAATAGCTTGGGGGACGCAGCATTTTGCCTAAAAGTGAGGCTTGAAGCGCGTTTAGCTCTATTTCATGAAACATTGCGGCAGGTTATACCTGTCGATGAACTAAGCCATGGAAACTATCAATGTCACTACGTTTGACGGCCCGGGTAGTGCGCCGCGGATGAGGCAGGTCCCGCGTCCGCGTGTGCCTGAGCGGGCGGCGTTGATCCAGATCGGCGCTTGCGGCGTGTGCGGCACGGACCTGCACATCCTGCAAGGTCACTGGCCGACGCCGTTGCCCTGGCCATTGACGCTCGGCCACGAATTGGCGGGCGTGATTATAGAGAAGGGGTCCGCCCTGGAAGTTGATTTCATGGGTCATCCGTTGGAAATCGGCTGCAAGGTCATGTTGCCTCCGCTGATGCCTTGTGGACAGTGCTATTACTGCGTGCACTATCCGAGCACCGCCAACAAGTGTCTCAACCCGACGTACTACGGGCGTTATCTTGGGTTTGACAAGCCGCCGCACCTATGGGGCGGATGGGCCCAAATGGTGTACGTTGATCTTGCCATGCTCCCCGCGACAAAGATTTATCGTCTGCCGGACGACATGCCATTGATGCTCGGGTCGCTGTCAGAGCCATTGACGTCTTGTGTGCGCGCGTTGAATCGCGCAGCATCGGTTGGCGGTTTTCACATCGGCGACAAGGTGGTTATTCAGGGTTCGGGACCGATCGGTGTGTTGATGATCGTGGCGGCGAGGGAGATGGGCGCCGGCCGCGTGGTCGTGATCGGTGCGCCGCGGCAGCCGCGATTGGCGTTGTGCGAGAATTTTGGCGCCGACGCTACCGTGGATATCCAGACGCATACAACGATTCGGGAGCGCGTCGATGCCGTGCGGGAACTCGTCGGCGGTTACGGCGCCGATGTGGTCGTAGACTGTGCCGGCCATCCCTCCGCCGGTCCGGAGGGCATCGAAATGCTTCGCGACGGAGGGACATACGTCGAGATGGGGCAATTTACTGATGCCGGCGCGATCGAAACCAACTGGCACCGCATCTGCTCTAAGGATATCAACGTCATCGGTAGCTGGGCGTTTACTGCGAACGACATTCCGTTGGCGATTGCCATGCTGGACCGCGCCAGTGCCCGCTATCCGTGGCGCAGCATGCAGATGAAATTTCCGTTAACTGAACAGGGCGTGCACGATGCCACCGAATGTGCGACGGCCATGCGATGTGTGAAAGCCACGATCGTACCGGGCGAAGATTAGGCCGCAGATTATAGTTCGCAATATCATCTCATTTTAGTGAAGCAGGTCCGGGAAATCCGGACCTGCTTCAAGATCACGTTGCGAGCGTGAACTGGTTTGACCCGGGCGGTCCGTGACGAGAGTTACGCCGACAAGATGCCGCGCTGTTCGAGCGTGTTGAGCATTTGCTCGACGGACTGCTCGATGCTCAGTTGATCGGTGCGCAGGTGCAACTCGGGGTTGGTCGGGGCTTCGTAGGGGTCGTCGATGCCGGTGAATCCCTTGATCTCGCCGGCGCGTGCCTTCTTGTAGAGACCCTTGGGATCACGTTGCTCGGCGACGTCGAGCGGGACGTCGACGTAGACCTCGAGGTAGGGCAGGTTGGCCTCGTCGTGCAGCTTGCGCACGGCGTCGCGGTCGGCGGTGTACGGGCTGATGAAACTGGTGATCGCGATCATGCCGGCGTCGGCGAACAACTTGGCGACCTCGCCGATGCGGCGAATGTTCTCGGTCCGGTCTTCAGCAGAGAAGCCAAGGTTCTTGTTAAGCCCGTGGCGGACATTGTCACCGTCGAGCCGGTAGGCGTGCTTGCCACGTTGCAGCAGGACCTGTTCGAGTGCGACCGCAACGGTGCTCTTGCCGCTGCCGGACAGACCGGTCATCCACAGGGTGGCACCCTTCTGGCCAAGGTTCTTGTGCCGCTCCTGTGGCGTGATCTCCCCTTCGTGCCAAGTGATATTGGTTGCTTTCTGCTGAGCCATCGAAGTCTCCTGTCAGGTTATCGCCACCGGTCCACCCAAGCGTGGAATACCGATGGTAGCGAATGTGACGACGGGGGCAACACGGATCGTACGGGTCGTAACGACTGGACCAGTAGTGGGGGGGTGATCGTTATCGGGGACCAAGTTTTTTCACTCCGCCGTTTGACAGCTTACCCGCGGGTTCCATCGACCCGATGCTTGCCTTGGCCCGTATCTGATGCCGGGTCAGGGAGGCAGTCATGGGAAAATGGATTGTCGCGTTGCTGATGTTGGTGCTGGCGTCTCAGGCCGGTGGCGTGGTGCTTGAGTTTGATGACCCACTGGCCGAGCGTCAGTGGTACCACGGCCGGATGCGGTTCGGCGAGGCGTGGGGCCACATCTATGAGCAGCCCCGGCGGGGTCAGATCACCGTCGCTGTGCTCGACTCGGGTTTCCAGGCCGACCACATGGACCTGCGCCGCAACCTGCTGGGCGGGATCAATATTGTTGACGGCACGTCCAACATCGCGTCGGTGCACCCGCACGGCACGGGCACGGCGGGCATACCCGGTGCCAGCAGCGGCAACCACAACGGTATCAGCCAGTCGGCCTGGATGGCCAATGTCTTGCCGGTGCGCATCACCAATCGGCCCGACGCCGCGGCGTATGTCTCCGATATCGCCGCCGGTATCCGCTTTGCCACTGACAGCGGCGCGCGGGTGATCAACATCAGCTACGGGGGCGCGGGCCACAAGGTGATCGCCGTCGCCGCAAAATATGCCTACAAGCGGGGCGCGTTGGTCTTCATGGCCGCGGGCAACAACGGGTTGCCCAACAGGTGGAAGAACTACAAGCAAATCGTCGCAGTCGGGTCGATCGACGAAACGGACAGGCGATCTGATTTCAGTACGTACGGCAGGTTCATCGATTTCGTCGCGCCGGGTGAGAATGTGACGACGCTCTACACGGAAGATGGTACGGCCGAGTGGAACGGCACGAGCTTTTCATCTCCGATCGCCGCGTCCGTAGCGGCCCTGATGCTGACGGCCAATCCCGAGTTGTCATCCAAGCAGGTGTTGAAGATATTAAAGAAGACGGCCGACCCATTGGGCGAAGGCTTGTCAAGGCGTCATCGACGCCGGGAATACGGTTACGGCCTGCCCGATGCACTGGCGGCGATCGAGATGTCGCTTGCGACGAAGGGGAGGCTGCGACGAAAGCTCAAGCGGTCCGGCATCGACCCATGGGTTACCAATGACATCAATGATTTTTCGGGATTGCTCAATGATGCGATGGCGTCGGGCTTGACCGAGGCGCTGGGTATTCCAGCGGCGCTTTCCGCACTGGTCGAGCCACAGGGTTTTGTCACTTACGCGGAGCCGGGTTCGCCGGCGGCGGTGCCTGAACCGGGCGTGTTGACGGTGCTGATCGTCGCTTTGCTAGTGATGTTGCGTCGATCACGTCGCGCGGCAATCACGGCGGGATGAGTGCCGACCCTCCGAGTCGTTCACATCGAGGCCAACGATACCCGTCGCAGGTCCCGAAATTTAACGCCGGGCTAAATCAGGCGAGGGGCATCGCACCGACGGCCGTTGTGGGCGCTATCCGATTGGCGGCCACATCAGATCATCTCACCTGAGAATTCCGTTCATTCCCCGTAGCGATGTTGCAAGTTCAGGACGACAACGAAAATGTCGTACAGTGCGTGGACGGCGACGACGATGCCGAATCCACGCAGCAGGTACACGCTGGCGAAATAGACGCCCGCGATCGTGTAGAACATGAACAAGCCGGTCTGTACCGGTTTGCCCGGCCAGAAGTGGTAGAACGAAAAAGCGATCGACGTGATCGCGATGGTAATGGCCGCCCCCCAAGGCGGTGCCATGCCGACCCGGTCGACTAGCAGCCAGTGCAGCAGTGCGATCCCGATGAGCCGGAAGACCATTTCTTCGTAAATGCCTGCGCCGACGCTGAGCACGATGTTGTCGAGGCTGTACAGTTGGGTCGCGCCGTTGTTGGACGCAGTCATCGCCGACTGCCTTGCGAGTATCAGTGCGAAGATGAAAAGCGGCATGGTCAGCGTCATGGCTTCGAGCCACATCCACCCGCAAAGCCTGGGGTAAACCCGCCACTTGTCACGTTGCGCCATGTGCCAGCCCAGCAGCACCGCGGCCACCGCCAAACCTGGAAGATACGGCCCCGACACGCCGAACAACCGGAAGAAGATCAGCACGTGCTGGCGGGCCTTGAGGTAATCGGACAACTCGCCGAACGGCTGC
>Ga0310121_10001737_pt1 | contig 21647 bp, 15 predicted proteins | sample CB27_Tmax_986_MG_FD_203504 | JGI IMG/M metagenome (GOLD analysis project Ga0310121, IMG submission 203504) | Marine microbial communities from Western Arctic Ocean, Canada - CB27_Tmax_986 | ecosystem: Environmental > Aquatic > Marine > Oceanic | place: Canada: Western Arctic Ocean | collected...
CTTGCCGTCTCGAACCCGCGGGCAAACCCGCGCGTCAGCGCGGCGCGCGCCATCTCCAGCTCCGTCGGCGTTACGGGACGATCGCCCCCGATCGCCGCCATCTGCGACAGGACTTCCTGGACGCACTCGACGGTCGCGTCAGTCTGCACACTGCCCTGCATCGCGAACGGGCCCGGCGCCCGGCCGCAATCGAACCCCGTCCGAACACCATAGGTGTACCCCTTCTCCTCACGCAAGCGCTGGTTGAGCCGACTGACGAACTGCCCGCCCAGCACCACGTTCAATACTTGCAGCGCATGGTAGTCGGGCGTAGCGCGAGCCACGGCCACGTGGCCGACACGCAGCTCGCTCTGCACGGCGGCCGGACGATCGACGAGCACCAGACGTGCCGACGGCGATCCGGCCGCTTCGAGAACGGCTGGTGCGACCACCGCCCCTGATGCCGGCGACCGCACGGGCAGGGCGCCGAACGTCCGCTCCGCGACGTCGCCAATCTCCCCGTGTGTCAGCGCCCCGACGCCAATCAGGGTGGCCGACTCCAGCTGATAGGCATCACGATGAAACGCGGTCACCTGAGCTGGCGTGAGGCTCGCCAGGGACGTGTCGGTCCCAATTCCGAGATGGCCGTAGGGATGGCCAGGAAACAGCGTGCCCAGAAATACCCGGTCCGCCACGGCACTCGACACGGCTCGCAACTGCCGTACGCGGCTCCGCCGGAGGTCTCGCACCCGGCCAACGTCAGACGTATCGAACCGAGGCGTGGCGACGATTTCGGCCAGCAGACCTGCTCCCTGCAACGCGTGCCGCGCCACCGTGGTAAGCGTGACCGTCGTGGAGTCTGCCCCCACCTCGGTCCCGAGCCGGGCGCCGATACCGTCGAGCGCCGCGTGCAATTCGAGCGCAGTACGTTCGGTACTGCCCTCGTCCAGCAGGTCGGCGGTCAACGCCGCCAAGCCGTGGGCATCCTCTGGATCGGAGGCGGACCCGACCGGCATCGTCAACCGAAAGGTGACCACCGGCGGTCCAGGATGCTCGACGGTCTTCAACGCCAACCCGTTGGACAACCGACTGGTACGCACGACCGGGAACCGCGTCGGCGGCACCCGACCGGGCTCCGGCATGTGCGAACGGTCCACACGGCCGGTCATGAGACGACCGCCGGACGCGAACCGGGTAGCGCCCGTTGGACCGCGCCGTCCGGCACGACGCTCAGAGCGATACGACCCGGCTCCTGCAACCGCCGGACCGCGCCGCGCACTCGCTCGGCGGTCGCACTGCGATACCGCGCCCGGTCCCTGGCCATGAATCCGGGATCACCGGCATACACGTTGTACGCGTTCAATTGGTCCGACCGCCCGTTGAACCCACCGACGGTCTGCAGACGATACACAAACTGGACCTCGACCTGCGTCAGCCCTCTTTGCAGTTCCTCCTCACTCGGACCGGCATCGGCCAAGGCCACCAGCTCGTCGCCGATCACCTGCTCGAGCTCCGTCAATTCGCTCTCCGGAGCCGCGGTCGCGATCAGACAGAACCAGCCGTCGATCTCGCGCGAGCCCTGCGCCGCACTGACGTCGGTGGCAAGACGCCGCTCGTAGACCAATGTTCGATACAAACGGGAGGTCTTCCCCCCGGCCAGTAGCTCAGCCAACAAGTCCATGTCGGCATCGCCGTCTGAGAACAGGCGCGGGGAGCGCCAGGCGAGATAGAGACGCGGCAACTCCACCCGATCCTCGAGCAGGAGGCGCGTGTCTACTACGGCGGGCGTGGGGCCCCGCTGCGGCTCATCGCCGGTGGCCACGGCGGGGACTGGAGAGCCGGCGGGGATCTCCTCGAAGTGGCGACGCACCAACTCGAGCACCGGCTCCGTGTCCACATCACCGGCCACGGTGAGCGACGCATTGCCCGGGTGATAGTAGGTCTGGAAGAACGCGTGCGCGTCCTCAAGTGTCGCGGCCCGGATGTCCTCGGCGTGCCCGATGGTAGTCCAGTGGTAGGGGTGGTCGGGCGGAAACAGCGCGGACATCAACGCCATCAGTGCCAAGCCGTACGGACGGTTTTCATAGGACTGGCGTCGCTCGTTCAGCACGACCTCGCGTTGGTTCTCGAACTTGGCGGCCGTCAGCGCCGGCAGGAGGTACCCCAAACGATCCGACTCCAACCACAGCGCCAGTTCCAGCGCGTTGGTCGGGACGACCTCCCAATAGTTCGTGCGATCGCAGTTGGTGGACCCGTTGAGCGAGGCCCCCGCCTTTTGCAACGGCGCGAAGTAGCCGCTGTCATGGTGGGCCGACCCTTCGAACATGAGGTGCTCGAACAGATGGGCCAATCCGGTGCGTCCGGCCCGCTCGTTCTTCGATCCGACGTGATACCAGAGATTGACCGCAGCGATCGGGCACCGATGATCCTCGTGCACGATCACGTCCAGTCCGTTGTCCAATGTGTATTTCGTAAAATCCAGCATTCATTGCCTACTAACAAGACCGCAGACGGTGTGTAGACCGCCACGTCATCATACTGCCATCAACCGGTACCTCTCGTGTCGTGGCCCACTCGCCCCGGCGGGTGGCCGACGGCCGCGTGGTACGATGGACGCGGCATGATTCGAACCGCTCTCGCCGTGACCGCGCTGCTCCTGTGTGCCGCCGCGACGAGTGCGCAAACGTTGCGCTACGAGGCGCCGGACGACTGGGACGAGCAGCCGTCGACATCACCGATGCGGGTCACCGAGTTCCGGCTTCCGCGGGTCGCCGGCGATGCGGAGGACGTTGAGTTGGTGGTGTTCTACTTTGGCGGTGCCGGCGGGAGCGTCGAGGCCAACCTGGAGCGGTGGGTCGGCCAGATGAAGCAGCCGGATGGGCGCTCGTCGTTTGAAGTCGCGTCGACCACCGGGTTCGACGCCGACGGCCTTGCCGTCACGGTGCTTGATGTCCCCGGCACCTACGTGGCCGCGGTCAGACCTGGCTCGGCCAGTCTGCTCAACAAGACCGATTTCCGCTTGCTGGCGGCGGTGGTGGAAACCCCCGCGGGCCCGTATTTTTTCAAGTTGACCGGTCCGGCCCGGAGCGTGGCGCGCTGGGACAACGGCTTCGCAGCCTTTCTGCGCACGGTGTCGGTGGAGTAGTCGTCTCTCTCGGAAGTCGCACCGTTAGGGCTCGTCACGAAATAACAGCGGCATTTCTGGGTGTCGAGGCACGCGCCCGACCAAGCGCGAGGAGTGCGCATACCGGGAGTATGCAAGCGACGAGCAACACAGTCGCGCGGGCTGCATCGGCGGCCAGAATGACGCTGTTATTTCGTGACGGGCCCTTATTCCGTGCCGGCGTGGCCCGTCATAGACGCGACGCCGCACGACTCACGAGTGCAGGGGCGTCGTCTCGACGCGTCGGTGATCAATTCGGCCGACTCCCAGTCAACGTCCATCCGTGACACCACGATATTTCGACGCCCCCTCGGTGCTTCGTAGAGCCTGTCGCCACCGACCACTACCGTAGTTCGAGACTGAATTCGGCAATCAGCTTTCGATGCAGCTCGCTGGTCCCCTCGCCGACCTCGAGTGTCTTCGCTTCGAGCAACAATCGACCCACTTCGTACTCGGACGAAAAGCCGTACCCGCCATGTATCTGAATCGCCTCGAGCGCGTTCTGCGTGGCCGCCTCGCTGGCCATCAACTTGGCCATGGAGGCTTCCATCGAGCACCGCTCGACGCCGGCGTCCTTCATCCGTCCCAGACGATAGACGAGCGCGCGGGCCGCTTCGGTCCGACAGATCATGTCTGCGATCTTCTGCTGCACCATCTGGAATTCCCCGATGGCCTGTCCGAACGCGCGGCGCTCGGCGGCGTAGGGGAGGGTCAGGTCGACGGCGCGCTGGGCCTGACCGACGCACCGGGCGGCCACGGAGAACCGACCGGTGTCGAGCGCGGCGCCCAGGATCGGAAAGCCGCGCCCCACCTCGCCCAACACCGCCTCGTCGGGCACGACGACGTCATCGAAGTGCACTTCGGCCACGTTGTCGCGCTGCAACGTTCGCATCGCGAGCGGGCGACTGGTGATGCCGGCGACCGACGGGTCCAGCACAAACATAGTGACCCCCCGGTGCGCTTGGGACGGGTCGACGGTAGCCGCGACGAGAAACACCCCAGCCTCGGCCGCGTGCGAGATGAAGACCTTGCTCCCGCTCAGGCGCCATCCCCCGTCGACCTGTGTCGCCCGAGTCTTCATCGCGGCCAGATCCGTGCCGCCGCCAGGCTCCGTCAGGCAAGCTGAGGCCAGGATGTCCCCGCTCGCGAGAGGGGGAAGCCACCGCTGGCGCTGCTCGGCCGTGCCAAACCGAAGAATCGAGCTCCCAACGAGGGAGTTGGCCACTGATACGGCGGAGGCGACCACCCAATCAACGCGCGCCAGCTCCTCGCACACGATGCCGTAGGTCACGACGTCGATGAACGAGCCACCGTAGGACTCCGGAATCATCGGAGCCAGAAAGCCGAGCGGCGCCAGCTTCGCGATGATCTCCCTGGGATATCGCCCCTCACGTTCATGTTGCTCAACGGTCGGCAAGATCTCACGCTCGGCAAACTCGCGCACCGCCGCCCGCACCTGGCGCTGAGTGTCCGTGAGATCGAAGTCGGCCATCCGCCGCAGCGCGTTCTTGCCGGTCACGGTCACATCACGTCTCCAATCCGCCGGCGCCAACGCTCTGCCGACGGGGCGTCGCTTGTGCGCGCCCGCGACTCGCCGCGGACTCTCCACTTTGCACCAGGGCAAACCGCGCCGCGATCGGCCCCACCATTTCGTAGACCACCACGGACGCCAATACGATGGTTGAGACCGGCGGCGCAAACGCCACATAGCGGTCGTCTATCGCCAGGGTCAACCCGACGGCCAGACCAGCCTGCGCCAGCAGGGCCAGACCGAGATATCGGCACACGACGGGGTCCATGCCCAACCACTGCGCGCCAAACCGCGCCCCCACCAGTTTCCCGAGCGCACGGGCCCCGATGTAGAGCAGGCCGGCCGACCCCATCGTCTGGACCAGCGCCACGTCCAGGTCGGCGCCCGCAATGACGAAGAAGATCGCATAGAACGGAGGGTCCGAGTCTGCGAGCGCCGCAAACAAGCGGCGACTCTCGGTCGTGAGGTTGACCATCGTGGCCCCGACCGCGAGGCTGGCGACGAGGGGTGAGAGATCGAGCGCGCGAGACAGGCCGACACAGAACAAGATGGAACCGGCCAGCAGAATGAGCATCTCTCCCGTCTCGCGCACATGACGTGACCATCCAGCCAGCATGAGTCCGACCAGAAACCCGAGCGCAGCGGAACCGAACAGTTGCCACACAAGGGGAAACACCGACCGGTACAGGGTCGGGAGAAACGCTCCTCCCAACCCGGTCGTCAGGTCGATGAGTGCCGCCACCAGACTGTAGGCCGTGATGCAAAAGAGGTTATTGACCGCGATGATGCCGAGCAAGGTATCAGTAAGCGGGCCCTCGCTGTCGACCTCCCTGATGACCATGAGCGTCGATGCCGGAGCCGTGGCAATGGCGATGGCGCCCAGCAACCCGGCAATTTGCCATGGCTGGCCGAGCAGCAGCATGCCGCCGGTCACCAACGAACCGGCAAGCGCCGATTCGACGAGGGTCAGATACAGGATGTTCCGACCAATTCGACGAAATAGCGAGAACTCGAAGACCGACCCGACCGAGAACAGGATCAGCCCGAGCGCCACTTCGCTGAGCACCTGCAGCGCGGCGAGGTTCTCAGCACTCACCCAGCCCAGCACCGATGGCCCGAGCGCCACCCCGGCCAGGATATAGCCGGTCACTTCCGGCACCCGGGCGTACCGCACGAGGTGCCCCGCCAGCAGGGCCAGCAGCAGGATCAGGCCGAGCGATGTCAGCTCATTCATAGCGTCATGACATCACGGACACCGCCGACAGCGGTGTCGAGCCTGTCACTGCAGTAACACGCCCCGCGTACGACCGTCTCTGGCCAATTCCAGGAACGCCGGCTCGCTCCGATCGTCGGCCAGCACCGCCCGCACCTCGTCGAGACTGGCCGGCTCCGCATGGTCGACCCGGACCAGCCGGTCACCCGGCAGAATCCCGGCCTCCGCCGCGCGGCTGCCCACCTGCACGGATGCGATGAGATACCCCACGGTCGGCTCTGCCCAGACCAGTCCGGTGCCGACCGGCGACGGGGCGTCGAGTCGTGCGTCGATACTGCGAGCCGGCAGCGCGATGGACACCGTCTCGACTCCCCGGCGGGCTTCCAGCCAGAAGGTCTCCTGATTGGGCGCCTCGTCGCCCTCGAGCATGCGGAGACTCTCGACGGTGTCGAGCGGGGCGCCATCGAGGGACACGAGGATGTCGCCAGGTCTGAGTCCGGTCGCCGCCGCCGGGTAGCGTTCCCACAGCTCACGCACCATGAGGCCGCCGCTCAACCCAAAATGAAAGGACTCGGCCGGATTCAACCGGTCGACGCGGAGGCCCCAGCGGGCTCGCAGGCGACTGTCGTGAGTCTCTCCCTCGGCGAGCAACTCGGCCACACTGCTGACCGTGATCGCAACGTCGTGTCCGTCGCACTGCAGCAACACCGCGAGCAGGTTGCCATCGAGGTCGAACACCCCCCCACCAAGCATGGTTGGCCTGATCGGGATCGTCGTGACAAACTCCTCGACCCGCCCCTGGCCACAGGGTCGCGCCATAGTGCCGAGAGCGGTACCCGGCGCGAACGCGAGCTGAGTCTCCGACTGCCAGGCCGCCAGCACCCAGTGGCCCGTTTCCACCTCGTCCGCCGACCGTCTCCGCCGAGACGGGACACGACCAGCCAGTTGTGGGGTCCGCATCGCAGCCAGCGGCAGGTGGGGACCGGCCACGTTCGTATACGCGCCGACATCGCCCCCGGTGGCGGCCACCGTGACCGCGGCCGGGAAACGCCAGGCAAGACGCGCGGTCACGACCCGGTCCGGGCTCCAGACCACACCACTCCGGCCGACACTCCGGAGTCTGACCAGCCCCGACGCCAGGTCAGTCGCCAGTTCGCCGAAGAACTCGGTCATCTCCTCGAGTTCCCGTCGCTGCGTGAGCGCCGGTAACCGACTCAGCTCCTGCTGGGACGCCGCCGTCACGGGTTCGGACACAAGTTCGGCCGGCTTCAGCAGCCATCCGATGCTGAGAATCAACCCTGCGGCGATCGCGAGAATGAGGATGTAGCGCGGATTGCGCGAATCGTCGGGCCCGCCGCCGGCAGTCACAGTCGTGATGAGGAGCCCTACTCTTTCACGACCCAGCCGTCGCGAAGCTGGATCACACGGCGCCCGTAGGCGGCATTCGCTTCCGAGTGCGTCACCTGGATGATCGTCGTGCCTTCCTGGTTGAGCTGGGTAAACATCTCCATGATTTCCTGTCCCTGTGCCGTGTGGAGATTGCCGGTCGGCTCGTCCGCGAGAATGAGCTTGGGGCTGGCGATGACGGCCCGAGCCACGGCTACGAGCTGCTGCTGACCGCCGGACAGTTGGCTCGGGTAGAGATCTTTTTTTTCGACGATGCGAAATCGATCAAGCGAATCGCAGACGATCGAGTCTCGCTCTGAGCGCTTGACATTGCGGTATGAAAGCGGGATCTCCAGGTTTTCGTAGACCGTCAGGTCGTCGAGCAAGTGGTAGCTCTGAAACACGAAGCCGATGTACTGCTTGTGCAGTTTCGCGCGTTCCTTCGGTTTCATCGCGTGGACGGCACAACCGTGGAACTCGAACTCGCCGCTCCAGGCACTGTCGTGCATCCCCAGAATGTGGAGCAAGGTCGACTTGCCAGCGCCGGACGGCCCCATGATGGAGAGAAACTCTCCCTCTTTGACATCGACGTCGATCTGCCGCAGGACGAACGTCTTGCTCACACCGTGCGAGTAGGATTTTTCCAGGTTGCGTAGCGCGATCATCGTGCCTCACAGTTACGACGAATCTTGCGACCGCCCCAGGTGCTCGCGAGAAGCACCCAGCGACTGCGGAGCGAGTGAGCGGATGGGGATCATTGATTACTCGTCGTTGGTCTGCTGCACGAAACGGCTTGCTTCGTCGTACCCGGCAGCGCCGATAGACGGTCGGTGCACGGCAAGACGCCTCCGGCAACACGCGGCCAACCGCAAGTCCCGATTATAGCGCTGTCACCAGCCGCCACCGCGCACGGACACCACTGTCCCCATGGTGGGACGCGGGCGTGGATGAAACCGCCGGACAGCCCGTACCGAGGTGGTACGATCCCTGCAGATTCCATATCGACCAAGAATCCACGCCCGTCCGTTCGAGATCGCCGGGAATCATATGCCACTCTTGCTGATGTTTCTGTCCATGAGGCGTGTCGCCAGGCCGTCGCCTTTGTCGGCGGTCATCGTCGTCGCTCTGGTGACCATGGTCGCGACCGCCTCGGTGGTAGCCGCAACCGACCACGAGGTCGAGCAACCCGCCCAGCCTCAGCCGGCTCGCTCGCCGGACTTCTTGTTCGGGTGGCCCAGGACCTACGTCGGTGTCGCCGGTGGCTGGCTCGCAGCCTCCGCACGTGGCGGGATCTTCGATCTGACGCGAGAATTGCTCACGGTGGACCGCGGGGACTTCGACAGCGGAGTGGTGCGGTTTCAGGTCGGGCGGGCGTTGAGTCCCAGATTCGACCTGTCTGGGGAGGTCGGCTTCAGCCGAGCGACGGTGCTTTCCGAATATCGCGATTTCCTCGAAGGCGACCTCCCCATCTCGCAGGCGACCGAGTTTTCGCAGGCACCGGTATCGGCGAATCTGCGGGTCTGGCTGGTCCCACGGGGCCGCGCGGTAGGCCGTTTCGCGTGGGTACCATCCAGGCTCGCCCCGTATGCCAGCGGCGGCGTCGGGGCTTACTACTATCGGTTCACACAAATCGGTGATTTCGTCGATTTCGTGGATTCTTCGATCTTCACCGACAACCTCGAATCGAGTGGCTGGGCCGCGGGCGCACACGTGGCCGGGGGCCTCAGCGTTCACATGGTCAGGCAGTTGTTCCTGACAGTGGAGGCACGGTATGGTTGGGCAGGCACACCCCTCTCCGAGGATTTCGTCGGGTTCGAGGACATCGATCTCAATGGTTTCCAGGTCACCGGCGGCCTAGAACTCGCGTTCTGAAGGCTCCAGGCGTCGACCGGGGTCCCACCGTCGACCGGTGGCGTCAGATAGTAGTCAGAGAGAGTGGGCACATGACGATGACGACACAGACGCTCCGAAAGATCGGCGCCGGCGGCCCGGCACGAGCAATGGCCTTGGCGGCGTGCCTGGCCGGCGCGACCGCGACAGTAGCGGCCGGTCAGCCAGCGGCGCCCGTCGACACCCCCTGGCTCCCGTGGCTCGGCTGCTGGCAGCTTGTGGAAGAAACCGGGGCCCAGCCAGAGGAGTGGGAAGACCGGCGGTCGTACGCGAACCGGGTCGTCGTGTGTCTGACCCCGGCCGCGAACGAGGACGCGGGCGCCAGTGACGTCACGGTCACGACGATCGCAGATGGTGACCAAATTTTCGTCGAGACGTTGCGAGCCGACGGCCGGCCGCACGCGGTCGGCGAAACCACCTGCACTGGGGACCGACGAGACACCTGGTCGGCAGACGGGGCCCGGATCTTCACACGGTCTGAGTTGGCCTGTGAGGACGACACCGCACGGTTTGTAACAGGCGTGGGTCTGATGACCAGCGCTTCGACCTGGTTGGACATACAACTCGTCGAGACCGGCGGTCGCGGTGCGGTAACGGTTCGTCGGTATCGGCGAGCGAGCGAGTCGGCGACGACGGAGGCAGGGGCGACCCCGTTGCCGGCCCCCCTGCACGCCCAGGCACGAGCGGCGGCGCACCTGATCTCGACTACCAAGCTCAGCCCATCCGACATCGTCGAAGCGCACGACATCACCGAGACCGCGGTGGTCGAGGCGTTGATGGTGGAAACGCAGTCGACGTTCGAGCTCGACGGCCGGGCGTTGCTCGAGCTGGACGACGCCAGCGTACCGGGTGACCTGATCGACCTGATGGTAGCCCTGTCGTTTCCCAACCGGTTTGTCGTGGACCGGTCGCGGTCCAACGTCGGGTCGCTCAGCGGCGGTGGCGGCTTCGCCTCCGCGGACCCGTGGGGGCCCTACGGTCGATCGGGCTTCCAGCAGTGGTACCCGTTCTACGCGTCTCCATTTGGGTACTACTACGGGTGGTCGAGCTACGATTCGCTCTACTACAGCCCCTACGGCTCCTCTGTGTTCTTGTCTGACAGCGGCGGCGCCGGCCGGTCTGCCGGGGTACCGGCCGGCCGGGCCTATAGCGGCCGTGGCTACACGAGCGTGGGGGCGCGGGAGCCGTCGCCGGTGTCCGAGCGGCGCGCACGCCGCCGGGGCGAGTCGGGGGGAACCTCGGTGCAGTCGGCGACCGGCCGTGGGAGCCGGAGCGGCAGCAGTTCGAGTGACGGGGGTGGCGGACGAGCGACGTCGGGTGGCTACAGCCGAGGCGGATCGACTGGTCGGACAGCCCAACCTCGAGAGCAGTGACCGAGGCTCTTGTTGGGAACCGTATCCCCGGGAACTGACAAAAACGACCACTCTCGACGGTTCCGTAAAGACACCGTGCCCAACCAAGGTGGCGAGACGTTCTGTCTTGGCCTTGCAACACCTTGTTTATCAGTAAATTGGCTGGCGGGACCTGAGACCTCGCGGATTGGTCACGCTATTGCTAGACCAGACTGATGACTTCCTCGCACTCCAGCGGGGAGCGGCGAAAGAAACGCCGGACACGAGAGTAGTTCTGTGACGGTTGAACGAACACTGGATGACGCCCACCGGTTGCTGCGACAGGGCAAGGTCGACGGCGCCATCGAGGTCTACGCGGAGGTGCTCGAGGAGCAACCAGACGAGTGGCTCGGCGACCTGTATGTGCAAGCGGAACGGCTCGACGAGGCGGTCGAACAGTTCACGCGTGTCGCGCAATATCTGTGGGAGCGGGGCCTTTTGCCAAAAGCGGCAGCGCTTTACAAGAAGGTGCTGAAGCTGAGGCCCGACGATGAGCCGGCACGAGACCGACTCGCGGAAATCGCCCTCCGGCAAGGGTTCCTGGTCGACGCGCTCGCCCACCTGACAGCCATCGTTGACCACCGCCGGGCGGCGGGAGACGACGAGGGTGCCATCGCGGTGGAACAACGGATAGGCCAGTTGCGACAGCGCGCGGCCGAGGACGCCGCGACTGCGGCAGCACCCTTACCTGAACCGGAGCGACCGGGCCCGAAAGACGCGGGGGAGCAGTCGTCCGACAGCCCCGTCGCTGCCGCCGGGGGCGCGCCGGCGGATTCGTCTCCGGTGCAGCCCCCCCTCGTGGACCCTGCCTCAGAGCCCGAAGGCATCATGACCGGGGAGCACGCCGAGCCCACGCTGGAAGACCGACTGCTGCAGCTCAAGATAAAGTTGATCGAGGACGAAGTTCAGGCCGGACGGCTCAAGCGTGCTCGCCAACTGGTGCTGACGGTGCTCTCGGACGCTCACGGCGGCGCTGAGCGGATCGTGGACCTCGCCAAGCGGATGGCCGCCAATACCGGCGACGCCACCGTCATGTGCGTCGACGCGTTGCTCGAGGCGGCACGGGACGAGGCGGGCACCATCGCGGCGGTCCGCACGCTAGCAGCCTGGGTGCCGCAGCAGCCTGAGGGTGGCCAATGGCCCGCCGAGCGGCTGCAGCGGCTCGCCCGGATCGACACGGCCGCACGGCTGGAACTGATGCGCCGGGAAAGCGACGCGATTCTGGAAGCGTTCCCGGATTTGTCGACAGGCGAGTTGCGGGATGCTCCTGATTCGTCACAATCGACATCACCCCCGTCGGCCGTGGCGTCAGCCGGCTAGTCCTCCGACGGCACGCCCTCCCTGTTCGCGAGTCGCCCAATTCAAGGGAACCCCGACCGGCCAATGGACTGGCCGATCCTCGGCCAACGGGTTGGCCAGTTCGGCCGGCAGGGCATCGCCAGCTCAACAAGGCTTTGCCGTTTGGGGACTTCGCGGCTGGATGCCCCGGCGGCTCAGGGGGTATTCGCTGCCGTCCGCCTACAATCATCCCATGATCCACATCGAGGAACTGGTCAAGGTCTACGACGGTTTTCGCGCCGTTGACGGGCTGTCGCTGCAGGTCGGCACCGGGCAAATTCTCGGGCTGGTCGGCCCCAACGGCGCGGGCAAGACCACGACGCTGCGCTGCCTGGCCGGCATTATTCCTCCGACGTCTGGACGGGTCACGATCGCCGGCTTCGACCTGCAGACACACCCCCTCGAAGCTCGAAAACGGCTCGCCTTCGTGCCGGACGAACCGCACCTGTTCGACCATCTCACCACTCTCGACCACCTCACGCTGTTCTCGCGGCTCTACGGTGTCGAGGACGGCCCAGCGCGTGCAGAGGCCCTGCTGGAAGAGGCGGGGCTCCACGACCAGCGGCTGTCATTTCCGAGCGAGCTGTCGCGCGGCATGAAGCAGAAGCTCGTCGTCGCCTGCGCCTTGCTCCATCGCCCCGAGGTGTTGGTGCTCGACGAACCGCTGACGGGGCTCGACCCGGCCGCGATGCGCAGGATGAAGCGCACCGTGCGCGACACGGCCACGGCCGGCGCGTCGGTCATCGTGTCGTCACACATGCTGCAGCTGGTTGAGGAGGTCTGCGACCGCGTCCTCATCGTGAACCGTGGCAAGAAGGTCTTGATGGGCACGCTGGACGAGATTCGCCTCCAATTTCCGGATGTCGATGCGGACGCCGATCTGGAGACGCTGTTCATGAGAGCCACCGGGGCCGACCAATGACGCCGCTCCTGTTTCTGATGTGGCGGTCGATGCTGGGCCGCGTGACCGGTTGGCTCCGGCTCATGAAGCAACCGAAGTATCTGGTGGGCACGCTCGCCGGGGTTGCGTGGATGAGCATGTTCGCGCTTCGCCCGGTCTTGCGTGCCAACCGCGCCGCATCGCTGGGGGACTGGGTTGCGGACATCACGGAGTGGCTGCCCGCGCTGGAGAGCGCCGGGGCCCTCGCTCTCGGGGTGTCCCTGTCGCTGTGGTGGCTGTGGCCATTCGGCAAAGCGTCGCTTGAGTTGAGCGAGACCGAACTGCATCTCCTCCTGCCGGCACCGGTTCGACGCCGCCACCTCATTCAATACGCGCTGTTGCGCAGCCAGTGGGGCGTCTTGTTCGGCTGCTTCATGATCGCATTGTTCTCGTCGGGCGGCGCCCCGGACCGTTTCGTCTGGCGGTTCGTCACCGTCTGGTTGTTCCTGACGCTGTGGCACTTGCACGGCCGGGGGCGCGGGCTCTGGGTGGCCCGCCTCCAGGAGTTGCCGGCCGCTGTCGCGTGGCGTCGCCGGGCTATCGTGGTGGCCGGCGTGGTCCTGGTCTGGCTGCTCCTGGCACCAGGGATCGCGTCGATCGCCGCCTCACTACCAGAGCTGAATGCCGACACCGCGCCGGCGCTGGGCCACGCCTTGTCACCGGAGCGGCTCTACGCCGAGGCGCCACTGCTCGCCCTGCTGCTGACGCCGATGAGATGGGTGATCGGCCCGTTCTTCGCCGGGCTGGCGCCGGACACCCCACTGGTGGGACGGCTCGCATCCGTGACCTGGCCGCTGCTGCTGCTGGTCGCGCACAACGAGTGGGTCGTGCGGTCGCAGACTCTATTCGAGGAAGCCACCCTCGAACGCGCCCGCCAGCGGGCAGCGCGGGGAGACGCCGCGTCTCGTTTCCGCAAGGTGCGACAGCGACAGCGGCAGGCGGCGCCGTTTTCTCTGCGGCCGACCGGAGTTCCTGCAATAGCCATCGTTTGGAAGAATCTGATGCTGGCGCATCGCACGCGCCTGGCTCTGGCGGTCGGCGGCGGCGCGGCCGTGGTCGCGATCTCGGCTGTGGTGGTGGCGTTCACGGGGCTGCCGGACTGGCTGATCGCCATCATGATGGTGGCCGGGGCGCTCGGACTCATCGCCACACCACTGATGGCCGGGCACCAATGGCGCAACGATTTGCGGACGGACCTGCTCCGAATCGAGGTCATCCGTACGTGGCCGATCGACGGCTGGCGCATGTTCGCGGCCCAGGTGGCACCGCCAGCGATCATCGCATCACTCTACGCCGCCGGCGCCGGTGGCCTGCTCTTGATTGCGGGCGCGGCCGCCGGCGCCACCGATGCCACCGTCTTCGTGCTCGTCTCGCCGGACCTGGCCGAGTCGCTCGGTGTGTCGCTCGTGACCCTGCTGCTGCTGGGGCTTGCCACCGCGTTGCCGCTGGTCGCCGCCATCGCGTCCCTGTCGGCGACGCTCCAAAATCTGGTGGCACTGCTCTGGCCGAGCTGGATTCAACTCGGTCAGCGTCGTAGCGGCTCGGCGGCGCATATCGGTCAGGGCATGCTGACCGGGATCGGATTGGTGCTGGCGCTGGCAGTAGGGCTGTTGCCGGGGGCGCTGCTTGTCGGCGCGTGGATGTTCCTCCAGTTGGCGGTCGCGGACCTGCCGCTCGTGGCCTGGCAGCTACCGCTGCTCGGTCTGACCGCGGTGGTCCCGCTCGCGGTCATCGTCGGGATGCTGACCAGATTCGGCGGGGTGCTGTGGGACCAGCTCGACCCGTCGGTCGAGCTTCTGAACCGCGAGGGACGATCGTAGCGACAGGGGGAACCACGCCCCAAGACAGGTCCCGGGCGGGCGTTCGTCTCCTGAGGAAACGGCGGCCGTGGGAGCGTAGCAAGCCCCTTCACGGGCGCTGATCGTTCAGCGGGCCTAAAGGCCCTTGCTACGGCCGCCAGCCGGGCGTGACCCGTTTCCTGCCCTAGGCGTCACGCCCCGTGTGTGACGGGCTGGCAAGGCGCGACGAAGGAGCCCCCTGGCGGTCTGTGACCGATGAAGCAACGCCGCCAGACGGGCGCACCGCGCGGGAACCCGACTATCTCGGATGCTGCCGGACCCAGGCCAATGCCCGCGCGAGATCGACGGCGGTTGCCGCCAACGCCTCCACTCGGGACGTGATCTCAGGTCCAGGCTCACCCGCGTCGGTAAAGTCGTCTCGGATGCAATACACGAAGCGCGGAATGATCAGGCATCGGAAGTCGAACATCAGACTATTAGCGAAACCAATGGCCGACATGTAGCTGGCCTTCCCGCCGGCGGCGCACAGGAACCCGACCGGCTTCTCCTTCCAACCCAATCCGGTCAACTCCATCGCGTTCTTCGCCGCAGCGTTGAGATCGTAGTTGTAGACCGGTGCCGAGACCAGGATGGCGGCGGCCGCCTGAATGGTCGCGGTCAGGGTCTTCACGGCCGGGTGGTCAAAAGAACCGACGCCGCCACACATCGGCAGCTCATGGTCGGCCAGATCGATCAGCTCGACCGGCTCGTCACGACCGCGCAAGAAGGCCTCGGCGGCGACGGCCAGCTTATGCGACCGGCTCGTGGGATTGAGGGAACAGCTCAAGATAACGACGGGCCGCGACACGGTCTCAGTACTGTCCATGGCAGGCATCTGGCGAACGGGTTGGCGTGCGAGAGACGACGGTGCGGATTATAGGCGACTGACCAGCCAGCTACTCTGAGTTGTACCAAGATTTCACCTATAATCACCGGCGTCCACCATCGACAGCACCCCATCCGAGGAGACGGGCCTCGTGCCGTTCAGCCACGAATTGCGGTACGCCGCCAGAGCGCTCGGTCGCAGCCGCGGATTCACCTCCGTTGCGGTGCTGACCCTGGCGCTCGGCATCGGAGCCGCGACGGTCATTTTCAGTGTGGTGAACGCGGTCCTGTTGCGACCGCTCCCCTACCCTGACGCCGACCGGATTGTGCAGGTCTTCCAGATCATCGAACGCCCGAACGGCGGCACACCGCTCCGGGTCGGCTTGACCCCAGACCAGTTTCAGATCTGGCGTGACCAGGCCCGTGGCGTGTCTCATATTGGCGTCCACGGCGAACGCTCCTTCACGCTAACGGGACGCGATGAGGCGGTCCGGCTGCACGGCGCCGCGGTCACCCCCAGCATCTTTCCGCTGCTTGGTGTCGCGCCCCTGTTGGGACGTACGTTCGAACCGGCGGAGGCTCAGCCGGGGGCTGAGCCAGTGGTGATTCTGAGCCAGGACACCTGGGCGCGTCATCTGGCCTCGGACCCAGGTGTACTGGGGCAGCTCCTGACGCTCGAGGGCAACCCGTACCGAGTGGTCGGCGTCATGCCGCGCCAGTTCGCGTTCCCGTCGCTCGACTATCGCGACGCCTCCGGCACGCTCGACAATCTCCCACAATTCTGGGTCCCGGTCGGGCTGCAACCGCCGAATCCGAATCCCAACGTCGACGTCGCGATGATGCCGACCCTGGCTCGACTCGCCCCCGAGCTCACGGTGCAACAGGCCGAAGCGGAAGCGAACACGCTGGTGCCTCCCATTCGACCCGACCGCGTGTTCAGGGTCGAGATCGTCACGGTACACGATGAGTTGGTGGCCCCCGTTCGTCCGGCGCTACTGATGCTGCAGAGCGGAGTCGGGTTCCTGCTGCTCATTGCGTGCGCGAACGTGACCAATCTGCTGCTAGCGCGAGGAGCGTCACGACAACGGGAGCTGGGGATCCGACTCGCGCTCGGCGCCGGACGCGCGCAACTGACCCGTGGCATTCTGGCTGAGAGTCTTCTCCTGGCCGCTGGCGGCGGCGGCCTCGGCTGTCTCCTGGCATGGTGGGGCACGCGTCTCCTCCGCGCGCTGCCCCCGGGCAGCATCCCGCGCATCGGCGACATATCCATCGACACTGGGGTCCTGCTCTTCGCGCTGGCCGTGTCGGTCACGACCGGGCTGCTCGTCGGACTGGCCACCGCGGTGAGAATGACCCACGCCGACCCAATCCGTTCCCTGCGCGACAGCGTTGGCGGCGACGGGCGGGGCACGAGCAACCGCCCCTCGGCGGTGTTGGCGGTCGCTCAGGTCGCCGCCGCCACGGTCCTCCTGGTGAGCGCCGCCCTCCTGGCCAACAGCTTCCTGCGGCTGACCCAGGTGAACGCTGGCTTCAACCCGGACGGCCTTGTCAGTTTCGAGATTGCCCTGCCACGCTATCGCTATAGCGACACCTCGCAACAGCAATCGCTCTACACTCAGCTGTATGACTCACTCGCTACGCTGCCTGAGGCCGAAGCGGTGGTACTTGGCAACAGCCTTCCAACGCTGCGACCGTTGCTGCTGGGCGGCCTCACGATCGACGGTGAACGCGCCACACCCCCGGTCGTCGCCGGCCGCATTGTGACCCCCGGCTTCTGGCGGGGGCTCGGGGTGCCGTTGAGACAGGGGCGCGAGCTGACCGACCGCGACATCGCGGGTCAACCGCCCGTCGCGGTGGTGAGCGACGCGTTCGCCCGGCAGCATTTTCCGACGCGCGAAGCGCTCGGCGCCGAGTTCGAGATCCTGAGATCGCCGGAGCCAATCCGGATCGTCGGGGTCGTGGGAAATACCATGCCACCCGAGCCGGACGGGACAACAAGACCAGAGATCTATTTCTCGTATCTACAGTTTCCCAGCCCGAATCCCCGATTCGCGCCGCTCAGCACACTTACGGGCGCCGTCCGATCCTCGGGGAATACCCGCGCCGTCGCTGGAGCTATTCGTGCCGCCGTGAGACGCATCGACCCCGACCTCGCGGTGGACAACCTCGTCAGCATGACCGACCTGCAAGCTGACGCGCGCGCCCAACCACGCTTCAACCTGATGGCCGCCGCCGGACTCGCGCTGATCGCCCTGTTGCTGGCCGCCATCGGCATCTACGGGGTGCTGGCGTACGCCGTGTCACAACGGACACGGGAGTTCGGCATCCGGATCGCGCTGGGCGCCAGCCCCACGGGTCTCATACGCATGGTCTCCGTGCAGGGACTCAGACTCGCGGTGGCCGGCCTGACCCTTGGCCTTGTTGGCGCCGTCTGGACGTCGAGATTCCTTGAGAGCCAGCTGTTTGGCGTCACCGGCAGAGATCCGCTCACCTTCGTGACGGTCGTCGTGTTGTTTCTTCTCACGGCGGTCGGCGCGAGCGCACTACCGGCCCGGCGCGCGACCCGTGTCGCCCCCCTGGCCGCGCTGCGGACCGAATAGGCGCGGGTGCTCGGATGCCGCCTATGCTATGGCGTCCGCAGAGCGGTCCTAGCAGCCCCTGGTGAAAGTGCCGCTGCATTCGACGAGCGCTGAATCCCGCCGATCTGCGTTGTTCATCGGTCAAATACTGTCGGTATTTTCGCTCTTCTCGCCTCGCCGATACGCACCAGATCGTGCTCGCGCCCACGAAGTTCGGCGATGATCATGCGCTGCCGGACACGATCGCCACGCACCCCAACTGCAGCGTTCTCCGAGAGTCTCCCAAGCGCAGGAGGGTGCTCTCACTGTCGCCACCCTGAGAAGCACCAGAGACTTTCTCCGTTATCACGAGCCCACCCTGGCCGGCGCGTCGGCGAACCGCCGCCGGGCTCTGTCCAATCTCGTGCATGTCGTCTCGCGGGGCACTCGGACCCTGCCGGACGACCTGCCCGACCTGCTCGTACCGCTGACGCTGGAAGAACAACGGGGCCTGCGCAAGACGTTCAGCCGCCTCGAGACGCTGATACCGCCCGACCCACGGTTCGCGCAGTTCCTCACGGAGCAAAAGCCGGACGTGCTGCTGATTACCCCGCTGGTCTCGTTCGGGGGGCTCCATTCAGACTTCGTCAAGGCGGCGCGGTCGCTCGGTATTCCCAGCGCGTGTCTCGTGTTCAGCTGGGACAACCTCACCAACAAGGGGGTGATGCACGAGCGTCCAGACCGAACCTTCGTCTGGAACGAGATACAGCGGCAGGAAGCGACCGACCTGCACGGCCTCGATGCGAGCACCGTCGTCGCCACCGGCGCACCTCGATTTGATTCCTTCTTCCGCCAGACGGCATCGACGACGCGTGAAGCATTCTGCGCGGAACTCGGGCTCGACCCCGGCCGCCGCCTGATCGTCTACCTGGGCTCATCGCCGATCGTCTCCTCCAGGGAGCCCGCGTTCGTCACCAGCTGGATGGAAGCGATACGCGGGTCGACCAACCCGGTCCTGCGAGACGCGCAGATCGTGATTCGACCGCACCCGCGGGTCAAGACGATCTGGCAGGACTATCCGGCGTTCGCGAAAAAGGGTCCGGCCGATGCCCGCTACCCCGGCGTCACCGTCACGAACCCCAAGTCCGTCAACGGCGACGTGGGTCTCTTCGACACGCTCTTCCATGCGGATGCGGTGGTCGGACTCAACACCACCGCCGAGCTCGAGGCCGGTATCGTTGGCAAGCCGGTCTACACCATCCGCGTCTCCGAGTTCGCCACCGGACAGACCGGCTCCCACCACTTTCACTATCTGCTCCGGGAGCACGGCGGCTTCGTCGAGTGCCCGGATACGCTGGAACAGCATCTCGCCCACCTGGCCGCGGGGCTCTCTGGCAGTTTCGACCGAGACAACCTCCGCACGTTCATCGAGCGGTTCGTCCGTCCACACGGACTCGATACGCCGGTGGCGCCGTTGATGGCGGAGGCGATTGAGGAATGGGCCCAGCAGGCAGTGGCCGACCGCCAACACACCCCACCGGCCGTACCTCACCGGACCGCGCCGCTACCGGGTGGGTCGGGGAGGGCGGCGGGCGCCAGCGGGCCCGCAAAGGAACAGGTGGTGTACGACAAGGCGCCACTCTTTATTCTGGTGGAGACACGCGCCGAGCGTGCGTGGTGCCTGGACCCCGGACGCAAGGAACCGTGGACCGTGGCCTGACTCGACGACCACGTGCGACCCGGCGATGTCGTGTATGACATCGGCGCCAACGTCGGGGTGTTCTCCCTCATCGCCGCCGCCAATCTTGGCGGGGATGGCACTGTCGTCGCCTTCGAACCGGGCTTCGCGACCTTCGCACGCCTCTGCGAAAACATCCGGCTCAATAACTTCACCCGGGTGATCATCCCGGTGCCCGTGCCGCTCTCACACCAGTCTGGCCTGCAACGGTTTCGATGCAAATCGATGGAACCGGGCCAGAGCCGGCATCGCTTCTCCGCCCAGGCGTGGCCCCCCAGGTAGACAGGATCAAATCGACAGATCAGCCTATGCTCGCCATGTCGTTGGACCAGGCCGTCCGAGACTTCGGAGTGCCACCGCCCACGTTGATCAAGCTTGATGTCGACGGCGCAGAGACGCTGGTGCGTCGAGGAGGGAGCGTGACGCTGCGACACCCGGCCCTGCGCAGCGTGATCGCCGAAATCGACCACGAGTGTGAGGAGGCAGTGCTGGACATCCTCGGACAGTCTGGATTCACTCTGATCAGCCGCCACAAGCGGAAGAAGAAGTCCGGACCCTGGTATGGCGTCTTCGAACGCTCGTGACGTCAGGGCAGCAGGCGTTGGAGACATTCGACCGCGCCGGCCGGCTACACGACGCGGGCGGCACGGAGTGTCGCGACCTGAGCAGCGTCGTATCCGAGGGCAACCAGAATCTCCTCGGTGTGTTCGCCAAGCTTGGGCGCGCGTCCCCGGATGCTGGCCGGCGTGTCCGTGAGTGAGAACGGCGAGTCGGCGACCGGGACGGGTGAGGGTGTCCCAGGAAACCCCAATGCGTGCAACATCTCAGCCGCCCGCACGTGCGGATCGTCAAGCGTCTGCTGGGGGGAGAGGACGGGGCCAGCCGGAATCCGGGCGGCCTCGAGTGCCACTAACGCCTCGTCGGTGGTCCGCTCCGCGCACCAGGCAGCCATCCGGTCGCTGATCAGATCGCCGTGGTTGCCGCGAGACATGTCGTCGGTGAACCGTGGATCCTGCAACCAGTGTGCCTCGCCGATGAGCGTCGTCCACCGTTCGAAAAGGGGCTGCCCGATGGTCTGCACCAGAATCCACCCGTCGCGCGTCCGGTGTGTATCGGATGGAGCCGAGACCTGACTGCGATTCAGGGTCGCCACCCGATCGGGCCCGTTCACCGCTTGCTCGATCAACGCGGCGTTGGCTACCGTCAGCGCTGAGGCCAGCAGCGAGCCCTTGACCTCTTGACCGCGACCGGTGCGCTGCCGTGCCATCAACGCGGCCAGCGTCCCCACCGTGGCGCTCAGCGCCGTCGTAAAGTCGACCCACGGCACGTAGCTCTTGGTCGGCTGGCCCGGTGACCCCGAGAGATACATCGCACCGGACATCGCCTGACCGATCCCGTCGAATCCGGTTTTCTCTGAGTACGGCCCGCCGGCACCGAAGGCCGACACGCTCGTCAGGATGACGTCCGGTTTGACCGCCGCCAGCGACCCGTAGTCCAGACCCATCGCCTCGAGTGCGGCGTCGGGAAGATTGGCCACCACCACATCCGCGGTCGCGGCCAGCCGTCGAACCACGTCACGTCCCTCAGGTTTCATCGGGTTGAGGGTCAGCCCGCGCTTGTTCCGATTCACCTGCATGAACAGCGCCCCGTCGCCATCGTCGTTCAGCGGCACGAGAAAACGGTCCTCACTGCCTCGCACCTTCTCGACGCGGATCACGTCGGCGCCTAGGTCGGCCAACAACGCGGCGCAGAAGGGACCGGCAATGTAGCGGCCGAAGTCGAGGATACGGATGCCGTCAAGCACGCCCGGCACGGGTGTCGCCTCGTCGGGCGGTGTCCTGGTGGTGTTCACAGTCG
>Ga0310121_10001738_pt1 | contig 21647 bp, 20 predicted proteins | sample CB27_Tmax_986_MG_FD_203504 | JGI IMG/M metagenome (GOLD analysis project Ga0310121, IMG submission 203504) | Marine microbial communities from Western Arctic Ocean, Canada - CB27_Tmax_986 | ecosystem: Environmental > Aquatic > Marine > Oceanic | place: Canada: Western Arctic Ocean | collected...
TCATTGAAGGCTCAGAAGCAGCAAGGGACGTCGCGCGAGAAACACTTGAAGATGTCCGAAGTGCCATAGGGATTTCGTATCGATGAGTAATATTGCCGATGAATCGGGTCAGTCGGGTGATGAGGTGTCTATAAAACCAATTGTCGAAACTGAACCGGATGATCGAGTCGTTGCGATTGTTCGAGGGCAAGTGGTGGAACAACTTCCAGATGATCTTTATATACCTCCCGATGCCCTCGAAGTGGTTCTTGAAGCATTTGAAGGGCCTTTGGATCTTTTGCTATACCTAATTCGGCGACAAAACCTCGATGTTCTCGAGATTCGGGTTGCGGAAATTACACACCAGTATATGCAATACATCGAGCTAATGTCCGTCCTGCAACTTGAGTTAGCCGGTGAATATCTGGTCATGGCTGCGATGTTGGCGGAGATTAAGTCGCGAATGTTGCTTCCCCGGGAAAGTGATGTCGATGTGGATGAAACCGATCCGCGCGCCGAGTTAATCCGTCGGCTTCAAGAATACGAAGTATTTAAGGAAGCTGCTGCGAACATTGACGCCATGCCCCGGATCGAGCGTGACGTACATGTCGCTACGGTCGAAAAACCCGAGCTTGTTCGAGCACAATTGGATCCCGGCGTGGACTTTCGTGAATTAGCGATCGCGCTTGCTGAAGTGCTCAATCGGGTCGAGTTATATAAACGTCATTCAATTACGGCGGAACCGCTCTCGGTTCGCGAGAGAATGTCAAAAATACTCGACCAAATAGCAGGAGTCAGCGGCTTTTTGAATTTTCCAGAGCTGTTCGAACTCGAAGAGGGTCGAAAAGGCGTCATCGTCACGTTTCTGGCGTTGCTTGAGTTAATGCGGGAAGGCCTGGTTGATGTCTCTCAGAATGAGCCGTACTCGCCGATATATGTGCTTATAGGGAGTGAAGTGATCGAGGATAAAGAATGATCGAGATCGGGAAGATCCGAAGAATCGTTGAGGCAGCGCTATTGGTGGCTGGCGAGCCGGTATCGGTCGAACAACTTGAGCGACTTTTTGTAGACGGGGACCTGGATGGTGAAGAGCCCCGAGCCTTATTGAGAAAAGTGCTTGGAGAAATCGAAACAGATTGTGAAGAGAGGGGTTACGAGCTCGTGAGGGTAGCCTCTGGGTATAGATTTCAAGTACGGCAGGCGCTGTCGGAATGGATTAGCCGACTTTGGGAACAGAAACCGCCTAGATATTCGAGGGCTTTGTTGGAGACCCTTGCGTTGATTGCATATCGACAACCGGCGACGCGAGGCGATATCGAGGAAGTGAGGGGTGTTAGCGTTAGTGCCAATATCATGCGGACGTTAAGGGAGCGGGGTTGGATTAGAGAGATAGGACGTCGCGAAGTTCCTGGCCGTCCGGCCCTTTACGCAACGACGAGAGGATTTCTCGATTACTTTAACCTGAAATCACTCGGTGAATTGCCGCCATTGTCGGAAATAAAAGCGCTGATCGAACCTGTTCTATTCCAAGAGGCAGATGAAGATCGCGACGTGGCCGATGGCTCTAAAACTCTGGTTGAACCCGGGACTAAACAGAATGTGGTAACGCTTGAGGACGGTATCAACGAATCTTCAAGATTTGATGAGTCCGACGGTAACAGGGGTGAAGATGGGGACGAACTATACCCGCAAAAAAATGATGACGAAGAGCGACCGTTAGCTGAGGTTGTAAAACTTCCGACGCCGGACTGAGTGAACAGCTTCCTTGAAAACCGAGAAACTGCAAAAAGTACTTGCCGCTCGTGGCGTGGGATCGCGTCGTGAAATGGAGCGGTGGATCCAAGCTGGACGCGTTGTGGTTGACGGTCGAGTTGCGACGCTCGGACAGCGAGTTACGGAAGTAGAGAAAATCGTAGTTGATGGTCGGGAACTAGCCGCACGGAAATCGACGCCACTACGAGTGCTATTGATGAACAAACGGGTTGGAACGATTGTCTCAGCTGCTCCAACGGACAATTTGGCTTCCGTTTTCGATGAATTGCCGGCATTGACAGGGAGCCGGTGGATTTCGGTAGGACGTCTGGATGTCAATACAAGCGGACTCTTATTGTTCGTTAACGACGGTTTGTTAGCACATCGGCTCATGCATCCGAGTACAGGTATCGATCGCGAGTACGCCGTGCGGGTTGAAGGCAAGCTAGACGAAATGGGTATCCAGCAACTAAAGAACGGCGTATTGATCGATGGTGAGATTGGTCGATTCTCCGATATACGTTATTACAACGGACAAGGGTCTAATCATTGGTATCACGTTGTGCTTATGGAGGGTCGTAATCGAGAAGTTCGACTTTTGTTTGCTAGTCAGGGCGTGAAAGTCACTCGTCTAAAACGAGTCCGCTTTGGACCAGTGGTTCTTCCTTCATCGCTACGACGGGGCCAATTGATGGAATTGCGCTCGGATGATGTTCGACGCATTTGCGATCTACTGAAGGTTGGGTTTGTACGATCAGACTCGAATAAAAGTAAAAAGCTTAATGCCGGGAATTCTGTATTGATTCCGTATCCCGGGCTATCGGCTCCAAAAGTCGGTCGTAACTAACACGTCTTTAGCGAGTCGTCGGTACGGGCGGTGATCTTGACGCGATTCGTGATGCCAAAGGGGGTAAGGGGCTACGGCTTTTGGGCGTATACGAGATAGTTAACGGAAGGGTTGGTAACTAGCTTGCAACCACGAGTCAGCGGATTGTAGCTATAGCCACTGATGTCTTTTACTAATAGACCGGCATCTCGAACAGCGCTGGCGAGTTCGCTGGGCTTAATGAACTTGTCGTAGTCGTGCGTTCCACGCGGTAAAAGATTCAGAACATACTCGGCACCAAGGACAGCCATCACGTAAGCCTTCGCATTACGATTAATTGTCGATAGAAATACCATACCGCCGGGACGAGTCAGCTTGGCAAGTGCCCAAACAGTAGAACGATAGTCAGGTACGTGTTCTAGCATCTCCAACGAGGCCACTACGTCAAATGATTCAGGTTCTACTTCGGCAAAAGATTCCGCGGTGGTTTCTAAGTATCGGATCTTTTCGCCCATTTGGGTCTCGATCGCGTGCAATCGAGCGACTTTCAGCGGGCCAGACGCCACATCAATACCGGTCGTTACGGCGCCAAGTTCGGCGAGACTTTGCGTCAGGATTCCGCCACCACAGCCGACTTCTAGTACGCGAAGACCAGCCACCGCCGCCCGATCGTCGATATATTTCAGTCGCGTGCTGTTAATGTCATGTAACGGACGGAATTCGCCGTCGGGATCCCACCAACGATGTGCTAGCGATTCGAATTTTTGGATTTCATTGGGGTCGACGTTCATATTGAAATCTTGTCGCGCCACGTTTGAGCTATGGCGATAACTTCGTTGACATCGAGACCTTTGTAGGATCCGTTTTCGTATAGGAGTCTCCCTTCAACCCAGGTGTGGCTGACCTGGTTGGCGGCAGATGTATGGATGAGTTGGGCATGGGCATCAAACAAAGGTTGAAGACTCGGGCTGTCGATGTCTATTGCGATTAAATCGGCCGCTTTGCCCGGCTCGATTGATCCGATTTCAGCTTCCAACCCCAGTGCTCGTGCTCCACCCAACGTTGCGGATTCAAGGATTTGGTCAGAGCCGACACGAGACGGCTTCTCGTTACCGTAGTTTGCGAGTAGCGCAGCGAGGCGAGCTTCGCCCAACAGATCAAGGGCGTTATTTGAAGCCGCTCCATCGGTACCTACGGCTACTGTGATGCCTGCCGCGTAAAGTTCAGCGATCGGGCACGTACCGCTGTTGAGCTTTAGATTGGAATAAGGGCAGTGAATCACTTTGACGCCACGTTCGGCGATACGTTGAATTTCTTCTTGAGTCAGAGTCGTCATGTGGACGGCCTGCAATTCTGGTACCAGCATTCCGTGCTGGTCTAAGTACTCAATCCAGGAGCAGCCTAATTTCTCGTGGGCCTTACGTACTTCCTGTGGCGTTTCATGAATATGCATTTGGACGGGGATACCAATTTCAGCCGCCAGCGTGAATACTCGGGTCAAGGTGTTTTTCGCCACGGAATAGGCTGCGTGTGGGCCAAACGCTGGATGAATGGTTTTAGCACTTCGATAGCTATCGTTAAGCTCCACCCCTCGATGGATGCATTCGTCCGCTGTATTCGAATATGGATTGCGTTGCTCTATTACGGGGAATGCAATCTGGGCGCGAAAGCCCAATTCGGCGGCAATGGCCGCGGTCACTTCGGGGAAGTAGTACATGTCGCTGGCGGTGGTTATTCCACGGCTCATCATTTCGGCGATCGCTAGTCGTGTTCCGGCCGCGACGAAGTCCCGGGAAACGATTTGGGCTTCCAGTGGCCAGATCACCTCGCGTAACCAGGTGTCGAGAAGGTGGCCTTCTCCTAAACCGCGCATTAAAGACATCGCGAGATGTCCGTGTGCATTTATTAAGCCGGGCATCACGATGTGATGTCCCAAGTCGATTCGTGCAGCTTCAGGATGATTCTTCAGTAGAGAGCGATTCGAGTCGACTGCAAGAATACGACCGTTTTCTACAACGACACCGTGGTCATCTAAAACCGTGTTCGAAGGCGAGATAGGTAATAAATGTCGTGCGAGAAGTAGTGTTTTAACAGTCAGATCTGGCATCTACGCGAGTATAGCGGAACGGTATTGCAAAACCGGTTAGAGGTTGAGCCAAAACCCCCAGAAGATGGTTTGAACATGGTAGAATCAACCTGTGCACGGCACCGTGATTTAACGACTGGATGACCACCTTGTTTCCTTCTTCTGATGTCTGAAGACGAAAACTCGACAGAGTCGGAAAGTGGTTCCGGATCGGGCGGCGACGATGTCGTTGCTGGAGGGCTGCCCCCAGGGGGAGCAGAAATCTCTCCGGTAAATATCGAGGACGAACTGCGCGAGTCGTTTCTTGGTTACGCAATGAGCGTGATCGTTTCACGCGCATTGCCAGATATTCGGGACGGTCTTAAACCGGTTCACCGACGCGTACTGTTCGCCATGAGCGAACTGAACAACACCTATAACCGCAGCCCGATCAAAGGTGCGCGAGTATCCGGTGAAGTCATGGGGAAATATCACCCGCATGGTGATCTTTCTATATACGAAACCATTGTCCGTATGGCGCAGCCTTGGAACATGCGGTACATGCTCGTAGACGGCCAAGGCAATTTCGGCTCGATTGACGGGGACCCTGCAGCGGCTTCCCGATATACCGAAGTTCGCATGACCCGTTTTGCCAGTGACTTATTGGCCGACCTGGATATGCAAACGGTCGAATTTGAAGACAATTACGATGAGACGCTGACAATGCCGTCGGTGCTGCCAACACGGGTGCCAAACTTACTCGTTAACGGGTCGACCGGCATTGCGGTTGGGATGGCGACCAATATCCCGCCTCATAATTTGCGCGAAGTGGTTGACGGCTGTTTAGCACTGCTTGAAAACCCGGAACTCTCTGTCGATTCGTTGATGGAGCACGTTCATGGACCTGACTTTCCTACCGCTGGGATCATCAACGGACGTGCGGGAATCGTTCAGGCGTACAGAACAGGGCGCGGGCGCATATTCGTCAGAGCTCGCGCCAAAGTCGAAGGTAAAGACACTGGCAAAGAATCGATCATCGTCACGGAAGTTCCGTACCAGTTAACCACCAGAAAATTGATCGAACGGATAGCCGAGCTCGTAAAAGATAAAAGGGTTGAGGGCATCACCGAGATTCGCGATGAGTCCGATAGGGATGGCCTGAGAATTGTTATCGAACTACGGCGTGGCGAACCGGGCGAAGTCGTTCTAAACAATCTATACGCCCAAACTCAGATGCAGTCTGTATTCGGAATTAACTGTCAAGCGATCGTTGATGGACGACCGAAACAGGTTAATTTGAAGGAAATGTTGGAGGCGTTTCTAGGGCACCGTCGCGAGGTGATTACACGTCGGACGCTATTCCTGCTGCGGCGGGCGCGCCAACGCGGGCACCTTCTCGAGGGCCAGATTGTCGCACTAGAAAATATTGATGCCGTCGTCGAGCTAATTCGGAAATCGCAGAACGCGGCGGAGGCACGAGCGGCTTTGTTGGGCCGTGGTTGGGAGTCGGACACCATCGCGAAACTGATGGAGAAGGTCGGCCCAGACGCTTGTCGCCCTCTAGATCTCGACGATGCGTATGGGTTGCGCGGCGGCGTCTATAACCTATCCGAAGAACAAGCACAGTCGATTCTCGACATGCGACTTCATCGACTGACAGCGCTTGAGAAGAATCAATTGATTGAAGAATACGAAGGAATTCTTGCAGAAATCGAGGAGCTACAACAAATATTGGGCTCGAGTGATCGATTGCATGCCGTGATTCGGGACGAATTGCACGAGATTCGGGAAAATTACGGGGACGACCGTAGAACTGAAATTCTAAGCTCTCAATTGGATTTGACGGCGGAGGACCTGATAACCGAAGAAGACATGGTGGTGACTGTATCTCATCAGGGGTATGCCAAGACTCAGCCTCTCGAGGTATATCAAGCTCAGCGCCGTGGTGGGCGGGGACGTATGGCGACAACGGTGAACGATGAGGACTTTGTCGAGCATCTAGTTATAGCGAATAGTCACGAAACCCTTCTTTGTTTCTCGAACGCTGGAAAAGTTTACTGGTTGAAGGTCTATCAAATACCGCAAGGGAGTCGAGGTGCAAAGGGTCGGCCGCTCATCAATATGTTGCCGCTCGAAGATGGCGAGCGCATTACCGCCATACAGCCCGTTGGCGATTTCGATGAAGATTCTTTCGTTTTCATGGCGACGGCGAACGGCACGGTCAAGAAAACGCCGCTGGAACAATTTTCGCGCCCGAGACCAAGTGGCTTGATTGCTTTGGAGCTGGAAGATGGCAACACGCTCGTCGGCGTATCGATGACGGATGGGCACCGTGACATCTTGCTGGTTTCGAGTGTGGGTAAAGCGGTCCGTTTCAAAGAGTCAGATGTACGTGCAGTGGGTCGAACGGCCCGCGGTGTACGGGGGATTCGGTTAATGGCCGACCAGCACCTCATTTCTCTTATTGTTCCCGAGGATGGCGGGTACATGTTGACCGCGGCCGAGTTTGGATACGGCAAGCGTACCTTGCTCAGCGAGTTCCCGGTGAGAGGCCGTGGGACGCAAGGTGTTATAGCTATTCAGACTTCGAAACGAAACGGGGATGTCGTTGGCGCTCGACAGGTATTTGAGGGCGACGAGATCATGTTGATAAGTGACCAAGGAACGCTCGTTCGAACGTCAGTCGACGAAATTTCTGTGGTCGGTCGAAATACCCAGGGTGTTCGGCTCATTGCTTTACGCGATACCGAAAAGTTAGTAGGACTCGAGCGCATTGTCGAAACCGATTCGAGCACGCTAGCCGAGCAGTAATCGTCCCAGGCCGGCCTCATCAGATCGCCCCAACCATGAGCAATATATTTAATTTTTCTGCGGGTCCGTCCTCCCTGCCTCCATCGGTGATGGAGCGCGCCCGCCAAGAGTTTCGTGACTACGGTGGACTTGGCGTATCGGTGATGGAAATTAGCCACCGATCTCACGAGTTTGTACAGATTGCCGAGCGGGCTGAAGCGGATCTCCGTGAATTACTAGATCTCAACGATGATTATTACGTCTTGTTCTTACATGGTGGTGCGAGCATGCAATTTGCGATGGTGCCACTGAACTTGGCGCGTATTTCGGACACCGTAGACTACGTTGATACTGGAGCCTGGTCGACGAAAGCCATTAGCGAAGCCAAACGTTTAACGCGAGTAAATGTTGCGGCGACATCTAGGGATCATGATTACGATCGCGTTCCTGGTTTTCGCGACTGGAGGCTCTCCAAATCTGCGCGCTATGTTCATCTGACCTCAAACGAAACCATCGGCGGCGTGCAATTCCACGAATTCCCAGATACGGGTGATGTACCGTTGGTCGCTGATATGTCCTCCGATTTTCTGTCTCGCCCAGTCGATGCTCGCCGATTTGGACTTATATACGCAGGCGCTCAGAAGAATGTGGGTCCGGCCGGTCTATGCATCGTTGTTATACGTAAGGATCTTTGCGGAAAAGACCGCAAACACACGCCAAGCTTGCTTAGTTATGGTGTTCTTGCGCAACACAAATCAATGTTCAATACGCCACCAACGTACAATTGGTATTTGGCAGGCTTAGTTCTTGATTGGTTGAAACGTGAAGGCGGTTTGCAAGCGATGGAGATTCGTAATCGCCGAAAGGCAGAAAAGCTCTACGCGGCGATCGATAGTAGTGATTTGTATCATTCACCCGTGCAACGTTCTCACCGATCGATCATGAACGTACCGTTCACTTTGTTGGAGTCTGAACTGGAAGATCGCTTCTTAAAGGTGGCCAAGACGAGGGGGCTCCTCAATCTAAAAGGACACCGAAGTGTGGGTGGCATGCGGGCAAGCCTCTACAACGCAATTAACGAAGAAGCCGTGGACGCGCTGATCGAACATATGGAAAGTTTCGAAAAGGCCACACGGTAGAACGAAAATGGACGAGAAAGCACTTAAGGGATTGCGGGACCAAATTGATGCGATCGACCGCCAGTTAAGAGGTTTGCTTAACGAACGCGCGGCTTGTGCACTAAAGGTTGCGGATATTAAGAGTGCAAGTGAACGGGTGGCGACCACTTCGTTCTATCGTCCCGAACGGGAAGCGCAGATTATTGAACGTCTCCGAACTGAAAATGAGGGACCACTTTCGGATGATTCTGTCGAGAGACTCTTCAGAGAGATCATTTCCTGCTGCCTCTCGCTTGAGCAGCCGATAAAGATTGCGTATTTGGGGCCGCCCGGCACATACACAGAAGCCGCGACGATCAGGCAATTTGGTCACTTCGCAACAACCAGTCCAGTGAGTTCCATTGATGAGGTTTTTCGTGAAGTCGAATCAGGCGACGCTCATTATGGAGTCGTTCCGGTAGAAAACAGTACAGAAGGTATGGTCAACCATACGCTCGACTGTTTTATGGCGACGTCGCTTAATATCTGCGCTGAAGTAGAGCTACCCATTCATCACGCACTGTTGGCACGCAGGGAAACCGTTCAAGATGAGATTGATTGCGTGTATTCGCACGAGCAATCCTTGGCTCAATGTAGAAGGTGGCTAGACACCCATCTTCCTCACGTCGAGCGTAGGCCAGTTGCTAGTAATGCTGAGGCGGCAAAGCTAGCGGGGGAATTAGAGCGGAGCGCAGCGATTGCTGGCGAAATAGCGGGGGATAGCTATGGCCTCGTCGTCTTACACCGGAATATTGAAGACTTAGCAGATAACACGACACGATTCATTGTCATAGGCGACCAGAATGTTGGGCCGAGTGGGCACGACAAAACATCCATTCTTGTTTCCACCCGTGACGAACCAGGTGCTTTGTATAAAGTTCTCGAACCATTCCACCGCAGTGGGATTAGCCTTTCCCGAATTGAAACGAGGCCAGCACGATCGAGTAACTGGAGCTATGTATTTTTCATCGATTTCGACGGACATCAGTCGTCAGTAGAAATAGCTACCGTACTTGAAGAAATCCGATCGGTTGCTTTGGACGTTCGTTCGCTGGGATCGTATCCACAAGCCGTGGGACGATAATGGAGAACATTAATACTCGCGTGCTCGAGCTAGCGCCGTATCAACCCGGAAAGCCTCTGGAAGAACTTAGTCGCGAACTCGGAATTGGCGACGCGATTAAGCTTGCGAGTAATGAAAATCCGAGAGGACCTGGGCTTGGCGTGCGGCAAGCACTTGCCGATGCAATCACGGGTATATCAAGGTATCCCGACAGCACTGGGTATCGACTGAAACGTATTCTTGCTGATCGCTTGGACGTTGATGAGGCGCAAATAACGTTGGGGAATGGTTCCAACGACGTTTTGGAGCTGGCGGCGCGGGTAGCCCTTTCGCCTGGATCGGTTGGAGTTGTTGATGAATATTGTTTCGTGGTGTATCCGCTTGCGATAGCCGCAGCACACGGCAAGTTAACACGTGTATCGTCCGTAGATTGGGGACACGATTTGGATGAGATGGCGACCGCGATCGACGCGGCAACGCGGATCGTATACATAGCGAATCCGAACAATCCGACCGGCACTTGGGTCAACAAGAAGAGTTTAGAGAAATTTCTGAATCGGGTGCCGGAACGAGTATGGGTGGTGCTGGATGAGGCCTATTTTGAATACGTTGATGGGAAGGACTATCCAGATGGCGTCAAGATGATCGTTGACTATCCGAACTTAATCGTAACCCGTACTTTTTCAAAAATTCATGGCTTGGCCGCATTGCGTATTGGCTACAGTGTTACTTCTAGCGACTTTGCCGATCTAATGAATCGGATTCGCCAGCCGTTCAACGTCAACACACTTGCTTTGGCTGCCGCAGAGGCTGCGTTAGCCGATGATGATTACATCATCGCGAGCCGGCGGCTGAACACCAGAGGTATGGATTATGTGGTCAAAGGTCTCGGTAAACTGGGATTCTCCGTTATTCCTTCGGCTGGGAATTTTGTTAGTTTTGAGAGTGGGCTGGCTTCCCGTAGGATTTATGAAGCCCTTCTTCAGCGCGGTGTCATCGTACGTCCCCTAGGGAATTACGGTATGAACGAACACTTACGCGTCACCGTTGGGTTACCCGACGAGAATGAGCGCTTTCTTGAAGCGCTAAGTCAGATTATTTGAGCACCCTCGTTGTAATTGGTACCGGATTGATTGGCGCCTCGTTCGCACTCGCTGCCAAGAGAGCTCAATTGGTCCAAACCGTGATTGGTTTGGACGTAGATGAAAGCGTGCTCGTCGAGGCGAAAAAGCTGGGTGTAATTGATCACATGAACGAAGTGACTCAACTGCCTGATCTGGTTTGCGTGGCAGTTCCGACGCGTGCGATCGCCGATTCTGTGAATGATGCCCAGCGCAAATATGGTTCAAACGTCCCCATATTTGACACTGGTAGCGTTAAGGTTCCCGTAATTGAGGCCTTTGAATCCGTTCCCCCCAACTTTGTTCCATGTCATCCGATAGCGGGTTCCGACCGTCAAGGACCGGCTGCAGCAGACGCCGACCTATTCCAAGATCGCGTTGTAATCATGACCCCTATGGAAAATACCGACGCGTCCGCCGCAGCAGTAATCGAAAATGCTTGGTCCATAATTGGTGCTCGTGTGATAAGGCAAACTCCCTGGGAACACGATGACGATATGGCAACGGTTTCTCACCTTCCGCATCTTGTTGCCTTTGCATTGGTTGAACTCCTTGCAAACAGTGAAGTACGCCTCAGCGATCGAATTGGTGATGGGTTTCGAGATATGACTCGAATCGCCGGATCCGATCCAACGATTTGGAGGCACATATTGATCGATAACGCGGGTCGTGTACGAAAGAAACTGGACGAACTGTTGCATGTTCTCGAAACCCTTCAAAACGCTGCCCAAAACGATCCCGAAGAATTGCAACGGATCTTGACGGGCATTAGCGATTATAGAAAGCGTTTGGATGGTTGAGCTAGCCCCGGTCATTTGTGTCGACGGACCGAGTGGGTCGGGCAAAGGCACGTTGGCGCAGGCGATAGCAAGGAGACTTGGTTGGCACATTCTTGACAGTGGAAGTCTGTATCGCATTGTCGGCCTTCAAGCTCACTTACTGGGCATATCTGTTGAGGACGATAACGCGCTGGAACAGGTCGTAAAGTCCTTTGACATCCGTTTTGCGACTGAACGAAGTCCATTTTTGTTCGTGAACGGTAGAGATGTAACCGAAGCAATTCGTGGCGAGGAAGCGACCCGGTTTGCGAGTCTTGTCGCAAAAAGGGAAAAAGTACGGGCTGCCTTGTTAGTCCGCCAGAAGGAATTTCGTAAGCTGCCAGGATTGGTTGCCGACGGACGCGACATGGGTACGGCGGTTTTCCCAGACGCGAAACTGAAGATTTACTTGGATGCGAGCCCCGAAGAAAGGGCGCGAAGGCGATACGTCGAGTTGAAAGATAAGGGTCCGAATGTTAGCCTGCCCGACCTTTTTCAAAGCCTTCAAGAGCGGGATGTTCGGGATAAGACCAGGAGCGTTTCCCCGCTCAAAGTAGCTCCGGACGCATATGTTTTGGACAGCACGGGTCTTTCGATTGATGAGGTGTTAGAAAAGGCACTCGTGGCCGCTCACGGGAAAGGGCTACTGATTACCAACTGAGATAGGAAACTATGAGCGAAAGTTTCGCAGATCTGTTCGAAGAAAGTCTCAACACAGTTGAGATGGTGCCTGGATCGATTGTGATTGGCACCGTAGTGGACATCGACAGCGAGTGGGTTGTAGTTCACGCGGGGTTGAAGTCGGAAGGGGTGATTCCAAGAAATCAATTTGTCAGCGAGAGTGGCGAGTTCAACGTCGAAATAGGCGATCAGGTTAAGGTCGCAATGGAGGTCGTTGACGATGGGTTTGGGGAAACACGGCTATCACGCGAAAAGGCGCGTCGTGCGGAGTCCTGGGACATGTTAGAAGACGCATTTTCCAGCAACGAGCCAGTGACTGGAGTGATGAACGGCAAAGTCAAAGGCGGCTTTACCGTAGATATCAATGATATAAGAGCTTTTTTGCCGGGGTCTCTTGTAGATATTCGGCCGTTAAGAGAAACGATTCACCTTGAAGGGAAACCCCTTGAATTCAAAGTGATAAAACTCGATCAGAAGCGAAATAACGTCGTGGTTTCTCGCCGTGCAGTGCTCGAGCAAGAAAATAGCGAAGAGCGTGATGCGCTCCTTGGTTCGCTCGAAGAGGGTCAGGAAGTTAATGGAGTCGTTAAGAATTTGACGGATTATGGGGCATTTGTTGATTTAGGAGGAATCGACGGCTTGTTGCACATTACTGATATGGCTTGGCGACGAATTCGGCATCCGAGTGAAATGGTGAATGTGGGTGATGAATTGCCGGTCAAGATTCTTAAGTTCGACCGCGAAAAAAATCGAGTTTCACTTGGCATGAAGCAACTTGGAGATGACCCATGGGTGGAAATCAAAGGTCGCTACCCGGAGAACACCCGAGTGCAGGCGGTTGTCACGAATCTAACCGATTACGGATGCTTTGCGGAAATCGAGGAGGGTGTTGAGGGGCTTGTTCATGTCTCTGAAATGGATTGGACCAACAAAAACATACATCCTTCAAAAGTCGTAGCTGTTGGCGATGAAGTGGAAGTTATGGTGTTGGATATTGATGAAGAACGGCGTCGGATATCGTTGGGGATCAAACAGTGTCGGGAGAATCCGTGGGGCGAATTCGCAAGCAAACATGCTCAGGGAGATCTCCTATCGGGCAAGATTAAATCGATCACAGATTTTGGGATATTCATTGGTCTCGAAGGCGGCATTGACGGATTGGTGCATCTATCTGATATCTCGTGGGATGAGGATGGAGAGACAGCAGTTCGTCGGTACAGCAAGGGCGAAGAACTCGAAACAGTCATTCTAGCGATCGACTCGGAGCGGGAACGAATTTCGCTGGGTGTTAAGCAGCTCGAGAAGGACCCATTTTCTGATTTTATTTCCGAACATGATCGAGGAAGCATCGTCCAAGCAACAGTATCCGAAGTTGAAGAAAAGTACGCTGTTTTGACTCTTGCGGAGGGCGTGGAGGGCGTTTTGAAAGCGTCTGAAATTAGCATTGAATCGGTTGATGACGCCCGACAGTCTCTGAGTATTGGCGACAAGCTCGAAGTGAAAATTTTTGGCCTCGATCGTAAGAATCGAGCGATTACCCTTTCAGCCAAATCCAGAGAAATTGAGGATGAACAAGAGGCGCATCGAGAGTATCAAGTGCAGGGCGACGCTCGAGCTGGAGCAACAACTCTTGGCGATTTGATCAAAGCGCAGATGGACGTTGATGACGATCATGACGGATCGGAAGAAGTAAGCCCGACCGAAGAATAGTAGAACTCACGCGACGAGGTCCCCTCAATCCAGGGCCCCTAAAGTCGATTCTTAATATAACGCCAACCCCATGAAATATAAGGCATTTTACTTGTAGCACGGATTTTGCTGTGATAGTTTCAGCAGGGCCGGATCTGTGGGTTGGGGACAATGACGAAGTCGGAGCTTATTGAGCGAATTACTGCCAACCATTCTCAGCTGGCGTCGAAAGACGTAGAACTTGCGGTAAAAGAGATGTTGGAGCACATGTCGTGGACGCTTTCCAGTGGAGCAAGAATTGAAATTCGAGGCTTTGGTAGTTTCGCGCTTCATTACCGTGTCCCGCGTATCGGTCGGAATCCCAAAACGGGCAAAGCCGTAGGCTTGATGGGGAAATACGTACCGCATTTTAAGCCTGGGAAAAAGCTGCGAGACCTAGTAAATAGGTCGCTGGATGACACGTCGTTACCGGACGATATATAAAATCTTATAGTGGTAGGGGTTCTATCAGCCCCGCGCAAAGAATCTGATAGGTCGAATGCAAACCAGGTAGTTACGTGAAACAAGTTCTGCTGATTTTTATTGGTATAGCTATCGCAGGGCTTGCAACATTGTTTGCCATTGAAAACGCATCAGTCGTTTCGTTATCTATTTTTGAATTTCGGTCGGCTCAACTGCCGTTGTTCGTTTGGCTGCTAATAGCATTCTCGGCCGGTTTGATATTGGGTTTGTTTGTTGCGGCCATAGTTTTTTTTCGGGCGAAAACCCGTGAACGGAAAATTAAACAAGATCTCGGTGCCAACCGTAACGAATTGTTTAAGTTGCAGAAATAGTCAGAGCTAAAGTAGTACCCAAGAATCAAGCTCAAAAGACGCGTAGGCATATCCGATGCGTTAGAAGAAGCGTTCGCGTTTGTAGGACTGGTTCCGAACCGAGGAATGCATGTTCCAGAGTCCCGGGATATTTTTGTGTCGCAATCGTCCGGTTAGCTTTAGGCATTTTGCTTGGACGATCGTTAGCTTCAAGAAACGCTAGCCCAACAGGGCCGAACCCAGCGTGCGATCGCTTCTAGTGGGCAGTGCGTGAATGTGTAGGGATTGTTATTCTTTGATCTTCAACCCGCCAATTGTCCATCCGCTACTCAGAGTTGGACAATAAAACCGGCGCTGAGTGATTCTGCCGTCGTATTGGGACATGTGAATGAGAAGTTCATCCGTAGGGCGTGAACCCGCATGGTTTGCGCGCGCCCTGGGTACACCAAGCGAAAGTTCGTCGATCAAGGTGGATGGAATCGACATCCATTACGCGTGTTGGGGCGACACCAGCCAACCAGGCATCGTGCTTATACACGGGAGCAACGCTCACCTTGAGTGGTGGCGCTTTGTCGCCCCATTTTTGGCTGACCAATTTCGAGTAGTGGCGCTAGACCTATCGGGCAATGGGAATAGCCAATGGCGGTCCCAGTACAGCGGTGAAGTGTACGCGAAAGAAGTTGAAGCAGTCGCTCGCGAGGCCATTGAGCACCCGGATCCGTTTGTTGTCGGCCATAGTTTTGGGGGATTTGTTGCGCTTGAGGCCGGCCATCGATACGGGCCGCGATTGGGAGGTGTCGTATTAGTAGACTATACAGTTGCTCCGCCTGAGACGTACAACGAGTGGGGCCTTCGAGCGCGACGAGAGGCGTTGGGTCCTCGTAAGACGCGCGTATACAAAGACTTAGAAACAGCGCTAACCCGATTCCGCTTATTGCCCGAACAACCCACAGAGTACGAATGCGTGTTGGAGCATATTGCTAAGCACTCGCTCCGAAGGGTGGAAGGTGGTTGGACATGGAAATTCGACCCCACCATGTTTGATGACCTCGAAATGGGCAATGACCAACACCAAAAGTTTGCTCGTATGCTGTGCCGCTCAGCGGTGATTCTTGGTGAAACGAGTGGTGATGAGGGTGCGAAGTCGGCACCCTTTATGTCTCAGATGACCGCTGGAAAATTACCCTCGTTCAACGTCCCTGGAACGCATCACCATCTCATGTTCGAGGAACCCATCGCGTTAGCGATGGGCCTGAAGGGTATTTTTTTGGCATGGTTACGCGAAGATGGAGTTGAGGTCATGAATGAGAGCTTGAGCACCCATCGATGAATCGAACGTAGCATATGTCAAGCGCTGGAGTCGTTTGCAGCGTTGCTGCCGGCGACGCGTCCAAACACTGAACCCGAGGTCAGACCGGTCCCACCAGGATAGTTAAAGTAAAAGAGGCCGCCGACGATTTCACCGGCCGCGTAAAGTCCGGGGATTGGACTTCCGGCTTCGTCGATGACCCGTGCGTTAGAATCCACATGGAGGCCACCGAAAGTAAACGTAATTCCACAAGTAACACCGTATGCCTCAAAAGGCGGGGTATCGATGGGATTCGCCCAGTTCGACTTTGGAACCGCAAGACCTTGCGTACAAAGTCCGTCTTTCACCGACGGATCGAACGGCGTGTTGCCGTTGCAAGCGGCATTGTATGCGGACACGCAGCTCACGAAATTCTCGGTATCCACGCCTTCCATACCTTGCGCTAACTCACTCAGTGTTTCTGCTTGTATGCGGGTTACTTGTTTTATTCGGTACTCATCTCTGAGTAGGTGGCTTACTTTTTTGTCGAAAATTTGATATGCGAATTGGTCAGGCTGTTTCAGAATTTCGTGCCCGTAACGCGCGTAAGTGTAGTTCCGAAAATCGGCGCCCTCGTCCACGAATCGTTCTCCGTTCGCGTTGACCATGATGCCCAAAGGGTAGGAATGTTTCTGGAAATTATCTCCCACCTCAAGGTCACCAAATTCCGGAGCATTACGGTCCCAGCTAACGGCGTGACATCCTGACCAGTGACCGCGGGTGGCGGCGCCGATCTCGGTAGCCATCTTGATACCGTCACCGGTGTTAAATCGAGTGCCACGAACGGGCACGAGGTCCCAACCGGGTCCTAAGTACCGTGTCCTCCACGCGGGATTGGACTCGAACCCTCCGCAAGCCAATACCACCGCATCGGCAGCGATCGAGTCGTCACCAACTTCGACTCCACAAACGTTGCCCGCTTTGCATAGCAATCGAGTTGCACGACTTTGGTATCGAATTACTACGCCGATTTTTTCTGCAATCGTGGTCAGACTATCAACCAAGCCTGGACCTCCACCCCAAGCTTCCACGGTTAGACCGCCCCAAAATCGAACGGCCCCTTCAATCTCAAACGACTGGCGGCCGTAAAGCGGGAGAAAACGGACTCCGTGCTGCTGCATCCAGCGTAAGGTGTCAAAACTTTCCTCGACTAACTTTTCGGCAAGGTCAGGATCAATCCTATAGTTTGTAACCCTACCCAGATCTTCATAGAAATCCTCGCGAGCGTAGGTTCCGAATTCGGTGCGCTCGATCTCCGATGGTGTGAGATCGGGCATAATTTTTAAGAGGTCGTCGATGCCTTCGTACACGGTCCGCATCGCACCTGCTGTGAAGCGCGAATTCCCCCCCCGCAATTCGTATGACGCGCGTTCTAGTAGGACGACGCCGGCACCTCGCTCGCGCGCACTAATCGCCGCGCAAAGCGCGGCATTGCCTCCCCCGACGATCACCACGCGAGTCATACGATCACGCCGATTTTTCGTAACCGTTTAATTTCCAAAGGATTGATGCCGGACTCCGTTAGAATTTCATCGCTATCACGTCCGAGCGTTGGGGGTACAGATGTTGGTCCCGTGGGTGCGTCGTCGACCGTAAACCCTGCGCCCAAAAACGTCAGGGCATGGTCCATTCCGGGGACATCGGATATGGTTGTAAAGCTGTTTCGAAACTTCAATTGTGGGTGTTGCACGACTTCGTCGAGGTTCTTCAATTGTCCTGACGGTACACCCGCCTTGCGAAGTACGTCGTCCCAATGATTGGCTGAATCTGTCGAGAAAATCGCACCAAAAATTGCACGTAGCTCGTCTCGGTGTTCGCTTGATGCGTTGATGTCACGAAAACGATCGTCTTCCAACAAATCTCCGCGGCCAAGCGCGCGGGCCATCCGTTCGAACAAGCGTTGATTGTTGGCATTAACCAAAAGCACTCCGTCCTTGGTTTCCCAGGTACCGGCGGATCCGATTTGGGCTAATGGGTTGGGTCCTACCCGTGCTCCAACCTTGCCGGTGGCAAAGAAGTTGTAGTAGTTAAGTCCCATAAGCGCCATGCAAGATTCGAGCATCGAGACATCCAAAAAAGCTCCCGCGCCCTCACGACCCATACGGACCAACGCGCCGAGAATGGCCGAGCTTGCGATGACTGCCGTGCCGGCGTCGGCGACGGCAAATCCGACTCGGACGGGCTGCTCTTCGGTTCCGGTTGCCATGAACATGCCGGATTCACCCTGTATTAAATGATCCATTGCGGGACGATCTGCATCCGGACCTGTCTGCCCGTATCCAGAGATCGCGCAATAAATTATGGATGGGTTTGCAGTCCGGGCAGTTTCATAACCGATGCCAATCCGTTCGGCGGTTCCGGGACGCATGTTAATCACGATCACGTCCGCGTCTTTCATTAGTTGATTCACGACGCGGACTCCATCTTTGGTTTTCAGATTTAGCGCAATGGAACGTTTGTTTGCATTTTGGCCGAGAAAACCCGGTGACATCCCGGGAGCAAGCTGCACCCCCATAGAACGCATTTGGTCGCCGGCTCCGGGCGCTTCGACTTTAATGACGTCAGCACCCATCAGAGCGAGCTGATACGTACAGAGCGGACCGGCGTGCACGTGCGTGAAGTCCAGTACCCGCACTCCTTCCAGGAGATCGATGCGCGGCGAATTTTCCGGCATTTGCCCGTTATCCTGCTTACTCGTAGTCTTTGGAGCCTATCACGAGCATATCGGGGGGAATGGACCGTGGACGTTAGCCAATTTGAGAGAGAAGGGCACGTTGCGCGAATCACGCTGGATCGGCCGGAAGCGTTGAATTCGCTCAATCCGGATCTTCGCTGGGAGCTTTCGCAACACTTCGACGAGGTAGAAAAAGATGACGAGATCTGGCTCGCGGTGGTGACGGGTAGGGGAGACAGGGCGTTTTGTGCCGGTGCTGACCTTAAACATCGAGCGCGGGAACGAGATGCCACGAACGAACAACGTACGGTTTGGGCTCAGAAGAATATCGAGACTCGGTCCTTAACCGAACGTTGGTATTTCTCCAAACCGGTAATCGCGAGGGTGAACGGTTTCGCTCTGGGGGGTGGGCTCGAATTGGCGATGGCGTGCGACATCATCGTCGCGGCCGACCATGCGGAGTTTGGTCTACCAGAACCCCGTCGAGGCCTCATTGCTGGGGCCGTTGGCGTCCATCGTTTACCCCGCCAGATCGGACTGAAACCCGCGATGGGGCACATGCTGACTGGCCGACATATGACAGCTGATCGCGCGTACGAGTTGGGGTTGGTAAACCAGGTCGTGTCACTCGGTGATCTGGATTCGGCTGTAGATAGCTGGATTGAAGATATCCTTCGTTGTGCACCTCTCTCCGTCAGAGCGACAAAAGAAGCCGCGATGCAGGGTCTCGACATGGCTTTACCGCAGGCTTTTTACAGTCAATACGAGTGGGAACAGAAACGCCAACGTAGTACTGATACGTTAGAAGGGCCGAGGGCATTTGCCGAAAAACGGGAACCACGTTGGGTGGGCAAATGAACGTTCCCAAGACTTCCTTCGCCATGGTTCAGATCGGGCCACGCGAGCTCGAGGCAAGGGACGTGCCAATTCCTGATATCGATGCAGATGGCGCTATTCTTGAGCTTGAAGCTTGCGGTATTTGTGGAAGCGATTACGAACAATTTGAAGGCGTCCTGCGAACGCCGTTCCCCGTCATTCCAGGCCATGAACCCCTCGGAAAAATCGTGCGCATTGGCGATCTTGCGGCTGCTCGGTGGGGTGTTGATGAAGGAGATCGTGTGGCGATCGAGACGATGGTGTCTTGTCGCCATTGCGACCCGTGCTTGGGTGGTGCGTACCACTTATGTGATAACAGACGAATCTATTCCTATATCCCGCTAACCGAAGCACCGGGCCTATGGGGCGGGTATTCGCAATACATGTACCTGGATCCGAACTCAATCGTCCATCGAATGGATTCGAGTTTGCCCGCTGAAACTGCCGTCATTTTTAACCCATTAGGTGCCGGCTTTCGTTGGGCTGTGGAAATTCCAGAGACCGGTGTTGGCGACACCATCGTCATCCTCGGGCCAGGACAGCGAGGCTTGGCGAGCGTGATTGCCTGTCGGGAGGCCGGCGCTGGAACAATCATCGTGACCGGCCTTGCCGTGGATGCTCGCAAACTCGAAGTAGCAAGGCTATACGGAGCCGATCACACCGTTGACGTCGACAACGAGAATTCCGTACGACGCGTAAAAGAACTTACCGAAGGGAAAGGCGCGGACATTGTCGTTGACGTCAGTTCCTATGCCACGCAACCCGTTGTCGACGCGCTGTCCATGGTTCGGCCCGGAGGAACAATCGTTCTGGCGGGCGTCAAGGGGTTCAAGCCGGTTGATGAATTCGTCAGTGATCTAATCGTCATGAAGGAAATAACGATCAAGGGAGCGATCGGGGTGACGTCGTCTGGGTATAACCGCGCGATTAAGCTAATCGAATCGGGCCGTGTTGATTTCAGCTCGATGCACACGCACGACTTCCCACTCGCCGATGCAGAATTAGCGATTCGGACATTGGCGCGGGAAATTGACGGTGACGAATCCATCCATTCCTGCCTGATTCCTCCTCGCTAGGGCTCATGTAGACTGGGCGAAGAGATCTGATTGGAGCGACGATTCGCATGACGAATACACCGGACACCCGACCCACATTCGAATTCAACGAAAAAGTTGCCCGTTCGTTTTTGGACAATGCCTCGGTCGCAGGCGGGCTGCATGGTTACCTCGGGTTTGAGACGGTCGATGTTGGTCCCGGCACAATGCAGGGAAGATTCCAAGTACGAGAGGAGTTACTTACGTCGTTTGGCAACATGCATGGCGGCGTTTTATCGGCGTTTTGCGATCATCTTCTTGGCACCGTGTGTTACCCGGTAATGAAAAAGGGGCAATGGGCTGCGACAACGGAATTCAAAATCAATCTCACGCGGCCGGTGAGTGGCGGCGTCGTCGACGGTTATGCCACGATCGAGACGTTCGGGCGGACCCAAGCGGTTGTACGAATTGAAGTGCTTAACGAGGGGCGTATTGCGGCAATCGCGCAAGGAACCGTTACCATCATGGACCCGCGGGCCTGAACCACTTTACCGACGAGTTAGCGTCGATCAAGCGCCGCCCAACGTCCGTCTAATGTGGCGGGGCATCCTATGGGCATCATGACGGACGAAGAAAAATTTCAATTCGATCTTCAAGGGTACGTGGTCATTAGGGACGTCCTCTCCCAGGAAGAATGCACCGAACTTTCGGTGCTCGCTGATAGCGTTTGGCCAGAACAAGATGACGACGGACTTCTCCGTCGAACCGAGGACATTTCGCGCTGGCATCCGCGATTTCTCGATTTAGTCGATCATCCCAAAGTGTTGCCGTACCTGGTGGAATTGATCGGAAGTCGCCTGCGTATCGACCACGATTACTGCATTTTCATGAAGGCGGGCGCCGCACGCAATGCGCTTCATGGGGGACCCAGAATCTTTGAGACTGATCATTGGTATCACTAC
>Ga0310121_10001739_pt1 | contig 21641 bp, 20 predicted proteins | sample CB27_Tmax_986_MG_FD_203504 | JGI IMG/M metagenome (GOLD analysis project Ga0310121, IMG submission 203504) | Marine microbial communities from Western Arctic Ocean, Canada - CB27_Tmax_986 | ecosystem: Environmental > Aquatic > Marine > Oceanic | place: Canada: Western Arctic Ocean | collected...
CAGACAGTTGATGAAGATGGAATATCGCCGTTTCCTGCGAGAGATTATTGAGATGCCCTGCCAGATTCTGCACACGGGCCGACGGCGGGTCTATCGGCTGTTGGATGTCAATGGCTGGAGCCGTCTTCTCTTGGAAGGCAGTGTGTGGCTGAAACGAAGAGCGGCTACCTGACCGGAGATCAAGGAGCGCCAAGGGCCGCGAGAGCTGGGGTGAGGTGTGTCTGAAAACGTCGACAGAGGGGGTAGAATAGCTCCTCATAAGCGATCGGCGGGCAGTACCGAAACAGCCGAGCTGAGTTCTGAGTGGCTTGGTGCATAAACTTAGAATTCGGGCCTCCAAAATGACTCCTAGGAGCCGGGAAACGATCCTGTTTTTTTTAAATTGCGCTTATTTTGGGGCTAATCTACTGGGAAAACGGTTAGAATCCGTCCATATTTCTCCGATTTCGCCGCGAATAGAGCAACTATGTACCTGCAAATCGAGAAGATCTGGCCTCAAGGGGTCTTGTATCATGATCGCCCAACGATGAAAGAGCCGCAGGTCAAGAGTCCAAATTCCCTAAGTGCTCCGTTCCATAAATACGGCGGGAGGAAAACAGGTTTTCCAGGAGTTCAACTATGCTTGCTGCTGCTGGTAGGGTGCGCCAAGGTCGGAGATCCGGTTCCTCCGATTTCTGAGCTGCCGGTTTCAGCCAGGGACCTGAAGCTCGTCCAAGTAGCCGATCGACTCCAACTTATTTTTCCGATGCCCCCAGAGAATATCGCAGTGGTAGAGCTTCATGGCGGCTGCGGTGAGTCCAAGCGCTCACGGGATGACCTGGAGCTGCTTGGCAGCTTTGAGCGAGAGAATTTGAGACCCTACCCCGCCGCTGGATCGGTCGTCTTCGTGGAAAATCCGGCCAACAACAGTGCGACCTGTCAATTCGCACTGCGTCTGCGGGATCGGCGGGGCCGGATTTCCGAACTCTCCAATCGGGTTCACTCGAGCCCTATTTCCCCTGCTTCTCCACCGTCGAACCTTCGCTCCGAGGTGCGCCGCGATCGGATCATCCTACGCTGGGATCGGCCTCTGACAAACAGTGACGGCTCGACTCCGGCGAACATCGAGGGCTATCTCTTGAATTCAAAACTCCGAGTCCCCACCGAGCGTTTCGATGATCTAGATATTGAATTCGGCCAGAACAAGACTTACTGGATCCAAGCCATTAGCCGGAGCCAGGGCCCTTTGGTTCTCAGTTCTATCGGAGAGACCCTGGCGGTGTCACCGAAAGATACCTTCCCCCCACAGGTTCCGCAGAATGTAAACTCAGTCTATTGGAAGGGAAAGGTTCAAGTCCTCTGGGACCGCAGCGGGGACTCGGATCTGGACAGATACATCGTGTACAAGGGGACCAGTCTTGAAGCCTTGGAGAGGTTATCTCAACGGGTTCCCAGTAACCGGTTCACAGATGAGGCTGTCGCCGTTGGGCTGAGCTACTACTATCGGGTCGCGGCTCTGGACAAGTCCGGAAATGAAAGCACACAATCGGCTTCTGTACTCGTGATGATCACCGACTGATATTGGCAGGTGGTTTGGCAGACCGAGATTCAGGCGAAGGTTCGGTAGGGGAAAGTTCGGCCTGAAGACCGCGGCTACGCCCCGGATTCTGCCGCAGACCCGAGGAGAGTGGGTGCCATGGATTCACTGAAGCAATTGGAAGAACTCAAACGAAGGCATGTGGAAGCCGAGGCGGCCGGAGGTCAAGAACGTATCGATCGTCAGCACAAAGCGGGAAAGCTCACTGCTCGGGAACGCATCTCCTTCTTGCTGGACGAAGGCACCTTCGAAGAAGTGGACAAGTTCGTCGTCCACCGCTGTGCGGACTTTGGGATGGACGAGAAGAAGATTCCCGGGGACGGAGTGCTCACAGGATACGGCAAGATAGACGGTCGACTGGTTTACGTCTTCGCTCAAGACTTTACCGTGTTCGGGGGAAGTCTTTCCGAAACCTACGCCGCCAAGATCTGTAAGATCATGGATCTGGCGATGAAAATGGGAGCTCCAATCATTGGTCTAAATGACAGTGGTGGGGCTCGTATCCAGGAGGGCGTGGTCAGCCTTGCAGGCTATGCCGACATCTTTCTGCGCAACACTCTAGCTAGCGGAGTAGTCCCCCAGATCTCGGCGATCCTGGGTCCCTGCGCCGGCGGAGCAGTTTATTCACCCGCGATTACAGACTTCATCTTCATGGTTCACGGCTCTAGCTACATGTTCATAACGGGTCCAGAGGTCATCAAGACCGTCACCCAGGAGCAGGTGGACAAATCGGAACTTGGTGGCGCGACCACTCACAGCAGCATCAGCGGCGTAGCACATTTTGCGACCAGCTCAGAAGAGGAGTGCCTTGCCCGAATCCGTGAGCTCCTCTCGTTTCTTCCTTCCAGCAACATGGAGGACCCGCCGCCGGGCGAGCCGGACCGCTCCGAGGCGGTTGATGCCAAGTTGAATCACCTGATCCCATCGGAACCAGACAAGTCCTACGACATGAAGGAGCTGATTAAAGCAGTTGTGGACCACTACTACTTTTTCGAAGTCCACGCTCACTTCGCACAGAATCTGGTCGTCGGCTTTGCCCGGCTCGCTGGGAAGGCGGTCGGAATTGTGGGAAATCAGCCTGCGGTCCTCGCGGGAACCCTAGACATCGACAGCTCAGTAAAGGGTGCCCGCTTCGTCCGCTTCTGCGATGCCTTCAACATCCCCCTTATCGTCTTCGAGGATGTCCCCGGCTTCCTGCCCGGTGTCAACCAGGAACATGGCGGCATCATTAGACATGGGGCCAAGCTCCTTTATGCCTTCGCTGAGGCGACGGTTCCCAAGATCACTGTGATCACTAGGAAGGCCTACGGGGGAGCCTATTGTGTGATGGCCTCAAAGCACATCCGTGCCGATCTGAACTTCGCCTACCCGACAGCCGAAATCGCCGTGATGGGTCCGGAAGCGGCGGTAGAGATCCTCTATCGCAGCGAACTGAAATCCCACCTGAATCCCGCTGAATTCAAGGCCGAGAAGGTGGAAGAATTCCGCTTGAAGTTCGCCAACCCCTATGCCGCCACGGAGCGAGGCTATATCGACGAGATCATCGAGCCGAAGGACACCCGAAAGAAGCTGATCCGGGCATTGGAGATGACTTCCACCAAGCGCGACTCGAATCCACCCAAAAAACACGGAAACATTCCTCTGTGAGCCGGGACCAGACGACCCCCCCCTCAGGACGCCGCAAATCGCACCCTATCTTGCGACCCCTCACCTGCAACCTGTAACCTGCAACTTGTAACCCAAGATCACCCGCTATGTTCAAGAAAATCCTCATTGCCAACCGAGGCGAAATCGCTGTCAGGGTAATCCGTGCCTGTCTGGATCTTGGCATTTCTCCAGTCGCGATCTATTCGGAGACGGACCGGGGCGCGTTGCATGTCCGCCTGGCAGAAGAGGCCCAATTCATCGGCAATTCCCCGGCCTCTGAAAGCTACTTGTCAATTGAGGCGGTCCTGGGAGCGGCACGGGCCGCAGAAGTGGAGGCAATCCACCCCGGTTACGGATTCTTGTCGGAGAACCCGTCATTTGCTCGTGCCTGTGAAGACGCTGGCTTTCGGTTCATTGGCCCTTCAGCGGCTGCATTGGCACTCATGGGAGACAAAATCGCGAGCCGTAAAGCAGTAGCGCAAGCCGGCGTGCCCGTCATTCCGGGGACCGCAGATGCCGTCCAATCTGTGGAAGAGGCGGTATCAGCAGCAGCGGAGATTGGCTACCCGGTGATGGTCAAAGCGAGCTCAGGCGGGGGCGGGAAAGGACTGCGACTGGCCTCCAGTGAACAAGACCTGCGTTCCGTCTATGGAATGGCACGCAGCGAAGCGGAGTCCTCGTTCGGCGACGCCACCATCTTTCTAGAGAAATATCTGCAGCAGCCTCGCCACATTGAAATTCAGGTCCTTGGCGATCTGCACGGCAACCTCGTCCACCTGGGCGAAAGAGAGTGCTCGATCCAGAGACGGCACCAGAAACTTGTCGAGGAAGCGCCCTCCCCCGCTGTGGATGAGGACTTCCGGCAAGAGTTGGGAGCGGCTGCCCTTTCGGTGGCTCGCGCAGCCGAGTATCACAACGCAGGTACGGTCGAATTCCTCGTCGAATCCTCGGGAGCGGAGAGATCTTTCTACTTTCTCGAAATGAACACTCGTCTGCAGGTTGAGCATCCGGTGACCGAAATGGTCACCGGAATAGACCTGGTTCGAGAACAGATTCGTATTGCAGCAGGCGAAGAACTGGGCTATCTCCAGGGCGACGTCAGACTGGAGGGTTCGGCCATTGAGTGTCGGATCTATGCGGAAGACTCAATGAATGATTTCCTCCCCTCGCCAGGACCGATTCTGGGTCTCCTGGAGCCAGGGGGGGCAGGTATTCGAAACGACAGCGGTGTGTGTCTGGGCTCCGAAGTCCCCGTGCACTACGACCCGCTCATCTCCAAACTGATCGCCTTCGGTAAGGATCGGCGACAAGCGACGACGCGAATGCTCAGAGCGCTGAGGGAATACAGAATCGTCGGGGTAAAAACTACGATCCCCTTCTTTCAGGCTCTCCTTGGCGGACCTGAGTTTCGGGAGGGGCACCTTCACACCGGGTTGATCGAGAGTCTCCTTGAACGCACTCAAGAGTCGCCAGATCCAGACGAACTCTTCCCGATCATTGCGGCAGCACTCGAGTTCCACGCCAGAAGTCGAAGCCAGATGGCGGAACGGTCTCATTCCGGGAGTCGATGGAAGTACCACGGGCGTATACCGGCCCCCTTCCCGGGGCCTTAAGGTTCAGCTGTGAAGATCGAAGCCAAGCATCGCGAACGATCCTATCTTATCGAGATGCAGGAGGCAGAGCGCGCAGGTTGCCAATCCGAGTTCAGGATCCGTATCCAAACGGGCCCAGATAACGTTGAAATGGTCGTCGTACGTGTCTTATCCCGAACGAAAGGACGATGGACCGTCGAGCTGAACGGAAGAGTGGAGGACTTCTCCATCACGGGCGATCGAGAAGAGACGATGGTGCACTGGAAACACCGTCTTTTTCCGGTCGAAGTCTACTCACTCCGAGACCGGCTTCGGCGAAAGTTCACCGAACTAGAGGCCGCGGAAACGATCACGCTCAAGGCCCAGATGCCCGGAAAAGTGATCGAGGTCCTCCTGGATGAGGGCGAGCCGGTGAACGCAGGCGAGGGATTGCTGATCATCGAAGCCATGAAGATGCAGAACGAGCTGCGATCACCCAAGTCCGGAACTGTGCTCAGCTGTGAAGTCAAGGAAGGTGATACGGTGAGTGCGGGTCAGTTGCTCTTTCGAATCGAGTAGCCCTCTGCCTGGGTCTCTAACCAAAAATATTTGAGGTTCTGATTCCTACCGATTGGACGCTTCCAGACAAATGTCAGAGCAAAATTCTTAGAGTGCGCGAGTTAGCAGCTAGCATCTAAGTCCCTCCCCCAGAAGCGCTGGCCCCATTCGAGAAAGAAACTTCGGTTACGTCTGCCGTGATTGTCGCTACCGCCAATGACAGAGCCGTGACTGCAAAGGAGCGGTCCCGATCACCGATCGGGACATGCCGAAAAGGGGATGCAATCGGGCTACCGTCTGTTTGGTCAGTTGTTTCCGGCATTGGTATGCCGGTACCGCTCCTTCGCAGTCACGGCTCTGTCATTGGCGACTCTCGGATGATCTCATACCCAATGAAGCTTCAGCCTAGATCAAAAGCTGCTCTTGCTGAAAGCGGAAAGCGAATAGATCTGCATCCTTGAGGATGAAGCGCAGGCGCACGGGCTGACCCGCCAGCCTTCCCACATCTGAGCCGCCCTTCCACCTGATTTCCCTCGCCAGTTCATCTCCGAAGGTGGGCGAGGAATCCTCCAGCCGGTAACCATCCACAGGAGTTCCGTCGGCGCCTTGGATCTCCACCTGAATGCTTCCGGCCGCAGAGGTGGAGAAGTTAAGGGAGAGGCGGTTTCCCTCGAAGATGAGGGGCCGGGTGATGATCTCCCCTCCTGCCATGGGAGCCGACGCGGCCACGAAGCCGTCCGCGCGAAGCGTAAAGCGGCGCAGATTGAGACTTTCTCCCCTCCAGTAGCCCTCGTTGACGTAGATCGACAATTCCTTGGGAGCGCCTGCGAATTGGCTCCGGGTCTCCACCAGACCCCAGTTCTGAAAGTTGTCCCCGTAGACCCAATTGTCTACCGGACTCAGTCCCGGACGGATGAACGCTTCCTCCCAACGTCGAAAGCTCACCCGGTCACGGCCCGCCATGAAGAGACCTTCCGACAGAGCCGTACCGTAGCGGGTTGAAATGTTGGCTCTCAGCCGCCGATGCTCCAAGCCTGAGAGGGCTCTCATGGAGTCGGACCATCCCCGATCGATATAGCGAACAGGGAAGCCCAGCAGAATGTGAGGGGCCCGGTAGTAGGGCAGGATCTGATTGATGTAGAGCTGCTCCTCCGGAGCGCCAGGGTAGCTGAGCCAAACCGGGTCAGTCCAATGAAGAAAGTCCGTTGAGGTACTGGTCCTGATGCCCCTTATCCCATGGGTCTTCTCCGCCAACTCCGGGGTGCTCTTGAAGTCGCGGTGGTACTCGCGATACTCCTGGCGGACCGGGTCCCAGAAGGCCAGGTTCTGGGAGTCGAAGTAACCCTTGGTGATGACCAGCTTGTCTGTCATGAGATCCCAATGAATGCCGTCGGGAGACTTCCAGGCGTAGAGACCCTTGTCCCTTTCCCGAGAGAATGCCTTGTAGCGAGCATCGGCGCTTGCTGCAGGGTTCATGTCCTTGAACGGGACGAAGGTGTGTACCTCTCCTCCCGCAGGTAGCCGATCCAAAAGGATGTTGTTCTCCGTGGATCCTTCGAACTCCACCATGCCCAGATTGGGTCGGTACCAACGGATCCCATCCAGGCTCTCGGCATAACAGATCACCTGGCGACGGGGAAACTCAAGGGTCGTACTCGTGACAAAGTGCCACCCCCGGTAGTACATACGATAGCGCCCGCCGTCCTGGAAAATGGTAAAGAGACTGCAGGCGTTCCCTTCCCAGGGTCGATCGGTCACCAGGACGACCTCTCTGGGCGTGGGTCGCTGAAGCTGCAGCCGCGCCGCTCCCCTGATCTTCTCAATCAAGAACTCGTCCGCAAACAGCTCTAGTCGGGAGCCAACTTCCACAGGGGAGAGCTGGGACCAGACACTGGCCGAGCAGAGAGCCAACAACAGAAGACAACCGGTCAGGGTCCTGTTCATGGGTATTTTCCCTAAATCCGAGCGCCGAATCGGCCAAGTTATTCTTGCGCGGACCCTAAGCGCTGTTCGGTATTCGAACTCCGAATTGGTTTGTACCTTGTATCTTGCTATTTGAGATTTGTTTGTACCTTGTATCTTATATCTTGGAATTTCAGGTTACCACGACGTCTTCTCTCCCCCAGGATCTCACCAACTAGGTAGAAGGAACCAGCCGCCACCACAGTCGCACTTGAAACGGTGGCCCTTTCGCAGGCACGAATTGGATCGGGCTCGGGAATGCCCGAGGGACAGATCCTCTTGAGTTCCTCCACGGTTGCGGCTCGTTCTGATCTAAACTGCGTCAGAAATACCCGTTCAAAAAGGGGCTGGAGTCGCCTCAAAACCTGTCCCACTTCCTTGTCCCTCATCATGGCCAGCACCAGCGATCGAGGTGGGTGGCTATGGACTTCTACAAAAGCAGCCAGGGCCTCAGCTGCATCTTGGTTATGGCCTCCATCAACCAAAAACATCGGGTCGTCTCCCACCTTTTCGATTACACCCGATAACCTCGTCTTCTGGATACCTTCGGGGACGCTGTCCGGAGAGTGGGGAAACCCGTAGTCGTCCAGAATCGTGAGAGCCTCGATGGCAAGGGCCGCATTCTGAACCTGGTGTCGGCCATTCACCGGCAGGTGACAACTATACCCACGAAAGTCAAAAGAGTATCTACCCTGTCCGGCGTCGCTCCAGCGGACCGCGCTGGGATCCAGCTCGATTACACGCGCCTTCCTGTTGGCCGCCGCCTGAAGAACGACCTGGCGAGCCTGAGAGCGCTGCTCAGAGACCAGGACGGGGCGATCCGAATGAATGATCCCGGCCTTCTCCGACGCAATCTGCTCTATGGTATGGCCCAGGACTTGCTGATGATCCAACCCGATGGGGGTGATCACGGAAAGGACCGGCTCCACCACGTTAGTGCTGTCCAGCCTCCCCCCGAGTCCTACTTCCAGAACTGCAATATCGACCTGCTCTTCGGAGAAATAGACCAGGGCCGTCGCGGTCAGGGTCTCGAAATAGGTGGGATGATGCTCGAATCCCGACTTCCCAATCGCTTCTGCAACGCGGCTGAAATGTCGAGCGAATTCTTCAGATTGGATGGTGTGATCGTCGATAACAAAACGCTCCGCAAGATCAACAATATGAGGCGAAGTGAAGAGACCAGTGTGGTAGCCGCTGCAGCTGAGCATCGACCTCAGAAAGCGAGCGACTGAGCCTTTTCCATTGGTCCCGGCAACCACCACACTGGCGTAGCTTTGATGTGGATTATCAAGGACCTGTAGAAGGTGTCTGATCGTCTTCAGACCCAACTTCATGGTCAGAACCTCGTTTCCCAACCTGTCCAGGTAGGCCAAGCATTGAGAATGGTCCATGGCTCTTGCGAGTTACGAGGTGGAAATCGCGTTGAAGTGAAGTTTTTGGCAGATCTAGTTGGGACTCAGGAAGACCAGCCAATCGGCGATAAACCCTCTGAGATCTTTGCGGTGAATCACACTATCGAGCATCCCGTGTTCCAACAGAAACTCGCTTCGCTGGAAACCCTCGGGCAGTTTCTGACGAATCGTCTGCTCAATAACACGAGGCCCGGCAAAACCGATGAGTGCCCGTGGCTCCGCGATGTTGAGGTCGCCCAGCATGGCGAAGCTTGCCGTCACTCCTCCGGTCGTGGGATCGGTCAACAGAGATATGTAGGGGGTTCCCTGACGGTCCAGGCGAGACAATGCGGCGCAGATCTTCGCCATTTGCATCAGGGAGAGCACCCCTTCCATCATGCGAGCCCCACCACTCGCAGAAACAATGATCAGGGGCTTTTTCTGACCGGCGGCGGCTTCGATCGCCCGGGTGATTTTCTCGCCAACCACCGACCCCATACTCCCGCCAATAAAACTGTACTCCATTGAGGAGCACACCAGTTGATGTCCGTGCAACACACCCTCGGCATTGACCACAGCTTCACTAGTTCCACCGTCTTTAGAAGATGCTTCGATCCGTTGCCGATAGGTCTTTCTATCGACGAAATGAAGAGGATCCGAGGACCTCAAGTGGGTGTCGAATTCTCGGTATTGTCCCTCATCAAGGAGCATCTTGAGGCGATCGTGTGCCCCCAGTTTGAAGTGGTGATCACACTTGGGACAGACGGACAAATTCTCTTCCAGCTCCTTTTTCCAGATGACGTTGCTGCAGTGATCACACTTGGTGAAAACACCTTCGGTCCTAACCCGACGCTCTCCTTCCGCAGGGGCCTGGAATGGTCGCTTCTCTCTTTTGAACCACGTCATGGAAAACCCATCATAGAGCAAGCCAACTGCTTCGAACAACTATCCTTCAACCGCACTCCAACGTCGCGACACTCGAGTCTCGCCACAGAGGCCTTGAGAGTTACTACAAGTGCAGTATCTTTACTACAGAATAGGGGGATAAACAGAATGACGAAGCGTCGCACTCTCTCGAAGACCGAGTGGAAGATCATGAACATCTGCTGGCGGCTCGGCAAGGCAACGGCACGCCAGGTCTACGAGGAGACCCTCAAGGACCAGCAACGTGACTACCGCACCGTCAAGACACTTCTCGACAGAACCGCGGCCAAGGGATACCTCGAGACCAGCAAGCTCGGCCCCCTGGTGCTCTATGCCCCGGCGGTGGCTCGGCGCACTTCGTTCTCATCGGCTATCGGCGAGTTTGTCGAGAACGTGCTCGACCACTCAGTCGCTCCTCTCTACCTCCACCTCGCCGATCAGGGCGAGCTGGATGAGGAGGAAAAGGAAGCGCTTCGCACACTCCTCGACCGACTCGGTGAGGAAGAGGAGGCAGGACGATGACCTTGCCGGACTTCGAGGGAGTCGCTCGGTTTTCGACGGTAGTCGTTTTCGATGTAAGTCTGCAGTTCTGTTTGCTCGCCGCGCTCGGAGCCGCACTGTGCGTTTTCTTGCGCAAGAGCGATCCGCGGCTGCGGCACCTGCTCTGGCTTCTGGTGCTCGCTCGACTTGCCGTTCCGTTCGACCTGCAGAGCCCGGCGATCGAATCCGGGCTGCTGAGCGGCGCTCTGACACGCCTTGCCCTCTTTGCCAACCCTGAGAAACCAGTGAACCTAGGTCGCTCCGCAGCCGAGGTATTGCCTGCGAGACCGACCTCGGGTGAGGGCTGGTCCACCCGTGCTCCGAGAGCTAAGCTGGCTCAGCCGTCGACATATTCGGGCGCAATTGAAGGCACAGGGAACATGGTTGCGCTTCCCAAGCTACTACCCCTTCTTTGGCTTGGAGGAATCGCGATTTTCGGGCTCCTGCATTGGATGCGCCTGAGAGCGACACGATTTCGCATAAGCAGGGCGCGGCCGGTCGATCGCCTGTCCTCGTTCTCGCGCGCCTTGGCCACCGATCTCGGTCTGAAAAAGGAGATCCCGATCCTGCGATAGCCGAGAGCGAGCTGTGCGGACCGGTTGTCTCCGGAAGCTGGCGACCCACGATTCTGGTACCGGACCGGATCGCCAAGGCCTGGCCCCACGATGAGCTGGAGGTCACCCTTGTGCACGAGCTCATGCATGTCCGAAGGCGCGACCCTTGGGTCCGGGCGGCGCAGATCTTGCTTCAAACCCTCTACTTCTTTCATCCCCTTGTTTGGTGGATCAACCGCCAGATCCACCGCGAACGTGAGCTCTGCTGCGATGACGCTGTGGTTCACTACTACCGAGGAGCTCGCCGACGGTACGTCGAGACTCTCCTGAATTGCGCCAGCAGCTCGCACCTCAGATCGCCACTCCACTCCATCATTGTCCCAACCCTCGGCGTCGCCGGCGCAGCCAGCAACGTCCATCGGAGGATTCGTCGAATGTTGAGTCAGAACTATCGAGTCCCAACAACCACACCACAATGGAGAATCGCACTGATGGTCAGCGTCATAGTGGCCGCGATGGTGCTGGCCGGCGCCGCGAGTCCTGAAGTTGAAGGTCCGCGTGGACCGAATCCAGGACGACTCAGCGCGATCCAAACTGTCGCTGCCTACTGCACAACGAACGAGAACGGCGAGATCAACTGGGATCAGAAATTCGATTCGAGTGGCGACCTCGAGATCGGCACGCGACTCGCGGGACCCGACTTCTTCACTGCCCGAGACGGCGAATCTCTCGCTAGAGCGATACAGATGCTTCTCGACAAGCCGGTGGTGGACGAAACTCTGAACGAGCCTCACGAGGCCTTCACCGTTCGCACGCATCGATCCGCCGAGGGAACGGTGTTTCTCGAGAGCGTGCTGCGCAACATTGAGGTCCAGAGTGATCTGCAGCTGAACGTCGAACGCAGGCCAATAGATGTCGCGCGCCTCTTCCTCACAGAGTAGTCGGCGCAGTTCGTCTTCCGTTATCATACCTGGCCGACGGAATGTCCTTAAGGGTCTGCGCAAAAATAAGTTGACAGAATTTGCGCTCAGATTTGCACCAGATTTGGCCGCAAACAATTGAGCGAAACCGCAGGCGTAGCCGGGCCTACGTTGAGGCTTTCGCGATTGAGGAGCGGCCGAAGATGGTGTGAAGATGAGATGCCAAAATTCCAAGTTATTTTTGCGCAGACCCTTAACGGCGGGCCTCTATCGAACTCGACTCTGGGTCGCAGACGATTGTCGGATCGTTTTTCGTGAGCGAACTCGCCGTTTTGACAGGGTCGGGGACTGACTATATAATCGAGCTCGCTTGGCCGCACACTCCAGGCTGGCATTGCATGCCGACCACACTGACATCGTTTCTCAACAGGGTCTAAACAAGAGAGCGGTGAGCTACAATATTTGAAGAGTGAGTGACGTTCCCGAACGCTACAGTTACCGTGCTCACCCAAGCGACGAGCACCCATGCAGCCGCGACAGCTAACACTCTCTGACACCCGACGCATTTTCTCGGTTTCTCAGCTCGTCAACGACGTCAAGTTCCAGCTGGAAACCAACTTTCGAGATTTCTGGGTCAAAGGAGAGATCTCTAACCTGAGGACACCGCCCTCCGGACACATCTATTTCACGCTCAAGGATGCCAGCGCTCAGATTCAAGCAGTCTGCTTCAGGATGCAGGCGCGCTACCTGAAGTTTCAGCCCGAGGACGGCATGGAACTGCTAGCCAGGGGATCCGTCTCTATGTACCCTCCCAGGGGCCAGGTTCAGCTCATCGTCGAACATCTGGAGCCGGTCGGCTCGGGTGCACTGCAACTCGCATTCGAGCAGCTGAAAAAACGCCTGGGAAAAGACGGTCTGTTCGATCAGTCTCGGAAGAAGGATCTCCCCCTTCTTCCCTCCAAAATTGGAATCGTGACTTCCCCCACCGGAGCAGCCGTTCAGGACATTCTGAGAGTGCTCCAGCGTCGCAATGACCGGCTCGACGTCCTCATCTTTCCGGCAACCGTTCAGGGAGCTGGAGCCTCACAGGAAATCTCTGCGGGCATCCGATTCTTGGACACCCAGACCGAGGTCGACACGATCATCCTGGCTCGAGGCGGAGGATCGACTGAGGACCTCTGGGCTTTCAATGAGGAGCAGGTTGCTCGCACCATATTTCAGTCCGGGAAACCCGTCATCTCCGCGGTGGGACACGAGACGGATTTCACAATCGCAGACTTTGTAGCCGACATTAGAGCCGCCACGCCGTCGGCTGCCGCCGAGCTCGTTTCCGGCGCTCGGAAGGAGCTCTTCAATCGGGTCGGGCACCTTACGCAACGATCCTCGCAGGCGATCCAATTGATCGTGAAGCGAAAGCAGCACCGACTCAGACAGCTGACAGCAAGCCGCGGCTTCGTCAACGCGGAAACCAGGCTTCGAATCTTCCTCCAGCGCCTGGACGAGCTTTCCAGTCGCCTGACCAAGGCGCTTCCCTTGTTCTTGGTTGCCCTTCAGGCCGAGCTGGCGACACAGAGCACGGAACTGGGCCGCCAGGCCAGCTTGCACCTGAAGTCGAATCAGCAGCGAGTACAGTCTGCCGCGCAGCGTCTGCAGGCCTACTCGCCAGTCGCGGTTCTAGAGCGTGGCTACGCTATCGTCACCACCTTGAATGGCGTCATAGTCAGGGATTCTTCGCAGGTCGCTGACGGCGATACGTTAGATGTTCAGCTCGCACGAGGACGACTCCGAGCCAAAAAGGAAAGCGATCATGGAGTTTAAGGATTTCGAGAAGGGTCTCTCTCGACTGGAACACATCGTTGGAGAGTTGGAAAAGGGTGACCTGGCGCTGGAAAAGGCCCTGCAGCTCTTCGAGGAGGGGATCAAGATCTCCAAGCTATGCAGTTCGAAGCTGGAAGAGGCCGAGAGAAAGGTCGAGATCCTGCTCCGAAATGAAGAAGGTCAGCTGGTCCAAAGTCCTTTCGAGGCCTCGAAAGGGAAAGGGGCTGAAGAATAGAATGGCCTTACCCCAGCGAGACGGGCTGGACCTCAAAGCGTATCTGGCACGCCAGAGGAGTACTGTCGGTACCTACCTGGATCGATTTCTTCCTCCCTCCGATACCCGCCCCGAAATCATCCACGAGGCGATGCGCTACAGCGTTTTCTCCGGTGGAAAGAGAGTGCGTCCCATTCTCGCCTTGGCGACCGGGGAAGCGCTGGAGACTGAGTTTGAAAAGCTGATCTATCTCGCCTGCGCGCTGGAAATGATCCACACCTACTCCCTCATTCACGACGACCTTCCCGCTATGGACGACGACGACTACCGACGGGGTAAGCTAACCACTCACAAGAAATTCGGGGAGGGGATCGCGATCCTCGCGGGCAACGGCTTGCTGACTCACGCTTTCCAACTGCTCGGTCGAATCCCTTGCGAACGTGAAGCCACACGTCTGGAGATCATCGACACGATTTGTAGCGCGATTGGGACGGAGGGAGGCCTTATCGGCGGCCAGGTCATGGATCTGATCACCCAGGGAAAACCCTTCTCTCGGGATCAACTCGAATACATCCACTCCTCCAAGACAGGAGCTCTCATCGAGGCCTCGATATACTGTGCCTCGCTGTTGTCAACGGCTTCAGCGGAGAAGCGTAGACAGCTTCGTGCCTACGGTGCGCGCGTAGGTCTCAGCTTCCAAGTCGCCGACGATCTTCTGGACGTTGAGGGATCCCAAGAACAGTTGGGAAAGGCATCCAATAAGGATGCGCAGACCTTGAAAGCCACCTATCCATCTCTTCTCGGGGTTGAGAAGGCGCGACAGATCAAGCAGGAACTTACAAAAAGTGCCGTCGAAGCGATCAGTTTCCTGGAACAGCGCGGCCAGGTACTGGAAGCGATCGCACTCTTTATCGCGAATCGAGATTCCTGAAGGAACGGCATCCGAACCGGTCTGGGCAGTTCGTGATCGGCACCTCGGAAGGGAAGTCCATGGCAATCCCGCGGAAACGGCTCGATGACCTGCTTGTCAAGCAGGAGCTGGCGTCCACCCTGCAGGCAGCACGCGCCCTGATCCTGGCCGGCTCGGTTTTCGTCAACCAGCAGCGGGTGGACAAACCGGGCACACAGGTTAACCCCTCCTCGGAGATTTCCCTGAGGGGAAAGCCTTCCAAGTATGTCTCTCGGGGTGGGTTGAAACTGGAGGCCGCGATCGACACTTTCGAGGTCGGGGTCAGGGGCCACACCTGCCTTGATCTGGGGGCTTCTACAGGTGGCTTTACGGATTGTCTCCTACAGCATGGAGCTCGGAGGGTGTACGCGGTTGACGTGGGTCGGGGACAGCTCGATTGGAAGCTCCGGAACGATCCACGGGTCATTGTCCGAGAAGCTGTAAACGCCCGCTACTTGACGCCGGCTAATCTCCCCGAGGAGATCAACATCATTACAGTGGATGTTTCGTTTATTTCCCTTCGTCTGATCTTCCCGGTTGTTCGCCGATTTCTGGGAAGCAAGATATTGGCCCTGGTAAAGCCTCAGTTCGAGGCCGAGCGTCACGAAGTCGAGCCGGGTGGACTGATCAGGAAGCCCGAGAAGCGGGAGGAGATTCTTGGCCGCGTCAAGAGACTTGTCCTTGAGCAGCAGCTGGAGATCATGGGTACGATACCCTCACCCATTCTGGGTCAGAAAGGGAACCAGGAATACTTCGTCTACCTGCGAAACAATCCCGATCAGGGAGGGGAATCAAGCAGCTGAATCAGCATTTTCAGGTAGTCGGCCAGTCGAAGCATGTTCTTGTCGAACTCGCTCCAAAAGGCAAGGAACCCCGACTCGGCCGTGTCGGAAATGACCTTTGGAGCCAGTCCGGCTATGCCGTGACTCTCTGCCACCTCCAAGGCAATGGCACATTCAAGATCGCAGATACTTGCCCCTTCCAGACGATGAAGATCTTCCCGGGCCTGCTTGCGGATCACGGGAGTCTTGACGGTGAGTCCCAGGTCCGATACTTCCCAGCCATGGTCTCGGAGCCGCTCGATCAATCCGGAGTCGGCAGGATAGCGCCGACCATCCCGAAGCCCCCAGGCTTCGGGCAAGACCACGTCGCCCATCTTCAACTTGGGATCGAGTTGACCTGCCGTTCCAGTAAACACAAAGAGTCTGGGGCTGTTCCGACTGAAGTAGCTCTCCAGGGACCGCCGTGTGCGTTTGGCACCCAGGCCAGTCACCAGGTGCTGGCAGATCGGCCCCAGATGTTGTTTCAAGGCTGCGCTCTCCTGCTTCAGAGCACATGCAACCAGGCAATCAGCCACCGCTTCCATGGGACGTGACTCCGAGTCCTGTGAGGATAGATCCCACTCCAACAGACGGTATTCTAGGCTTTTTCGACCTGCCGTTTCTGTTTCTCTATAATCTGTACTTCCTAGACTGCAACTAATTCTGACACAGGCTTCCGAACCAAATGCCAATCAGAAAAGGGTCTGAACTCGATCTCATCCGTTGGATTCGCGACCAGGAGATGCCCTCTCCGCCTTCCCTAACGCGGGGCATCGGAGATGACTGCGCCACCTTCGATCCCGGTTTTTCGAAGTCCATGGCTATGAGCTCCGACTTGCTGGTCGAGGAGGTACATTTCCGCCGCAACTGGATCCACCCCTACTTTCTGGGGCGCAAATCGCTCTTGGTGAACTTGAGCGATCTGGCGGCGATGGGTGCTCATCCCTACGCCAGCCTGCTCAATCTTGCCCTGCCGCCGGAGCTGACAGACGATTACCTCCAATCATTCATGACGGGCTTCCTGGAAGAGGCACGACGGTGGGATGCGCCGCTCGTTGGAGGCGACCTCTCTCGCAGTTCTGGGGTCCATATCTCAGTGACCGTTCTGGGGTATGCGGAAAAGGGAGACTTCGTCTATCGCTCTACCGCCCAAGCGGATGATCTGGTGGCTCTGGTCGGTGACGTTGGTCTTTCCCGCCTGGGACTAAAGATTCTAGAAGATGAAAATCCGGAAGAACTGGGTGAAATTGCTTCGGAAGAAGATCTCTCCTCCTGGGCAGCAGACTCCTTCCGGTTGCGCTGCTTGCGGGCTCATTTACTACCACAACCTCAGATAGAAGTGGGACTTTGGCTGCGCCAGAACCAACTTGCAAACGCTATGATCGACGTCAGCGATGGCTTGGCGTCAGATCTACTCCAGGTCGCCCGTGAAAGTGATTTGACGGCAGAACTCGACGCTTCCAGGATCCACCTGCCAGAGGACATGACCCTCGACACGGTCTTGAACGGGGGCGAAGATTACGCGCTCTTGTTTACTTCTTCCAAAGAGCAAGTCGAACGGTTGGCCCGGTCTTACCCTAAGGGTTTTCAGCCTTATAGACTCATTGGTAGGCTGACACGGGGACCCTCCTCACTCAACCTGCTTCGAGGCGAGGAGCGCATACTGTACGAACCTGACGGTTTTGACCATTTCTGGAGTTCATAGATATTTTGTCGGAAGTAGCGGAATCAGGACGGGGGGGAACTTTACCAGACGACGCCATGGTGGAGGGCGGGAGCCCACTCCAATCCCGCCACCCCAGAGGACTGGCTTCAAGGTTTCTCCGTTCCCTGCTGCAGGTCACTGAGTCACCCGAGCGAACCGCTCTCGGCTTCGCCATCGGAGTCTTTCTGGGCTTTTCACCTTTACTGGGCCTTCATACCATCCTCGGACTGTTGGTGGCACACATCGTTGGTTTCAATCGGATGGTAATGCTGGCTGGTATCTACTCCTGCAATCCCTGGATCCTGGTGCCGTATTATGGTTTCGCTACCTGGTTCGGGATCCAGATCCTCGGCGTCGAGGAGGGACACAGTCTCGAAAGCCTGAATCTTCTCGAGATCTTCCAGGCCGAGTTCTGGCAGGTGCTGGCCAGTGAGTGGCGGCTGCTTCTGCCAGCTTGCGTTGGCTCCACGATCCTCTGCACATTACTTGCACTGATCGCCTACCCGGTCGCCCTCCATATCGTCCAGAAATACAGACGATTCAAAAGAGCTCCTTCGGCCGTCTCCGATCAATTGGAATAGAAGTCCCCGGTTCGGTACCATATGAGTCTACGGTGTATGCTGAGAAGGCTCGCGCTATTAAACCCTGCCCAGAGAATTGATCGTTCTGTATTGGTTTATCTGTCCCTCCTTCTGATCTGTCCCGTCACTGTTGTGAACGGGCAGAGCCAGGGGACTGATCCCGCTCCAGAAGCCAAACTAGAAGACCTCGTCAACATCGACTTCAGGGCCGACCTGCGACTCTTCACCGTAATGGCTGCGCTCAATGCGGCAGGATTTGACTACGAACAACCGAACCAGGAAATGTCCCCGGTCCGGCAAGCCGTTCGTTTGGCGCTTAAGGACCTGGAACCCAGTCTTTCCTCACGGCTGGCTGCCTTTTATCAGTCGCACCTTGGGGTTCAAGCAGAGGCTCGAAGGCAGATAGCCTATACCTCCCTTGCCCTTTTGATTACGGACGCACCCTCTTTCCTCCTGACGGAAGAGGAAGATATCATCCCCAACGATGTTCTCAAGATACGGAGCTTTGCCCCGCTGGTGGAAGAATTCTACCGGGTCGCTCAGATCGAAACGCTATGGCCCCGCTTCCGGGATTCCTACCATGCAGAAAGCCTCGCCTACCGGCCGGTGTTGGAAAAGGTGATCGAGGATATTCTGAAGTACTTTCGTATTGGGCCTCGCCGGGTACTCGATCGTCAGATCATCCTGATTCCAAACCTTTTGAATGCCAAAGATCTGGTGAACGCCAGGAATCTGGACCGCACCTACTATATCGTCGTGGGACCTACCGATGAGCTGGAGAAAAATTACTCTTCACTGCAGCATGAGTATCTTCACGTTCTGATTGATCCTCTGGTTGAGAAGTTTTCGACTCAGCTGAGCTCGAGGAAGAGAATTCTGAAGCTAGCCCATGCCCAACCGGAGCTGAAGGGAAAATATAGGGACAGCGTTATTCTGGTCGTAATAGAGTCCCTCATCGAGAGCATCGGATTGAGACTGCGTCCCCCTAGCGACCTCACTGCCCAGATACTTCGATTGTTCCGAGAGGGCAACGTTCTGGTGCCTTTCTTCTATCGCGAGCTCGTCTCCTATGAGGAGGGCCGAATGCTTTCCTTCCCTGCCTATGCTGAGTTTCTGCTCCAAAGTGTAGGTGAGGACTCGCTCAAGGATGACATAGAGAGAATGGATGTCATCGAAGCAAAGATTCAGGAGAGAGATCGGCAAGAGGCCGAAAAGCAGCTCCAAGCCCGACAGAAAGTGGAGAGAAAGAACCTTATCAGCTCGATGCTGTCTGAGGCTGGACAACTAATTTCCAACCAGGAGTTCGAGGCTGCCAGCCAGAAGCTGGGACAGCTCCTGGCTGAGGATCCGGGAAACGGGAACGCCTACTTCTACCTGGGCCAGGTAGCCGATCAACTGGACGAACACCAGCGCGCCTTTGAGTATTACCAGCACGCGGCAGAGGCTACTTCGAATCTACCCTGGATTCGCGCCTGGTCACTGGTTCGAATGGGGAAATTCCTTGCTTTTCAGGAGCAATTTGCGCAAGCTCGACGGCGCTTCGAGGAGGCTCTGACATTCGAGGGAGAGCTCCAGGGCGCTAGAGTTAGGGCGGAGCAGGCGATCAAGGAGCTGCCTCGGCCGGAATAGGGAGCAAGAATGAAGGGTGCTTTGGCAGCCTTCCTGTGTCAGAATAATCGGCTTGGAGGCCTTTCCACAAGGCACATTGTTTTCAGGAGGAACGAATGAGACATCAATTCACATTGGGAGTGATTTCGATACTAATCGGTTTCTGGTCCGGCCCTTCGAACCTTCATGCTTCAGTTCAAGGACAGGACCAGAAAGAGGGCCAGCAAGAAGGTCAGGAAGGCGTTCCTGCGAAGCGTCCTCGGGTCGTTGGTCAAGCCCAAACCAAAGAGGAATTTGATGCCTGGTCGGTCATTGAGAAGTTGGGGACAGACACCACAGAGGACTTCAAAGAAAAGGCACAACTCAACCTGAACTTTCTGCAAGAGTACCCAGACAGTGGACTTACGCCTCTGGCACACCAGTTCCTGGCACTGGCCTACCAGCAAGAGAACAACTTTGAAAAGTTGTTTGAGCACGGAGAAAAGGCCGTCGCGGAGTTGCCCACTAGCTACGTGCTTATGATCGAACTGGCCGTCGGCTATGCCGAAAGCGGTTCAGCCGATAAAGCGATCGCCCATGGACAACGTGGACTTGAGGTGTCCGCAGCCGGAACCAAGCCTGTCCAGTTGACCACTGCCGATTTCATCTCGAAAAGAGACAGTTTGCAAGCTGATGCAAACTACGCCATTGGCTTGTCCCGGTTGCATCAGAGCCTCAGCGGAGGAAGCAACAAGGACGAGTTTGTAGAGCAGGCGCGCGTCCATTTGGAGCAAGCAATTGAGCTGGATCCCAACCACGAACGCGCGTATTTACGGTTGGGACGAGTGTGCCTGACCCAACAAAATGCCGAGCAGGCCCTCGACGCCTTTGCCCGTGCAGTGGCGGTTGGAGGCCAAACTCAAGAAATTGCCCAGGGGCAGCTGGAGCAGCTATATACCTATATTCACAAGAAGACCGAAGGCATGGACGAAGTAGTTGCCAAGGGCAAGGAATTCCTGCAGCAGAAAAGCGCTGAAAAGGCAGCCAAACTGAAGGAAATCGAAGATCAGGAGGCTCAGCAGCTTACTCAGCCCGGAACCACCCCGGCGGCGACCGAATCGACAGAGGAACCTTTTACCCTACCGGAGTAGGCTATTGGCCTTCACAGGTTGGGGAAATCTTTCGTCTCAGGCACGGGATGACAGAGTTTTGGGGCTGGCCAACTCAATGAAATGGCTCGACCAGTGCGTCTTTAATCCCGTGTTTGAGACTCGGCGCTTTCAGAGATCGCGTGCGCTTCAATAGTTCTTTTTTCTCGACACCTGCCCTTGCACTGCGTCGGCTAACCCATTTCTGGGTTCAGCCACGGTCGCGTAGCTCCTCATCGAGATCATCTCACCAGCGCAGCGAGCAGTTGGAACAGCTCCAGGTCCGGTTGGACTATTCTTTCAAAGACCTTTCCCTACTCGACCATGCGCTGACCCACCGCTCATTCGCCCATGAATCTGGGAATCCGGGCGCCGACTACGAAGCCATGGAGTTCCTGGGAGATTCGGTGCTGGGTCTCACAATCAGCGAACACTTGTTTCGTGCCGATCCCAACCGCTTAGAGGGCGAACTCTCAAAACTCAAGGGGCTGCTCGTCTCTAAACCGGAACTGGCGGAGCTCTCGAGTCGTCTCGATCTCGGGAGCTTCCTTAGACTCAGCCACGGTGAGGAAAAGACAGGTGGGAGAAAAAAGAAGGCAATCCTGGCCGATGCCTTCGAGAGTGTCACGGGGGCCATCTACCTCGACGGGGGCTTCGAACCAGCTCAAAAATTCATCTTGGATCAATTTCGGGATCACCTTCGCCGGGCTGCGCGACAGAAGCTCGAGCTCAGGGACTTCAAATCTACCCTCCAGGAGTTGCTTCATGCACAGGGACTTCCGGGGCCAAGCTACAGGGTCGTGAAAGAGACGGGGCCGAATCACCGCAAGGTCTTCCTGGTCGAGGTTCGCTCGAAGAGGAGACTTCTTGGCCAAGCAAGTGGTCGCGCCAAAAAGGAAGCCGAACAGAGCGCCGCACAAATTGCCTTGGACGAGCTAGCCCGCGATTCGAAGTCGTGACTTCGTAAACGGCTGATTGCGACGCCAATAGACAGGCTCCTAACTAGTTCTCATCCGGGAACCCCCGTTTTTTCGGGCTCCATCAGCGATTTCCTGGACAATGCAGGGTGTCGGACAGTGACTGCCCTGCGTTTTAGAGGAGGGTTCGCAAGCTGGGCCTCGAACTCCCGCACCCCAATGGCTGGCTCCGACCTTCCTTTACAAGAGCAGGCGAGC
>Ga0310121_10001741_pt1 | contig 21627 bp, 12 predicted proteins | sample CB27_Tmax_986_MG_FD_203504 | JGI IMG/M metagenome (GOLD analysis project Ga0310121, IMG submission 203504) | Marine microbial communities from Western Arctic Ocean, Canada - CB27_Tmax_986 | ecosystem: Environmental > Aquatic > Marine > Oceanic | place: Canada: Western Arctic Ocean | collected...
TATTGCGCAGCTATTTTGATCTCTTCCACCACAGCTGGGTCTAAAAGCGTGCTGATATCTCCTAAATTATCACTTTCTCCAGCTGCTATTTTTCGTAAAATCCGTCTCATTATTTTCCCTGAACGCGTTTTTGGCAAACCATTCACAAATTGAATTTTATCTACTTTAGCAATTGCTCCGATTTGTTTTGTTACCAAATCATTTATTTCTTTGCGCAAACTATCTTCATCTTCAGGATTAATGTGGCAAATTACATAAGCGTATATCCCATTTCCTTTAATCGGGTGTGGATAGCCAACAATAGCAGTCTCACAGACATTTTTGTGCTGATCCATAGCGCTTTCAATTTCAGCAGTGCCTAAATTATGTCCAGAAACAATTAGCACATCATCTACTCTTCCGGTAATACGATACATGCCATTTTCATCACGCAAAGCCCCATCTCCTGTAAAGTATTTATTTTCAAATACTGAAAAATAGGTATCCTTAAATCGCTTATGATCGCCATAAATAGTACGCGCCATGGAAGGCCATGGGTATTTTACGCAAAGCCTTCCCTCAATTGAATTCCCTAATATTTCATTCCCTTTTTCATCTACTAAGCAAGGTTGAATCCCAGGAAGAGGAAGAGTGGCAAATGTAGGTTTGGAAGGGGTAATCCCTGCCAAATTAGAAATCATAATGCCACCAGTTTCAGTCTGCCACCAAGTATCTACTATTGGACAATTATTTTTACCTATTTCTTTGTCGTACCAATGCCAAGCATCTTCATTAATAGGCTCACCAACCGTTCCCAAAACTTTTAAGGAAGACAAATCATAAGGACTTACAAACTCCATGCCTTTTGCTTCCAAAGCACGAATGGCGGTTGGGGCGGTATAAAATATATTAACCTTATTTTCTTCTACTATTTGCCAAAACCTTCCTGAATCCGGATAAGTTGGAATTCCTTCAAACATTAGCGTAGTTGCCCCGGCTAAAAGTGGTCCGTAAACAATGTAAGAGTGGCCTGTAATCCAGCCAATATCAGCCGTACACCAATAGACATCTCCTTCAGTATATTGAAAAACATTGCGGAATGAAAACTCAGTATAGACCATATAGCCAGCAGTGGAATGCTGAATTCCTTTGGGTTTCCCAGTAGAGCCAGAAGTGTATAAAATAAAAAGAGGATCTTCTGTATCCATGATTTCAATTGGGAAATGGGTATTTACTTGTTGCATTTCATCATGCCACCAAACATCTCTTTCTTCTTGCATTACTATCTCACTTTTTGTTCGCTCCAACACTATGCACTTTTTAATAGAGGATGTGTTTTGCATAGCCTCATCTGAAATATCTTTTAAGGGTGTAATTTTTGTGCCTCTGAATCCTCCATCAGCAGTAATGAGGATATTACAAGTTGCATCATTTATTCTGTCGGCTAATGCTTTGGCAGAAAATCCAGCAAATACAACTGAGTGAACTGCACCTATTCGAGCACAAGCCAAAACAGCAATAGCCAATTCGGGCACCATAGGCATATATAGGCAGTTTCTATCTCCCTGTTTAGCGCCATTATTTTTTAGCACATTGGCAAATTTACAGACTTCAGTATGCAATTCTTTATAAGACAAGCATCTGCTTTGTTCGTTTGGATTATTGGCAATCCATTTTATAGCGGCTTGACCCCCTCTTTCTCCTAAATGTCTATCTAAGCAATTTTCAGTTATATTGAGTTTTCCTCCTTCAAACCATTTTACTTCTGGTTTTGTAAAGTCCCATTGCAACACAGTGTCCCATTTTTTCTGCCAAGTGAATGCTGCTGCTTTTTCTTCCCAAAATTGTTCAGGGCTATTGATGCTTTTAGCATATTCAGTTTTGTATTCTTCAAATGATGTGATGTTCTTTTCCATAGGTTATTTCTAATTCTGTCAAATATATAATTATTTAACATTTTGGTCAGATATTGTTTGATACTTTTTGTAGTTTAGCATCTCTAATTTAAAAACAAAAAATATGAAAAAAATATTACTGCTAATTATTGCTTCTTTTGCGATAAATTTAAACGCGCAGATAGTCGATTGTACGGAATTATTTATTTCAGAATATATAGAAGGTCCAGCAAATAACAATGCAATTGAAATTTATAACCCTACAAATAGTTCTATTAATTTAGCTGACTATACTGTTAATAGGTATAGTAATGGCGCAAATACAGGGCCTGAAACTTGGCAATTATCAGGGACAATTGGTTCGGAAGATGTTATTGTTGTTGGTAACGGACAAGTTGATTCAGTTTGGGCTCAGAATTCATATTGGTCATTACCCGTTGATCCTGCTTTTTATTCTATGTTAGATGATCATTGTAATGGTGATTATAATGCAAATTCAACATTTTATTTTAATGGTAATGATGCAATGACGCTAGAATATAATGGAATTATAGTTGATATCTTGGGCAAAGTAGGGGAAGATCCTGGTGGCGCTTGGACGGATGACGCTTCAGCTGGATATACAGATGCTAATGGAGGAACCTGGTGGACAAAAAGACAAACTCTAGTTAGAAAATCTACAATAAAACAAGGTATTACTCAAAACCCTATTTTGTTTAATCCAACTTTGGAGTGGGACTCTTTACCAGATGCAACTTACACAGAAATGGGATGGCATACTTGTGAGTGCACCCCAATATTATCAATACAAAACACTAATGTTTCTTATGTAATGTATCCTAATCCAGTAGTTAAAGGAGGGGTTGTGACAATAAATGCAAATTCAAAAATTAAAACTATTAAAGTAACAAACATATTAGGAGCAAAGGTTTTAAGTTTAAATACAAATTATTTTTCTACATCTGATTTAACAAAAGGAACATATATTATTTCCATTGAACTTTCGGATGGAAGACTTACAGAAAATAGATTAGTTATTGAGTAATTTGTGAGAAAGCAAAAATAAGATGCTGATGGAAACATCAGCATTTTTTTGGATTAAAATATATGAAAAAGCTAAGCGTTTTATTTGTTGGAATTTTATTAAGCATTGTGTCTTTTCCCCAAACTACTCTAAGCGGAAAAGTTACTGATGCTAATACAGGAGAATCCTTAATTGGGGCTACTATTGTTTATGGTAAAGGAATGGGGACTGCTACTGATATTGATGGAAATTATACTATTTCCATTCATTCAGGAGAAAGAAGCATACAAGTTTCTTATGTGGGCTATAAAGCAATAAACAAAGTTATAATCATTGAAAATAAGCCTCAAGTTTTGGATTTTAAACTAAAAACTATTTTGCTAAATGAAGTTCAAGTAGTTGCTGATATTGCTCGTGATAGAGAAACGCCTGTTGCCTTTTCAACTATTCCTATAAAAAAGATTAATGAGGAATTAGCATCACAAGATATTCCTATGATACTTAATTCTACTCCAGGAGTTTATGCCACACAAAGTGGTGGTGGTGATGGAGATGCTAGAATTACAATAAGAGGATTTAATCAGAGAAATGTTGCAGTCATGATTGATGGAATCCCAGTGAATGATATGGAAAATGGTTGGGTTTATTGGAGCAACTGGTTTGGATTAGATGCAGTTACATCTAATATTCAAGTACAAAGAGGTCTTGGGACTTCAAAAATTGCCATCCCGTCAGTTGGCGGAACAATGAATATTTTAACAAAAGGAACTGGAAATAAAGCAGGAGGAACAATTAAACAAGAAGTTGGGTCATTTGGAAAATTAAGAACATCATTGGGTTATAATTCTGGAAGATTAGAAAATGGTTGGGGCTATACTTTGGCGGGGTCTTATAAAAAGGGAAATGGATTTGTGGATGAGACTTGGAGTGAAGGATACTTTTACTATGCAAAAATTCAAAAAGAATTAGGAAATCATATTTTGAGCTTATCGGCTATGGGCGCTCCACAAAAACACGGACAAAGATCTTATAAAAGTGATATTGCAACTTACGACACTTCTTTTACTCGGTCATTAGGAGATGCTTCTGATTTTTCTGGAAGAATTGTAAATAAAGGAATTGCCTTTAATAAGCATTGGGGTTATTTAGACAGATGGATAATAAATGCTAGAGGAGACACCATTCATGCCAATGAAACATTGAATACTAAACAAAATTATTATCACAAACCTCAGTTTTCATTAAGAGATTTCTGGACAGTGAATGATAAGTTTTATGTTTCAAATATTTTTTATGCTTCCATTGGACATGGTGGTGGAACAGGCTTAAGTGGCAATACAGAGAATTATGAAGAAAGAGGGCAATATAATTTACAAGAGGCGTACAATTCCAATAGTAATAATATTGACGCCTTGTATTCTGATGTTGAAAATAAAGCAGGAACTTATCTAAGAAGTTCCATCAATAATCATTTTTGGTATGGCGGGTTAACAACTTTAAATTATCAAAAAACAGATGAAATATCAATTTCTGGGGGGCTGGACTTTCGTTATTATAAAGGGCAACACTATAGAGAAGTTTATGATCTCCTAGGAGCTGATTATGCATTAGATGCTTCAAATGGTTTGCAAAAATCTGAAGTTAAACGGATTGGAGAAAAGGTTGGCTATCATAATGAAGGAGTGGTAAAGTGGAGTGGTGTTTTTTATCAAGTAGAACATAATAATGGAGTTATAAGTACATTTTGTAATATTTCAGCTTCTAATTCAGCATACAAAAGAATTGATTATTTCAGAAAGAAAGATTTAGTTCTTAATGACACTACTTATCATGAAGCATTAGGAACTTCTGTTGCAACTGAATTGGAATTTGATGATAATGGAACTTTAATTGGAGCCCATAAAACAATGGTGGGAGATACCATTTGGCATAACGGGAAAGCTTACACTATGAATTCTGATGAAGCAAAACTTGCAGAAACAGACTGGAAATGGATGAGGGGATATACTATAAAGTCAGGAGCAAATATTAATTTGGATGAATATAACAATGTATTTTTTAATGTAGGTTATATTTCCAAGGCACCAAGGTTTAACAATGTATATTATTATGACAACTCACTATTTAGAGATATAAAAAATGAAGAAGTAAAAGCGGTTGAAGGAGGATATTCTTACCGCTCATCATTATTTTCAGCTAATGTAAATGCCTACTATACTGCTTGGGAGAATAAACCATCAAATGGTGGCGTTACAGTTATAGTAGATGATGTCCCATATAGAGCAAATATAAACGGAATGAATGCATTGCATAAGGGGGTTGAAATGGATTTTGCATATAGAATTTTAAACAACCTAAGTGTTGAAGGATTGCTCTCATTAGGAGATTGGCAATGGACTTCCTCAGATACTGTGAGATTTTTAGATGATAATAATAATCCTATAATTGATGACGCAGGCAATGAGATACTTGCAAGTTTTGATGCTGATGGCGTACATGTTGGAGATGCTGCACAAACCCAAGTTGGTTCTAGCATAAGATATGAGCCAACGCCTAATTCTTATATAAAATTAAGAGCAACCTATTTTGACAATTACTATGCTGATTTTGATCCATTGTCGTTAAATGGAGCCAATGCTGGTAGAGAAAGCTGGAAAATCCCAGCATATCAATTAGTAGATTTACATTGTGGATATAAGTTCAAATTATCAGATAAGAATAAATTAGATATAAGATTTAGTGTATTGAATGTATTAGATGAAATGTATATTTCAGATGCTCAGAATAATGACCCGTACAATGCAAATTATCAAGATTTTGATGCAAAATCGGCAGGCGTATTCTTTGGTTTAGGAAGAAGGTTTAATCTATCGGCAAAATTTAGTTTTTAATAAATAAAATATAAAAAGAATGAGAAAAATAACAACATTAATTATAGCTACAATATTTAGTGCAGTTGGATTTGCACAAACAGATATAGCTACTGCAAGAGCTCAAGGAATAGGATCAACTGTAACGATTACAGGAGTCGTAACTAATGGAGATGAGTTAGGACCAATCCGATATATTGAAGATGCTACAGCAGGCTTAGCGTTATATGACCCTACTGCTTTAAGTACTGTAGTAAGAGGAGATGAATTGACTGTTACAGGTGTTTTGGTAGATTATAATGGATTAATGGAAATGAATCCTGTTAACACAACTACAACAAATTCAACTGCTAATTCCGTTTCTCCACAAGTGGTTACTCCAATACAAATTGGAGAAGCAACAGAATCAGAATTAGTTCAGATTCATAATGTAATTTTTAATAGTGGAGGATCTTTGTTTACGGCAGGGACCCATGATTTTACTTCCAATGCAGAAATAGGGAAAGTATACATAAGAGCCGGTAGTCCGCTAGAAAATTCATTAATTCCTATGGGGCCAGTTACGTTAATAGGGATATCTTCACAATACACTTTTTCAACCCCTGCCAATGATGGCTATCAAATTCTCCCAAGAGATTCAGCTGACATTATACAAACAGGGGCTTTAATTTTTACTTCTGCTGTTGTACAATCCAACATTACAACAACATCTTTTGATTTATCTTGGAGCGTTTCAGATTCCTCCACTACTAATTGTAATTATGGATTATCTACTTCATTAGGAACTCCTGTAAATAATGGAGGAAATATCTTGACGCATATTATGAATTTAACAGGATTACAGCCTGCTACTTTTTATTATGTAGAGTGCTATTCTGTAAATGGAAATGATACAGCTTTTTCAAATATTGGAATTTATTCTACCGCATCTAATTCGTCAGGAGTTATTCGTCCTTATTTTAATCATTCTGTGGATGTATCAGTTTCAACAGGAGTTAATGCTCAAAACATTACCACTTACTTTAATGATACCATCAAAGCGTATATGGATTTAGCTCAAAATACATTGGATATTTGTGTATATAATGCCTCAGATGCTACTATTGCGACTGCCATAAATGATGCTTATAACAGAGGAGTTGTAGTGCGTTATATTGCGGATGATGATGTAGTAAATTCCATGTTGTCGTCACTAAATTCCAATATTCAAATTGTATATCGAGACCCCGTACTTGCTGGAATAATGCATAATAAATTTATTATTGTGGACGCAAATTCCACCAATAATTCTTGGGTAATGGGGGGTTCAACAAATTGGACTAATCCTACTAATTTGTTTAACGATTATAACAACCTTATTTTTATTCAGGATGAAGCAATTGCAAAGGCTTATACTTTGGAATTTGAGGAAATGTGGGCAGGAACTTTTGGGGCAAATAAATTGGACAATACACCGCATAAATTTGTTGTAGATGGGAAAAATATAGAGGTGTATTTTTCTCCTTCTGACCAAACAACATCACATATTTTAGAAATTATTGATAATGTGGACTATTCGTTTGAATTTGGACTTTTAGGATTTACAAGAGATGATCTTGGACTTGCTGTAATTGCAAAAAATGGAGAGTTTGGTGTAAATGTAAGGGGAATTATTGAACAAGAAAATAGTACTGGAAGTGAGTTTTCAGACTTGATTGCAGCTGGGGTAAATGTTAAATCTCATATGGGAATTACTTATTCATTCCACCACAAATATGCTATTGCTGATGCAAATATCACCGCTTCTGACCCTACAATTTTAACGGGTTCACACAATTGGAGCAGTAATGCAGAAAATAATTCGGATGAAAATACTTTAGTGATACATGATGCTACTATTGCTAATATTTATTTGCAAGAATTTACTGAGCGGTTTAATGAATTAGGTGCTTCAGGGATTGATGAGTTAATCCAATTAGATATTACTATTTTCCCAAACCCATCAGCAGGAAAAGTGGAGGCAAAAAGTGATGTAGTAATTCAGCAAATTAATTTGTATGCGGTGGACGGAAAACTCCTTAATACCACAGAAGAATCAGTTATTCAAATTAAGACAAAAGGAATTTATTTTATAAAGATAATTACTGAAAAAGGAATAGCAGTAAAGAAAATAGTTATTGAATAAGTTTCCTAAAACCAAAAACTAATTTCGTACAAGTTTTTTCTTTTTAAATCAGGAACCTTACAATCCTTGGCAGGATAGCCTACTGGCAGTAATAAAAAGGCTTTCTCGTTTTTTGGTCTTCTGAGAGCTGTCTGTAAAAATTTCATAGGACTTGGTGTGTGAGTGAGGGTAACTAAACCCGCTTGATGAATAGCAGTAATTAAAAACCCAACTGCAATTCCAACCGATTCGTTCACATAATAGTTTTGTAATTTTCCTCCTTCTTCCAAATCATATACCTTTTTGAACACTACAATAAGGTAAGGGGCAACTTCCAAAAACTCTTTTATGTGGTCGGTTCCTAAATGTTCTAAATCTTCTTTCCAACCATCAGACATCCTACCATGGTAGTTTTCGTATTCTTCTTTTTCAGCTAATTTTCTGATTTCTGATTTTAGTGTTGCATTACTAATTACACAAAAAGTCCAGGGTTGTTTATTAGCACCAGAGGGCGCACTCCCAGCCGTTTTTATAATCTTTTCAATTACTTCTTTTGGGACTTCCTTATCTGAAAAATCCCTTACCGATCTTCTTTTACTTATTTCTTGAAAATACTTTTTACTTTTTTCAATTAAATCTTTAGAAGAAAAATTTGCTATTTTATAAGGGATAAATGTATTCTCTTTTTTCATCTTATTTAATTATTAGCTCATCTACAAAAAGCCAAGTTTTACCACCAGCACCTAAATGCCATTTAGGACAAACCCCATAATTAATTGCTTTTATCTGAACATATCTTGCATTTATTTTGTGCTTATTAAAAGTAAAATCATTTGTGAAAGTTCCTTCTTTATCATCCGGGAAAGCATTGTCTAAAAACACCAAATGATTATAAATATCCCCATATTCTGAAGTTAAAATCTCAATTTTTGTTGGGAAGAAAATCCAGGACTTTATATCTTGTAGAAATCCTATACTAATACTAGATATCTCTTTTATTTCTCCTAAATCTACATCTGCAAATATATCGCCTCTGTAGCCTTGCCAATTGCCAGTTCTGTAGTTTTCTCCTCCTCTAAGATGATCAATTAGAGTTTTATCGCCTGCTGCGGCATATTGGTTGGCATATTTACTATATAATTTTATTGTTTTATTATTGTCTATTTTATAATAGTTAGCAGAAATATTTTTACTCCATTTTCCATCTTTTAAGGTTCTGCATTTAATCTCCGAATCTTTATCAATTGTAATAAAAGAGTTATATTTAGTTTCATTATTTCCGTTTATTGAATAATAAATATCTCCTCCAATTGCAGATGCTAATTCTACATTCATCTTCTCTGAAAAAGTTTGACTTTCAGCAATAAAATAAGGAATAGGCGTTATGATGTTGTTTTCAATTTTAGAGACAGGAATTTCAGTATTTCCCCAATCAGAAGGAGATCTTCCCATCTCAAATTCTAATGTTCCACCACTAATTATATCAGAATGAGAAATATAGGATTTGTTGTATTCCTCTCCATTTAAAGTAGTAGATTGTATGTAGAAGTTTTTATCAGAAACATTATTTGCTACTATTGTAAAGGCATTTCCATTTTCTAGATTTAGGGTAGATTTTTCAAAAAGTGGAGTTCCTATTGCATAGTAGTTGAGACCTGGAGTAACAGAGTATAACCCTAAAGAACTCAAAACATACCAAGAGGACATTTGTCCGCAATCCTCATTTCCAGATAAACCATCTGGAAGATTTGTATATTGCTCTTCTAAAATTTGTTTAACATATTTTTGAGTTTTAGAACATTTTCCGATATAATTATACAAATACGCCATATGGTGTGATGGCTCATTTCCATGTGCATATTGTCCGATTAATCCTGTAACATCAGGTTGTTCCCTGCCAGAAGTTTCAGTTGAAGCAGTAAACATATTATCCAAATGATTTTCGTAAGATTCTTTTCCTTTCATCAGCTCAATATTTCCTTGAATATCTTGCGGAACAAATAAAGAATATTGCCAAGCATTTGCTTCTGTATAGTTGAAATTTACTTCTTCTGGCTTAAAAGGAGAAAACCAAGAATAAGCATTTTTTGCTCTGAAGAAATTTGTAGTCGGATCAAATAGATTTTTATAATTCTGTGCTCTTTGGTAAAAAATAGATGCAACAGAATCTTCTCCTATTTGTTTTGCAAATTCCGCAATACACCAATCATCATAAGCGTATTCTAAAGTTTTGGAAACTGATTCTGGTTCGTCTGAAGCAGAAATATATCCGTTCTCTTTGTAGTTTTTTAATCCTAAATGATCTTGATTTGCCGAATGAATCATAGCTTCTAGTGCCAATTTTGTATCAAAACCTGTAATTCCTTTTACATAAGCATCTACAATTACTGGGATAGAGTGATAACCAATCATACATCCCGTGTAGTTTGCGGCAAGTTCCCAAACAGGCAATTGCCCTCCTTCTTGATATTGCCTTAAAAAAGTCTGGATAAATTCTAATGTTTTTTCTTGCTGAATAAGTGTGAAAAGTGGGTGAGTGGCCCTAAAAGTATCCCAAAGTGAAAATATGGTGTATTGTGTTTGGGAAGTGTTGTGAACTTGTAAATCAGTCCCTAAGTAATCTCCATTTACATCTGTAAATAAGTTTGGATTGAGTAAGGAGTGATACAATGCAGTATAAAATATTTCTTTTTTTGTTTCATCAGTTGTTTCAATCTGAATTTTACTTAGTTCCTTTTCCCACTGTTTAGTTGTTTCATCTAGTGTTTTATTGAAATCCCAATGGGGAATTTCTGTTTTCAAATTAAGTTTTGCATTTTCTGTACTTACTGCAGAAATACCAACTTTCACTAAAAGAGGATTCTCAATTTCACCAAACTTAAACCCAACGACTAAACTATCTTCTCGATAAACAAATTCTGAGATATTTTCAGAAAGTTGAATATAAAAATATAATCTCTGGTCAGTTGCCCAATTGGATGAATGTCTCCATCCTTGAATACTATTTTTATTCACCATCTCAATAGAGGAAGAAGTCAATCTATCTCTGTGTTCTAAATCCAGAATAAATTGAGCTTCTTGGTCAGCATTAAAAGTATATTTATGAAAGCCAGCTCTTTTGCTTACGGTTAGTTCTACATTAATATTATAATCTTCCAAAAAAACTTGGTAAAAACCAGCCATTGCACTTTCATTTTCATGGGAAAATGTAGAACTATATCCAGGATTGCCATCAGCACCATTTTTTAGATGTAATTCTCCTGTTGTAGGCATGAGCAAAATATCGCCATAATCTGAAATTCCAGTTCCACTGAGGTGCGTATGTGAAAAACCATATAAAATAGAATCAGAATAATGATAACCACCACATCCATCCCAACCTTCCAAACGACTATCTGGGCTAAGTTGCACCATACCAAAAGGAGCATTTGCTCCTGGATAAGTATGGCCGTGCCCACCAGTACCAATAAAAGGATTTACATAATCAGCCAAGTGTTTGTTTTCTTTTTGACAAGACACAAACATTAGAAGAATAAAAGGGAGTATTTTTTTCATTTATTCTAAAATTATTTTCTTATCGACTGTTCCATCATCATAGATATAAAATAATGGAATATTTTTTCTCTCTAAAGTTGTTTGGCTAAAAACATTAATAATATCTTTTATGTTTTTATTTTTATTAATAAAAATATCTGTATTAGTTGGGGTTGAATTTGTATTGAACAAAGAAATATAAGATTCTATTTTATTCTGAATAGCATTATAATTACCCTCACCATTAGTTAGTATAATTAATCCTGTACTATCACTTGGATAGTAATTTAATTGTGTTCTAACTCCATGCATATATCCACCATGACTCCAGAAATTACCATTAGCATCACCATACCATGTGTCCATTCCCCACCAACCAAATCCATTCTGCATATTACTGGGGACAATATCTGAAAATGTTGAGGGTGAGAATAAATTATTATTCTGAAAAGTTCCATGCTGAGTATAAGCTAATAAGAAGTTTGATAAATCTTCAACATTAGATTTTAACATAGCTGCAGGCACTTGAGCTACACTATAATACCCATAAGGGTTCATTATATTATCGTAAGGCATAGCAATGTCATTATTATTAATATTAGAATAGTACCATCCAGCACTATTCATTTGTAATGGATCTAGAATATGTAATTGACAATACGAATCAAAAGTCAATCCAGAAATCTCTTGAATAATATAACCAAGAAGTGTAAATCCTGCATTGGAATACCAGTATTGTGAAATTCCAGGTGCAGATGAATTACTGAAATTATTTGCATTGTAATAAGATCCTCCTTGTAAAAAATACATATTACAGAAATCTGAAAGATTTATGTTTGGATCTCCAATAATCTGAAATATATCAAGATCTGATTCATAATCTTGTAAACTCGACTTATGTTGTAAAAGATGTCTAACAGTAATTGGTGTATTTGGGAAATTAGGATTAATAATAGTAATTGGAAGATAAGTATTTATATCTGCATCAAGATCTAATAGTCCATTTTCCCATAATTGAGAACATGAAGTTGACGTAAATAATTTTGATATAGATGCTAATGTAAATTCAGTTTGCGTTGTAACTGCTAGATTTGAATTAAAATTTGCTGTACCATAAGCCGCTTTCCAGATAACTTGATTATCTTTTACAATACAAGCTGATAATCCTGGAATATTGTTTGAAATCATCTGAGCTTGAATAAAAGTATCTAACTCTGCAGAAAGAATAGAGTTAGGGGGTTGTCCTAATCCAATGATTGGTAAACAAAGTAATATGAGCAGCAGTTTTTTCATTGTTATTTTTTTTAATTAATTATTATTTCATCTACAAAAATCCAAGCATCTGAGCCGGCAGCAGGGTGCTCTTGGGGTAACTTTCCAACTGTTTTGGCACTTACTTTTAGGTATTTGGCGTTTATAGTTTCTTTTTCAAAACTAAAAGTATGCTTAAACTTTCCCTCTTTCATAAGCGAAATTTCATTGGTAATAGTTTCAATTTCATTAAATTTTACCCCATCATTCGAAACAGCATAACTTACAGAGGTTGGTAAGACAATCCAAGATAAATAGTATTGAAAAAAGGTAGTGTTAATTTTTGAAAATGTAGTTATTTCACCCAAATCAATAATCACCTCCATATCAGTTCCAGAGAACCCTTGGTAGTATCCATCTCGGAAATTTTCAATACTTCCCAAAAGTCCATCTGTCAAATTATTATCACCTGTTCCTTTGTAATGCTTGTTGTAAGGTATAGTATAATTGACTTTCTTCCCAGTAGCAATATGATTAATTAATTCTTGCTCAAACTCTCCGTAGGGCTTTTCTTTTTTAAATCCTCTGGCTTTTAAAGTGGTGGTTGCATTTACGCTAAAAGGAGCAGTATAGTCTTGCCAAGTACTATTATTAAGACTGTATTCCAAGCGCATATCAGGGCTGCCTTTAAAAAGAGAAACGGAAAAACTATCGGAATTCAAAATAACTGTGGAGGTAATGGGTACGCTTTCAAAACCATAGTTTACGCCCAAAGCATCCAGTTTAGGATAGTGCTTTTGTACTCGAGAATAAAAGTTGTCATAATCTTTTTCTGAGGAACTCCATAGCACTTCACTCATAGCTAAAATTCTTGGAAATACTTTACTGTCTACTAATTCCTGTGGAGCTCTTTCGCTCCACATATTGCATTCTCCACCCAAAATATGTTTTGCTTCTTCTGCTGTTAATTCTGCTGGTATTGGCTCATAATGATATACTTTTTTCAGATCAATTGCATCCAATCCGTAATCAAAATAACAGTGTGATGTTGGTGACATAATAGCGTCATGCCCACTTTTGGCAGCAGCAATTCCTCCTTCTTCTCCTCTCCATGATTGCACTGTGGCTGATGGGGCTAAACCACCCTCTAAGATTTCGTCCCAACCAATGAGTTGTCTACCGTTTTCGTTCAAGAATTTTTCAATTCTTGTAATAAAATAGGATTGCAATTCGTGCGCATCATGCAATCCTTCTACTGTAATTCTTTGTTGGCATTTTACGCAATGTTCCCATCTGTATTTTGGGGCTTCATCTCCTCCAATATGAATGTATTTAGAAGGGAATAATTCCAATACTTCCGTGAGCACATCTTCCATAAAAGCAAAAACACTATCGTTCCCCCCGCAATAAATATCTTTATAAACGCCCCACTCAGTGCCTACATTTATGCTATCACCTGTACAAGAAAGGTAAGGGTAGGAGGCAATTGCCGCAACCGAATGTCCTGGGAATTCAATTTCAGGAACTACTGTAATGTGCCTTGTTTTTGCGTAAGCCAAGATTTCTTTAATGTCCTCTTTGGTATAAAAACCACCATATTTCTCTCCATTTTTTTCTGTGCGCCAAGCCCCAATTTCAGTCAGTTTTGGGTATTTGTCAATTTCAATTCTCCAGCCTTGGTCTTCCGTAAGATGCCAATGCACTACATTCATTTTATGATAAGCTAAAAGGTCGATATAACGCATTACAAATTCTTTTTTCATAAAATGACGACAGCAATCAAGCAACATTCCCCTCCAAAGAAATCTTGGGAAATCATGCATTTTCAGGCAAGGGATTTTTGTTACAATTACTCCTTTTTTAGTTGGCAGTAATTGTCTTAAAGTTTGTATTCCCCTCATCATTCCTTTGGGAGTAGAAGCTTCAAGTTGTATTTTTTCTGCTGAAATAGTTAAGAAGAATTCTTCTTCTTGTAAGCCTTCCTTTTTTAATAATTCAATTGTATTACCGCTTCCTTTTAGCTCAAGATTAAGCAAGGTTTTTAAGTAGTCTGACTCAGCATAAAATAGACTATCAACCATCAAATTTGTATTATAACTTAGTGAGAATACACCATCAGTTATCTCTAATTTTTGTGGTTTTGGTATAAGATTTACCTCTTTTACAATTGGCTTAGTACAAGCAAATAGCAAACAAAATATTCCTAACCAATATTTCATTATTTTAAATAAGACAAGGAATCAATCATACGGTTTTCCCCTCCTTGATGCAAAGCATAATTAAACCAAGGATGTACGGCATAAGCACCATGCTCTCCTTTTTTATTGATGGCCAAATAACCAATTTGCATATCCTTATAATTTTGATTTTTTACAATCCGAGCAATTCCCTCCTCACAAGCTTCTTGAGGACTAGCGCCTTGTCGCATTAACTCAACAATTAAAAAAGAACCTAAAGTTTTAAGCACTGCTTCTCCGACTCCTGTAGCACAGCAGCCACCCACTTCATTATCAACATACATTCCTGCACCAATTACTGGGGAATCACCAACTCTCCCGTGCATTTTCCAAGAAAGACCTGATGTAGTGCATGCCCCAGAAATATCACCTTTTTTGTCCAATGCTAATAGACCAATTGTGTCATGGTTTTCCACATTGATTATAGGTTTATATTCAGATTCTTTCAGCCATTCTTTCCATCTTTTTTTGGCTTTTTCAGTTAATAAATCTTCTTTAGGAAATCCTTGTTCTAATGCAAATTGTAAAGCGCCTTCCCCTGATAGCATAACATGAGGAGTTTCATCCATTACTTTTCTGGCAACAGAAATTGGATGTTTAATGTGTTGTAAAAAACTAACCGATCCACAATTCCCCGTTTCATCCATAATGCAAGCGTCAAGAGTTACTTTCCCATCTCTATCTGGCAATCCCCCTAACCCTACTGACATGGATTCTGGATCAGCTTCCGGAACTTTCGCTCCAATTTCTACTGCATCTATTGCTTTGTCTCCATTCAGTAAAGAACCCATAGCGGCTTCATTTGCCGCTAATCCATGTCTCCAAGTAGAAATAACCATTGGGAATTCCTTTGATGAATGCGTATTGTTATTTGCACTCATAATAGCCTCCGTTGTTGTAGGTAATAAAAACGCTCCTACAGCGCCAATTGCAGATTTTTTTATAAAACTTCTCCGTTCCGACATAATATCATTTGTTTAAATTGTAAAGCGACCAAATTACTAAATTATTCTTCTCAAAATTATTTCTACTTACCTCAATTTCTTTTTTTTCTCCTTTCAGAAGAGTAAAAAAGTTGTCAGAAAAATGAGAATCTATACCATGTAAATAAACTTGAAATGCAGTATTTTCAGATTCTAAGATTAGTTTATTTCCTTTCCAATAATATGTTATTTCAGGATTTGGAAAGACAATGTTTTTTGTTTGAGTTAAAAATAGAGTTTTTGATTTTATCTTGTTGTTTTTCAGTGATGCAATAATAAAATCATCATCATTTAAATTATATTTTTCTGAAGAAAGTAAAACAGAACTATTCTTTTTTATTTCAATTGTTTTGGATTCAGAACGGATTAATTTTCCTTCAATATTATAGATATTGATTTCTAGCCTATCGCTTATTTCAGTTTGTAAATCAGAAACTCCATAAATATTAATCTCGCCATTTTTAGTTTTGTAAATTGATAAAAATAGGGGAGAATAGGCATCTTGAACTGAATATTGTAATGCTTTCCAATTCCCAAAGTAATCTCTACTACTCCAACTTATTCCTGGCCAGCAATCGTTTAGTTGCCAATATAATGTTCCCATACAAATTGGTTTTTTTCTTCTGTGAGCCTCAATCCCTAATCTGACTCCTTCTGCTTGCAGAACTTGACTACAATAAATATATTTTTCAAAATCCTCTGGAACATTAAACTCTCTTTCCATATATTCTGAGATTAATGCATTTCCTCTAGGATGTTTTTGATGATTTAATATTTCATAGGAGTTGATATTAAAATTATCAGAAAAAGTTGAAATAGTTGAAAGTGAAGGGTAGGACTGAAACCCAAATTCACTCATAAATCTTGGTACTTTAGTTTCAAGATTTTTAAAAGGTTCTGAATCATGCCAAACTCCCCAATAATGAGCATCTCCTTCAAATTGATGTTTAGGATTTCCTCTTCCTAATTTTGGAGAACTTTCCCAATAATTAGCTTGAGAGTTTTCAGATACTACTTTTGGAAGAATTTCATTAAATAAATTCTGATATCCTCTCCATATTTTTTCTTTCTGTTTGTCAGAATATTCATTTTGCCACCCCCATCTGTGCCAACCTTCTGAATTTTCGTTATTTCCGCACCAAAGAGCAATGCAAGGATGATGACTTAAGTGCTTTACATTGTAAATAGCTTCTTCTTTTACATTTTCTAAAAATGAAGAATCAGAAGGATACATTCCGCAAGCAAACATAAAATCTTGCCATACTAAAATTCCCAAAGAATCGCACAAATTATAAAAAATATCTTCCTCATAAATTCCACCTCCCCAAACTCTGAGCATATTCATATTGGCTTTTTTTACATCTTTCAACAAATTTCGATAGTGGTTTTTCGTCACTCTATTTTGTAAATTATCTTGAGGAATATAGTTTGCGCCTTTCATAAAAATAGGCACTTCATTTACTTTAAAATAAAAACTCTCTCCAATAGAATCTTTTTCGGAAATTAAATCAATTTCTCTTAATCCTATTTTTTTAGTTTTAGAATCAATCAATTCATTTTCATCAGAAATAGAAACAGATATATTATATAACTTCTGATTTCCATATCCATTTGGCCACCATAGCTCAGGGTTTTCGATAGCATATAATATGTCGATTTTTTGCATTCCTTTTTTTAGTTTGTGCGGATAGGATTTATCATTGATTTGAATGCTGATTTCTTTTTCAGTAGCCGATTCAATTTCTAATCCTATTGTCAATTTTGCAATGCTATCGGATAGAAAATTTTGAATGACATTAACATTTTTTATTTTGCAATTACCCCAAGATTCTAATGTTACTTTACGCCAAATTCCTGATGGAGCAATTTTTGCTCCCCAATCCCAACCGTAATGAAAGCCGGCTTTTCGTGTAAAAACTCTATCTCCTCCTGGCAAATGATATTCTAAGTCAGCTTGCGTTTTTTCTTCAATTTCTGACACGGCTTCAAATTTAATTGATAGTTCATTTTCTTTTTGCAAAAGGCCTTTTATATCAACCTCCCATTTTCTAAACATATTATCAGCTACCAAAATGAGGGAATCATTCAAAAATATTTTAGCATAAGTGTCCAGTCCATAAAAAACTAAAATTTTATTTTGTTTTTTTAGGGTATTTTCTGTTGCCAAAAATTCAGATTTGTAAAGCCAATCTCTTTTGGTAACCCATTGTACAGAATCTTCATTAGTTCCGTAAAATGGGTCAAGAATGAAGTTATGCCTTAACAAATCTGAAAAGTTATTTCCAGGCACAATTGCTTTGTGCCAATCCCCTTCATATTTAAATTCCCAATCGTTTATTTCTTGTGATAAACTAATTTCTTCTTGCTTTTTACAAGAAGATAAAATTACCAATGCTATGAGTAGATATTTATACAATTTGGTTTAATTTATCTTTCATTTTTTAATTAGTAACAGGTGCGTTTCTAATTTTGCTTTTTGATTTTTCATGCTTCCAGAAAGATGAAAATTTCTGATACTGATTTTATAAAGGGTTTCTGCATTTGTATGATTCACGCCACTTCCTGCTAAAATAGCAATCCTTCCTTTTGCTAATGTTGCCAATTGCTCCAAATTTGAAATTCCAGAATTTACATTTTCACTTTGCCCAGCAGTTAAAAGAGCATCACAACCGCAAATAATTACATCTTCCAAATTTTTCAGTAAATCATTGCCTTCATCAAAAGCTCTGTGAAAAGTCACACGCATAGGTGTTGCAGCTCTTACCATCTGTTTAGTTTGCTTCATATTAATAGATTCATTTTTTTTAGAGCTCCAATCACAACTCCTTCACACCCTACTGTTTTGCAAAATTGAATATCAGAAAGCATCTTAGATAATTCGTTCTGAGAATAGACAAAGTCCCCGCCTCTTGGGCGAATCAAAACACAAAGTAGGAATATTCAATACTTTCTTGGTTTTCAGAATATCTTTCCTTTTCGGAGTAAGCCCACCCAGCTCTAAGTAGATGCAAAGCTCTATACGGTTCGATCCACCTTTTTCTCCATTTATTGCAGATTGAATACAGTTAGCACAACATTCTATCAAATAATGATTCATGCTATAAATGTATGAAAAATGCAGTAATAAAAAAGCCCACTATAAGCAGGCTTTTTAGTTTACATTTTAAAGGTTTCCATAAATTTTGTTGTGTAATTTCCTGCTCGGAAATTCTCATCCCTCATCAATTTCTGATGAAAAGTAATTGTTGTTTTTACCCCATCAATAATAAATTCATCTAAGGCTCTTTCCATTTTTGCAATTGCTTCTTCTCTTGTTTGTGCAACTGTGATTACTTTTGCAATCATTGAGTCATAAAATGGAGGGATCATATAGTTTGCATACACATGCGTGTCAATTCTAATTCCGTGACCTCCTGGGGCATGAAAGTTAGTGATCAGCCCCGGGCAAGGCCTGAAATCATTTTCAGGATCTTCTGCATTAATTCTACACTCAATAGCATGCAATTTAGGCTCATGGTTTTTCCCAGATATCTCAATTCCAGCAGCCACCTTAATCTGTTCTTGTATCAAATCATAATCAACAACCTCCTCAGTAATTGGGTGCTCTACTTGAATACGCGTATTCATTTCCATAAAGTAAAACTTTCTGTGCTTGTCAACTAAAAACTCAACAGTTCCAACCCCTTCATATTTTACTGATTCAGCAGCCTTAATGGCTGCCCTTCCCATTTCTTCTCTTAATTTTTTAGTCATGAATGGAGAAGGAGTTTCTTCAGCCAATTTCTGATGTCTTCTTTGTATTGAACAATCTCTTTCAGAAAGGTGTGCAGCCTTTCCTGTATGGTCGCTAATAATTTGAATTTCAATATGCCTAGGATCTTCAATGAATTTTTCCATATACATGCCATCATTTCCAAAGGCTGCTTTTGATTCTTGACGTGCACTATTCCAAGCATCTTCTAAATTTTCCGCCTCCCAAACCAAACGCATTCCCTTACCCCCTCCCCCTGCAGTTGCTTTAAGTATTACGGGATAACCAATTTCTACAGCTAATTTCTTACAAGTTTTAAAATTAGGAATTATCCCTACAGAACCTGGAATGGTTGGAACACCAGCTTTTTTCATTGTTTCTTTGGCAGAAGCTTTGTCTCCCATTCCATCAATCATTTCAGGAGATGCTCCAATAAATTTGATGTTATTCTCACTGCAAATTTTTGAAAAATTAGAATTTTCAGCCAAGAATCCATAACCAGGATGGACAGCATCAGCATTAGTAATTTCAGCAGCCGCAATAATATTAGGAATCTTTAAATAGGATGCGGAACTTGCAGCAGGACCAATACAAACAGCCTCATCAGCAAATCGCACATGTAAACTATCTTTGTCGGCAGTAGAATAAACTGCCACAGTTTTTATCCCCATCTCTTTACAAGTGCGGATAATACGTAATGCAATTTCTCCTCTATTGGCTATTAGGATTTTCTTAAACATAATCAACTAGTTTTTATAAAATAATTATGATGGGTCAACCAAAAATAATGCTTGATCAAACTCAATAGGAGTAGAGTCATCCACTAAAACTTTTACGACTTTACCTGAAATCTCTGATTCAATTTCGTTAAATAACTTCATTGCTTCAATAACACACAAAGTATCTCCTTCTTTAATAATATCCCCTACACTTACAAATGGTGGAGTTTCAGGTGATGTTGAGCGGTAAAAAGTACCAATCATTGACGCTTTAATTGTAATATAATTTGAATTTTCATCTGCAACAGGGGCACTAACTGCAATTGCCGCTACCGGTGCAGCCGAAACACTAGGAGCTGCCATAACTTGTGCTGGCTCTTGCTTAATAGTAGTGGCTTTATCTTCATCTGCACCTCCTCCTTCTCCTCTTTTCTTTTTTGTAGGAGATTTTATAGAAATTTTAATGTTATCTATCTCTAAACTTACTTCAGTTGCTCCTGATTTAGCAACAAATTTTATAAGTTCTTGAATGTCTTTTAAATCCATATTTAAAATTTTATTTATAATACAAAAGTAACTATTTCTTTGAATCGTAAGCCCATTTAATAAAAATTGAACCCCACGTAAATCCCCCCCCAAAAGCAGCAAGGATAATATTATCTCCTTTATTCAGTTGATTTTCCCATTCCCATAAGCATAAGGGAATAGTTGCATTGGTGGTGTTTCCATATTTTTCAATATTTAACATTACCTTTTCGTTTCCTACTCCCATTCTTCTGGCAGTAGCATCTATTATTCTTTTATTTGCTTGATGAGGGACTAGCCAGGCCACATCATCAGCTGATAAATTATTATTACTCATAATTTCCTCTGATACATCAGCCATATTTTTTACAGCTGCTTTGAAAACAGGCTGCCCATCTTGGAACATAAAATGTTCTTTGGCGTCAATTGTTGCATGAGATGCAGGCTTTACAGATCCTCCAGCTTTCAGATGTAAAAATTCTCTTCCGGAACCATCACTTTTTAGTATTGCATCCTGTATCCCTAATCCATCTTCATTAGGCTCTAATAATACAGATCCAGCCCCATCTCCAAAAATAATACAAGTAGCCCTATCAGTATAGTCAACAATAGATGACATTTTATCTGCTCCAACAACAATTATTTTTTTATAAGTTCCTGTTTCAATAAATTTTGAAGCAGTTGATAATGCAAATAAAAATCCTGAACATGCTGCC
>Ga0310121_10001742_pt1 | contig 21614 bp, 12 predicted proteins | sample CB27_Tmax_986_MG_FD_203504 | JGI IMG/M metagenome (GOLD analysis project Ga0310121, IMG submission 203504) | Marine microbial communities from Western Arctic Ocean, Canada - CB27_Tmax_986 | ecosystem: Environmental > Aquatic > Marine > Oceanic | place: Canada: Western Arctic Ocean | collected...
ACGAACACCGTGCGCGTTCCAGTAGTCGTGTGCCTCGAGATTGTCAAAGTCCCATAGGCTGTGGCATTGTGCGCACACTTGAGATGCGGCACGCGGCGACAGCTTGCGAAGGTCAATAATGGTCGGCTCCTTGGACGTCCTGGACGTCCTGGACGTCCGGTCCTCGGCGACGTGCTCATGTGCGGGGCCGTGACAGGCCTCGCACGAGATGCCAAACTCGACGACTTCCGTATCGACTGTATTCTCGCCGTAGCGAGGTCGGCCGAGGGTGGTATGACAACGAATACAACTCTCATTCCAGACCTGCCAATCTTCGGGCCGATCGGGCCCTCCCGGACGCAGGAAGACCGCGTTCCGTGGGACCCAACGCTGTTCTTCCAACACGTAGGAAAAGGGCACCATCCCCAATAAGCGCCCATGGCCGGTCGGGTACCAATAGACTTGCTGGTGGTGCGAACCGGTCACAAGCGTCACCGACATCTCGACGAGCGCCCGTCGAAGCGACGTCGGATGTGTGCTCTGGTCGGATGAGTTCTCGGGCACCACGACAAGCATTTCGGCCTTGAACTGGTCCCCCTCTTGGAAGAACCGCTGTTGAGAGCCAAAGTTAGTGACCGCATTAGCAAAGTCCCCGCGAACGGTCTCCGGTGTGGCGAGCTGGGTCATCGTGCGATGATACGAGGCGTGCCAACTGGAATACTCTTGGGGATGGCAAGACCGACAGGCTTCGGACGATACATATCCCTGCTCATGAACTTCGTGGGGTCGGTTGGAATCGTCGGGAGTGGGCAGCACAAGGCGCACGGCTTGCAACGGCTGGCCGCTGGTTTGCCGGTTGTCGGTTTGTGGGTTGCCGGCTACCTCGATCGGCTGTGGAACTTCCACAGGCTGTGGATCCGCGACAGGCAGTGGAGTCCTAGCGGATCCACAGCCAATCAAGCTTAGAGTCCAGATGAAGATGAGGAGCAGTCGCATGAGTCTCATCCCGAAGCCTTTCCTTTGCGATTTCATTCAGTATCGACGATGGGCATGCAGGCAGCAACCATGGGGTAGCGCCACTATGAGTTCGAGCGTTGCCGGAGCGAGGCTTCGCCTCAGACCAACGAGGCATGGTTTTGCGACACCGGCGCCAGCGACATTCAGAAAACGACTGGGCAGATGGGAAGGCGATTGTTGGGAATGGTGCCGTTCTTTTACCGGCTCGACGAGAAACGCTGGGTCCCGCCCAACGCGGCCTTCCTCTTGTAAGATCAACGAGCTTATGGCCAGACGCGATATTCCGGATTCGATTTCAACTTGATGTCGAGCGCCACTTCGCCCGATTCAGAAACGTCGACCACGAGTGGACTGGTGTCCTTGTCGGTATAGGCCGCCGGGATAGTGACCGACGGGGCCACATTTTCCAGAGTCTCGACAAGAATTGCTTCCGGGGCTTCGTCGGGGGTTTCCAAGGGGCCAAAATCGGCTTCCGAAAGCGGGATTAGTGACTCGGAGATGGTGACGCGATAGCGTCCTGGTTGAATCCCTTCTAGGTCTTCGGTGATCCCGTAAACGATTGCGAGTAGAGAATACTTGCCCTCTCCGTTGGTGTAACCCCCGGCACCGCTGCCAGGAGTCCCTTCCTCGGGAGTAAACATCACGCTCTTGTAAGTCAACGGCTTATCAGTAAGCGTCACCGTCCCTTCGACAGACACGTACTTCGGCCCCCCACAGCCGGCCAACAGGCTCACGCAAGCCGCTACGAACACCGAACGTCCAACATCCAATGTCGAACATCGAAGGAAGAGAAGATTTGAACCAGAGTAGTTAGACATCGGCATGGATTCACTGCTGGATGTTCGAAGTTCGATGCTCGTCAGTTCCAAGTTGACCACTCGTTAGTTCTAAGTTGACCACGCCACCCGATTCTGGAACGTCAAGCACCAAGGGGGTCGACTCTTTCGAAGTGTAAACCTCCAGAATCTCTGTTCGAGGTCCCGGAGGAGGAGACCACCTAGACCGCCACATGGTACCTTCCTAGCAAATACCCTCTCCCAGACCAGAAGTCGAGTTGTCGGGGTTGATGCTGCTCAAGGAGTATCTGCCAGCCTCATCGGTTTCCGCCACAGCGCCGTTGCCGGGGGTTCCGGCGTCGGGTACGAACTTGACTGTCGTGTACGCCAAGGGTACTCCATCACATGTTACCGTCCCTTCGGCCGTCACCAAGTTTTGGTCACAACCAGCCAGGACAGCGACATGAGCCACCAACATCTTCTGAGCCTGATTTGTCTTGCTAGGATGGACATTGTGAGCAACGTCGAGGCTGGGGATTCCAACCCACTGCCGGAGCGGCGGGCCGTCCTCAAGCACCGGGTACTCAGCCCCCCGAACTCAACTTGATGTCGATGGTACCGCCAGCGTCAGGAACCGTAACCACCAAGTCGGTTGTTGCCACCGCTTGGTATATTGGCGGAATGGTCGATTGCGACTCACCGGGGATTATCATTTCCTCCATCATCTCGTCCCCTTCTGCCGACTCGATTGGGATCATGGGTTCGAAAACGGTGACTTTGTACTGTCCTGGCGGAGCGCCCGCCTGGTCGCCCGTGACGCCAGAAACGACTGCCGTCAGGCTGTACTTCCCGCTCGCGTCCGTGTTTCCACCTGCGCTGACGCCACCCCCAGATTCAGGCGTGAACATGAGGCTCTTGTTCGCCAATGGCTGGCCATCGAGCGTAACCGTGCCTACTACCGGCACCAAATTCAAATCTGGCCCGCCTCCACTGCAACCGGCCAAGCAAAGACACATCACTACCGCCATACAACCGTAGATCCTGCACATATTCATCGTCTCCCTAGTAGAAAAAAAAGCAAAGACCTGCCGCACGCTGCGGCAGGTCTCTGCGACATTGCGTTAAGGTACTTCGACCGGCCGCACGCTGCGGCAGGTCTCTGCGACATTGCGTTAAGGTACAGTGCCACTTACCAACCTTCGGTCGGTCGGCCGTCCGAGATCTGGTGTAACTTAACCAGCGTCTGAAAATCGATCGTCTGGGAGATGAACTGAACGGAGCCGTCACCCATTGTGAAGTTGCATCCGCCAGGATGAAGGCTGCCAACGGGACACCACCAGCTTCGTGCGCGCCCACGGATGGGCGTGTAAGGTGGATTTTTCCAGCGGGGATGGATCCAAGGCTGGTGCCAGACGTTGATACCGCCGGATCGCTCTCGGTCCCCGTAGGCGGCGTCACCACCACACATCACCCAACCCCGGTACGCCCAGGCGGCTCCATTCCCATTGCCCACCCATTGCGTGACCTCGGACATCATCATGGTGTTGCTCGAGCCGTCCGTCACGTCAGCCAAACTGCAGTCACTTTCCCATCCAAACATCCGCCAAGTTGGTAAGCCGGATCCGTGCGAGTTGCCTGAACGGTTGGCCTCCCTCCACATGTAGTTACCGAACATGCGCTGGGCGTCGGTCACAAAATCGTAGTTCGTTTTCGAGCCAACAAGGCTGTTTCCGCCCGGACCGTAGTGATAGCCGCGGAGCCGTTTCGCCGCCTGCCTGTTTCCGGAATTGTCGGACGGACACAAGTACATAGCCAATTCGACCGTCGACAACTGCGCGTTGCCATTGAGGAGGGTATCCCCGATGACCCTCGAGTTGGGCACGCCTCTACCGGGAAAGTTCGTAAAGGCTTCCGAGTGGTTGAATTGGTCGTACAGCGGCTGTTGCTCCATAAAGGGCAGAATCGACACGAGACCCTGCGACCCCTTCATTTCGCCGTTTATGGCCGCCCGGGCACGCTGATTTGCGCCGCGTCCCGCCGACGGAAACACTTTGTAGGTGTCGAGGTAGTTGTGCAACGCCAAACCAAGCTGCTTCATGTTGTTCCGGCATGACATCCGACGCGCCGCCTCGCGAGCCGCTTGAACAGCCGGCAGCAACAACGCCACTAAGATTCCAATGATAGCAATCACCACCAACAGCTCCACCAACGTGAAGCCCTTTCTGCTGCGTCTCATAACGCATCCTCCGGAGAAGTTAGGGATAAAAAGTGATCCTCACAAAACATTAACTCGCCAACATCTTTCAGTTAGTAGGATTCTTTCTAGTCTTCCCCGAAACAGAAGTCAAGCAATTTCTCGCCCCCCAAAAAAAGTCTGACAGGGGACGCCAGAACCGGTTACGTAGGGGCGATTGTAAACCGGGCATCTTGAAAGGACACCACGTTCGGTTTGCTGGATGGCCGAGGAACTGGGTATCCACCGCGATACGGTGGCCCGTTACGTCCAAGCGGCGAGTTCAAAACCGGCCAAAACGCCCCAGCCACGAAATCGGTCCCAGGACGGCAACACCAGCGTGGCATTCCACGCATCTAACGCAGTGGGCGTTGCTGGGATCCTGTGCCCTCTGTACTTACGAAGACGGCAACCGCTACCTCCGCCCTCGGTCGTTTCTCGTTGAACCCCCCCCCCAGCCGAAGGTGGCTCGGCTGACGACCCTCGTGAATGACAACTACTTGGCGACCGGAAACATTATTTAACTTCTGCATTTTTCCCGAGGCCCAGTCAATTCGGATCTCTTCAACGACGTCGCAGGCGCCCAGCCCGAAGAAGAGGCGAGGATCACTGGTCGACAAGTAGCTGGTTCCGCCTTTGACTTGTTGCGTCTGCTCTTTGCCCGCCGTCCGCACAACGACGCGGGTGCCGACTGCATCGCGGTGGCTGTCGATTCCGACAAGCTTCAGCATTAACCAGTTCGCGTCAGTTGCCGACTCGTTCGAGAGCAGCGCCACGGGCTGGTTCGTATGCGAGACCGCCAGATCGAGGTCTCCATCGTCATCGATATCACCGACGGCGACTCCGCGTCCCATGTGGCGAGACTGCATGTACGGGCCGGCCTGCGAGGCAACATTGACAAAGCGCCCCTTGTCGAGGTTCTCGAACAACAACGGCAATTGGCGGAATGGGCCTTTCCGTGCTGTTTGCTTCACGTGCCCGTTCGCGGCAAACAGGTCCAAGTCGCCGTCTCGATCGAAGTCCACGAAACAGGCGCCGAAGCCTACGTAGCGCTTGCTGACCGAGGTGATGCCGGTTTGGCCGCTAACGTGCTGGAAAACGCAACCGCCTTCGTTGCGATAGAGAGCAAAACTCTGGTCCTCGTAATTCGAGACCCAAAGATCCGGCAGTCCGTCGAGATTGTAGTCGCCCAAGTCGACGCCCATGCTTCCGTCGGGCTCACCTGCATCGCTGAACGCTGTGCCGCTGATGGCGCCGATTTCCTCCAAGTGCCCATCGCCTCGATTGCGATACAAAAAGTTGGGCGTCGCGTCATTGGCAACGTAGATATCCAAATCGCCATCCAGATCTAGGTCCCCCAGTAGCACCGCCAGCCCCTTGCCATCCTTGACCAATCCCGCGGCGGAACCCAGTTCGTGAAACCCGCCTTCCCCGTCGCCAAAGAACAGCCAGTCAGATAAGCCGTTGAATTGCTCTGGTGCGCAAGTGTCCTGCAGCTCTACGGCGTTCTGACCCCAAGCGACGAAGCACGGCGGATTATTGTCCAACGACCAATCCACGTAATTGGTGACGTAAAGGTCGAGCGCGCCATCGCCGTTCAGGTCGCCCCAGGCGGCACTGGTACTCCACGCTTGCTGCCACAGTCCCGCCTCGCTGGTGACCTCTTTGAAAGAGCCATCGCCCTGGTTGCGATACAAACGCAGTCCGTTGTAGCCGGTTATCAGAAGATCACGAAAACCATCGCTGTTGTAATCCCCTGCGATCGCGCCGTGCGTGTACAGGCTCGTGTCGACCAGCCCCGTTGGAACGGTGACTTCGGTGAACTGCCAGTCGCCTTCGTTACGAAACATTGCCGGCGCGCGACCAATTAACTCATCGTCACCGATCCTGCCTCCGCCTGAAAAAAACAGATCCAGGTCGCCGTCGTGATCGTAATCCAGCATTGCCACGCCGGCTCCCAACGTCTCGAGGATGGTCTTCTTATTCGCCTCTTCACCGTTGGTCGGCACGAACTCGATTCCTGCGTCTTGGACGCGATCGACGAAATGCGCGAACGTCTCGATCTTCTCTTCCGCCTCAACGTTTTTGTTAGATGAAGTGTTCGCGTTGTTCGGCGCGGCATCCTTGCAGCCAGCGGCGATGGCAAGCAGACCGAAAAGAACAGCGGCGTTAATAGACAGGTCTCGCACGGCTCACCATGATCCGTCGTTCAGGACGGGCGCCGATCGATTTTCAATGAACAGCAGTTCCGCGTCGCTCGGCAAGTCCGTCAGCTCCTGCGTCTTCCCGGATGGCCAGTCAATACGCAAGGTCTGCACGCGTTGAGAATCACCCAAGCCGAAGGTCAGAGAACGTTGATCGCTGGCTTGATATCCGTCGCCCGCCGTCAGTTGCCGCACCAGCGTTCGCCCACCAGCCGTCACGGTCACGGTCGTGCCAATCGCGTCCCGGGCCGATGCGACTGCGACGAGCTTGATGGCCAAGAAGCGGCCAGCGCCGTTGGTCGTATTTGTCAACAGTGCGACCGGCGCGTCGAGGTGCGAGATCACGACGTCTTCGCGTCCGTCGCGGTTCCAGTCAAGCTTTGCCAAACTACGCCCGAGGTACTTTCCTTGGAAGTATGTTCCCAAAGCTTCTGCCTCAGCGAGCGCGAATCGGCCGTCTCCAAGATTCTCGAAATACTGCGGCGGCATTTGATAAGGCCGTCCCATGCTGTGTGCGTCATCGACGTGGCCGTTGGTAACGATCAGATCGAGATCCCCATCCAGTTCACCGTCAATGAACTGGGCTCCGAATCCCACCACGTTGATGCTGGGCTCCGCGAGTCCGGCCCGTTGCGTCGCGTCGTCAAAGAACTCGCCCGGAAGCTGTTTGTAAAGGGTGTTGGTTTCCAGATCAAAGTTCGTTACGAACAGATCGATCCGCCCGTCTCCGTCGCTGTCGCCAGCCGCGATCCCCATGCACGCTTCGAACCGCCCGTCCCGGTTGGTGGCTAAGCCAGCCAGCAGCCCGCGCTCGGCGAACCGCAGTCGATCGGCGTGCTGCGTTTGATTCACGAAAAAGAAGTTGGGCGCCATGTCATTAGCCACGAACAGATCCAACTTCCCTTTGCCAAAAAAGTCCGCGGCGACAATCCCCATCCCACGACCATCTGCGTCAACCACACCCGACTCGTCGGTTACGTGTTTGAATCTCCCATCGCCGAGACTGAGAAACAGCTCGTCCTGCGCTCCGGGAAAGTACTGCGGCAGGCAGAGCGTTCTGCCCTTTTCGGTTCCGCAGATGCGAGTAAACAAATCGTCACCGGTGAGGTAGTTGACCGCGTAGATGTCGGGCCAGGTGTCTCCGTTTAGGTCCGCGATCAGGCAACTCGTTGTCCAACGCTCGCCAGCAACCGCGGCTTCCTCGGTCACGTCCGCAAACGTGCCATCTCCGTTGTTTTGGTACAGGCGGTTGCCTCTGATGTTACCGATGTAAAGATCGGGAAAGCCATCGTTGTTGAAATCGCCGACCGTCGCACCTTGGCTGAATCCGTTCTCGGCGACTGCGGCGGCCTCGGTAACGTTCCGGAACTCCCCAGTCCCGAGATTCCGATACAGTTGGTCGATAGACCCGTATCGATCCAAGTTGACCGGCCAGGGAGCACCTTGCGTGAAGTAAAGGTCGGGCCAGCCGTCACAATCAAAGTCGAGCACCGCAACGCCGCCGCCGGTAAACTCGTACATCTTGTTCATGCCACCCGAACGGGGATCGCCACCATTGAAGTAGGCGAAGTTGAGTCCGGCTGCGGAGCGCGAGTCTTCAAATGTGACTCGGGTCTCCGGGGGGCTAGAGGCTCGATCCGCAACAGCGTCCGATCGGTCGGACCAACTCGGCAAAGGATAACTCGATAGATCCACGCGAGCCGCGGGGTTGGCGTTCGGTATGGACCGTGAATCACCCAGTTCCTCCAAGCGAGGCTGCACACGCTCGATGATCTGCCGCGCTCGTGCTGCGTCACCGCCCGGATCGTGAAGCACCAGGTAACACCAACCGTACGCCTCCCAAAACAACGTCAGCGATTCTGCCAACTCGGCGACCTTGATCATCTCCGGTGCGGCCAAGCCCGTCGTGCCTTCCAACCCTCGGGCGTAGGCCTCCAATAATTTGGCTCGTTCCAAAAAGCCAGCCGCATCTTCCTCTCTTCCCAGCGACACTAGCAACTGCCCCAACTGATAGTTTCCCAGCCGGTGGTTAGCGTCTCGCCGCACGGTTTCCCAAAAGCACCGCGCCGCGATTTCGGCCTCTTGGTGCTTCCTCGCAAAACGACCGCGAAGTGCCCAGATCTCCGGGTGCTCGTCCGCTCTCGGCGACAACTTCGCGTGCCAGTCCCCAAAGTCCGCGTCCGCCGTCCTCAACAGCATACGCCCGAGTTCTACTTGAGCGCCAACGAAGTCTGGCGCGATGGTGACGGCCTGACGCAGCAATCGCACGGCCTCCGCCGGGGTACGGCTCCGCTTTTGGCGCGCCAAGGCGGTGAGAACGCTTGGGTCCTCTGGGGTCGTTTGGTAGTACCGCAGGAGAATCTGAGGTTCCTCGGCACCATCGGACGTGTTTCCCAGGGCTTGCAAATGGACGGGGGCAAACTCGCCGTGGCGGATGATTGCGATCCGGCCGGCGGTGGCCAACCAACCGCCACGCCCCAATCCCTCGATGTAGGCCAGACGATTGTTCGCCAACGAGCACTCGGGGTCCTGCTCGACCGCGCGGCGGAACTGCTCTTCAGCGCCGGGCAGATTGGCCAGTTGCATTAACTGCATGTCGCCCGCGTAACACCGGGCCTTCACGGCGGTTGAACTGCGATCGTCGCCGATTCGGCTGTAATAGTCCAGCGCCTCCTGAAACCGGCCTTGTCCTGCGGCGGCCTGCCCGGCTAAGAGCAACGCTTCTCCAGACTCTGGGTTCCGCGAAAGCAAAACGTCCGCATATTTGTGAGCCATTTGGTGATCTAGCTCCTCCAACGCCACTCGTCCCTGTTCGAGGACTTGGCTCGTCGATTCGCCCTCGACCCAGTACCAGATCACCGCCGCAACACACGCCACACTGAGCAGAGCCAGTGCCGACAAGCAACCGTAATACTTCGGCCCTCCGGAAGGTGAACCCTTCTCCGGCGATGTGGAAAGCTTGTTCATTGCTCAGGGAACACGGCTGCTGTCACGACGTATGATAGGCGCAAGTCCTAACGCACTGGCGGCCGCAGCGCCGAGCACAACAACCTCCGCCAGTTGTGCAGTCATTCCTGCGGCACGGGCACGCGCGTCCAGTTCAGTTGGCGATACTCTTTGGCGAGTTCGGTGATCTCAAAGGCTTGGTTCACGGCCACGTCGTGAAACACTTGCGTCGTCCCGCTCGTTGGCCAGAAAACTTCCACGGTCGCCACCGAAGAAGCTTTCCCCAGGCCGATAGTTTGCTGAAGAGGGTTACCGCCGAAGCTGCTGCCGCTTGAGACATGGCGGTGGACGATCAGCGGTTTGGCTCCAGCGGTGACCACTTTGATGCGGGCCCCGATGGCCGCCCGATTGGTCTCCTTGCCGACCAGTTTCAGCGTTAACCAGTTATTGCCTTGACCAGGGTTTTGAAACAGGAGGTTGTGGTAAGGATCGCCTGGCGCGGCGCCGCCCATCTCCACGAACAGGTCGATGTTTCCGTCCCGGTCCCAGTCGCCGCAGGCGGTGCCGTGGCCCTTTTGAAGGTGTCCCGTTCCAGACGTCGTCGTGATGTCGGCAAAGCGCTGGCCGTTCTGGTTCTTGAACATGCGGTTGGGAACCAGCATGTAATAGTAAGGGTCGCCGGTTCCCAGGTAGAAGTCGAGATAACCGTCGTTATCGAAATCACCAAAGTTGCTGCCCATCGTGGTGAACACTTTGTCGACGCCCGTTTCCTTGCTGACATCCTGGAATTTCTTGCCGCCAAGATTGCGGTAGAGTCGAGTCCGTTCCATCTCTGGCTCAACTGAATCGTCCAACATGCCGTGGACCACATTTTTCAGGCTGCGCAAATAACAGGTCGCGAAGATGTCCAACCAGCCGTCGTTGTTGTAGTCGAAAGCCCAGCAAGAAAAGCCGCCCACCGGCCCATCGATACCCATGCTGTCGGTCACGTCCGTGAACGTGCCGTTGCCGTTGTTGTGGTACAACTGCGCGGCCCGGTTGGTGTAGGTCAGGAAGAGGTCGGGATAGCTGTTGTTATCGTAATCGACCCAGGCAGCGCCCTTGCACACGTCGCCGACATCCTGGACGCCAGCCTTCGCAGCAACCTCCTCAAAGGTGCCGTTGCCAAGATGGCGATAAAGTCGGTTAGGACCGACTTCACTACAAACGAACAAGTCGAGATAGCCGTCGTTATCGAAATCGGCCCAGGTGCCGCAGGGAGAATTTCCAGGCTTCATGAGGCCGGCCTCGCGGGTCACGTCGGTGAACGTGCCGTCGCCGTTGTTGCGAAGCAAGCTCGGCCGCTTCGGCAAGTGAAACCCGCCGGCTCGCGAGATGTAGAGGTCGAGGTAACCGTCGTTGTCGTAATCCGTTTGCACTAGGATAAACCCGCAGTATTGCTTACCAAGGCCGGACGCATCGCTGCGGTCCTCGAAGGTGCCGTCTCCCTTGTTGCGAAAAAATGCCGAGGACTGGGTAAAACTGGTGACGGCCAAGTCCAGAAGTCCATCGTTGTCGAAATCGTCCATGACGCCGCCTCCGGACAAATTGAGTCGATTGACGCCCACCAAATGGGAAATGTCATGGAAGCGGCCGATGTCGTCCTCGGCACCAAACTCGTCGAACTCCAGCAGGTATTGCGGAGGAACCCGGTGCGGGTGCTTGCCGAGGGTCATGTGGGCCAGGTTCAACAGCCAGCGCACCTCCAAGTCGTCGGGAAACTGCTGGAGGTATTCGGTGAAGTGCTTGACGGCCGCGCGCGAGCCAGTCGGGTTCGTGTGCACCGCCGTGGGGGCCAGAGGAAAGATGCAGGCACCCGCGCCGAGACAGTCGAGGCAATTCTCATTCTCCCCACGGCGTAACCCGGCCACGCCCTGGAAGAAGATCACCGTGTACAGCCACTCGTCGCGCATACTCGGAGATGATTCCGCCAGGCTGCGGGCCTCGTGGAGCAGCTCATAAGCCTGTGCGGGGTCCCCGTCATACATATAGATTGCTGCCTTGGAAAACAGCGTCTGGATCCTCGATGCTTGAGACCCGAAACCGCGACTGATTTCTTCATCGACCAGCGCAATGTTGACCTGGGCCAGATCGACGTAGGATTGTCGGATGTCTTCCAGAGAAGTCGGGTCCTTCCAAACCGGAAGGCGGCGAAAACCGTGAGCGCCGTTCGTATCCACGGGCTTGCGCGGCTGAAGACCGTGCGCGAATCGTGGGGCCGTGACAGCCGGTGCAGGCATCCCGCCGCTGTGGAACAGGAAAGCTGGTAGCAACCCGCCGGCCCCGAGCAAGAGGGTCGTCAGTAGAACGGCGCGGTTCTTCATCGTTCGACCGTCCCTAGTTCAAAGGAATCTCACAAAATTGGGCAAGCTGGACGCACTCAGGAACAACCGGTGTGTTGGTTGTCTTGCAAACAGGGAGGACTGAGCTGATTATTGCCGATTTACACAAGGTTTGCAAGAAGCGCGTGGGGAAGCGATATCGCGAGTCCGACCAAGTGCTAACTAAACATCACGTACAACGCGATGTGGGGGGGGGAGATGTTTTGGAAAACATCGGGTTCGAGGTTCGGGTAACAACCCGCGAAGTTCTGCACCGCTGCACCGTACGCTACCTACTTCTCTATTCGTTCCCTAGCGGCGACAGCTCGACCATAGTCCGGGGCCAGTTCGAGACAGCGGCTGTAGGCACCACTCGCTGTCTCCGTGTTACCGAGATAACGCTCGATCTCGCCGAGATAGAACCAAGTGTGAGGATACTTGTCGTCGGTTCCTACTGACTGCCGCAGCACGGACCGCGCTTCGATGAGCTTCGCCTGACGAAACAGTTGCATCGCGACGGAGAAGCGGAATCGAGCCGCGTAGTGATTCGCGTGTTGGTGGTCTCCCAGCTTCTGATAAACGATTGCGAGCTGCTCGAGACTGTCGTTCGCCCGCGCGTCCGTGTTCAGCGTCACGGCCGCGAGATGTGCTTGTGCGGCGTCAGCAGGTTGGTCGGCGGCTGACAGCGCGAGTCCAATCCGCCACATGCGATACGAGTCCATACCGTCTTGCTCGGCAATCGCTTCAAGCTGTTGGCGGTGCTCCCGCAGATTTCCCCTGTGCAATTCGACGCTGGCCCGCACGTCTTCGACATCTGCGTCCCAGTACGAACCCACTGCTGTTTGCAGCAGCGCGTCGGCTTGATCCACTTGCCGACTGTCGAGCAGCTCGATACTGCGATTAACCAGCTCCGTTACCGAGTGGCTGTCGAGCGTCGCGAGGATCCGCTTGCGGAACTCATGCGTCGGTGTCGGCAGTTGGGCGGAGCACACCTCGGCAAGATCGAGGTAGTTCGCTGCAACAGAGTCATTACCCAACATCGCTTCTGCTTGGGCACGCAGTAGGTGTGGCCGAAAAGCGTTCGGCAACTCCGTCGCGAGTTGCGTCAGGATCGAGATACCGGCTTCCGCGCGTCCCGCACGAACGTCCACCTTTGCCAGTTCAAACCGCGCGGCTGCAAGTTTGCTCGCCTGTTCGAAGGCCGCGAGCGCCTCTTCAACATGTTCGCTACGCAACTCAGTCCGCCCGATCAAGTACCAACAATCGGCTGGCGGATCGTAACCCGCGGTGAGTGCATCGCGCAGGCGTTGCCTCGCTTCCTCCAGCTGTCCCATCGATGACAAGCAAAATCCCCAGCGATATAGCAGCTCGGCGTCTCGCGGCTTCAATTCGACAGCCCGACGAAAACATGATTCCGATTCAGGGAAGAGACCGTGGGCTAGATAGACATCCGCCAAGTCGGCCCAATCCGTGGCTGTGTCAGGATCGACTTGCTCCGCAAGGTCCGTTATTTGTTGCGAAGTGTAAGGATTGTATTCCGTAAGATCAGGAATCGGCGGCCGCGGCCGGTATAAATGCCGGCTGACCGCCCAGCCTCCCACGAGCATTTCGATCGACACGAGCAGCAAGAGCGAAACCTGTGTGCGGTTCACTGGCTTGTTCCCTTGCGGCTGAACCAGACGGTGACACGACCGAGTCGCCCAAACGGTTCATGCGTGTGTAACGAGCCGGCGACGATGTCAGGCAGTCCGTCCTGGTTCAAGTCGCCGCAGGCCACGGTACAGAGATGCGACGGCGAATCATCGATCTGCCACGTCGTAAAGTTCTGCTTTCCATCATTCTCCAACCAGACCAGGCTCGCCGTGCCCGGCTGCCTCCAGTCGTTGAACATGCTGCTTAGTAAAACGTCCGTATCGCCGTCGCCGTCCAAGTCCGTGGGCTGAGCAGCATACGTCCCGCCAAACGTTGCGATTCGTTTCGCCTCGAACCGCAGACCTCCGAGGTTCTCCAACCAGATGCAGCCGTGATACGGTTGGGGGTAGTGATAAACAAGCTCCAAGTTGTCGCCCGCCGTAAGCAGCAAATCCTGGTCGCCGTCACGATCGAGATCCGTCGCCACCAAGCCGGATCCTCCCAGATCAAAGTTCGTTGTGAAATGGACGCGATGGGGGGCGAATACTCCGTTTCCGGAATTCTCGAAGATCCAGACCTCCTCCTCTTCTTGGGTCACGATCGCCGCGATATCCAGATCGCCATCATTGTCGTAATCCGCGATTGGAACATGCACCGTGCCCGGCGCTACCAGGATTTCGTGGTCCCGGAAGCTTCCTCCGCGGTTCTCCATCCAGAAGATTCTTCCGTGGTCGTACCCGAATTCGGCGACGACCAAGTCCAGGTCTCCGTCGCCGTCGAGATCACCTGCTTGCACATCGGCGACTCGGCGGAGATCGTCCAGTAGCACACGGGATTCAAACTGGAAGTCGCCGGAGTTTTCCAGCAACACGACGCGGCCGATGCGGCTGTCGGTCGGCCAAACACTGCCGAGTACGGAAACTAAAACATCGGGATCCCCGTCCGCGTCGAGATCAACAACGGTTGCATGCGCCGGATCGGCGAACTCGGTCTCGGCCGAGAGTGCTCTTTCCTCCCACTGGTTGGTTTCCGTCTGCCGGTACCACCAGACTGTGTTGCGAATGCAATCGCACGCCAAGACGTCGAGCCGGCCGTCTTCGTCGAAGTCGACAACTTGGACGTTGGTGATGCGTTGCGGGTGACTGGGCAGTCGACCGATCGTTTGCTTGTCGAAACGGAGCGGCGATTGCGGAAAGCGTGATGCGAGGTCGGTGGTTTTGGGCGGTCGCCCGATCGCCGGAAGACGAGGCCACGCTAACACGATGGCGAGCGGCACCATGACCGCGGCGAACACCAAGGTCAATGTGGTGAGAGAGGGCTTCGTTTGACTCGAAGAATCCAATTCGCGTGACACCGGCTGCTCGGATCAAGGTACGACTTCAGTCACTCGGTAGTATAGGCATCGGGATTGTACACCAAAAGTCGAATTCAGCTACCATCACGGCCTTCGCTCGCGCGGACCAGGTGATAGCGATCGATGGACGGATTCTCCAGGCGACGGACTGCCCCGTCTTGCCAGCGAATCTCGATGTGACGGACAGCGTCGAGGTTGCCGAGACCGAAGTGAGCGGCGGCGGCGTGCTGAGACGTGAACGAGTCGCCCGCCAGGATGCAGGCGATGCGGCGACCGGATTCGGTGGCGAGCGTGATCTTGGCGCCGAGCGGTGAGTGCCCGGGTTCGTCGACTAGTCGCACGCCGATCCAATGGTTGGGAGAAGAGAGATTGTTGCGGATGACGTGCAAAACAGACGGGTAGCCGCGAGGAGATGCGACGACGAGCAGATCCATGAGGCCATCGCTGTCGATGTCGCAGCTGACGACGGCCCGCGTGTCGAACTCACTGGCTACGCCCATCAAATAGCTAAGGTTGACGTAGCGGTCGCCTTCCTTGACAAGCAAGCAGTTGTGTTCAAATCCGTTCCAAGACCCGCCGCCACGACGTTCGAAGTCCAACTGCACGTCGAGAAACAGTTTGTCCAGCACGGGATCCGACCGCGAACTGCCGGTGTAGATGTCGTGACGCCAGAAGACCGAACAATAGTCGCGGGCAGACTTGCCGCTAACGTGACCGTTGCCCACGAACAGGTCGCGGTCGCCATCGTTGTCGTAGTCGAGCGACGTGGTTCCCCAGGACCAGCCCGTGCGGGCGACTTGCTCACGATAGGATGGTTCGCGAAACGAGCCTTCAGCGGCTAGATACATGCGGTTCCCGTAGCCCATTGCCAACCGCATTCTGTTGTGCTGGTCGAATTTGGGGTGACCTATCCCCATATGCTCGAGCCGACGGGCCGTGGTAGACGCCATGCCCGTGACATAGAAATCCAAACGGCCATCGTTATCGAAGTCGTCCAACGTGTGCGACATACCGAAGTTGTTGGGAGTGTCGATCCACTCCTCGCTGACATCCTGAAAGTTTCCCACGCCGTCATTTGTGTAGATATCGACTCCGGCGAAATCGCTGACCGCCAGCAGATCCAAGTCGTTGTCGTCATCCAGGTCGACCAGCGAAGTGCTATAAGTGCGGCGAAAACGTTTCTTCGCCAGACCCGCCGCTTCCGTCACGTCCTTGAACTGCCCCGTGCCGTCGCCCAGCAGCATGTACGACGGGTGCCCGTCGTTGGCATCGTAATAGGGCGTTGGCATCTGGCCAGAGTCGTAGGCGCCTTTGTATTGGGTTAGCCAAACATCTAGGTGCCCGTCGCCATTGACGTCGCCCGCGGTCACCGCCTGCGTCAGGGAAAGCGGCGGGATGTCGATCGACTTTGGAGGCGTGTCAAAGCGACCGCTGGGGCCGGCGACGAAGAGCTGCGGCGGCCTTGCCGGGTCGGCGCAAAACAGGTCCACTCTGCCGTCGCCGGTGAAATCCGCTAACAAAGCGGCGTTGAGTGGTTCGGTACGGAATTGCGCGAGCGGCTCGGCATTGAACTTGCCTCCACCCTCGTTCCGAAACAGGCGGTCACCAAAGATGATCTCGGCGTCGCCATCGCCGTCCATATCGTACAGGCCGAGAAAGTCAGCGACGTTCTCGACGGAGCGCGCGTCTAGCGGCAGCGTCGCCGCCAAGCGAAACGGCGGCTGGCCCTTGCGCCACCAAATGTTTAGTTCAGAAATCTCAATGGCGTCTACCGTAACCGGTTGATCTTCGACAGTCGCTTGCCAGCGAACGCGCAGATCACCCGCCACGATAAGCCGCTCCTCGAGACTCGGGTTCTCTACGTGCAGCACCATTTCCACGAGCGACTCGGCACTCCCATCTTCGCCGATGTCGAACTGACGATGATGCCACTCGCATTGCTCGAGCCGATAACCAGCCTCTTGCCAGCGCGACAGTAGCGCCCGCCAATCCGTTGCAAGAGCCTCGCCAGGTTCGTGGCAAACGAAGTGCTCGACGCCCAAACTTAGCGTCACAGGCTCGCCAGCGACCGGCACCGTCAGCCGTGGCAATTGGACCTCCTGCGCGACGGCGAACCGATCCTCGGCCTCGCGAAGCCGATCCCAAAGATCGACGAAGAACTGCCCATGCCGACCAGCCGCCACTTCCTTACTCCACAGTGTCTTGTCAAGCTCCTCGCGTTCCGCCCGCTTCTTCGCGACTGCTTTGCCTAATGCCGTAGAAGTCTCTTCCTGGTTGCCGACTGTTTCTTGGTTCGGCGAAACAACAGGAGACAAAGTTGCCGGCGTTGTGTTATCCCGTCCACAACCGGACAGCAACCCACCGACGGCGAGCCAACCCAGCGCCAACGTTCGACTGGCACGAGAACAGTTCTTTATCATCGCTTGACCGTTACTTTTTCCCACGTGTCGTGGCCTTCGACGATTTGAATCAGTTGATCGGCTGGTACTTCCTCGAATAACTGCGTCGTATCGCTGGTGGGCCAGTAAACCTCAAGCGTCTTAATCTCCGTCGCTTGCCCCAACCCAAGGTGAACTCGCAGCGGATTCGCCCCAAACGAGCCACCGCTGTTCATCCAACGGTAAATCGAACGAGGACCACCTTCTTCTTCCACCACGGCGTGAATGCGGGCACCCACACCCATACGATTGGAAGTTTCACCGACCAGTTTTACCGCCAGCCAGTGGTTTCCGAATCCTGGATTCTCGAACACGGTGTTGGGAAACCCGTCTCCTGGATAAGCGCCACCCATCTCGATAAACACGTCCTGATCCCCGTCGTGGTCGAAATCGGCAAAGGCGACTCCGTGCCCTTTTTGCAAATGAGCGAACCCGCCGGCTATGCTCACCTCGGCAAACCGTTTGCCTCGCTGGTTGTGGTACATGCGATTGGGCATAATCGCGTCAATGTTGGGGTCACCCGTCCCAAGATAGAAATCGAGAAAACCATCGTTATCCAGATCCCCAAAGTTTGATCCCATCGCCACTGTCACGCGTTTGATATTCGACTCCTGGGAAACGTTGCGAAAACCGCCCTTGCCGTCGCCTTGATACAGGCGGTCGGTTTGTCCTTGGTGCGGGAGTCCCAGGTAGTCCGAGGCGAAGGTTGCGATGTTGGAACTGTACGCGGCAACGAACAGGTCCATCGATCCATCGTTGTTAAAATCCCAGAACCAAGTCGGAAAGCTGCGCGAGGGGCTTTCGACATCCAACTCTGCCGCCACGTCGGTAAAGGTTCCATCTCGATTGTTGTGAAACAGCCGGTTTGCACCGCCCAGATTCGAGACATACAAATCCGGGAACCGGTCGCCGTCGTAATCGCCCCAGACGACACCTTTCGCGTAGCCGCCGTCCGTGACTCCGGCTCGCTTGGCGACGTCCTTGAACCGCCCGAGTCCATTGTTCTGGAACAGTTGGCACGGAAAGCTTTCGTTGCCGATGAACAGATCGAGATCGCCATCGTTATCATAGTCCGCCCAGGCAGCCGTCTGCGTGGGATAGTGAACTTCGCCCAAACCGGCTTCAAACGTCACGTCGCGAAAACGCCCGCTCCCATCATTGGCCAACAACGAGTTCGGATGCCGCCCCGCTTCGTCCCACCAAGCGCCGCGTAGCACGAGGATGTCGATATCACCGTCGTTGTCGTAATCGCCTTGGACGAGATTCAGCCCACCGTAGAGTCCCGTTAGCCCCGCATCCTCGGTCGTCTCGGCGAACGTGCCATCGTCTTGTACCAGGTAGCTAAGAATCTGTCCGGAGGTATTCCACTGCGATGTCAAAACGTCCAACCGTCCGTCACCATTCAAGTCATCGACCACCATCCCGCCACACAAACTGGTTTCGTCCAATTCAAGCTTCTGGGCGATATTCACGAAGTGGGGAAAGTCTTCTTCGGTGTCGAAGGTCTCTGTTGGAATCAAAAGCTTCTCGGGCACTTCGCCGGGGTATCCACCCAGCGTCATGTAAGCCAGATTGAGCAGCCAGCGGGCAGCCACGTGTTCCGGGTTCCGCTGAAGAACCGACGTCAGATGTTTGATCGCGTTCTCCGAACCCGACGTGAATTGGTGTACGCCTTTGCCACGAATCGGCAGAATGCAGCTTTCGCCATTGGCACAGTGCACGCAGTTCTCGTTCTCGGCGCGCCGCAGGTAAGCGACCGCCAACTGGTATTCAACGCGGTCTGCCAAGTCAGTCGCACTGTCAGGCACAAGCTCCAAACACTCGGTGAATCGTCGAATCGCCTCTTCCGTTTCTCCGATTTGCAGTTGCTTAACGCCCAGTTTGTTCAGCAGGTCAAATCGCGTTGCCACGTCCGCGTCGTTAGGCAAGGCGGCCAACTGTTTCTGCATGTTCCGCGCAGGACCGTCGCCTAAGTATGGATTCTCAGCAGACGTGCGCTGATTGATCTCTTCCAGCAGTTGCAGCATTCTTTTGTGTCCGTCACTGGGCTTGCGCGAAACGTTGGCCGGCGCTAAAGCCGTTTGCCGTTGCGGCGGTGCAGCCCTCGGTTTGTCACGCTGCCGAGCGATCTCGGCCAACTGTTCCCGAGCCGGGTGACTGGGGTATTGGCGCACGACCTGTTCCACCAACGCGTAGGCTTGATCGCGCTCGCCCAGCGCTTGGTGCGCATCTGCCTGTAACAACATGATGTCAGGACTCGGATTGAGGTTTTCACTCCACTGGAACACGTCCAACGCTTTGCGAGCGTCGCCCGCGGCAAGCAGACTCGATCCGTACATCAAGAAGAACTCGGGCGGGTCCAGGCGGAGACCACTCGCGTCGGGCCGGTGTTGCAGTGTTTTTTCGAATTGCCTGCTGGCTAGCGACGGAGAACCCCAGTCGCCATAAAACAACGCCAGTTGCAAATGGCCGGTCGCTTCATGACCAGGCAACTCGGCCAACTCTCGGGCCGTTGTCAAAGCTGCCTCACGCATTCCCAAGTGGTACTGGCAGATCGCTAGGGTCTCGAGCGTATCCGCGTTCGGGGCCCCCTCGATCTGAGCCAAGCTCTCAAGAGCCTGTAGCGCCGGATCGAACTGCCCCAGAGCCAAATAAGCCTTCGCCCAAGCCCGAACAGCATCCGGCTTGTCAGCTCCCACCTCGGCGAACAGACGCAGTGCCTCCTCCGGTTTACCCAACACTACCAGCGATCGTGCACGGAGCCGAATGGCCCTGCTGTGATTGGGATGCTGGTCCAGAAACCGATCGACAGCGGCCAGCGCACCGGCCGCATCTTCCGCTTCCAGTCGGTCCTCAACCACCTTCAGCCCACGATCCTGCCACCAAGTGAAGGCTACGGCAATGCCGATCGTCACTGCCGCGGCGAGGAAGATGCGTGGAACCCAGCGTTTGATCATGGCCAATTATCTCCGTATAGGATACGACTGATTCTAATGCCGCTAATAGTGGTGTGTAAACTCAATGTTGTGGCTGCGCAGGCCGAAGCCCCTCGATCTGAGCCAAGCTCTCAAGAGCCTGTAGCGCCGGATCGAACTGCCCCAGAGCCAAATAAGCCTTCGCCCAAGCCCGAACAGCATCCGGCTTGTCAGCTCCCACCTCGGCGAACAGATGCAGTGCCTCCTCCAGTTTACCCAACACTACCAGGCTACCAGCGATCGTGCACGGAGCCGAATGGCCCTGCTGTGATTGGGATGCTGGTCCAGGAACCGATCGACAGCGGCCAACGCACCGGCCGCATCTTCCGCTTCCAGTCGGTCCTCAAACACCTTCAGTCCACGATCCTGCCACCAAGTGAAGGCTACGGCAATGCCGATCGTCACTGCCGCGGCGAGGAGGATGCGTGGAACCCAGCGTTTGATCATGGCCAGTCATCTCCGGATAGGTACGACTGATTCTAATGCCGCTAATAGTGGTGTGTAAACTCAATGTTGTGGCTGCGCAGGCCGAAGCCCATCGATCTGCGCCGCCTTTTCAAACGCGGCGGCCGCTGCGACGCGATTGCCACTCTGGGCCTCCAAAAAACTCAGCAGTTTCCAGTCACCCGAAGCACGCCGTAGCTGGACGACCTCGCGCGCACTCTCCAATGCCTTCGCCAATTCTCCCTGCTCCGCATGCCAGGCCGTCGCAGCCAACAGCGCATTAACGCGAACGATGCCCGGCGCATCGGATTGCTTCATCGCGTATTCCACAAACTCGCCTACGTCCTGGCCTTCACGGCCCGCCAGCAGCGCTAACGTGGCCGCCGTATCGATATCGCGCAGCCCGCCGTTCCAAGCCTCAAGCAATTGCTCAAAGGCTCGCGTTTCAAACTCCAACGCATTGTTCGCGTCTGCCTCGTCTTCGGCCGCATGCATGTACGCAAGCCCCAGCATCCGCTGGCGATCCAAAGCACTGTGGGCGGACAGGTTCGACAGAAATATCAAGTCGCCGGCCCTGCGCGTGGGTTCGTCTTTCGGCTGGTCCGAGTGAATTCCAATGCGATGATGCGTGAAAGCCAGATGCGGGATCTCGGTGTCGGATGTTGGCATGTGGCACGTCATGCAGTTGTTGTCCGAGCTCTTTCGCATGCGGACGTCGGGATCGACCGAGCATTTCTCCTCGCTGTGACAGCTAAGGCATTTGTTGCGGTAGTAGTGGACTCGCTCCAGCTTCTTGGGGAGTCCGTGAGGATTGTGGCACGTTGTGCAGGTCAACTCGGATTGCTGATAACAACGGCTGAAGCGAAGTTGTTCGACATGTCCGACGACCGTCATTTGTGACGCTTCCTCGTCCAGTCGGTAGTCAGATCGAAAGAAATCCAGCGGCAGACCTGGCCGGAAATCTGTCATGGACCGCCCGCGTGCCATCACCGCTGCGGTGGCTTGCAAATGGCACTGCGAGCAAATGGACTCCGATAGCTTTCGGTCCAGATGCCGCGGGTTCACGATAGTGTAATCGGTTTCGCCGTCGCCCGCCGCAGACGATTCAGCCTCGCTACTGCGACGCTCCACGTGGAGCGAACCAGGACCGTGGCAGCGTTCGCAGCCGATCCATGTTTCGTGGATCTTCATCCGGTGGAAGCTACCGCCGAGCGCTCGGCTGTTTCCCGAATGGCAGAACAAACACCCCGCGTCAA
>Ga0310121_10001743_pt1 | contig 21606 bp, 19 predicted proteins | sample CB27_Tmax_986_MG_FD_203504 | JGI IMG/M metagenome (GOLD analysis project Ga0310121, IMG submission 203504) | Marine microbial communities from Western Arctic Ocean, Canada - CB27_Tmax_986 | ecosystem: Environmental > Aquatic > Marine > Oceanic | place: Canada: Western Arctic Ocean | collected...
CACCGATGGTGCCGCCACCGCCAAAGAGGGCGGCTCAGAACAAACGGATCGGCACCGATGGTGCCGCCACCGCCAAAGAGGGCGGCTCAGAACAAACGGATCGGCACCGATGGTGCCGCCACCGCCAAAGAGGGCGGCTCAGAACAAACGGATCGGCACCGACGGTGCCGCCACTGCCAAAGAGGGCGGCTCAGAACAAACGGATCGGCGCTAACGCCTCCGCGGGTACAACAGAGCGCGCATCAAAAAAGAAGGCTTGTGAGGCGCCGTTGGTATTCGCGTGCGACCGGGCTCTCGAGGCCGAGGAGATCGAAGACGGCGAGGGCGGCCTTGCGCGCCGCGTCCTGAGCGAAGCGCCGGTCGAGGCGGACGGATTCGAGGAGTTCGTCCAGCGCCTCCTCGAAGCGTCCCTGGGCGGCGAGCATCACCCCCCAGCGGTAGCGCGCGCGGGGATCCTTAGGCGTCAGCTGCGCCTCCTGCTCGAGCTCGGTCGCGTCGTGCTTGCCGAAGAAGTCCTCGAGAAACATGTGGTGGCGGAGCGACTTCGCGCGGCGATCGTTACCCGCCCGGTTCAAGAGCGTCTCGGCCTCCTCCTCCTCGCCCTGCTCCAGGAGCAGCGCCGCGAGCCCCACGAGCGCGTCCACATGGCTGGCGTCCTCCTCGAGAATGGCGCGGTAGTGCGCCTGGGCTCCGGCGACATCGCCGGAGGCGGCCAGCGCTTCGGCCTCGTCGGCCGCGCTATCGGCGGCGGAGGGGAGGATCTCGGCAAAGAACTGCCGCACCTGGTCCTCCGGCAGCGCGCCGGAGAACTCGTTCGCGACGCTGCCATCGATGAACGCTTTGACCGCGGGAATGGCCTGGATCCCGTACGTCATCGAGGTTTGGGGGTTTTGGTCAGTGTCGAGCTTCGCCAGGAGCAGCTCGTCCCCCGCTTCGGCCGCCACTTTCTCGATGATCGGACCGAGCACCTTGCAAGGCCCGCACCACTCGGCCCAGAAGTCGACAACGACGGGGCGGTTGTTCGACTCCTCGAGCACGGCCTCGGCGAAGGTCGCGTCGGTGACTTCGAGGAAGGGCGCGGGGGCGGTCATGGGGGCCTCCAGGCCGGTGCTGTCCGTCGATCGTAGCGGGAACGGCCAAGATCCGCACGGTCGCGCCCCTCCCTCCATGCACTGCGAGCGAGCCCCGCAGCTCGGGAAAGGGGCCGAGACGCAAGCGCGGTCGGCGACTGGTTACACTCGAATTACCGATTCGCGCGAGCGGCGTAACACTTCGCGCCTAAGATCGGGGTGGTCGCGAATGAGCGACGCGCGAAAGCGGAAACTGCAGTGGATCAGCAGACCTTGGATGCGTCGGAGAGCGACAGCCTGAAGGTGATCTGCGCCTGGTGCGAACGCATCATTCGGTCCGGCCCCGGACCGGTCTCCCACGGCGTCTGCGATAGCTGCCTGCCGCACGTCCTCGCGGAGGTGCTGGAACGCACAGACCGCACGAGCGACGCCGGCGTCGGGGCAGAGCGCACCGCCGGCCGCGACGGCTAGCCGGACTCGCGGCCCCAGAGCACGGCTCGCCCACCGCTGCCTCCGCTCGCTAGACTGGCGCCTTCCCATCCGGAGGCGGGCACATGAGCGTTATAGCGGACGATATCCTCCCCTTCGCAGCGACTGAGACGACGCTCGCGAATGACCTTCGCGTGATCGTGGTGCCGACGAGCTTCCCCCACCTCGTCTCGCTGCAGATCCCCGTGAAGACGGGCTCGCGGAACGAGGTGGAGCCCGGCAAGACGGGATTCGCTCACTTTTTCGAGCACATCATGTTTCGGGGCACCGAGCGCTATCCCGCGCACGCCTACCAGGAGGTGATGACGCGCGCCGGCGCCCGCCAGAACGCCTACACGACGGACGACTACACGAACTATCACGCCACCTTCGCCGCCGAGGACCTCGAGACGGTGCTTGCGCTCGAGGCCGATCGCTTCATGAACCTCTCCTACTCGCAGGAGGACTTTCGCACGGAAGCCCAGGCCATCCTCGGCGAATACAACAAGAGCAGCGCCAACCCGCTGAGCAAGCTCTTCGAGGTCCAGCGCGATCACGCCTACACGACTCACACCTACAAGCACACGACGATGGGATTCCTCGCGGACATCGAAGCGATGCCGGAGCAGTACGAGTACTCGCGCACGTTCTTCGACCGCTGGTACCGTCCCGAGTACGCAACGATCCTGCTGGTCGGCGACCTCGACCCCGCGCCCACCATGGCGATGGTCGAGCGACTCTGGGGTGGCTGGCAGCGGGGCGCCTACGAAGCGGCGGTCCCTGCCGAGCCGGAGCCAGCCGCCCCCGTCGTCGCCCACGTCCCCTGGGAAACGCCAACGCTGCCATGGGTGACCGTCGCCTTCCACGGGCCGGCCTTCACGACATCACGCCCCGACTTCGCGGCCCTCGATGTGCTCCTCGACCTCCAGTTCGGCGAGACTTCGGATCTCTATCAGGCCCTCGTCGAGCGCGAGCAGAAGGTCGACCGCCTGACGGCGTTCGTCTCGCCCCACCAGGACCCCGAGCTCGCGACGATCATGGCGCGGCTCAAACGCCCGGAGGACGCAGCCGAGGTGCGCGACCGCATCCTCGCGACGGTTGCTGGGGCGCGGGCCGAGCCGGTGGCTGAGGCGCGGCTCCGGGACGCACTCTCGCACGCGCGCTACGCCTTTGCGCGGCGGCTGGACACCGCTGAATCGGTCGCGGGGACCTTGGCCACCTTCGTGCGCTTCGAGCGTCGCTACGAGACGCTGAACGAATACTTCCGGACGCACGATGCGCTCACCACGGACGACCTCCTGCGAGCCGCCACCGACTACCTCACGCCGGAGCGGCTCGTGATCACGACGCTCTCACAAGAGCCCCTCGCCGCCGCCCTCGGCGAGACGCCGCCGATCGTTCCGGTAACGGCCTCGACCGCGGAACCGCTGGCCACGGTCGTTCAGGCAGGCGATTCGCCGCTCGTGTCACAGAAGTTCCTGTTCACGGTCGGCTCGGCGCACGACCCTGCCGGGAAGGAGGGCCTCGCCGCCCTGAGCGCGGCGATGATCGCCGAGGCGGGCAGCGAAGACCTCCGTATCGACGAGATCAACCGTGCGTTGCTGCCGATCGCCGGAAGCTTCGAGGCGCAGGTCGACCGCGAGATGAGCGTGTTCAGCGCGACCGCGCACCGGGACACGCTCGATCGCCTGCAGGAGATCATCCTGCCCCAGCTGCTCCGCCCGGGGCTTCGCGAAAGCGACTTCGATCGCTTACGCGAGCAGCAGCGGAACACGCTCATCCAGGACCTGCGGGCGAACAACGAGGAGGAGCTCGGGCGTGAGGCCCTCCAGGCGAACCTCTTCGCCGGGACGGCCTACGGCCACACCGCGCTGGGGACGGTCGCTGGCGTCGATCGGCTTACGCTCGACGACGTCCGTACGTTCATCGAACACTCCTACACGCGTGCCTCCCTCCAGTTGGGCCTGGCCGGCGGTGTGGACGACGCCCTCGTCGGGCGGCTGTCCCGCGAGCTCAACGCCCTGCCCCCGGGCGAGCCGCGGGCGAACACCGAGCCGACGGCCCGGCAGCCCGAGGGGCTCGAGATCGAGATCATCGAAAAGGAGACCCGCGCCACAGCGATCTCTCTTGGCCACCCGATCGCCGTCACGCGCGCGCATCCGGACTTCATCGCGCTCTGGCTGGCGCGGGCCTGGCTGGGCGAGCACCGCGCTTCGAACGGCCGGCTGTTCCAGCGGCTGCGCGAGGTGCGTGGCCTCAACTACGGGGACTACGCCTACATCGAGGCATTCCCCCGGGGGATGTTCCAGTTCTTCCCGGACCCCAACCTCGGGCGGAGGGCGCAGCTATTCGAGATATGGATCCGGCCGGTCGTGCCCGAAAACGCCTACTTCGCGCTGAAACTGGCGATCTTCGAGCTGCGCCGGCTCGTCGACGATGGGCTCTCGGCCCAGGACTTCGAGATGACGCGCGACTACCTCACGAAGAACGTCCTGGTGATGACTGCCACCCAGGAGCAACGCCTCGGCTATGCGCTCGATAGCGCCTGGTACGGCATCGGCGAGTTCGTCGAAACGATGCGCGCGGGGTTGGCAGCGCTCACGGTCGAGCGGGTGAACGCCGTTATTCGGGACCACCTCTCGGGTAGCGATCTCGCCGCGATCGTCATTACCGAGGACGCCGCAGGGCTGCGCGAACAGCTCCTCGCGGGCGAGCCTGCAGGCATCACCTACGACGCCGAAAAGCCCGCCGATCTCCTCGCCGAAGACGGGGTGGTCGGCAGCCTCGACCTCGGGGTGCGCGCCAATGCCCTGCGGATTACGCCGGTGGCGGACATCTTTGCGCAGTAACGCGCGCGGCTACGAAAGCCGCGGGAAGGCCTCGTCGAGCTGAGCGCCGAGCTCCTCCGGCGTCGTCACGGGCAAGTTGCAGAGCATGTTCTCGCAGAGGTAAGCAGCCGCGCCCGCGCCGGCCTCGCGCCCCTCAAAGAGCGGTAGGCCGTTCGGCCCCTCGCCCGGGGCGAAGGCGAGGCCAGGGAGGAATCGCGCCGCCGCCACCCGCTCGAACGGCGCCCGCGCGGCCGCATCACCGACGATCGCAAGCTCGCGCGGCGCGGTGAAGAGCTGGTCCATCACCTGCAACGTCGCGCCGAAGCCCGTGGGTGCATCGAGGATCCGCTGTTGGGCGTGCGTCACGACTTCGCGCGCGATCGCCTCGCCGTCCGCGCGCACGCCGTAGCGCTGCAGCGAGAGCGCGAGCAGAGCGGTAGCGCCGTTCGCGCTTGGCGTTGCCTGGTCGAAGCCGGACTTCTGCCGGAAGAGCAGCGCTTCGCCCCCGGCGGGCGTCTCGAAGAAGGCCCCACCCTCGTCGTCGTGAAAGCGTTCGACGACCCTCTCCAGGAGGGCGCCGGCCCAGTCCAGCTGATCGCGGTCGCCGGTCAGCCGGTAGAGCTCGATCAGGCCCAGGCCGTAGTAGGCGTAGTCCTCGAGCATCCCCTCGATTCGGGCAACACCACCTTTGTAGGTGTGCAGCAGTGAGCCGTCGGACCACATCTGCTCGCGCACGAAGCGGGCGTTGCGCTCGGCGATCTCACGCAGATGGGCGTCACCGAAGACGCGCGCAGCTTCCGCGAACGCGGCGAGCGCGAGCCCGTTCCAGGAGGTCAGCACCTTGTCGTCCGTGCCCGGGGGGATGCGTTGCGCCCGGACCTCGAGCAGCTGCGCACGCCACGCTTCGATCCGCTCCGCGAAGGCTTCGGGCCTGAGCCCGAGGGCGCCGGGCAGGGGGTCGGCGCGCCGCGAGAGGACGTTTCGGCCCACAAGACCAGGGTTGTGAGGATCGTAGAAGTTGCCCTCTGGGGTGACGCCGAAGACCTGGTTGAAAGCGCTCGCTTCATCGCCCAGCAAGCCCTCGATCTGCTCGACGCTCCAGAGGAAGAACTTGCCCTCAATCCCCTCGCTGTCTGCGTCCTGAGCGCTGTAGAACCCGCCCTCCGGGTCGAGCATCTCGCGTTCGAGATACGTCAGGGTCTCGCGCACGACGCGCTCGTGAGCGGGATCGCCGAAGAGCTGCGAGGCGTGGAGGTAGACGCGGGCGAGCTGGGCGTTGTCGTAGAGCATCTTCTCGAAGTGCGGCACGAGCCATTGGACATCCACGCTGTAGCGGGCGAAGCCACCACCCAACTGGTCGTACATGCCCCCGCTGGCCATGCCCCAGAGCGTGCGCTCCAGCATCTCCCGCAGCTTAGGCGCGGCCGGATCCTCGCTGCGGGCGGCCCGCGCCAGCAGAAAGTCGAGGTTCGAGGGGCTCGGAAACTTCGGCGCCGTGCCGAAGCCGCCCCAGACCTCGTCCGTTGACCGCCGCATCGCAGACGCGGCCTGGCGAGGAACGTCCGCGTCTAGGGGGGCATCGTCACCGGACTCGATCGCGGCTTCCGCGAGCTGCGTGCTGATCTGGTCCGCTGACTGGAGGATGTCGTCCCGGCGCTCAGTCCACGTCTTGTTGATGGTCTCGAGGAGCCGGGGGAAACCGGGGCGTCCGTGCGCGTCATCGGGGGGGAAGTAGGTGCCTGCGAAGAAGGGCTTGCGGTCGGGGGTGAGGAAGAGCGTCATCGGCCAACCGCCCTGGCCGGTCAGTGCCTGCACGGCGCTCATGTAGATGCCGTCGATGTCGGGGCGCTCCTCGCGGTCGACCTTGATGTTCACGAAGTGCTCGTTCATCACCGCCGCGATCGCTTCCGACTCGAACGATTCGTGCGCCATCACATGGCACCAGTGGCAGGTGCTATAGCCGACCGAGAGCAGGACCGGCTTGTCTTCAGCCCGCGCCTGCTCGAACGCTTCCTCACCCCAGGGGTTCCAGTCGACGGGGTTGTCGGCGTGCTGCAGGAGGTACGGGCTCGTTTCGTACGCGAGTCGGTTGGCCATCAGCGACAGTCTACGGGGGACGCCCCGCTGGCGATTGCCCCGAGCCGGGCACCCCGCCAGAGTGGGGAGGTGTTGGAGGACGAGCTCGAAGCCGCGACCGCGGCGGCGCGGCAGGCCGGGGCGGAGGTCGCACGGATGCGCGCGGAAGGGCTTCGTTACGGGCATAAGGAGGGCTACGAGCTCGTCTCCGAGGCCGATATTCGCGCCGCCGACATCCTCCGCGAAGCGCTCGCGAACGCCTTCCCCGGCACCGGCTGGCTGAGCGAAGAGGACCGCGACACCGCCGCCCGCCTCGACTGCGAACGCGTGTGGGTGGTCGATCCGATCGACGGCACCCGCGAGTACCTGCGCGGGCTGCCGGAGTACGCCATCTCCGTGGGGCTCGTCGTCCGCGGCGAGCCCGCCCTCGGCGTCGTCTACAACCCTGCGACCGAGGAGATGCACGCCGCCGTCTGCGACCCGCCCGGAGGGCCGCCTCGGAAGGCGGGCGAGGGGCAATACCTCGCCCTGGTCGGGCACGGCGAGGATCGCCTGAACGAGGTGCCCCCACTCCCCGGCCTGTCTCGCACCCAGCCTGTCGGCAGCGTCGCCTACCGCCTCGCGCTCGTGGCCGCGGGGAAAGGTGACCTGGTCGTGACCTGGCACCCCCGCAGCGAGTGGGACGTGGCCGCGGGCGCAGCGCTCTGCCGTGCCCGCGGGATCACGATCACCGATGTCCTTGGCGCGCCGCTCCAGTTCAACCAGCCGCGCCCGCTGGTGCGCGGCCTGATCGCCGCGCCGCCGGACCTGCACGCGCGCGTTCGTTCATACTTCGCTGAGATCTCGGAGTAGACACCGGAGGCGGCCATGAGCGTACGAATCGGGCTGGGCGCGGCGGTGCAACCGGATACCACGCCTGCCTCCTTCTTCCGCTGGGTCGACCTCTGCGAGAGCAGCACCATCGACTCGATTTGGCTGAGCGAGCGCCTGATCTCGAAGCAGCCCGCGCTCGAGCCGATGACCACGTTGGCCGCCATCGCGGGGCGCACCGAGCGCTTGAAGTTCGGCATGAACGTCGTCCTCCTCCCGTTGCGCGACCCCCTCGTCCTGGCGAAGGAGTGCGCGACCATCGACTACCTCAGCAACGGGCGGCTCCTGCCCGCCTTCGGGGTGGGGGCGCCTGCCGCGCCTGAGTGGCGCGCGACCGGCCGCGAGGCGAAGGGGCGGGGCGCCCGCTCGGACGAGATGCTGACGCTCCTGACCCGGCTTTGGGCCGAGGATGAGGTCACGCACGAAGGCACGCACTTCCGCTACGAAGCGGCGACGATCTCGCCCAAGCCGGTGCAGCAGCCGCTCCCGCTCTGGATCGGCGGCAGCAGCGCGGCGGCGATCGCACGCACAGCCCGGCTGGGAACGGGCTGGCTCGCCGGGATTCAAACGCCCGCGCAGGTGGCGCCGGTCGTCGCCAAGATCAAGCGGGCCGCGCTCGCAGCGGGGCGCCCAATCGACGACGACCACTACGGTGCGGGCTTCCCCTTCCGCTTCGGAAGCTGGGAGGACGGCGCGGTAGCTGGGAGCGCCAAGGCCTACGGCAGGCTTGCCGCCTTCGACCCGCGAGCGCTCTTCGCGGTAGGCGGCGCCGGCGAGATCGCGGCGCGTGTGCGCGAGTACATCGACGCGGGCATCAGCAAGTTCGTGTTGCGCCCGCTGGCCGAGTCCGACGCAGACGCCTACGCGCAGACGCAGCGGCTGATTGAGGAAGTGCTACCGGTCGTCCACGCGGATTAGGGCCGGCGGGGCTGGCGGCGCGAGACGGAAGTAGAGGCAGTCGCCCTCGCCTTCGTCCGCCAACGCGAGGGTGGGACCGAGCAGGGCGACCACGCGCTCACGGTCGGCGATGACGACGACATCGCCGCGCTCCCAGGCGGGGATGCGCGCCGCCTGCAGAACGCCGGTGACCTTCCGCAGCAGCCCGTGGTAGTGCATGCGGTCACCGGACCGCAGTGCCCGCACCCGGAGCGCGCCTTCGATGCGATCGGTGGCCACTGCCGCGCTCGGTGGCGCGCCATCCTCCGACGCGAAAGGCTCCGTCGCCGCCTGCACCCGCCGCTCGCCCGCGACCGTGACGCCGGGGAGGTTGAGCACGGTCTCCTCGACCACGGGGAGGGGTTCCTCCGGAGCGGCCGCCCGCAGGCGCACGAGACCGCTCGAAACCTGCACTTCGAGGCCCCCGAAGCGGACGCGGCCCGAGCCCCGCCCGAGCACGTCGCCCAGGTTCCGGAGGCGGGTGCGGTTTGCCTCGATCTCCGTCTTGAGGAAGGTCGCTTCCCGCTCGATGACGAGCAGCCTGGCCTCGCTTCCGAGCCCGCGGATGGTGTCGAGCGGGAAGACCACGGCCCCGGGCACGCGGTCACGGGGCTGGGCCAGGTCCGCCGACTCCTCGACCGCCCGGAACAGTTCGCGCGCGCTTTCGGCCAGGCCGAGCAGGGCCGTGTCGACGGATGGGTTCTCCTCCCGCAAATGGGGGAGAAGCGTGTGCCTGAGGCGGTTCCGGGTCGCTGCGGGGGCCGCGTTTGTCTCGTCGTGCCGCGGCTCGATGCCCGCCGCTTCGCAGACGGCGAGGGTGTCCGCTCGGGTCAAGGGGAGGAGGGGCCGCAGGAGGCGAAGGGAGGGCGAGCCCGGGAGGGGGCCGCTCGGGAGCATCCCCCGCGCCCCGCGGACACCGCTACCGCGGACCAGGTGATGAAGGACCGTTTCGACCTGATCGTCCGCCGTGTGTCCGGTCACAACCGCCGCCGCCTGCTGGCGTTCGGCCGCGAAGGCCAGGAACTGGTACCGCAGCAGCCTTGCCGTTTCCTCGAGACCGCGGCCCGATTCATGCATCGCGAGGCGCACGTCACCCTCCCCGGTGACGCAGGCCACCCCGAGACCTGCGCAGAGTTCGCTGACGAACGTACGATCGTCCGCGGAGCCGTCCCGCAGCTGGTGATCGAAGTGGGCGGCCGCGACCTCAAAGCCGAGCGCGCTTCCGAGCTCTCGTAGCAGCAGGAGGGTCGCGACCGAATCGGGGCCCCCGCTGACGCCGACAACGACCTTCTCGACGCGGCGAAAGAGACGCTCGCGCTGCGCGAAGCGCCGCACTTGAGCGAGGGCCTGCGGTCTCCGCGGGGGCACGCTACTGCGGGAAGAGCCGCTCCCACCAGTCGCCCTGCACCTGCTGGGCGGGCGGCGCGGCCGGGCTCACAACGACGAAGGGGATCTCGCCGGCACGCACGTACCCGAGTTCGCGGCGGGCGGCCTGCTCGACGTAGGTATCGGAGGCGGTGTACTCGAGGACCGCGAGCAAATGGGTGCGTTTCTCCTGAAGCTCGACGAATTCGGCGAGCGCGGCCTCGTGATCAGCACTCTGCTCACGCTGCCGGATGCCGCCGACTGCCGCGGTGTAGATGAAGTAGCCGGCGAGGAGAAGGCACGCGAGCAGGAATAGCCTCGTCGTGCTCAGCCCAAGAAAGCCCACTTGACCAAGCTAGGCGGCCGCCATTCAACGCTCAAGGCGGCGCTCAGCGGGAGAAGCGGCCGCTGGCGCCGGGCGCGGCCACCCGCGGTCAGCGGTCGTCCGGCACGTGGCAGCAGTCGTTCAGGATTTCGACGGTGGCCTGGCCGCGGCGCAGCGCCAGCTTCGAGACCGACGCGAGGTCCGTCGCGAACCCACGGAAAGCCGCCGGCTCGAGGCCCAAGAGCCGGCAGATCAGGAGCCGCAGGACGAAGTTGTGCGAGACCACCGCCACCGCACCCGCGTCGTCGGGCGCCGCCTGAAGCTCGTCCACCAGGGGCACCAGCCGCGCGGCCACGTCCGCCAGGCTCTCGCCACCGGGCATCGAAATGAGCGCGGGATCGGCCGAACGCCATTCGGCGAGGAAATCCGGGAAGCGTTCGCCCATCTCCGCGAAGGAGAGGTGTTCGGTCTCGCCGACATCCAGCTCGACGAGCTCTTCGCGAACGGCGAGCGGCGCGCCGCTCTCAGCCGATAGCGCTTCCGCAATCACGCGCGCGCGGCTCAGCGGGCTCGTGAGGATGCGGGTCGGGGGCTCCGCCGCCAGCCGTGCGACGACCGCATCGGCCTGGCGCTGCCCGTAGTCGGTGAGGGGCACATCCGCGCGGCCAAGGCCAAGACCGTCGCGGTTGTGGGCTGTCTCGCCGTGACGAATCAGGTAGAGGTTCATGGACTCAGCGGTCCCCGACCATCCGCACCGGCCACCGCCACCACAGCCCTCTTCGGGAGCGGGCACCCGCCGCCCTCGCGGTCGAAGACCGTCATTGGTACTGGCCGCGCAAACGCCAGGCGCGGCGCGCCACGGACGGCTCGTCGAGGACGAGATCGGCACGGGTGTAGCGACTCACCTGGGCGTCGGGAAAGAGCGCTGCCACGAGCTGTTCGGGCCGGACGGTGAGATCCGGATCCGCACGCACGCGCGCGGCGATCGTCGCGCCCCCCTCGTTCACTTCGAGCACGACCGATGCAACCGCCTCGCGCAGGTCGTACTCACGCGCTTTCTTGCCCTCGCGCTCCTGCTGCCAGGGATAGCTCTCGGTAGCAAGGAACGCGGCCACGGCCTCACGCGCCTCCTGCGGCCCCACACCTTCGAAGTCGGCTCGATAGTCGGCCCAGCGCAACAGAACCGGCGGTGCGGGCTGACCGAGTCCGACCTCCACGACCTCGCCGATATCGAGGCCGGGAGCCGTCTGGGAGGCAAGTTGCGTCGCGAAGTCAGCCAGCGTGACGCGCTCACTCAGGGTCACCTCCACGATCTCGCGCTCCCCGATGAAGCCCAGTGGCAGCGGCGCGGCAAAGGCGATCTTGGGGTGGGGGGTGAAGCCCTGGGAGTAGAGCAGTGGCAGATCCGCGCGCCGAATCGCGCGCTCCCAGTAGCGCAGGACATCGAGGTGGGAGATGTGGCGTACGCGCTCGCCCTTGCGAAAGCGGCCGCGAATCCGCTGTATGGCCTCGCTCACACCGCTTCGGTCGCCCGTTCCCGATCAAGCAGGCGTTCCGCGGCTGTGTGCGGATCGAGCGCGCGGTCGGCGACCTGCCCCACCAGTCCGGCGAGCGTTTCTTCGGGGGTGTCCCGCCGGATCTGCGCCAAGAGGATCCGCTGCGCGATCGACAGCACCTGGTGCCGTGCGTCTTGCAGCCGTTGTTCGCGGAGCCCGCCGGAGCTATCGAGATACTCGCGGTGCTCGTCGATGGCATCGACGAGCGCGGGAACGCCCTCCCCGGTCGTCGCGACGGTGGAGAGGATCGGGGGGTCGCGGCCCTCGCTCGGCACGAGCGCGAGCAGCGCTTTGAGCTGGCTCACGAGAATATCCGCCCCGGGACGATCGGCCTTGTTCACGACCAACACGTCGGCGATTTCGATGATGCCCGCCTTCAGCGCTTGGATATCGTCACCGGTCCCGGGGTTGTTTACGAGCACGGTGGTCAGCGCCGTGCCGGCGATCTCGACCTCGTCCTGTCCGGCGCCAACGGTCTCGATGAAGACGTACGGAAAGCCGAACGCGTCCATCACGGCGACGACATCGTCGATCGCGGGAGCGAGCCCACCGATGGCCCCCCGGGTCGCCATGCTGCGCACGAAGACGCCCTCGTCGAGGACCAGGTCCTGCATCCGGATCCGGTCACCCAGGATCGCACCCTGGGTGAAGGGGCTGGAGGGGTCGACGGCGATGATGCCGACGCGGTGACCGCGCTTGCGCAGCTCCCCCGCAAGCGCTCCCGTCAGGGTGCTCTTGCCCGAACCAGCGCTCCCGGTCATCCCGATCGTATGGGCGCGACCGGACCGGGGGAAAAGCTGGCGGAGATGGTCCCGGCCCGCGGGGGTCCCGTTCTCCACGCGCGTGAGGATGCGCGAAAGGGCACGGCGGTCACCCGCGAAGAAGCGCTCGACGATATCGGTCACTCGTGCTTCACGTTGTCGTACACGAACGACACGATCTCCTGCGTGTTCGTGCCGGGCCGGAAGACCGCCTTGAAGCCGAGCGCGTTCAGCGCCTCACTGTCGTCTTCGGGGATGATGCCGCCGCAGAAGAGCAGGACATCGTCGAGGCCGCGCGACTTCAGCTCGTCCACGATCCGGGGAAAGAGCTCCAGGTGGGCGCCGGAGAGGATACTCAGCCCGATCACGTCCACGTCTTCCTGGAGCGCCGCCTCCGCGATCATCTGTGGGGTCTGGCGGATCCCCGTGTAGATCACCTCGCAGCCGCCATCGCGGAGTGCGCGCGCGACGATCTTCGCCCCGCGATCGTGGCCGTCGAGGCCGGGCTTAGCGATAAGGACGCGGATCTTTTGGGCCGTTTCGCCCGTCGCAGAGGTGTCGGTTGCGGTCATCGTGATGCTCCTCGCCTAGTTCGTAGTCGGTCGCTTAGCTTCGCTGGACGAGCTGCAGGTTCACGCCGAAGGACGAGCGCGGCGAGACGAAGGCTACGCCGCCATTCGCGTCGCCCGCGCGAACGCCCCCGGCGCGCAGCGCCTCAACGGCCCCCGCCGCATCCGTCACGGCAAGCGAGAGCAGGAAGCTGCCCTCGCCCCGCTCAGCCGCGAATTTTGCCACCGGTCCTTCGTCCGACGTGGGTTTGATGAACTCGAAGTCCGTGTTCCCTGCGGGCATGAATGCGTTCTCGATGCCGAGTGCTGCGATCGGCCCCCCGCGTGAGTCGTCGAGGCTGAAGCCGAAGTGACGTTCGTAGGTGGCGGCGGCAACGGAGATGTCCTCCACGACGACGCCGATGTGGTCGATTCGCTGCGCGAGCGCGTCCGCACTCGCACCCACGTGGCTCTCCTCGATCGGCGTGGCGTACTCGATGAGCACGCCGTGGTTCGACTTCGGATGGAGGAAGCCGATCATCCCCGCAAGACCGGGACGGGGCTCCTCATCGATCAGCTGGACCCCGGCGGCCGCGGCCGCCTTGAGATCTGCGGCGCAGTCGTCGGAGGCGAGACAGACGTGGTGCATGCCCTCGCCGCGGGTTTCGAGGTAGCGAGCGACGCCCGTGTCGTCGCGCGTCGGTTCCAGGAGCTCGATCTCGGCGTCGCCGATCGGAAGGAGGACGCCGCGCACGCCCTGGTCCTCAATCACGCGATCGACGCTCACGGGAAGGCCGAGCGCATCCCGGTAGAAGCTCAGGGCCGCGTCGGCGCTGCGGACGACGAGGCCCACGTGGTGGATCTTGCTGAGCATGGCGCTCCTTTAGTCGTTCGTTCCGGCGTCGCTGGGGACGGAGGCGAGCGAGCGCTCGCGCACACCCGGCATGCCGGCGAGGTAGGCAGCGACATGGTGCCAGTGCTCGCGGTCATGCTCCACGATCGACGCCACGAGACGATTAGGCACGCGGCCCGGCTCACCGACATCCGCGTTGCTGAAATCGGCCAGGAGCTCGAGCAGGCGCTCGCGCCCGTCCTTCAGCTGCTCGAGAACGCTCCAGAAGTTGAGGCTGCGCTTGCGCTCGACATGGTCCGCGTTCCAGGTATCGGTGGTGGACTCGTCGAAGTCGAGGAGACCCGGCCGCCTGCCCTCGCTAGCGTCCCGCAGCGCGGTCACAATCTCCGCTTCCCAGCTCGAGACGTGGCCGACGATGTCCTTGAGCGACCACTCCCCGATGATGGGCCGATCGATGTCGCGGATGCGACAGGTCTCGATGTTCCGCACGAGCTGCTTCCGTTCGAGGTCGAGCTCGCCTAGGAGGCGGCGGCGCTCATCGGCAAACGAGCGGGTGTCCTCTTCGGCCATTAGACGACCACGATCTCGCGGTATTCGCCCCAACTGCGGCGCAGGGCGTGGCTGATCTCGCCAAGCGTTGCGCGCGTTTCCACGGCCGCAACGATCAGCGGCACGAGGTTCTCGGTTCCGGCGGCGCCCGCCTCGAGCGTGGCGATGGCCGCATCAACGGCGGCGTTATCGCGGTCCGCACGCAGCGCTTGGAGGCGCTCCACCTGGCGCTGGCCGATCGCGGGGTCGACGCGCAGGAGCTCCGGGGGCTGCTCATCCTCGATCGTGTAGTCGTTCACACCGACGATCACACGCTCGTTGCGCTCGATCTCGCGCTGGTAGCGGTACGAGGCCTCCTGGATCTCACGCTGCTGGAAACCCTCCTCGAGGGCGGCGGGAGCACCGCCGAGGTCCTCGATCGTCTTGAGGTAGTCGCGCGCTTCGCCTTCGAGCCGGTTGGTCGCCGACTCGATGAAATAGGAGCCCCCGAGCGGGTCGATCACGTCCCCCACGCCGCTCTCCTGTGCGATGACCTGCTGCGTTCGCAGGGCGATCTGCACCGCCTTCTCCGTGGGCAGGGAGAGCGCCTCGTCCATCGAGTTCGTATGGAGTGATTGGGTGCCCCCAAGGACGGCTGCGAGAGCCTGCAGCGTGGTCCGCACGATGTTGTTCTCGGGCTGCTGGGCCGTCAGCGTCGCGCCACCTGTCTGCGTGTGGAAACGCAGCATCATGGAGCGCGGATTCTGCGCTTCGAAACGCTCCTTCATGATGGTCGCCCAAAGGCGCCGCGCCGCGCGGAACTTTGCGACCTCCTCGAGGAGGTTGTTGTGGCAGGCGAAGAAAAAGCTGAGGCGCCCGGCGAAGTCATCGACGTCGAGCCCTGCGGCGACGGCCGCGTCGACATAGGCGATGCCGTTCGCGAGCGTGAAAGCGATCTCCTGGGCGGCTGTGCACCCGGCCTCGCGCATGTGGTAGCCGGAGATGGAGATGGTGTTCCAGCGGGGGACGCTGTCGGCGCAGAAGCGGAAGACGTCCGTGATCAGGCGCATGCTCGGGGTGGGCGGATAGATCCAGGTACCCCGCGTGATGTATTCCTTGAGGATGTCGTTCTGGACGGTGCCGCCCAGCTTCTCGGGCGGCACACCCTGCTCTTTGCCCACGGCCACGTAGAGGGCGAGCAGCACCGCCGCGGTCCCGTTGATCGTCATCGAGGTCGTGACCTTGTCCAGGGGGATTCCCTGGAAAAGGGTGCGCATGTCGTCGATCGAGTCGATCGCTACGCCGACCTTGCCGACCTCGCCCATCGCCATCGGGTCATCGGAGTCGTAACCGATCTGGGTGGGCAGGTCGAAGGCGACGGAAAGGCCGGTCTGACCCTGGTCGAGGAGGTAGCGGTAGCGCTCGTTCGACTCCTCAGCCGTGCCGAAGCCCGCGTATTGGCGCATCGTCCAAAGGCGACCGCGGTACATGGTCGGCTGCACCCCGCGCGTGAACGGGTGCTCGCCGGGGAACCCCAGGCTGCCATTGCCCTCGACCACGTCCTCGGGCGCGTACACGGGGTCGAGTTCGGTTTCCCCGGTCGTGCGGAAGGCGTCCGCGCGCTCGGGATTGCGGTCGATCGCCTTCTGGTAGGTGCCCTCGATCCATTCCTGCTTCGATTGGCTGGGCATATCCGGTTCGTCGTCCTTCGCGGGCCCGGGTCTGACCGCTCAGCGGGTGCCGGCACACTCGTGACCCGGGCTGCTCTCGCCGCCCTCGCACCACCACGGTCGCATCGGGATTTGCCCGAGGGAGTATAGCTCAGGGCGGATCCGGACGAAGACCGGCTCGGGGCCTGTGCGCGCGCGACGAGCGTGTCGATCCTCGTGGTACGGCCGTGCCAGCGGTCGCTGCGTCCAGGCGCGCAAAGCGGGCGCTGGGGCAGCGCTAGACTAGCGAGGCCGGAGCGGCGGGAGGGCGATGAGCAGCGAGAGCCCGGGCGATCCGCGCCTGCTCGAACGGCTTGAGGAAGGCGTCTCGAGGGGCGCCGCCCTGCGCCAGCTGAGCCGCCGCTACAGTCTCCTCCACGCAGACTACGAGCGCCTCCTCGGCCGGCTCGAGGAGCTGGAGGGCCAGATCAGCGTGCCCGCGCGCGCGGGAGAGCGAGACACGCGACTCACCGACGGAATCGCGACCCCGCTCCTGGAGATGGGCAGCCAGTACGCCGATGCCGCAGCAGGCATGCTCCGAATCGTCGAAGGGCTGCAGGCCCTCGCGGACGGCGGCGATGCGCGCGCCAACGCCCCGAGCGGCGAACCAGGGGGCGAGGCCGAGCGCGCCCGCTGGCGGGGGTTCGAGGTCGAAGTCACGACCCCGACCTTCGATGAGCTCATCGACTTCCAGGAGCGACTTAGCGGCACGGCCGGGGTCCAACGCGTCTCGATCCGCGCGATCGAAGACAACGTTGCGACGCTCCTCGTGGAGCTTCGCGAGCCGGCAGGCTAGACCAGCGTTCACCCGCCAGGAGCCATCCTCGATCGCGCAAATCTCGCGAGCCCCCGGGAGACCACTTCCAGATCGCGACCCGGGAGGCCCGGTATCTGGCCCGCGGAGCCTACATCGCTGACCCGCCGAGAATGTTCGCGCAGCCAGCGCCCGACGGTCCGGAAAGACGGTGCGGGACTTGTAGCCGCCAAACGGACAGCGAACGCAACGATCTCATCGTCCTCAACCTCAAGAAGGTGGCGTTCTGAAACAAGAACAGGAACGTGGCCGCGAGACCCATCTGCTTATTGCCATCGAGATACGCATGGTTCTTCACCATCGATCGCAGGAGCGCCCCTGCCTTCTCCCAAACGCCTCGGTAACGGGGCGACGGGGGCAAGCCAAGCGCTGCTTCCAGGAGTTCAGGCCGCACGAGGTTGTCGCCGTATGAGCTGATGTCACCTTCGTAGTCCGAAGAACAAGTTCAGGGCGAGTCGGTGACCCAAGACCTCGACATCTTCAGCCGTGATGTAGATCAGGCGGCGGGCCAAGATCAGGCCTTCTCAAGTTCCTTCAGTGCCGCGCCGTACATCTCGCCGAAGAGATCGGCGAGATCTTCGATTGCCCGTTTGCGCTCAGCCGTGAGCGCCGCCACATCTATCGGTCCACGGTCGTTCGGGGACGGCGACGACGGCTTACTGGCTGTTCGGACGCTCGTGCTCTGCTTCCGGGTCACCCACCCATTGTGCCACCCGCCCGACCCGATTGGATCGGGCGGACTAGCTTGACGGCGCCGCCGCGTCGCCCTCCACTCCGCCCTCGCCCTCAACCTCGGCGGCGCCATCGGGATCGGGAAGCAGCGCCTCCGCGAAGGTGACCACCGCCGCGTTCTTGATCACTTCCTGATCGGCCTCGCTCTCGACCATCTGGAGTGCGTAGAGGACCGCGGTTTGGTGGAAGATGCGGCCGATCTCGATGATCTCCGCGACGCTGAGGTCGACGCTCGCCGCCGCCTCCTCGAAGGTCTTTGCGAGCGCCTGGAACACCTTCTCAGCGTTCGCGGCGTCGGTTTCGGGTGAAGCCATCGGTGCTCCTTCAGTCGGCTGGGGTGGTGATCGTGCTAGCGGACCAGGCGGAAGAACGCACGGATGTCCTCGGTAAGCGCCTCCGGCTCCTCCAGGGCGGCAAAGTGACCGCCGCTCGGCATGTCCGTCCAACGCTTGACGTTGTAGCCGGGCTCGACCCAATGGCGCGGTGAGATCCAGGGCTCGCCCGGGAAGCAGGCGATCCCGGTCGGGGCCTCGACGCGACCGCCGCCGAAGGCGCCCTCGCTCCGCGCCTCGTAGTAGATGCGGGCAGCGCTCGCGATGCTGTTGGGCGCCCAGTAGAACATGATGTTGGTCAGCAGGGTGTCTTTCGAGAAGCGCGACTCGACATCGCCATTGCAATCGCCCCACGTGCGGAATTTCTCGACGATCCAAGCAGCGATCCCAGCGGGTGAGTCCGCCTGGGCGATGCCGAGCGACTGGGGCTTGGTGCCCTGGACGTTGCTGTACCCGGTCTCGCGCGCCTGGAAGGCCTGACCGACCGCGAACACTTCCCGATCGGCCTCGCTCGGCTCCGCGGGCGGCGCCCCGAACGTGAAGTTGAGATGGACGCCGCTCAGGTGCTCCGCATGGGTCGCCCCCAGCCGCGAGCTGATGATGCTGCCCCAGTCGCCGCCCTGGGCGCCGTAGCGCGGGTAGCCCAGCTCCTCGGTCATGAGCTGGTCGAAAGCGGCCGCGATGCGCCCGGGACCCCAGCCCCGCTCGCGCGGCTTGCCGCTCCAGCCGAAGCCAGGGATCGACGGAATCACGACGTCGAAGGCGTCGGCCGCATCGCCACCGTGCGCGGCTGGGTTCGTGAGGGGCCCAATCAGGTCCAGGAACTCAAACATCGATCCGGGCCAGCCGTGCGTCAGAAGGAGCGGCTGGGGATCGGGGCCCTCGCCCCGCACGTGCCAGAAGTGGATATCGACGCCGTCCACCTCGCAAAGGAATTGGGGCTGGGCGTTGATCGCGGCTTCGTGGCGGCGCCAATCGTAGTCACGGCGCCAGTATTCGCACAGCTCCTGGACATAGCCGAGATCGGCGCCGTAGTCCCAGCCGCTATCCGGGATGGCGTCGGGCCAGCGGGTTCGGGCGAGTCGCTCGCGAAGGTCCTCGAGCACCGCATCCGGGACCGCGATCGCGAAGGGGCGAGGGGGCATTCGGGGACTATAGACCGCCCCAGAGCGTCTACGCGGAGGCTGATTCCGCCGGCACCCGGCGGCGGAAGATCTGGAACGCGATCAGCCACGCGATGAGCACGATTCCGAGACCGATGAGGGCGACCGCAGCCAAGGTCGGATTATCCGTGTGGCGAAAGATCGTCGTGTTGATCCCGACGAAGATCGCGACGATGGCGAACGCGAGCTGGACGAACGAGCCAGTCCGCAGGCCGAGCACAATGAGCGCGACCCCGGCGACGTGGACGATGGCCTCGAAGGCGCTGGCCCTTTCATCGAGACCAGCGAAGTAGGCACCTCCCAAGAGGAGCAGCGCAGCCAGGCCCCGGCCCAGCTCGAGGGGCCCCATGAGCCGCCGTTCGACGAGCACCACTCCTGCCACGCCAGCGGCGAAGCCGAGGCCGCCGGCTATGGCCAGGGGGACCTCGTCGGAGCGCGCCCCCAGTGCGAAGGCCAGCGCCACTGCGGTGGCGGCAAGCGCGAACAGCTGGGTCGCGCCACGCGTCGCCAGCCAGAAGACCACGGCCAGCGCGAGGGCCGACGCGGCGCCCCCGAGAGCAGCGTCGAAGTCGCTCGCACCGGCCTCATATGCGGCGATACCGCCCGCGATCGGGAGCAGGGCGTTTGCCCCAAGCCAGGCAACCTGCGCCTGCCTCGCAGGGGCCGCTCCCCCGATTTGGCGAAGGACGAAGCCCGCAGTGAGCGCCCCAAGGGCGGCAACGCTCGGTACGCTGATGCGTGCCGCGGCGCCGAGGTCATCCCAGGCCGGTCCGATCAGCGCCATCACGCCCGCGCCGACGACCGCCACAGCAAGATAGATGAGCACCTCGACGAGGCCGGGACGATCACCTCTGGCCTCTGGCTCGCGCGCTTCGTAAGCCGCGACGCGCCTGACGATCGCTTCGTCGATGAGGCCAGCCTCATGCCAACGCCGCAGGTGCTCGTCTACGGTTCCCACAATCGGCTCTCGGCGAGCATAGCAGCGCAACCGCCAGAGCGCGCAGCCGCTCGCGACCTTGCCGCCGCCCTTCGCCCGCAGGGCGAGCCGGGCCCGAGATCGACAACGCGGCCATGAAAATTGGGGCTCGCCCGATGCCTACCTGGACTGGCAGCGGACTTCAAGGAATGGCGGGCAGAGTACCTCTGGCCCACGCGAATCGGGGGTCGGGCCAGGCGCCCTAGATCGAGTGCGTAGGCCGACATCGCTGAGCTGGGACGAGAGTGACGGAACTGTATGCCGGACGGGGTGCAGGCAGGACTTCTGGAACTGCTCCCAGATGCGCGCCCCCCGGCCCCGGGCGGCGGCCACCTCCTACCCAAGGCGGAGCAACCACAGCAACTCGCCCGGCTCACGAAGGGCCTTCCTCAGCGAGCCCACGCTTCGCTGGAGCGTGCTGGAAAAAGGATCGATCGAAGAAGCGGGGTGCCGGTCCGAAGACCGACCCCCCGCTTCTTCGATTGGCTGGCGTTGCGTTCGCTTAGAGAAGCGAGAGCGCGGCCTGGGGCGTCGCGTTCGCCTGCGACAGGACGGAGATACCGGCCTGCTGCAGGATTTGGTTGCTGACGAGCATGCTCGAAAGCGCGGCTACGTCGGCGTCGCGAATCCGGCTTTCCGCCGCGCTCAGGTTCTCGACGGTAACGCCCAGGCTGCGCACGACGCTCTCGAGGCGGTTCTGCGTCGCCCCGAGCTCGCCACGCTGGGCGTTCACGTCCTCGACTGCGCCGTCGATCTCGTCCAGGAGCGTCTCCGCGAGCGTGATCGTGGCGACGTTCTGGTCGTTCGCGATGATCGCGTCGAGGGTGGTGACGTCGCCCAAGGCGGCCGTCTGCATATCGGTGAAGCTGATGGTCAGGTTGTCGCCGTTGTTGGCACCAACCTGAACCTGGGCCGAGCCCGAGCCCGTCACGATTACAGTGTCGTTCGCAACGGCAGTCAAATCGGTAATGGTGTTGGCGATCGTCTTCACCGCTGGGCCGGCCTGGAGCGTGATGCTCACGCCGAGGTTCGAGAAGTTCAGGACCTTCGATTCGTTGGCGGCGAAGTCGGTGAGACCGGTGAGGGTCTGAGCCGAGCCGTCGGCGCCGGTTAGGGTGAGGCTGCCCGTACCACCAGAGCTGATCGTGTAGGTCTGCGCCGCAGCGCTGCTCACGTCGATCGCCGTCGCCATCGCCACGCTGCCCGTTGTGAGGGTGTCACCGACGACCAGGTCCGTCGCCGTGGCCCCACCGAGGGTGCCCGTGAGGGTGCCCGTCAGGAGGCTCAGGCCGTTGAACTCGGTCGCACCGGCGATCCGGTCGACCTCGTTCTTGAGCTGTTCGATTTCCTGGCCGATGGACGTGCGCTCCGCGCCGTTCTCGGCGTCGGTGCCGTTTGCGACCTGCACGCCCAGTTCGCGCATGCGCTGGAGGATGCTATGGACTTCGTCCATCGCCCCTTCAGCGGTCTGCAGCATCGAGATGCCGTCCTGCGCGTTTCGAACCGCCTGCTGGTTCCCCCGGATCTGGGCACGCATCTTCTCGCTGATGCCCAGGCCGGCCGCGTCGTCGGCAGCACGGTTGATGCGGAAGCCGCTGGAGAGCTTCTCCAGCACCTTGCCCATCTTCAACCCGGTGACGGCCAGGTTGCGCTGCGCATTGATCGCAGCAACGTTCGTTGCGATCTGCATTGCCAT
>Ga0310121_10001744_pt1 | contig 21601 bp, 18 predicted proteins | sample CB27_Tmax_986_MG_FD_203504 | JGI IMG/M metagenome (GOLD analysis project Ga0310121, IMG submission 203504) | Marine microbial communities from Western Arctic Ocean, Canada - CB27_Tmax_986 | ecosystem: Environmental > Aquatic > Marine > Oceanic | place: Canada: Western Arctic Ocean | collected...
TGCGGCGCTTCACGGGCGACGGCGCCCTGGGAGCAGCGGAACCTGCATATCGAGAGGATTGCCGAGATCGGCAGACAGGCGTGGCAGAAAGAAACCGGCGACCGGCAGCAGGCCCGCGTCGAGGGCAACGAACTACGCGAGTTTGCACGCCAGGAACTGAAACTTGGCCGCGAGACCTACCTGCGTCGTCGTGCCCTCCACTACCGGCTCGGCGGGAAACGCCGCTGGAGCCTTGAGTGTCGCAGAAAGACTGCGTACGTCTGGCAGCGCGGGCGCTTCGAAGGTGACGAGGATTTCTGGAGGGATCGCCTGGGTGAGTCGGCCTCGGTTAAGCCCGTAAAGTCCGGATCGGCTCTCTCGTTCAACCTGCACACCAAATCTGATTTCGATGCGTTTCGACAGGCGGCCACCGAGCAACTCAAAGACCGTGAGTGGCACGTGAGCAGCATGGCGCACGACGATGAGATCGATGGCGACATCGAGGTAGAGTGAGGCGTGCTCGTTGGATGTTGTGGAGACGAGTACGGACTCGGGATGTCTTTAGGCAGTGGGCCCCAGTCGGGCTCGACGGCCGTCGTGTGTCCGCGCTCGCACTCAGGTGCCCGAATGAACGGCACGGCCTGACCACCAATGGCGCGGCGGCGCTAAGCGGCCCGTCGGTCGCCGCCTGAACGTGCGCGGCGTATGGTTCGCCGAGGACCGAGGTCGAATAACCAGCAGTTTGCGTTGAGCAGGGAACTGGCTAATCCATTTGAAGCCTTGACTGGTGGCGCGACGGCCAGGCACCACCCTCGGCCCGTACACCGTCACCGCTAAGATCGGTGGAGCAGTGCCAGATGTGTTGTCTGGGGCGTTTAGAAATCAAACGTCGGCCAGTCGTCGTCCCGCGCCGCGAGCGGTTGCAGCACGTCTGGGGACTTGTTCCTCACCGAGTTCACCGACCTCGACACCTCGTAGGCGGTGAGCCACTCCGACGGGCATGGACGCACCAAGGGCAGGACCCGTTCGCACTCATGCACTTCTGGGTCCAGCCACTCGTCGATATCCCCGTGATCCAGGATCACCGGCATGCGGTCGTGGATGTCGGCCATGAAGTCGTTGGCCGCTGTGGTCACGATGGAAAAAGAATGGATCGGCTCCGTCTCGCGAGTGGGCTGCCAGCGTTCCCACACGGCAGCCACGGCCATGATCGGTTGGTCTCGGAGCTGAATCGCAAACGGGCGCTTCGTCTTGCCCTCACGCTTCCACTCGTAGAACCCCGACAGCGGCACGATGCACCGCTGGTGCTGAAACGGCTCGGCGTAGGTCCGCTTCTCGGAGATCTCTTCGCCGCGCGCGTTGATCAGTGAGTACTTGGACGCGGCCTGCACGCTTGTCGCCCAGGGAGGAACCAGGCCCCACCGGAAGGGCGTGAACGTCCGCGTGCCATCACGAACCAGGAGGACCGGCGACGTGTCGGTGGGCGCCATGTTGTAGTTGGGTGACAGCCAGTCGAGGTCCGGGTCCTCTCCGTGCTCATCCAGGAACGCCAAGTCCGTGTTCTTGTAGATCTCGAAGGCGCGTCCGCACATGCGGGGGAGTATATCCGCGGGGTCTGAACGCTGACGCCGTGTGGAGGGTCGAGCATAGGGCTGCGGTTTAACACGAGCGGGTTTGTCGGAGAGGCGCGGCCGGTCGGCATCAGAAACGCTCGTATCTGGTCTTCCTGTTGATGGCGGGCCAGAACGCGCCGTCGCGCCACCGCATCCCGACGGTGCCGTGGACCGGTTCCCCTCGATACCACGCGAGTCGACGAGCCCGCCGCTTGAAGCCAACTGATGCCTGACACCACTTGTTGTCTACAGTGCGGCCTGACCGAGTTCACGCCGCAACCTGCGCTTTTCCTTTGAGTTGTGGCGTCCACATAAGTGCGATTCCCCTTGGGGACGCCACCACGGACAAGGGTTGTCGATGCGCAGGACACCAGCACCAAGACTGGCTACTTCTGGATCGGCCGTTTCACGAGCCTGGGTTCCTGACTCCCGCCTCGCGTCTTGATCGCGGGTACGAACGACTCGTCGGGCATTTCCCGGACAAGACCTTTGGCCGCGTCCCTGGCCGCACGCGCTCTACGTTTGCCGGCAGATACCGCCTCCCTATGAGCATCGCTCAACACGCGCCTGGCCTTGACCTCTCGCTGGAGCACGGCGCTGGCAGTGTGTTCGGCCGTCACATCTGGTTCGACTGGCCGCGTTTCGGCGACAGGTATTGCGGCGCTGTTGAGACCTGCGATCGCCCTGTCAATGGCGTCGAGCTGATCCGCCAGTTCCCGACGTTTCTCTGCAAGCATGCTTCGTATGTGATTCGTTTCGACCATTGTCACGCCATTTTCGCTTCATCACCTTGTCTCTTCATTAACTCACTGAAAACAAGACAGGTTGTGACGGTCCGATCTGCTTCCCAGGGTGTCCGCCGTGGTCCGCCAGTTACCCGCAGCAGCGGTTTAACTTAGGGGTACATCTCAGACCACTTCGGGACGCTTGCTACCTGCAAAGGGAAAGCGTTGGCGGAAATCCATCGCAATCTCCTCGAAGGTCATCCACTTCACATCCTCGTGCCCATTGATGTATTCGATGAGGCGTTCAAGCATGAGAATCACCTGTGGGCGGCCACTCACACCCGGGTGAATGGTGAAAGGAAACACCCCGTAATCCAGCTCGCGATAGACCCAATCAAACTGGTCGCGCCACATTTGTTCGATGTCCCGCGGGTTGACGAAGCCGTGACTGTTCGGCACTTTTTTCATAAACATCATCGGGGGCAAATCATCCAAATACCAATTTGCGCCAATCTCGACTAGGTCAATTTCTTTGCCATGTGTGAGCGGCTTCATCCACTCCTCAGCTTTCTTGGCATAATCAATCACGTTCCATGAATCACCAACACGCGCGTAAAACGGTTGAAAATCCCGGTAACCCTGGCTGTGGTCATACTGAAAACCATATTTCTGCAAAAGGGCGGCAGTGGATGCCGACATTTCCCACCAAGGTGCTACATATCCGCGCGGCTTTTGTCCGCTCAGCTTCTCGATAACATCAATCGATTTCACCAACACTGCCTCTTCCTGAACCGGCGTCATCGCGATCGGATTCTCATGCAGATAGCCATGGGCACCGATTTCGTGACCTTCGTCCGCAATGCGCTTCATCGGTTCTGGGAACGTTTCAATCGAGTGGCCAGGGATAAAGAAGCTGGTCTTGAGCTTGTATTTCTTGAACAGATTGAGCAGGCGGATAGTGCCGACTTCGCCGGCGAAGATGCCGCGCTGGATATCCGAGGGCGAGTCTCCCCCGGCATACGAACCGATTTGGCCCGCGACCGAATCGATATCGGTGCCGAAGGCGCAGATGATTTCTTTGCTCGCTTTCTTCTTGCTCTTCGGTCCTGCGGCTTCGTCGGCGGGGTTTGTATCTCCGGCCTGGGCCAGTGCGAACGGCGCGGTCAAAGTGCCGGCGGCGAGTCCTGCGAGCTTACGACCGAAGCCGCGACGGTTGATGGATTCCATGGATAACTCTCCGTGAATGCGAAAATTGGTTACTTGGCGGCGAACCAAACGCTATTTTTCACAAGTCCATCGAGAATCCGCAAGTCATCAGACAGCCGTCAACCGATGTTTCGGTGTGGCGTCGGCCGTAATCGCACCTTCCGAACGGGGAGAAGTCAGGCACCAGTAGCCTTTGGGGATCAGGCCCTTTGTCGCCGAAAATCGGGATCAGGCCCCTTGTCGCCGGTTGAACGGACCATTTGTCCGGCTTTGGGACAAACGGTGCGGAGGCTCAGTTTTACGGCCTGCATCGCACTTTTTCGCCACCGTTTATGAAGAATCAAGTTTCCGGCGGAAAAGGGCCTGATCGCGCCCCGCGCTAATCGGCGGTGTGTCCGGGGGCGCGCCCCCCGGACCCGGTCATCGGCTGTGCGATGCACGCCGATGACCTTGACCTTGACTTCGACCCGCCTGACCCTTCTAGTGCTGTCTATCGTCCGGTGACACGGCGCCCGCCGACGTGACCCAATCCTTGTCCATTCTGCACGTGAGTAAGACGGCGGGGAGGTCGGCTCCCCGGTTTCGGAGGGTCAGGATGGCTGTTTCTTCACTTCGTTTCACGTCGAGTCGCCGTCTGAGCGCGGCGTCCAACAACGCGCCGCCATTGCGTCACGGTGCCACGGGTCGGGCCGTGCATCTCATCCAGTTCTCGCTCATGGACCTCGGCCACGCGATGCCTCGTTCAAGTGGTCGCCTCTATAGTCCAGACGCGGTGTTTGGCGACGAGACACGGGCGGTCGTAAAGAAATTTCAACGCAGCAAAGGCTTGAACGACGACGGGGAAGTAGGTCGCTTGACGATGGGTGCCCTCGACCGAGCCTTTCCGCGGTCGACACACCGCGTGCATCTCCACTTTCGCGCGATCGCTGCGACGGATGTTCGTTTTGAAGATGCCATGCGGAACGCGCGAACCGTCTTCAGCCAGTATGGGATCGACGTCGCCTTCGGGTCGGGGCAATCGTTGCAGCTCAGGCCTGCCCAGAAGAGGTTGTTTGACAGAATCGATCAGCAGTGCAACTGGAACATGAGCTCGGGGGAATATGACCAGCTGCACCGGCTTGGCCCCCCGTGTCCGGCGAACCACATCAAGGTCTACTTCGTGAAGGAAATGCGCGGGGCGTTGGGCTGTGGCGGTCATGCCGCGAACCGACCCGCGGCAACGGTGGCCAGGGCGGCCTGGCGATGGGACATGGGACATGAGGTTGGCCACGTTCTGCTGACCTCCGCCTTCGCGCCCGTGCACCACTCTCACAGTCGGAACCTGATGCACGAGGCGCCCGCTAACAACAACGTCATAAAGGTGCTCACCCACGCTCAGGTCAAACAGATTCGCTCTCACACGTGTTGTCTCGGGGCCTGAAAGAAGCGTCCACCGAAGTCGAGAAACTCTCGCCGCATGGTACCAATGAGCCGCTCCACAAATGTGTGTGACATCGGCACGTGGGGCACGGTCTTGACTTCGTCGATCTCAAGCACGCGGAGATTCGCCTCCCAGCGGTGCGCCTCGAACAACGGGTCATGGTCGGTGCTGAGATGCCGCGGCGTGCCGTGGCCCCGAATGGCCTCGTTGAACGTGCCTCGGCGTATCGGCCGCCTAGGCGGCCGACGACTTTCGGGTTGCTACCAAGGCTAATGTTGTCACGCGGCTTTCCGAGGCTGTATTCGAGGAAGCCCTCGGTCTGCCGAAGCGGCAGGTGGAAGACCATGCGCAGGGGCAGCGCCGTGAGGACCGCCCGGTTCGAGTCGCGCCGCTGCCCGCCACGCCAGCGGGTCGGAGGCGGGGGCCACGTACGGAGAGCCTCTTCGCCGAACCAGACGGTGACGTCGCCTCGGGCGCGCAGCCCGCGCTCCTACGCCTGCCAGTTCCCGACCCGATACCTCTTCTTGTCCTTGGGGTTCACGCCGCTGGATTGCGGCGACGCCATGGCTGCGCTCCCTCGACGGCATGGTACGCCGGAGCCCGCAACCCAAGCGCATTCATGCACCAACCCCCCGTCGCAGAGCTAATGACCGCGGAGCAGATCGCCGAGGCCCAAAGCCTCGCTCGCGAATGGGACGCCGCGCACCCGCGTGAGCCCCCGTCCCCGTTTAACCGCCTGGCACACCGTGCTAGACTTCGGTGCCGAATTTGTGATGATTCGGGCAAAACGGAAACCCAGGACAAGACAGAGCAGCCCTAGGGCCTGACCTCGCCTGGACAGCCCGACATGGTCCTTGGCGGGGCAGCCGCCTCGGCCGCCCTCGCTTGGAGATTCTCATGCTGCGATACCTCTTCCCCCTCCTGATTTGTCTGAGCGTCGTGCCTGCGCATGCGCAGCGACCATCGGACGAAGGGTTGTTTCCCACCCTGATCTATCGCGAGAACGGGAAGGTCTTCGCAACCCTGCTCGAGACGCTCGATGTGGACGTCACGGTGCGCGGTCTCCTGGCGGAGACGACGATGACCATGACGTTTCGTAATCCGCATGCGCGCGTCCTGGAGGGCGAGATCCTCTTCCCGCTTCCGGAGGGGGCGACGGTTAGCGGCTATGCCCTCGACATCGAGGGCCAGCTGGTCGAAGGGGTTGTCGTCGAGAAGCACGCGGCGCGCATCGCGTACGAAATGGAGGTTCGTGCAGGGGTCGACCCGGGACTCGTGGAATGGACCCGAGGTAACAATTTCCGATCGCGGGTCTACCCGATTCCCGCCGGGGGCACGCGCACGGTGCGGGTGCGGTACGTGAGCGAGATCGGCGGCACACCCCGGTCGGCGACGTTCGTGCTGCCGCTGGCGTTTGAGACGCCGGTGGCGCGTTTCGATCTGAAGGTCGAGATCGTGCGGGGGACGACGCGTCCGACGGTGGTGCGTGGACTCGTCGACCTCACCTTCGATCGGTGGGAGGACCGCTGGGTCGCAGAGAGAGTCTTTCAGGACGTGGTGCTCGACGAGGACCTGCGCATCGCGCTTCCGGACCTGCCTGAGTATCTGGTCTCGGTGGAGCGCGATGGGGACGACGTGGTGTTCGTCATCCACGACAGCCCTGTCGCCCCGGAACCGCCACCCCGTCAGGATTCCGTGCGGAGGGTGGGCCTGTACTGGGACGCCTCTCTGAGCGAGGAAGGAGATCGGGCGCGTGAGCTCGACTTCCTCGAGACCCTGGTGTCCTCGTGGGACGATGTCTGGGTTGACGTCCAGATCATCCGAGAAGACACCGAGCGGTTGGGCAGCTGGTCGGTGGGACCCAATGGCGCAGCCGCGCTCCGTGAGGCACTGGAGGCGGTGTCGTACGACGGCGGCACGGCGCTCGGAGCGGTGACGTTCCCTGCCGAGCCGACGGCGGCGGACGCCGGACCAGACCGTTACGATTTTCACCTACTCTTCAGTGATGGGTTGTCCAACATTGGGTCTCGACTCCCGACAACTTCCTCGGCGCCCGTACACACGATCACGCAGAGTTCAGGGGCAGATCATCTCCTGCTTCGCCACCTCGCTTCTTCCACGGGAGGAGAGCACATCAACCTGACGCGGCGCACGCCGACGGAGGCTGCTGCCGGGCTCCGGGGAACACGCTACATGCTCCTGGGAGTCGACTACGACCCGCGCGAGGTCGAAGAGATCTACCCGCGGCGCTCGCAGCCGGTACAAGGACGTGTCGACGTGACCGGTCGCCTTCTCGTCGAGGAGGCGACGGTGGTCTTGCGCTACGGATATGGACCCGTGGTGACCCGACGGGTGCCGATCACGCTACGTCGTGCGGACAGCACCGGGACAGGCCTGGTGGCCCGGTTCTGGGCGCAGCAGAAGGTCACCGAGCTCGCCGTGTTCTCCGAGCGCCACGGCGAACGCCTGCTCGGGCTCGGCCGTCGCTATGGTCTCGTGACCCCTGGCACGTCGCTGCTCGTGCTGGAGACCCTCGAGCAACATCTGGAGCACGACGTTCGGCCGTCCGACAGTCGCCCGGCGCTCCGGGATGCCTGGACCGCGCAGCGCGCCATCAAGCGGACGGAAGAGACGGATGGCCTGACCGCGCATCTGGAGAACCTGGTGGCGCTGTGGACAGAGCGCGTGGCCTGGTGGTCGAGGGATTACACGTACGACCCCACGGACGAACCTCGAGCGGCCGATCGACCGGCGCCCGCGGATCCTGATCTGCAACCACCCGGAACCGGGGACGTTCCGCCCCCTCCTGCACCGGCACCCCCTCCTTCACCGCCATCCGCAGCTCTTTCGCCAACGCCCGCTCCAGCTCCGCCGCCTTCTCCGCGGTCAGGAACGAGAACCGACGACGTCGCGGCGACTATCGAGGTGACCGGCTGGGATCCGCAGACACCCTACATGGCCGTGCTCAAGGCGCAGGCCAATCGTGACCAAGCGTACGCGATGTATCTGGCCCAACGAGTCGGTTACCAGCAAAGCCCAGGGTATTACCTGGATGTGGCGTCGTGGTTCTACTCGGCGGGCGATGCGCTCCGGGGCCGTCGTGTTCTCACCTGTCTCCTCGACCTTGGCCTGGACGACCCAGCGCTGGTCAGAATCGTGGCGTACCGGTTGCTAGAGGCGGAGGAGGTCGATCTCGCCATTGAGCTTCTGGAGGACGTCCTTCCTCTTCGGCCCGAGGAGCCCCAGAGCCATCGGGACTTAGCGCTCGCGCTGGCTCGAAGGGGCGAGTCCGAGAGCCGCTGGTCGGACCCCGAATCCGCGACCGCCGACCTCGAGCGCGCGATGTCGTTGCTGCATTATGTCGTCATGACGCCCTGGCCGCGCTTTGCCGAGATCGAGGTCGTCGCGCTGGAAGAGCTCAACCGCCTGATAACGACCAGTGAGCGACTTGCGGCGCGGCATGGTGTCGAGATTCGCGTCATCGACCTCGACGCGCGGCTGCGGACGCTCCTGGACGTCGATCTCCGAATCGCGCTGACCTGGGATGCCGATCTTACCGACATCGACCTGTGGATCACCGAGCCTGGCCTCGAGAAGGCGTACTTCAGCAACCCGCGAACAGCCATCGGCGGGCTGGTGTCCCGTGACTTCACGGCTGGGTACGGACCCGAAGTGTACATGCTGCGTCGTCTCGTGCCTGGCTCGTATGCGATTCAGGTCGACTATTACGGGTCGTCACAGCAGTCGTTGGTCGGCCCCGCGACGGTGAAAGCGACGATCTTCACGAACTACGGTCGTTCGACCGAGACTCGGCGGGACATCACGCTCCGCCTGGAGGAGGTGAAGGACGTCGTGGACGTGGGGCAGGTCGATCTGGACTTATCGACTGTCGGGCGTTGAGCGCGCACGTACCGGCCGGAAAGAACAGTCGGCGCCGCCGGTTTGCTGCCTTGGTGCATAACTCCATTTTGGGCTGAGAGTCTCCCGTGACTCAGCCTGCCGGTCATCCGGTCATCTCGCCGTCGGGTGTCCCGAGCGCCGTCATGGTGCCTTGGTGCACAACTCGCGATCTCGGTCAATAATCGTCCTCCACCCCGAGATTCGAGGTCCCTTATGAGCAGTTTCAAGCGCACCCAGTGCAATTACGGGCTTTGTCAAGTTGAGGCTGTGGGTGGCAGAGTAGGCCGATGACGAGCCAGCCGCCCAGCTATCGCGGATACCGATGTCCCCCTGACATCATCAGTCACGGGGTCTGGCTGTGCCACCATTTCGGCCTGAGTTTCCGAGATGTCGAAGATCTCCTCGCTGAACGAGGTGTCACCGTGACGTAGGAGGCGATTCGGCCGTGGTGTCTCACATTCGGGCGGGACGACGCTCGCACGTTGCGCCGCCGCCCGGGGCCGCATGGGCGACACCTGGTATCTGGACGAGGTGTTTGTGAAGATCTAGGGGCGACAGCAATATCTGTGGCGGGCCGCGGACGAGGACGGCGACGTCCTCGACATCCGGGTCCAGTCGCGACGGAATCGACGCGCCGCCGCCAGGTTCTTCCGGAAACTGCTGAAGCGCCAAGGCTGCGTCCCGCGCCGGCTGATCACGGACAAGCTCCGCAGTTACCCGGCCGCGTGCCGTACGGTGATGCCGTCGGTGATCCACGTCACGAACCAGTACGCCAACAATTGGGCCGAGGTGTCGCATCAACCGACACGGCAGCGCGAGCGGCAGATGCGCCGCTTCAAGTCGGCCGCCCAGGAAGCAGTTCAGCACCTACTCAGGCAAGGCGAGCGTATGGATGGTGCTGCTCGCGATCACAGTGACGTACTGCGTGCCGTTGACCTCGTACGTCATGGGGCTCGACTGGAGTGTGCGGCGCGCGTCGTGGTGGAACAGCTGCTCGCCGGTTGCCGCATGGAACGCGTAGAGCCCACCGTTCTCCGTTCCCTGGAAGACGAGATCGCCCGCAGTCGTCACGCTGCCGCTCGACGCGCCAAAGGTGAGGGCTGGCAGGACTTTATTCCACACGTCTTCACCTGACGCGGGTTCATATGCCGTCAACGTCATCACTGGCGGGTATTCCGGCACTCGGTTGAGCTCGTCTATGTCGCCGCCCGGTACATGGCCACCGCCTTTGCCCAGTTCCAGAGTGTCTCCGACCGGCTTGACGAGCAGCGAGACGCCGGCGTTCTTCCCGGTCACGTAGAGCAGACCGGTTCTCGTGTTGAAGGATGGTGGGCCGAAGCTCGAGCCGCCGTGGGCCACGAGAAAGTGCTCATCGGTGGCGTAGGGCCAGTACATCGGTCGTGCTTGCTTCTGCAGCTCCGGGTCGTCGAGATCGAGGTACGTCGCGCAGAACGGCGTCATTTGGACGCCGCGCGCAGTGTAGGGAATCGGTTGGGTCGGATAGACCACCTCGCCCGGCACGTTCGTCTGGGTTTCCACCGGCGTCTCGACGATCGGGTTGATCGGTTCGCCTGTCTCGCGATGCCACAGATACAGCAGGCAGTTCTTGCCGGCTGCGGCGACGCCCTTGATGGTCTCGCCGTTCTTGTCCGTGACGTCGAACAGGGTAGGACCGGTGATGTTGTCCCAGTCCCAGAGGTCGTGATGGATGGTCTGGAAGTACCAGCGGAGCGCGCCGGTCTCGAGATCCAACGCGACTGTCGAGTTGGTGAACAGGTTCTTCCCGACACGCGCCGAGCCGTCGTACGGGGGCATGGGATTGGCGGTGTTGAAATAGACCAGTCCGAGTTCGGTGTCGATCGCCGGCTGGGTCCAGATGCCGCCTCCGACCCGTTTGCCGTAACCCCACGTCGGGTCGGCAATCTCCCAGCCCTCGTCTTGCGGGCGCTGCGGGATCGTGTTGAACACCCACTTGATGGCACCGGTGGTCGCATCCGCGGCAACGACGAGCCCCCCGGGGATATTGCCCTCGGAGATGGCTGAGCCGACGTACAGGGTCCCGTCGTGGTACGCGGGTGAGCTGTTGATCCGGTATCGGATCGACGACGCATCAAACCCGGGCGGATAACTGTCGGAGTACTTGTGTTGCAAGGCCAAACTGAGAACCGGAAGGATTCCGTCGTCACCGAATGCCTCGACGAGCTCGCCGGTCTGGGCGTTGGTCGCCACAAGCTTGTCCCCGTGATACGAGTAGATCGTGCCGTCGACGTAGAGCGGGCCGCGCACCGTCCCACCCTCGACCCCGTCGATTTCCGACGTCCAGATCGATTCTCCCGTGACGGCGTTGACCGCGAACACCGCGTTGCCGCCGTGAAGGTACATCACGCCGTCGACGACCAGGGGCGTGACCTGGCGGGCGTTGATCCCGGCGGGGATGTTGAACGACCAGCGGCGTTCGAGCTGGCCGACATTGGAGGTGTTGATCTGGTCGAGCGCCGAGAACCGCTGGTTGTATTGATCAATGTTGTTGCTACGCCAGTCCGTCTGGCCGCGCCCGGCGATGATCGTGGGCGGTTCACCGGCCCGCGTCGTGCCCCCCTGGGCGTCCAGGTCCACGCCGTAGACCCCACCGATTGCCACGGTTGCGAGTGTTGCCGCCGCCACGCGGAGTTTTCGGCTGTCCAGTAGTCGCATCATTTGCTCTCCTGCTTTCGTGTCTTGCGCCCGGTCGGTGTTCGCCGCGATCCGGGAACCGACTTCAGGGGCCATGGTCGTGCTGGTGCTAATGAGGGGCCATTCTAGCCCGGAGGCGCCGCGCCACGGGATCCGACTGGCACAACGGGAGGCGGGTAGTATCGTCGGCTGACGAGCCGATGGGAAACTTGGGTCACCGCCACATCCTCAGTTGTGTCGCAGGACCATCGGATCGACGTGCTCCGTCCGTTGGTGCGGTGATTCCTGGGGAGGGGAGCCTCACACAGCATGCCGCCTTCCCCGATAAGGGCGGTGACGTCGTAATGGGCGATCCGGGAGCCGACTTCGAGAGACATGTCGCTCGCTACCGAGGTGTCCCACCATCTACTTCTACGGCGCGGGCTCCGGTCAGGATGAGCGGCATACTGCGGTTGCCCTCGTGGCAGGCGTATTCGTACAGCGGGTGGTCTGTTCGCTGCATCGGAAACTCCACCGACCACGGCGCGGTAAACGTCTCGGGGTCGGTCACCGTGTATTCGTAGCGCAGCGTCTCCTCATCGACCCGGGTGAACCGCTCAATGACGTGCGAGTTCGGCGTCGGGGCGTGGAACCTCGGGAAGCTCCACTGCGCGTGGCGATGCGTTGTCTCGACGACCAGCGTATCGCCCTCCCAGTGGCCACGCGCACGACCGAGCCACTGACGAATGCGCTGATCGATTGGGGGCCGTGCGTCCAGAGGAATGATCACCGCGTCGTGAATCATCTCGTGGAACAGGACGACCGTATCTGGGGTCTGCAGCAGCAGCAGGTTGTTGTTGTAGCCGTTGATCCAGATCGGAGCGACCTGTCGCACGATGCAGCGTTCCGTGGGACCGCGGTCCTCGTAGCTCCGAGCCGCGCTCGACCGAGCCCTCCATGCTGACCGCTGCGTTTCTGCCTCAGGCGTCAGCGGCGGACGCCGGCCATTCGGGGGGTCGACGGTGAGGGCCGTGCGTCCGTCGGCCAGGCCGACCTCTAACCGGTCAATCCAATCGGCATTCAGACTCTGTTCCCGGCGTTGTGCGGCCGCGTCATGTTGTTGCTGCACAAACGCGGCGGCGGCCTCATCCGTCAAGGCGACCGTCGTCGCGTGATTTTCCGGGAGGTCAAGCGGGGTCGTCGTGCGATAGTCCCAGACGCCCTGCAGATCGGGGTGGCCCCAGGGCGTGCGAGGCACCGTGTCGGCCGGTTGAGCGGCCGCGAACGCCGGAGCGATGAGACACACGCCAACCGGCAGGAACTGAAGAGCACAGTGACGGAGCGAGAAAGCCATGGTCCTCCTTGACCTTGAGAAGATCGTGCCGATTGTAACCAGAAGGCGTCCTCCTCCCCACATGCAGAAGTTCGTCGATCCGCTCAGGCTCGCCACACTCTGTGGGCCAGAACCCGGCTTGTGGCAACACCTTCGGCGCCACGTCCCGGTCGAGCTTTGTATCGCGCGCTCACGCGAGGCTATGTGTCCAAGTGTCTCCGACCTTCACATCACCGACCAGAGGTCCAGGATCCCAGTCAATCCCGTCGACCCCGCGGAGGCTGACTGCGCCGAACACGCCTGCCTTACATTTACATCGACGCCTCTTGCGAAAGAGAGCGAGCGATCGCGTCGCCTGGGTGCGGCCCTCGCCACTCCAGACCAGCCGCTTCCGACGCAAATCGGAGACGTTGGTGACGTAGACGTGGCCTTTCTTGCGCGAGATCTCGTCGATCCCGATGTGGGTCACGTCGCCGAGATCCCGGTGCGCCAGCCCGTGGGCCACCGCCGCCTCGACCGCGCGCTCGACGGTGCCCCAGGCGCACCCAAAGAGGACGGCCACTTGCTGCCACGGCAGGACGCGGCTCCAGGTCGCGATGGTGCCCCACGGCAACAGCTTCCACGTGGACCCCCTCACAGCGCGGGCACTGGACCCGCCGCGGGGCGTATACCAGGGTCACAGGAATGCCTCACAACGGGACATGGCGAAAGCGTCGGACACACCGAGTGTCCCGGTAGGTGCCCCGCTCGTCGCAACGCCCGCAGCGTGGGGCGCACCGCCCATCGGGCGCCACCTCGGCCGTCAACCCGGCGACGTCGCCCGCCACGCGTACGACCCGAAATCCTTGCAATTCCACCGTGGCCTTCACCAGACTTTCCACGAGCATGAGTCTCCTCTCAGATACGCAGGTAGCGTCGTAACTCCTAAGTACCTGATGAGACTCATGTTCTTCAACTCTCAGCCCGGCTCAGCGTGCATACAAATGTGCGAGGAACCTAATTTATTAGCAAATAGATAAAGGCTAAGTACTATGGATTAGCTTTTGTACCAACGGCCAAACTTACCCAAACGATAGCCAACGCTTTGGTAGGTTCCGTTAAGCAGACTTTGGCCTCGTGGATTCAAAGCCGTTCCTGGGCCCATATTATTCATACAATATCCAAAGGACATATGGGCTCCTGGATCGGCTAGGCCAATAGAGCCCCCGAATCCCGGACAGCCGAATGCATCCTCGGACATCAGTATCGAATCTTGGTTTCCCGGTTTTCCGCGACGGTTGTCCATGGTTTTAGTAAAGCCTTCAGAGAATCGCATCGGCACCAATAGCGACTTGTCTAGACCGCACGCCGTGCTCACCGAGGACATACGATGTAGATGATCCTCGTCGACAAACCGAATACCGTTAAGCTCGCCTCCACAGGCAAAAGGTGCGTAAATACTGGCCAAACCTTTTGCCGTTGCCAGCCCGCCCGCCGCCGGGATTTCGGCTTTCAAGGCCGCAGTGGTCTGAAACTCTTCCATGTGTCCGCCGTCATTGGTGAAGACCTTCGACTGAATTCCATCTGGGTTCGCCTCTACACTGAGGAAAAAGTCAGCCGGAGGGTCTGCTTGCTCTGGGAAAATCATCGTGGCCGCGTCCTTCATTCGATCGTCGGGAAGACCCATGAAGAAATCCAGACCGAGCGGCACTGAAAATTCCTTCTGCAAGAACTCGCCGATAGTCTGCCCGGTGACCCGCCGGAGAATCTCCCCGCACAAGAACCCCTTGGTAAGGGCGTGGTACCCTTGCTCAGTGCCGGGTGCCCACCAAAGTTCGGCATCCTCTAAAATTTGGATGATAAGCGGCCACTCATAGAAGGCGTTTGCGGGGACGGGTTCTTTGATCGCCGGCAGACCGGCTGTATGGTCTAAGAACATCTTCACGGTCGTTGAGGCTTTATCCTCCACGCCGTACTCCGGCCAATACTCAGAGACGGGCGCGTCAAGGTCTAGGAGTCCCCTATAGGCTAGTGTGTGTGTAAACAGATCGAGGTCGCGCCCTTCGTGCTCGACCAGACGATCGGCATAGTCTTCTCAGTCCATGGGGTTCGTGATTTCGCGTTTGCTACGCCACCCCACAGGTCGACGACCGTACTGCCTTCCCAGGTGATGGAGACGCCCGCCCCGACCTCACCACGTTCGGCGAAGTTTTGTTCGAATTCCTTAAATACCCGTTCGAAGCGCGAATCGTAAGATCCGTTTATAGATACCGCGCCGCTGGGCGTTTGGACTACCTGGGCTACTTCAATCATCAATCAACTCCTTAATGAGCTTGCTAGCCTGGATAATTCGTGAACAGGCCGATCGGGGCCCAAAAACAAACGCCTCCGTGTGGTACAAAGGCTGTGCTCACAGACCTTTCACCCCAACGGAGGCGCTTGCGTGACAGCGGACACGTTACCACAGACTGTTCTCTTGCCAGATCTGTTCACCAAGCCCCTCGTCGCCACGTTCGATCAGCAGCATGCGAGCTCCGATGGCGGCGCCGTCTTGCTGAAAGCGTCGGACACACCGTGTGTCCCGGTAGGTGCCCCGCTCGTCGCGACGCCCAGGCGTGGCGAGACTGCATGGCCGTGAGAGACCAGATTGTGGAACGAGGTTGTTGGACAGCGTCCACCGCCTTGAGCGCCAGATCGCTGGTCTCGACAGTCTCCACGCCACGCATTTTCAGACGCGGGTCCTCCCGTAACCGAGCAACTGGGCCGTCGTGCTCAGAAACGAAACAGTCGGTTGAACTTGACGATAAAGCCTCGGTTCTGCAGCTCCGTGTAGCGGTCTGGCATCAAGGGGTCGGTCTCCCTATTTTCGGTATAGACCACAAATAACTCACTCCCTGGCGAATACTCCCACCGCAAGCGTAGATTGCTGCTAATGGTGTTACTCCCAGAATTGTATTGTGTCAGGCCACTAACAAACATCCTCGGCGTGAACGTGTAGTTCGCCCGCAACACGACCAAGTCGGTCCGGAACGCCCCGACCGGGGTATCAATCCAGTTGACCGATACACTCGGCTCCACCGAGAATCGATCGGTCACAGGGAGCCGGGCGCGACTGAATCCAATCGACCGGATCGTGCCATTGAAATACCCGCCGGACCGGACCAAAAGCGTCCCAGTGAGACGCCGTTGAGGTCCCGGCGTATAGGTCGCCTCCATGTCTTGAAAGCGATACCCGCCCGCCGGCAGCGTTACCCCCTGCCCCGGCGTGAACGGCTGGACTAAGAACTCGTAGTTATCAGCCACATTGATCCCAGCCTGGTCACCGTTCTCAAACTCGGTAAGCACTCCCGCCTGTGACTGCCGCGTCTCCACACTGCCTGTGTCGGCCGCCTCGATATAGTCGAAGCTCCCTTCGAACCGAAACTGTCGGATACTTTCCATCGACCGCGGCCGGGGACTAAAGCGTGCCGTCGTGTAGGTTCGCCGGAAGTTGTCCCGCCTTAGGAATCCCACCTCCGGGATGAAGTTATCCTCCACCACTAGGTGCTCCGCCTGAAACCCATAGCGGTCGCCCCCGTAATCAAACCGTCCCTGATAGCTGAGGTTCTCTTCCTCGCGCCCCGGCGTGTCGGTCTTAGCGAGGTAGGCAATGGCGCCGACGTTGTCGTAGAACGAAAACGTGGCATCGACCCCGTAGGCCTGACTGGCCCCATCGCCCACCAGCGAGACCGAACGATTCGTGAAGAGGGCCCCGAGACTGCTGCGCCGCAGAATGTCACGCTTCACCCGCGCCACGGTGAAGTTCGTCGGCGCGGCCCCCGCCGCCGCCACGTCGTCGGTGTGGATGTTCAAGAACCCCACATCGAAGGCTCCGACCTTGCCCGTCACCCGCCCGCCGCCAACAATTGGCACCACCGTGCCTTGCTGCACCCCGATCTGCCGACTGTAGAACAGCGTCGGCGCGTTACCGGCCCCCATCGGACTGCCACCGCCAAAACCTATACGGCGCAGCGCAGTATTGAAACTACCGACCTGAGCGCCCCGCGCGAAAGCGAAGATGCCGCTCCCCTCAAGGAAGAACTCCCGCTTCTCGGGAAAGAACAGACTGAAGCGCGTCAGGTTGACCTGCTGCTCGTCCACCTCCACCTGCGCGAAATCGGTGTTGTATGTGAAATCCGCCGTCAGGTTCTGCGTGATCCCATACTTGATATCCACCCCGCCATTGCCGTCGCCCGCGTTGCGGGTCGGGGGATTCGCTGCCAGATTCGTGCTCAATCCACCAATCGCATACGGCTTGATCTCCAGGTTCCTACTTGCCTCTGGAATCTCGACCCCCACAAGCGTTGCAGCCTCAGACGCCCGGAAAATGCCTGCTATACCAGCTGAGATCGGAATCGGATCAAGATAGGTAAACTCGTTCTTGCGCGGCATATTTCGCTGCAACTGCAGGCCCCAGATCTGGTCCGTTCCAGACCGATAGCGCAAAGATCGAAACGGGATCTCCATCTCGACCGTCCACCCCCCCTCGAATCGGCCCGTGCGCACATCCCACACCGGATTCCAGTCCAGATTGGGATTGCCCTCGTTGGTAAACGCGAAGTCGGTAAACCCACCAAGGGGATTCACGAAAAACACCACGCCATTGCGGCGGTCGTAGAAGGTGTCCAGCCCCACCCAAAATGTTTCATTTTGAAAAAGCTGGTACGAGTCGCGGCGCATCTCATTGGCAATCCACTCGCTCGGTGGCGCCGAGTCCCAGATGCGTGCCCCGACATAGAGGTTCTCCTCGTCAAACAGAATCCACGCCTCGGTCTTCTCGGTCGCAGGCGCACCTTCATCTGGGGCTTGCTGGATGAAGTCAGAAATGGCCGGCACCGTCTCATACACCGACTCGTCAAGCTGCCCATCCAGCGTGACCGCCTCGGTCAACCGCGTCGCGCGAACCGTCGCCCGCCCCTCCGCGTCCCTGTTGATCACCGCCGGTGCCACGGGCGGTGCCGGCCCATCGATCATCCCACGCGTCCGCGCCACCCGCCCCGGCTCCCCGGCCGGCCGCTCCGGCTCCCCGGCCGGCCGCTCCGTCGGCGCCCGCGCCTCGTCTGGCCTCCGACCGCCCGACACCAGACCAGCCAGCATCGGGACCAACGCGTCAACCACTCGGTCCTGCAACGTGAAAAGCCCCGGCAACGCACCGTCGACCCTCACCGTGCGCACCACCATCCCGGTCGAAGTATCAACGACCCGCGCCGTCACGCGCACCTGGTCGCCAAGCCGTTGATAGCTGCCGCTCACTACCCAGCGCACCCCAAGCCGCATAGCCGCGGCCGCGTCTGCCACCCGTGTCACCGAGCGCATCCCCGCCCGACTCCCGATCAGGCCAACCGTCACCGTCTCTGCAATTCCGGCACCCAGCCAGGCGTCCTCCGCCCCGCCGCTAATGTTGTCGAACGGCACCACCGCCACGCCTTCGGCCGCCAGCTCTAATGACGCCTGCGCGCTTACTCCGGCCGGCCCCACCATCCCGATCGCCACCAACAGCACAACAAGCCGAGTCAGCGTGACACCGTGGCCACGGACATCCGTCACCAGAAACTCCTTCAAATTAGACTCCCGAAATCTGCGTCTCCCACGCTATGGAAATACGTATAGAAGAATGATGAACCTAGAGACAGCCCAACCCGTATCTCAGCCTTGAAAGGGCCGTGGTCTGGGCCTCTGGATGATGGGACGCTACAGGTGTGTGATGATATCGGTTAGATTCTGCCGCTGGCGCCCAAAGTGCGACAGACAGTGCATAAGTATGGGCGAAGACCGGTCAGTCTTCCAAATCGGTTTCCGATGCGAACCTTCGCGCGCGTCCCAGTGGACCGTGCACTCCCCCCTGTCTGGAGATTGTCGTGCGGGCAGCCGACCCGCTTCGATATCCGCTTTTCAGGGCCTTATCTTTTCGTCCACTCTGGAGTCCCGGTTGTCCGTTGACCTGTTTCATTCGTTTACTAGCTGGCGTCCGCCACGCGTTAGCGATTTAGACGGTGTCCCGTCCTACCCGTTGTCTGTCTGCGACGGAAGCACGGTCCGGTCATCTTCCTCACTCGCTGAGGCTACTCGCCGTGAACATCCGCCTCGTCGATTGACCCGGACAGGGCAGTTCCAATACGACATGAGATCTACACAGTGCGGGTTCGAACACCGCCCTCGGCATCACTTTTCCTCAGCAAAACCGGAAATATATGAGCGGGCTCACCGCTCACCGTTTTTCTTAATTGGCCGGTTTGTGCTAACGATGTGCCAATTTGTTGAAAGGTCATCGCCTCGACATTGAACCGCCTACCGCTGGCTGGTCGAAACCGTTACGAAAAGAAACGGGTCGCCAATAGTCCCGTGCCGGACACGGCGTGCCAGTCAACGCACCGCCGCCAGGTGCGCCTGGTCATCCGCGTCGACTGCTGTCCCGATCGTGAACGTGGAACGCCGATACACGATTTCGCCGCCCCGGGCAGTGACGGCCATTCCGACACAAGACACGTCTCGGCACGACAGCAAGACGCTTACCGTTTCCACGTCGCCGCGAAATGCTCTCGTGCAATCAACACCAGCGATCAATCACCGATTCGGCGATATGTGTCCCGCAAAGGGTCAAGCCTTTCGCCGTCAATGAACATTTCCCCAATCCATTTATGGATCTGCCCTTCGTCTGAAATATACCGAATGGCGCTCCCGGTGATCTCCTTTCCCTCACCGGTACTCCCCATGATCTTGTAATTCCACTCCTGGTCTTTTTTGTAAATAAGGTGGGTAAAAAGATTGCCACCCGAGGAAACCACCTGCTGAACTATCTGTTTCTTTCTTACATCGTAGTACAGAAGACTTCTATCGGAACCCGGGCCCGCATATTCCCGTCCCGTCACTACTCTACCGTTGTGGCTAATCTGAAATTCTGCAAAACCCGTTTCCGTATCGCCTCGCTTGCCGTATCCAGGCCAATCATTTATCCAGATGATTTCACTTCTCCATCGTCCCTGTATGGCCTGGCTGAACTCGTGAAACTCGTCCAGGCTTGATTCCATCGACGTCGCGTGCTCCTGCGTCGCTGAGACGATTGTTGAGCCGATCAACACGAGACAGCAAACTCCAGTCAACCATGATTTCATGATGCATTGCTCCATAAATAACTCAAAATGTAACACTCACGTCCAACACTTGGCTATCTTCTTCCAGCCCGACAAGGCCTTCAGCTTCGCGCCTCCCACATCGGACGATAGGAGACATTAGACCACCCCGGTTAACGTAAGCTCCACCCACCGCACCGCTTCGGCATCGTCCTGCGGGACGCCTTCGCCGTAGTGATACATGTTCCCGAGGTGGGACTGCGCTCTGGCGTCACCTTGTTCAGCCGCCAGCCGTTCCCAGCGCACTGCCTCCGCGTCGTCCTGCGGGACGCCCTGGGCGCCGACGTATATGACCCCGAGGTGGTACTGCGCGTCGGCGTCACCCTGCGCAGCACGCACCCGCAGCCCATCGATCTCCGGAGAGTCGAGATGAGGTTGGGGTGCAAGATCCTCCACACCATGACGGCGCTCGGGAGGCCCGATGGCGAGATGATCGGATGACCGGCAGGCGGAGTCACGGGAGACTCTCCGCCCTAGATGGGGTTGTGCACAAAGACAGCTGATACCTTGACCTCAATCATTTCCGAAGGAGCTTCAAATGGCAGAGAAAATCGGTGAATATGAATTTGAGATGAAGAACAATTCCTTTTCAAAGGAAGCGGATGGCACGTTCGTGGCGAATGTAGACTTTGAAGGCACGGCCGGTGACTATGGCCCAGGATTCGGGACACTCCGTGTGCCATTGAAAGAACCCGGCGCAAAGAGTGGTGTCTGCACGTGGACGGGGCAAGCATTCCCTCCAGGCGTTCCTTGGGTTACTGGCGCCGGCGATGGAACCTGGGAGCAAGTCGAAGATCTGAACCGCTGGATTTTGGTGTTTCCAGTCTTTGAAATATCTGACGGCAGTCGTGTCAGACGCGAAGATGTCCTCGACCTCGAGACAAGAATGTTGAAGGGCAAGATGTACGACGCCAGTTAACGAATTCAGGACGAGACCGCACATACCGCGTGGACTGTTTCCGGGTTTGGTGGCCTGATGAGCGACGGCCAGTGCTCTGGCTATCTCCACCCCAGTGGCGCATCGGTGATGACCGGGAACTGCTGAACTGCCCGAAGTCAGAGGGGGGACGGTACGTCATGCCAAAGGAAGCACGAGCGCCAGAATCAGAGTAATCGCCAACCCGGTCAGGCCGAGCAATGCGGAAACGACTGACCAGGACTTGAGGGTTTCGACTTCGGTCAGACCGCCCATCTTCGAGATGAGCTAAAAGCTGTGTCCGAGGGCGCGCCCACGGCGCCCTCTACAGGATGCGAAGCCAAGGTGGAGACGACGTTCCATCGCTACAAGACCATCCTGGGCTCAGCGATGCGAGCACGGGGACTGGCGTCCCAGAGAGTCGAGGTGAGGTTGGGGTGCAAGATCCTCAATACCATGACGGCGCTCGGGACACCCGATGGCGAGATGATCGGATGACCGGCAGGCGGAGTCACGGGAGACTCTCAGCCCTAAATGGAGTTGTGCACCAAGGCATCGATTTCACGCGAGATTTACGAATTCGAGACCCACACGTTACTTCGTTTCTTTCGTGAGCTCAACACTCGCGCGAATGACGCCAAGCCTGCTGCCGGGCTGAATCAGGGCAGCGGGACGAACCCGATCCAGAACATCTGTGTCGTGCCCTCCG
>Ga0310121_10001745_pt1 | contig 21597 bp, 17 predicted proteins | sample CB27_Tmax_986_MG_FD_203504 | JGI IMG/M metagenome (GOLD analysis project Ga0310121, IMG submission 203504) | Marine microbial communities from Western Arctic Ocean, Canada - CB27_Tmax_986 | ecosystem: Environmental > Aquatic > Marine > Oceanic | place: Canada: Western Arctic Ocean | collected...
CGACTAGACCGGCCGCATTCGGAAATAAGTCCATGGTCAATCTGGCTTACAACTTCACCGGATTTGATTTATTGGGGGGAGTCGAAAGTGGTGATGAAACCTGAACCCTATCATTGGGATGAAATGAAAATTGGACCTGGAGCACCTCCGATTAAGACGGAAAAGGGATGGTTGTCGATTTATCACGGTGTGTTCCCCACGATGGATGGTTCGGTTTATCGACTCGGTGTGGCGCTCCACGATATGGAGGATCCATCGACCGTATTAGGGATTGGCGACTCCTGGATCCTCCAGCCCGAAGATCCCTGGGAGGTCACCGGATATGTACACAATGTTGTGTTTACCTGTGGCGCGGTCCCGGAAGACGACGGCACAGTGAAGATTTATTGGGGAGGAGCAGATACAGTGATGTGCGCGGGAGAAGCGGTTCTCGACGACCTTGTTGATCTTTGTTTGAATGATTCAAGAACGCCGAATGTTTGATTGGGTTGAATCGCTAATGTGGTTGCCTGAATGGATCGGAAGACTGGTGTAGCTGGATTCGCAAGAATTCAGTCGATGCGGGTTTACGTGTCATTTCCATCTGAACTCTCACAAGTTCAGCTACACTGGCGACGTGAATCGTAGCTGGATTCGCAAGAATTCAGTCACTCCGCGGCACGGCATGAATTTTTGTAAATTCAACTACACCCAAAAATTGACTCGACAGGCCACTAAGGCTCGACGTTACAGGTCCCATCCTCGCATCGCGCGGCGAAACGATTGCGGTTCTTCGCGAACCATCGATAAAAAACCTTCGCGCACTGGTAAACCACCGGCAAACCGAGAGCAAACCCCATCCACCTCTTAGACGGTATCGCAGCCAGAATGACTCGAAACCCATCCACACCCAAGTGAATGTTCCCTTCGGGGTCCTTGACCTGCATCGCCACGCCCAGGGCATCGAGGTCCAGGTTCTCCGCGACGGCATCCAAATCCGGGTCCGCTGTGCTGATGGCCACCAACCGGTCGTCCTTATCCCAGGAGAGGGCTCGGTTGACCTGTTTGGTGCAGATCGGACAAGCGCCATCGAAGTAGATGCGCACTTTCCCCGCCGTGTCGTCAATTAAAGATGCGTTTAAGGCTTCCATAGTTCTTCCTCGCCCTTATTCTGACCGGGCGCGCGATCCAGCGCAACGGGGGGCGTTAGGTACGGCCGGAAGATATCCTCCTCTTGACACTTGGAACCCGCCTTCGTAGCGTTGTTTCAGACCAAAATCGCCCGGATAGCTCAGTCGGTAGAGCGCGTCCTTGGTAAGGACGAGGTCACCGGTTCAAACCCGGTTTCGGGCTCCATCCTGTACACTGATTTATGCCAACCTTACTGATTGTTGAGGACGAGGACAAACTACGGAAGCTCTTAATCCGTGGGCTGAAGGACCGTCCCCAGTGGGAGGTGAAGAGCGCCGAAACCGCAGAGAAGGCCCTGGAAATCCTCGGTGGGGAGAGGTCAGACCTTGTTCTGACAGACGTGCGGATGCCTGGAATGAGCGGGTTGGACCTGATGGAGGCCCTTCGGAAGCAGGAGCATCCCCCGGTCTGCGTGGTGATGACCGCTTACGCCTCAATCAGCACGGCGGTCGAGGCCCTCCGGATGGGGGCAGTCGATTACCTCATCAAACCCTTCCCGAATGAGGAACTCCTCCATGTCCTCGACCGAATTGAAAAGGAAATGCGCCTCTCTTCCGAGAACGAGGAGCTGAAACAGCGACTGGCTGTTTATGAGGGACCCTCGGGGCTTATCGGCTCATCGGAACCGATGGAACGGCTGAGGAAATCCATCGCAAAGGTGGCTCCCGCGGCGAGCACTGTCCTAATTCTCGGCGAAAGCGGAACCGGCAAGGAACTCATTGCTCGCGCTATTCACACCGCCAGTCCACGGAAGGACCTTCCCCTGGTGCGGGTCAACTGCGGCGCTATTCCTGAAAACCTCTTGGAGAGCGAACTCTTTGGCCATGTCAAAGGTGCCTTCACAGGTGCGACCGAACGGAGAGTGGGACGGTTCGAGTTGGCAGGGGATGGGACGATCTTTCTGGATGAAATGGGGGACATGCCGCTCGCCCTCCAGGTAAAACTTCTCCGCGTCCTCCAGGAGCGTGAGTATGAATCGGTCGGCAGCTCGCACACCAGCAAAACAGGAGCGCGTGTCATTGCGGCCACCAACAGAGACCTGGAAGCGGCTACAAAGGAAGGAACTTTTCGGGAAGATCTCTACTACAGGCTTAATGTTGTGACCTTGCAGGCGCCTCCACTGCGGGACCACATCGAGGATTTTGAGGAACTTGCCGAACATTTCGTGAACCGCATCGCAAACCGGGAGGGCATCCCCGCGAAGAATCTCTCACCCGATTTCGTAGCTCACCTCGTGAGGTGGCGATGGACCGGGAATGTCCGAGAATTGGAAAACGTAATCGAATCAGCCTTGGTCATGGGAGAAGGGGACCGAATCGAAGTCGAGGATTTGCCGAATTACCTCCGTGATAGCAGGTCCGACAATCTGGGAGACCTTGCCTCGCCTGAACAAGTAGTGGCGAACCAGGAATCTGGTGAGATCGACTTGGCCGCCGCGACTCTGGATGATGTTGAGCGGCACTTGATCTTACAGGCGCTCGAACGGAGCGGCGGGAACCAGAGCAAGGCAGCCCGGCAACTGGGGGTCACTCGCCGTACCCTGGGCTATCGGCGTGAGAAATACGGAATCTAGCGCCAAGCTGCATGCGGTGCCGTGAATCCCTTCAACATGCTGTGCCGTGAATCCATTCTCGGCACAAATCCCACGCCCATAGGGGAAGGGATTCCCCTCGGACTTAGGAACGAGAAAGGATTCTCGTTCCAGCCGTCGTTAGCGCCAAGTCTTGATTCTCAACCTGTTCCCATCCCAAGCCAGGCGGATGGTCCCATGGTCGGCATTGGTGAACACCTTCGCTCCCACTTCCTGGAGGCGATGAAGCGTTTCCTCGGCCGGATGTCCAAAAGCGTTCGGTCCACATTGAATGACCGCCACCTCCGGTTGAACCGCGGCGAGAAAATTTGGATCGGATGAATACCGGCTCCCGTGATGAGCAACCTTCAAGACATGGCACCAAGGCGGATCAGTGCGCTTTAACAGATGCTTTTCGGTTTCCGAACCGATGTCCCCGGAAAGCAATACCCTCAATCCGAGCACTTCAACCAGCAGAACGAGAGAGCGCTCGTTCAAGGAGCCCAGTTGGAATTGGAGATCCTGCCACTCCGGACTTAAGATTTCGATCCGGGTTTCGTTAATGCCGCCGAGGTTGTCACCCGCCAGTAGACGCTCGACAGGGACGCCGCTTTGGATCACCGCCTGAACAGTTTCGAGGAATTCCTCTGTTTCGTTGATGTCCCCTGAGACAAATATCGTTTCGACAGGGATGTTCGCCATCAGGTCGACAAGACCCCCGAAATGGTCAATCTCAGGATGGGTAAGAACCACCCCCTCCAATTTGTCCACGCCCAGGGATAACAATGCCGCTGACAACTCATCGGCCCGCCCAGGTTTGTCGGCACTTGGAGGACCGGTATCGACCAACAAGGTTTCTCCCTCCGGAAACTCGATCAGGCAGGCATCTCCCTGGCCGACATCAAGGAAGTGAATCACCAGATCTCGATTTCCGGGCAGGAGCGGCCACCAGGAGAGGCACCCAAGAAGTAGGAGGGAAAGAGTGCCGCGATGCCAGAGACGGTTTTCAAACCGCTCCCCGAGCAGGGTTAGGAGTAGGAGAACCGCGGCTACCAATACTGCGGGAACAATGTCCAATTGGACAACACGAAAAAATCCCGCCTCGAAGCTACCGACCCAACCGACCCATTTCTCCAGTGTCGCGGTAGCAACTTCCAGAACAGGAAACACAACACTCCCGACCAGTGGAACAGTCACGAGGGCCAGTGTTACCAACATTCCGAGGCAAGTCACAAGGATTGCGAGTGGGACACCGACGAGGTTGCCCAGGATTGCGTTCCCGGTTACCTGACCGAAATGAAAAGCGGTGATGGGGGCCGCAACAGCTGCAGCTACGAGGCTGACCCATAAGGCTGCACAGAACCAGAAGAAAACGGGCGCCGCAACTCGATAAAGGAAACCAGTTGGTTTCATCCATTTCTGTAATCCACCCTCAAGCCTGTGCCGGGCTGCTTCAGCAGCTTCCCCCGGTCCCCAAAGCAGCAACCCAAGGACGACAAGAAAAGAAAGTTGGAAGCTGGGTTGCCCCAGCTGGGAGGGAGAGGCGACCAGAATGGCAAGCGCGGCCGCCCCGAGAAGATTCAGACTGTCTGTGGGGCGGTCAATGAATCGCGCGACCATGACGGCAATCCCCAGAATGCCCGCGCGGATGATGGGAACCCGGAATCCGATCAACCAGATGAATAAGACCGCGAAGGCGATACCGACCAACGCTCGCCAGCGGCGTGGAACGCCGATGAACTTGAAAATTAAGGGGAAGAAACCAATCAGGGCGGTGATGTGCAGGCCCGAAATAGCTGTTAAGTGCATCAGACCGGAACGGGTCAGGTCCTCCCGGGTTCGCGGGGGGAGGTAAGCCCGGTCTCCGGTTGTCATCGCCAACGCCAAGCTCCCTTCATCTTTGCCAAGCTTTTCAAACAGCCATGAGCGGACTCTTTCCCGCCAGTTATCGCGGTAACGCCGAAAACGGTCTTTCAGACTGATCTGGAGGGGGGAGGTCCTTGTCACCATCTCTGGTTTCTTCACGAAAAGGTTCCCAACGACGCCGCTACTCCGAGACCAATTGAATTCATCAAAACCACCCGGTAGTGCGAGACGGGAAATGCTTTTCCAACGCCCGGTGGCTCGAACCATATCTCCTGCTTCGATTTCCTTCTTCTCTGCTCCAACGAGAAAGACGCCGAATGTTCCGGTCACATCGCGCCAGACATGGCCATCCCACAAGAGCGGATCCACGAGGGAGACTCGCCAACCGCTGCCCGCTTTTTGGAGACTGGAGAGGGCTGTTCCCGTGACATGGGTCGGAATAGGGGGAGAAGAGGATCCGACTTGATCGATTCGGTCTTCGTACTCCATTGCAAGCCATTCTGCGCGCATGTACCCCAGGAAGCCGGTAAGAAGGAAGAGCAGGACAGCCAAGCCTCTACCCTCCAAACGACCACCCCGAACCATGAGCCCTGCCAGGAGGAGGACGCCCAAGCTACCTGCTATTGGCAACACCGAGCTGGCCGTAAAAAACTCGGAAATGATGATTCCCGCCATCCAACTCAAAGCCAACGCGAAAAGGGGGCGTCTCATGGAATCTTCGCCTCGGGGGAATGTTTGTAGGTTGCTCTTTTAAGGGGATACAGGCTGTCAGTCATGACCTTCAGATTGTCAGGTTTGAATAAAATATCAGGTATTCGGTAGAAATCTCCCTTGTAAAAGATATAAGGCCTTGGACCATAAACCAAATATGATAAGTCAGTTATGTCAATATCCAGTGACTTGGCAAATAGTTTGCTCTTAAGAACGTTCATCTGGCTAACAAGGAGATGTATGAAATATGAAATGTCGATTCTAAACAAGGTTCCATTTGTATGTTTGGCTCTAGTATTGGGAGTCTTCGCGCTGTGCCTGGCTCCGACCCCGGAGGCAGCCGCAACTATTATAGATATGCACCTGACGGACCACCCCGATGGTAACCAGGCTCCGCCGGTTTATGGGCTCCGCCTGGATAATGGCTCTACCAAGCACACATTCAGTTTCGAGAATCCGGACGGTGTGAGTCGAATGACATCAATTTTGGACACCAACGCCCCCCCAGCCGGCACTCTCGGCACAATGACCATAACCGGTCAAATGCGTCATATCAAAAACAACTCCTACAGCGGCGAAATCTGGATGCTCCAGGCAACGATGGATCTTATTTCGTCTCCATACGGTTCGGATGCGGCGCTCGAGAACGCAATTTTCAACCCGAACTCCAGTTTCGGCCCATTAAAATTTGATAATGTTTCCGCCAGTCTCAGTCTCCTGACTGGGGCAATGGGAGGTGGTTACGATGGTTCGACCAGTTGGGTCGGGAAGTCCAATTCCCAGGGTGATACATTTATTCTCAATTTCAATCACAGGACCAACCTGAATGTACTTACCGGTTTCGGCTGGTTGAAGGATGCAGTCGGTAACCAAGGCGGAACTCATGACTTCCTCTTTGTGGCAACTCCGAAGGCTATTCCAGAACCGGCGACCATGACCCTTTTCGGCGCGGCGGCTGCAATGGCTGGAGCCAAGAGACTTCGATCCGGAAGGACGAAGCAGGTCTAACCCCAAAATAAGGCTGCCAATACGAGGGTGGTGACTCCCCCCCCCACACGTACCCCTCCATCCCTCGTAATATTGTAAACGCCCCCGACCGACACATCGGGGGCGTTTCTTTTTTTGCCGTTCTTTTCAGAACACAAAACCGTCATTCCCGATCACTCCCCGCCGTCATTCTCAGCCTTGCCTCTCGGTTGCTTATGAGGTACTTTCAGGGCGAATTAATTGGAAAGTGGTCGCTGAAGAATGTATTTCGTCCAATACCATCCGCTCAAGGAACACCTAAGAGAAAGAACTGTCAGTGATCAAGATGCACTGCCCTACTTTGTCCTTTTCTGTACGCTCAATGCCGCAGGCTGTGGAATTCCATTCATAGAAGATTTAATGAATGGGATTGGATGTCATCTATTCTGACCGTTTTATTAACGCTTGGAGGTGTCTTGTATGCTTATAGTCAAAACGGAGGAGGAAAAGGGTTCGATTTTATACAAAATTTTGTCGTCTTAGGCTGGGTGGTTTCAATTCGGTGGTTGCTTGGTTTCATTCCGGTGGTAATTCTTTTTTACGGAGTAGGATCGGCTATCGGGATTGTAGGTGAAAACACAAACCTGTTCAGCGTTGTTTTCTTTTTTTTGTCTCAATTGGTCTTGGTTGAGCGGATCGGAAGACATATTGGGGATACGAGAAACACTGAGGGCGAACAAGCTGCCGGGCCTCAGATTTGACCGTGGTTGTAGCGAATGCCAAACATTCCCCACATCACGTCACGATACGTTGAACACGAGGGTGTCGAAATAAATGAGACAAAGGTTCCGGCTCATATCCGGCATCTGATTCCGCTCGCCAAGCACTGGGCAATTGGTGACGACATCGAACGGTCCGAATACATGTCCTCGGCGTCGTTTGAGCAAAAGAAGAGCTTGTCGACGCCGTCTTGCCGCAATTTGAAGCGCTTGCCGAATGGAGCGCGGTCGAAAATGCCAAGACTCCGGTTCCTGATGAAGCAGTATTGTACGACATGCTAGCCGAGGCTGCGGCAGAGGCGCGTTTGGTCGTATATCCTGACGAAGTAGGCTGACAAGAGGGTGAAGCCAGGCTTGAGCGAAGCAATCTCTCGCCCTTGTAGGTTTACGTTAGTGGGGAGCGTCCACGTGGATTCCCGATCGGGGTCGGGAATGACGGGCCGTTGGTCGGGAACGACGGGCCGTTGGTCGGGGATGACGGGCCGTCAGGTTTTACTTGCCGAAACCAGATTCTCAAGGACTTCATCTCGAAACTGCGTTGCTCTGCCAGAATTTGGTATGGCCGCATTTGCCTGAAGCCAATGGATTTTCTTATTCGGGCGGAACCAACTCATTTGGCGGCGGGCGAAACGGCGTATGTGTTGTTTGATGAGTGCGATTGTGTCCTCCAGATTCCCCTCTCCGGATAGGTGATCGAGGATTTCTTTGTATCCGAGCGCCTGGCTGGCTGTGTGTGAGAGGACCTGGCCATCCTTTTGAAGGGCGACAACCTCCTCGACAAGCCCGGCCTCAATCATTCTATCCACGCGGTGGTCAATGCGCTTGAACAAATCTTCCCAAGGCCACTCGATTCCGAACCAGGCGATCTTCTCATTCCAGGGGGGAGCCTCCTGCATCTCTTCGAACTGGCTTTTTGTGATGCCCGTGCCCTCGTAGATCTCCAGCGCACGGATGATTCGTTTTTGGTCGTTGGAATGGATTCTTTCGGCTGATTCAGGGTCGATATGAGTCAGGCGGGAATGGAGGAAGGCGGTTCCCTGTTCTTCCACCTCGGCTTCCAACTTGCGCCGGAACTCATAATCAGGCGGTGGGGCATCCGCCAAGCCTTCCAAGAGAGCCTTCAGATAAAGGCCGGTGCCGCCGCAGATTACCAAGGATTGCCTGCCTTGGATGGCTTTCTCAATGATCGGCTTGGCGAAATCACAATAATCGGAGACAGTGTATGGGTCGTAAGGGCTTTCGACGTCGATCCCGTAATGGCGAACGCGTACACAATCCTCCTTGGTTGGTTTGGCGGTCCCGATATCCATTCCACGATAAACCTGCATCGAGTCCGCGGAGAGTATGTCGGCATCGAGCGCAAGGGCTACGAGGATGGCGAGCTCGGATTTGCCGCTCGCGGTTGGTCCGGTAATGACAATCAGGCGGGCGGGATTCACTACGGTAACGTGTAGGGTATGTTCATAACGCCTCTACCAGGCTTGATTTTTGCTCACACGATATTCGCGTTATGAACGCACCAACCGCGGCGGATAGAGTGGGTCTTAAGGTGTAAAAACCTGGGCGTGTTCTTCCTGCGCTGTCCCAATGACCGGGTTGTTGGCTTCATCAACGAAGACAATGCGCGGCCGGAACCCTTCGAGTTCATGCTCGGCCAACTGAGCGTAGGCGAAAACGATAATTTTCACACCGGTGGGAATCTTCAGCGCCGCGGGGCCGTTCATGCCCACAGTCCGGCTTCCGCGTTCGGCTCGGATCACATAAGTCCAAAGGCGTTCCCCGCGCTCCAAATCCGCTACCAAAACCTGCTCGTATTCGGAAAGTCCGGCCATTTCAAGAATCTCCTCATCGAGTGAAAGAGAGCCGACATAGTCCACGTTGGATTCGGTCACAGTAGCCCGATGGATTTTTGACCGCAGGAAGGTCCTTAACATGAGAGACCCTTCAGAACGGATTGGATGTATTGTGCGCGCGCAATGTCTCTATCACGGCTGTCGAGCTCCTTGCCTTCTCGTTTCTGGAGATGCGCTGGGCGAGTGCAAAGGAGCATTTCATTCAACTTGAGCAGGTCAAGGTCCTTTACGATCCCGGTGGTGACGCCAAACCGCAAGGGCGAAAGCAGTTCCAGTGTCTCTTTGCTATTGAGCTTCCTGGCGGAAGTTAGAATGCCGAAGGCTCTCCAGACCCGGTCTTGGACCTCTTCTTCAGCCTCGGAGAGCAGCTGCCCGGTCGCCTGGTTTTCACTATCCACGATCTGTTCAGCAAGACTGGTCAGGCGGTCGAGCATATCCTTTTCGGTCACTCCCAAAGTAATCTGGTTGGAAATCTGAAACAGGTTTCCCTTGATCTCAGACCCCTCTCCTTGCGGGCCCCGGACAGTGAATCCCAGCTGTGAAACCCCGGCGACCATCTTCTGGATCTGTCGGGTCATCACCAGCGCCGGCAGGTGCATCATGACCGAACATCGAAGGCCGGTTCCGACATTCGTGGGGCAGGCTGTCAGGTAACCAAATCTATCGGAAAAGGCAAAGTCGAGTTCATCAGAAAGTTCGGTGTCGAGCTGGTCCAACCTCGCGTAGCCCTCGACTAAGTCGAGGCCCGGTAAAAGAACCTGGAGGCGCAGGTGATCCTCCTCGGCTACCATTACGGAGATGGTCTGGCTGGCGGTCACAAACACCGACCGTTGGCTTTGCCCGTGAGCCATTTCCTGACTGATCTGGTGCCGTTCGAGCAGGAAGTTTAGATCGAGTTCGGACTTATCCTCGAGTCGTATTTCCTCACTGCCGGCTAGCTCAACCGCATTCCGTATCGCCTCAGAGCAGATGCTGACCACTCGCGCCAACTCCCCTGTGGAAGTCCAATGCGAAAAGGGAAACCCCTTCAGATTACGAGCGAGACGAATCCGGCTGGACAGGACGATTTGATGGTTCGGCCCTGGGTGGGAGAGCCACTCGCATTGGGGAAACTCGGAATCGTTGAATATCATTCGACAGGCTTGGCCTCCAACCCCCTGATTTCATCCCGGAGCCTCGCTGCAGATTCAAAGTCCTCTTCGATGACCGCTTTTCTGAGAAGATCTCTCTTCTCCTGAATAACCGGGAAGACACTCGGGGAGGTCTTCCTACCGGAGGGGAACTTCCCGATGTGTTCCATTCCGGCCTGTACTTTCTGAAGGAGAGGTCTGAGGTCTTCCTCAAATTCCTCATAGCAATTGGGACATCCCAATCTTCCTGATTCCCGAAAACCGCGAAAAGTCTGTCCGCAGGTGGAGCAAGTTTTTGCATCCTCTGAGGAGGCAATCCGCGAGGCTTCCTCACCGGGGATCTGTCCGGTCCCGAGACCTGGGAAGGGGGAGACAGGTGTTGCCACTGGCCCGGTAAGTCCCTGTTCGACAGCACACTCGGAACAGACATGGAACTCGCTTACCTCTCCGCCGGCAAGCTGGGTAATGTGGAGCTTGGCGGGCTTTTGTTGGCAGAGTTGGCAGATTTTCCCGTTCATTTTTAATTGGACCTGGCTTCTGGATTCGAATTTGGCGCCCGAAAGGGCAGAATCCCCCTTAAGACTATGATTTTATATCATCCATCCCGCCCTGGCAATGCGCGGGGGAAGCCACGGCGGAAGCATGGCTTCCGCACTCCATACAAGCGCCCGGACCGCCAGGGACGGCGGTCCCTACAGGTTCTTTAATTCGCATGATATCGTTGTCTCGTACCAGAAAGAGCGAAAACAAATGGAAACTCTTCACGGGCGGCGTGAATTCTTAAAGCTGAAATCGGCAGGCCGGTTGGTGGCAAGCCTCTCGGGTGGAGAGTGGCCGGGTGAGAGTAGGACGGAAGCAGGTGAGGGATCTCTTTACCGAATCGGTCGGAAGGCGATGGCCACACGCTTTGAAATTCTCGTCAATACGTTCGATTCAGGCAAAATACCGGTCTGCAAATCCGCTCTCGATGAAATTGATTTATTAGAGGACCAACTCTCGGTTTACCGCGACACCAGTGAATTGTCGCGAATCAATAGAGATGCTCACCAAGAACCCGTTCCGGTCGAAGAAAACTTGTTCCATCTTTTTCAGGAATGTAAGAACCTCTGGCTGGAAACCGATGGATGCTTTGATATTGCGGTCCACCGGCTTCTTGAAGCGTGGGGACTCTTCAGGGGACCCCAAAAACTCCCCTCGGAGATCGAAATCGAGCAGGCCCTGGAATGTTCCAGCTTCGACGAGGTATGCCTGGACCGGGATAAACAAACGGTCCGCTTCAAACGGCCCGGTGTCGGTATCAATTTGGGGGCCATCGGAAAAGGGTATGCCCTGGATCGAACGTCGGAAATCCTGGAAAGCGCCGGGCTTTCAAACTTCCTGATTCACGGCGGCAACAGCAGCATCCTGGCCAGCGGATCCTCAAGCTGGCAGGGCGACGGCTGGCTGATCGGTCTGGCACACCCGCTAGATCAGACAAGAATCATTGCGCGCGTCCAACTCGCCGACAAGGCTGTCTCCACATCCGCTCTTCGTCCGGGAGCCATCATGGGATCCGACCTTCCGCATGTTCTCGATCCGAGGAGAGGAAGACCGCTGCAAACTGATCTGGTTTCTGTTTCCGTTTTCTGCTCATCCGCGAGAGAGGCGGAAGCGCTTTCCACCGCTTTCCTGGTAATGGGCGTGGACGAGGCTGAGGCCTTTTGCGAAAGCCGGGAAGATCTCGGGGCAGTCTTCCTTCTCAATGCGACAAACGGTTGTGGTGATCTCGTATCCGTCGGCCTTTCTGAAGGAGTATTGGAGGAAGTGCTTTGACCGAACCTAAGGGACACGATCTCCATTTATCCCAAAAGACATTCCTTGTCTTCATCCGGCTGGCCATTGGTTGGCATCTCCTCTCCGAAGGGCTCGGAAAGTTCTTTGACCACACCTGGACCTCGGCGTGGTATCTGTCGAATTCGGCGGGGCCGTTCGATGATCTCTTCCGGAAGATCTCGAATTCCGAGGCGTTGCTCCAGATGACAGACAATGCTGTTACCTTTGGATTGATCCTGGCGGGAGCCAGCCTCTTGCTGGGCCTGTTTACACGCCTCGGGTGCATCATCGGGCTGGTGCTATTGTCTCTCTTCTACCTTTCCCAGCCGCCGTGGGGCTGGACACCCCAGCCCGGGACCGAAAGCAATTACCTGATCGTTAACAAGAACCTGATCGAGGCGCTCGGACTGGCCGCTGTAGTGGCTTTTCCGACAGGGAGGTTTGCCGGACTGGACAGCCTTCTACACCCTCTTTTTGAGAAATACCTGCCGCGCTGGATAATCGGACATTCTCCCCCACAAACTTGAGATTGGCAGTAATCGTACACCGAATCTGCCAGGACGATCTATGTTGAAAACAACCTCATCGCTCTTAAAGGTCTTCAACGAGATAGAGGTGCAAGCTGTGGAGGAGGTCCTGGAATCCTGCGCGGCTCCCGAAACCACAGCCGTTCGCTTGACTCGAGCCTTGAACTCAGACCAAGCACAACAGTGGGCTCAAGAAGCTTTGTTTTGTGAAGTCGAACCACGTCCTCTCCTGAAGATCCTGTGCAAAACCCTTTCACAAAGCGAGTTTTTGACCTCGATACTGGAAACAAATCCCGACCTGCTGGTCTCGTTTAATTCTGAATCTGATTTTGAATTCTCGAGCAGTCTGGAAGTATACCATGGGGAACTCCACAAACACCTTGGACACCTTCAACCCGGTGAGGATTTTGAGGTTGGTCTCAAGCGGTTCAAGTTACATGAAATCTTTCGCATCGCTGTCAGGGATATCGCCATTGCCGCTCCGATCGAGACGCTTGCGCGGGAACTTTCCGACCTGGGCGATACTGTTCTCCAGACTGCCTATGAGCGGTCCTATTTGGAAACTCTGAACTCCTTCGGCGCTCCACGCATTGAGGATGGGAGCTTGGTGGAGCTGGCAATTTTGAGTCTCGGAAAACACGGGAGCCGCGAACTCAATTTCAGTAGTGACCTGGATCTGGTGTTCATCTACCCCCATGAAGGGAAAACCAATCTGGATACTCGCAAGGAAGACGCGGCCAGATGGATGGAGCTTCACCCCTTGAGCGGTCTTGGCGCCATCCCGGACCTGATCGCCCGAACTCGGCCATTCACGTTTGAGAGGTTTTTTAACCAGCTGGGCACGCGCCTAATCGAGATACTTTCGGAAACAGGCGAGCAGGGGTTTCTTTACCGTGTGGACATGCGGCTCCGACCGGAAGGAAAGCCCGGACCGCTGGTCCGGACGCTGGATTCGGCACTCGATTATTACCGGAACTGGGGGGAGCGTTGGGAGCGGCAGGCGCTACTGAGGACCCGCGTATCAGCAGGTGATCTGACTCTCGGAACGAAGTTTCTCGAAGGGATCAGGGACTTTGTTTTCAGGAAATATGTGGACGACATCGAGGTCGAAGAAACGCTCTCGGAAATGAGACAGCTTCGCGCCAAGTCGATTGAGCAAGCCGGGTCTTCAGACGAGGAAACGCAAAGGAACCTCAAGAACGGGCCTGGGGGTATCCGAGACATCGAGTTTCTCGTGCAGGCTGTTCAGACACTTTATGGCGGGCAGTTTCCTGAGTTCAGGCAGGGCAGCCTGTTTGAGATCTTGCGGCGAATCCATCAAAGCGGCCTGATGAGCGCGCAGGATTATGCGACCCTCTCAACCGGGTATGAATTTCTACGCCGGTTGGAGCACCGCATCCAGATTGATGATCTTCAAAAGTATCATCTTCCATCGTCGGGGCATGGGCTGGAGGTCCTTGCGGCGGGACTTAGATTCGATTCCGGAGCGCATCTGGCAAAACGATTGTCCACCTTGATGGTGGACATCCATTCGGTGTTCCGGGTGGTCTTCCGTGAAGAGGAAGGACAGGGAGGATTGGCGGAATTGCTCGAACAAGAGGGCCTTTCGCTCAAGTGGCGAGAAACTCTCGAAGGATATGGGCTGAGAGATCCGGAAGGCCTTTTCCGGTCCCTCTCTACGCTGGCCGAAGACCCCGCCTCTCCGCACCTGAACAGCAAGCTGCGCCGCCTTTTGAAATCCATTCTTCCTCGGTTGCTTGCTGCTGTTCGCGAGACTCCTTCTCCGGACCTGGGCTGGAGGACTTTTCATTCGGTGGCTATGGCTACGCCGGCGCGGTCAACCTTGTTCTCGATCGCGCAGGAGAACCCGCAGCTGATTGCGCTGCTGGTACGCGTCGGGGCAGCCAGCCCTTACTTGGGAAATCTCATCCAATCCCAACCCAATCTGGTCGAAAGTCTAGTATCCCCTTCTTTTCAGGAACTGATCAAAGACTCCGGGACGCTGGCACGAACCTTTGTAGTGCAGGAGAGCGCCCGAAGTGGAGAAGGCTCCCGGTTGCCCCGGTTGCGCTCGTTCAGGACGCGGAAGGAACTTCAGATTGGCGCTCGGTTTGTGTTGGGAAACGCAGACCTTCAGTCGTCACTGACAGAACTGTCCACGCTCGCGGAATTTTGTTTGGAACAGTGCATTGGTGAAATACCCAATTTTGATTCGGGGGGAATCGGCCTGTTCGGTCTGGGCAAGTTCGGTGGCGCTGAGATTGGTTTTGGTTCCGACCTGGATCTGGTCGCCTTCTACGACAGCGGTATTCAACCTTCCGCGGAGATACCCAAACGCCTCCTTGCCAAACTCTCCACCGAGATGGGAACACGGACAGGCGATGGGCGGTTATTCGAAGTTGATTTCAGATTGCGTCCCCACGGAAAAAGCGGACCATTGGTTACTGAAGTGGGAGCTACCCTGGATTATTACAACCAGGAAGGCCAGACCTGGGAACGTCTGGCCCTTACACGCCTTCGTCCGCTGCTTGGACCACACGAACTGATTGAAAGAGTCTTGGACGGAATCGGGCAATGGGTTTATTCCTCCCCGGCTGATGAGCAAGTCCTATCAGAGATCAGACAGATGCGTACACGGATCGAAACAGAAAAGAGTTCGGAGAGTTTAAAGGCAGGCCCGGGGGGGCTTCTGGACATAGAGTTCATCACGCAAGCCGGAGGACTCCGCTGGGGCGCTGAAATGGAGGAAGTGCGTTCCACGATTACTTATAGGGCGCTGGAAAACCTCGGCAAGGCAGGTGCGCTGACCGCCATGGAAGTTGTGACGCTCCGTGAATCATACCTCTTCCTCCGAGACATCGAGAACCGGTTAATTCTCCTCGGGAAACCGGGCGCGCGTGGCCTCCCAAAGGATCGGGACGAACTGGGGCATCTGTTTCGTTGTTTGTTATCGGCAGGTAACCAGGCAGCGGTTCCGGAGGGGGCCGTGCTCGATGGTCCTGGAGGACTGGTGGAGTTTGAACGTGAGACTCGCAAGCGTGTCAGGAAGATTTTCAATGAGGTATTCGAGCGGGGATTTGCGGCAGTGGGTTCCCAATCCGGAGATTGGAAATCAGGTTTGAAATCCGGAAATCGGGAAGCAGATTTGAACAATTGATAGCGTAGAGTATTCCACGAAACAGGTTGACTCGCTCGTGGTTTTCCGGTCAGGGTCGGGAATGACGGTATGAGCGGCTGGAACGAGAATCCTCTCTCGTTCCTGAACCGCCGAGGGATTCCATTCCCCTGAGCAGCTTTGTGCCGAGAAAGGATTCACGGCACAGCAAGATCGTGGATTCCCGATCGGGGTCGGGAATGACCGGCGGCTTTACTCCGAACAGCCGAAACGGAAATCTACGTAATCAACCAGTAGCCTCCCATACCCCGGATAGTTCCCTACCCCGTAACCAGTCCAGGAATCTTTGGGGGGGACCGGCCAGGTGTGGAGCCAGACTAAACAGGGGTGGGCCATGACTGCGCCTATCTTTCCGAATTTCTGTGTAGTGTCGTAGGGTTTTGACCAATACCAGGGATCGCCGGGATCTCCTCTGAAACCCATGCGTAAATGAGAGTTGTCGGTAACTTGGAGGATCATGTGGAGAGGACTGTTGCCGAGGATCGATTCCGGGATTTCCTCTTCAAATTCCATTTGGATCCCGGCGTCTTGTGTCGGCTGGTTTGGCCCGGAGTAGTCGTTGATGAACTTATGACGGTCCTCTTCCGGGAAGTTCTGGACACCCGGTTGCCAACCTCCGGCAAAGGGCTGGTTGTTCTCATCCCAGATGACAAAGGATGAGATAAAGAGGTTCCACGGGAGCGAGTCATCGGGCGGGTAGAAACGGGCCTCCACTTCGTAGCCGGGGAATGGATCGTGATCGGCGAGAGTGATCTTGGTCCCGATCGCAGTCGGACACATGGCCCACCCATCGAGACTGGCGGGTTGCATGGTGACCGTCAGAAAACCGGGATTGGAATAAGTGTCCAGAATCGCGCCGCCTTCGTGGTACCACTTCGCCTGGTAACCCGGAATGTCGAAGAAGTCAGAGGCGTGTTCAATCGTCTTCGGTCCCCTTCCAAAGAAGGTGCAGTAATCGACCCATGCGGGGAAGACCGGATCGGGCGGGCTGATTTCAACATCCTCTGGAATACCCAAGGCGGGCGCCAACTCGTCCGGAATCCAGCGGTCTTGAGAAATGATGGGACCGATCTCCCAGATACCAGTGATCTTGCCGTACTGGGCGACGTTGAGGGATTTGTGCCTGTAGCCCACATGAGGTTCACCCGTCAAACCACCGTGGAAACCCACCTGAATCGAACTGGGACCGTCCATCATCAGTCGAAACCGTAAGAGAAAATCCGCCGGGCCAGACTGACGGTCCGATGTCCAGATGTAGGGGATCTCCCAATCGCCGTTGGCGTCGCCGCCCATATCGCCTCTCCCGAAGACGCGGTATATCTCGTGGGGGGAGGAATGATCGTCCCAGTTGAGCGGACCACGCTCAATGGAGGCGGCTTTGATGTGGGCTACAAAGAGTTGGAACGAATGGGTGTCGGGCGGTTGCTTTGTCCTGTCTTCGGGCCACTCGGAAGGGTCGGAAAAGGTCACTGCGATGTTGATACCGACGGCATAATTCGATGTTTGAAAAGGAATCTCGCTCGATTTGACTTGTGCAAACCCGAGATGGAACTCCCAGGGGAGTGGGTAATCGTCGATCTTGATGGGATCTTTCAGTATTCCTTTGACGTCCATTCCCTTGCCGGCGTGGCGCACGACTGCCAGGCCGGGACGTTCCGCGAGTGAGATGCTGCCGACATTTTCTTCAGGCACAAACATCCAGGGAGAGGTATCCTCCTTGTCAATAAAATGCTGGCTGAGTTTTCTTATGTCTGGTTTCTTGACTTTCTTCTTTGTCTTTTCCTCCGCCTGAACATTCACGGTAAGGACCAAAAGGATTGAAACGACTAATGGCCAGAATCTAACTTGATCGGCTTTCATAGGTGTTACCCTCCCGTCGATGTAATCCTATTCGCTAAGAGTCCCGTACCTGTAATAAATGTAATCAAATAAGAACCGCTGATAGGCCGGGTAATTGCCCGTGCCCCAGCCGTGTTTGCCAACGTGACCACCTTGGAAAGAGACGAGCGCGGGATAGGCGAATGCAGCAATTTTCCCGAAGGTTTCCTCTGAACTAAAAGCCTCGGAGAAAACCCATTTGTCCTCTTTCTTTCCTTTGAACGCGATACGCATGTGATACTGATCAGGAATCTGGATCAGCATATACAAGGGACGAGCGGTCAGGATTTCCTGGGTTAGCTCAGGACCAAAGGTCGGCGTTATTTCAATGTGGGGATTGGTGTAGGTTCCGCGCTTCGGGTCGAAGGAACCGGAATTGTGGTACGTTACTCCCTTTCCTGGGATGTTATAGATGCAGGGCTGCCAGGGATGCGATGTGCCTGCCTCATCGTACAGGCCGACATTCCACCAGAAGTTCCAGAAGCGATCGTTCTCAGGAGGGATGAAAGCGAGTTCCATCTCCAGAGGAGGTTCGTGATCCTCGAGCACATCAATCTTACCCGCAGCCATGATCGGGCAGAGCGCCCAGCCGCCGTTTTGGCCGTAGCAAGTGATGGTCATGTAGCCGGGATTGGAATAAGTTTCTCCGAATGCCTGGCCCTCGATGTAATACTTCTGGTCGGCGAGAAAACCGGGGATGTTGAAATCTTCTGAAAGGTGGTCGAGGTTTTCGTGGCCGTTACCGAAGAAGACCATATAATCGATGTAAGATTCAAATCTCTTGTCCGGCGGTTGGACTTCGAAGGTTTCTTGCAGACGTTCCAGAATCTTTTCCTGATCGGGAGAAATATCTTTGATAATTTTGTGATGTTGGCGAAAACTTTCGATCCACAACGGTGGTTCGTTGACTTCAAGTTCCGAAGCGAGAACATCCGGTATCCAACGGTCGCCCGAAATGATCGGCCCGATTTCCCATATCCCAGTAATCGGCCTGGACGTGTTAATGTTGTGGCTTCTCCAACCCGAGTCATGGCCAGATCCAATCCCCACGGTGAGTGAGTTGGAACCGTTAACACTGACGTTGAACCGAATCGAATACTCCGCAGGTCCGCCCATCCGTTTCCAGGTCCCTGAAAGTGAACCTCTCGACCCGACCCACGAGTAATTGTATTTCCAATCCCCATTCGCCTCGGGAGCAAGATCGCCTCGGCCATAAACGAGATAGACCTCCGGGGACCAGTCCCATTGGTTGAGCGCAGTGTGTTTTACCGCGGGTAATCCCTGCCGGTAGTTCTCTCCCTGGTTACCCATGTGGACCACGAAGAGCTGAAACTCTTCTGAGTCTGGCGGCCTTTGTTCTCGGTCAGCCGGCCAGGTCGATGGGTCGGAATAGGTGACTACCAAATTCAGCCCGATACCCCAGTTGATTTGTTCGTCTACCAATCCCTTTATGCCGAGATAGTTCTGATGGATCCCCATGTGGAATTGCCAGGGAAGCGGGTAATCACTCAAGCGGATCGGGTCTTTGAGAATGCCTCGAATGTCCTGACCCTTCCCCGCCTGACGGACGGTTACATACCCGGGATTTTCCGAAGTCGAGATCTCGCTGATATTATCCTCCGGCACAAACATCCAAGGGTCCATGCCTTCCGGGCTGATAAAATGTTGGCTGAGATTACGAATGTCTTTGTCAGTTTCACACACAGCCGGTCCGGCAGCCAGTGTTAGACCCACCATCGTTATAGATAGAAATAGTGCCATACCAAATCCAGTTACTGATTTCATGGAAAAAGCTCCTCAAATTGATTTAAAGAAACAACTACAGACTTTCTCGTCCATTCCAGCAGGTCATTATCGCTCGTAGCCCGCACGTTGTCTAGCGGAACGCTGACCGGTTACTACTCCACACGCTTTTCCTGAAGCCTTTCGATCCCAGGAAAGTCTTTCTTGACCCGTAGGAGCAGTTCATCAGGATCGTTTTCCATCGCGTATATTTTAAGGTTCCACTCTCGCTCGGCGGCCGGTTTTTCAGGTGGCGTCCATTGCGAATAAAGATGAAAGCAATCGAGCCACGCCTGGCTGATAAAGCGCACATCATCACCTGTCCCCGCTAACAGATGGTTGCCGTCCCGAGACACAACGCCGACTGCCGGAATGTCATAGCGCGTCCGGCTGCTCGTCCCTTCGCCTTCGGGCACATTCGTCCAAACACCGTAGTATCGCTGCACCGCGGGCGGATTGTTTCGGGGATCGTCCGCTGGAAAATTATGATCCTTGGAGGTGTCGGTGCGCTGAGTATCGCTCATGCGGGTCATTCCCTTGTCGGTGAAGATGAAACAGCGCGAAACGAAATTCTCCCAGTAGTTTTTGGCGTGCTCAGGAACGGGAGAGCAGCGCGGCGCGCCTTCCGGCGCAGCCTGAAAACCCAGACCGCGTTTCACCTGGAAGCAGATGTTCGGCACTTCGTTGAGGGGAACGATTTCGTCCAAAGTCTTCGTGCTGCCCGAGACTTCACCCGCCTCCATCTCGAGCCTGCCATGATAACTAACCGCGCCTGGTTCGGGGACCAGTGTCATCACATGAACCACGTTTGGGTGCTTAATCATCCGGTGCCGCACCTCAACGCCGCCACCGCTCAGTTCGCGAGCGTCACTGAACGTCATCGTGCCTCCTTCGAAGCACCAGGCGTCGCAGATCAGGCCGGGAACCTCGGGGAACGTCGTCGTGATGAACACACAAAAATCATGCGCCCGCGGCCGTTTTACAACAAGCGACGGTAGCGTTTCCGGCGAGGGGTTATGGACAGGGATTTCAAAAATTCCGCTACTGTCTACAACCCAGTGGGCCGCCGATTCTTTTCCAGCTTGGACTTCAACACCATACGGATTCAGACTAACCACGCTTAACGTTACGAAAATTACGGCAAGAGGTTTTAACCTCGACATTTTGTCTCCTCGGCGAACAAAGAGTGCCATTTATTCCACACGCTTTTCTTGCAGCTTCTCGATCCCGGGAAAATCTTTTTTTACTCGTACGAGAAGCGCGTCGGGATTGTTCTCCATCGCGTAGAGTTTCATCCGCCAAGTCCGTTCCAGGAGCGGAGCATCGGCCGGTTCCCACTGTTGCCCGTGATGGAGGCAGGTGTGCCAAGCCTGGGCGACGTAGGTCGACGATTTACAGACAAGCGCTGTCAGGTATTTCCCATCCCTCGATACCGCACCCACCAGCGGGAGATTGTATCGATCCGCACTGGTGTTGGGCCACCATTGCGGTCCGGGTTTCTGCCACACACCGATGTAATGCATCGACCACCCGCCAGGCATGTTTCTAAAATCATCCTCAGGGACCTCATTGGTTTTGGGTCGATCGAGCTTATCAAGGAACGACACCTTTTTGTCAGTGAATAGGAAGCATCTCGAGATCCAATCGGGATAATTCTCAACTGTTTCGGGATTAATAGGATCTCCACCGCCAACGAAGTTCGTGCTGCGCTGAAGAGCCCAACACATGTTGGGATAACCAACCTCTTTGGGTAGGACGGCCTTGTCGGGATCGATCTCGGGATCGAGTTCGAGGTGTGCTACAACATCGACTGCGCCCGGTTCGGCGGTGAAGGTGGTCACATGAATGAGGCCTGGATTTTCTCGGATACTGTGTCTGGTTACAATTGTGTTGTCGCCGGGAACACTGACACCGATCAAGTCGGGAATGATGGACCCACCACCCGCTTCATAAGCGCAAACATCGAAAATTAATCCCGGCACCTCCGGGAATGTCCCGGTGATGAAGGCAACTTTCCGGCTATGGAGCCAAGCATTTAGACTTGGATACACATCGGGGTCGGGGTTAATGGATACCGCGATGACTCCTTTATCATGCATTGTAGGGAGAGCCGCCGCATAACATGGGAGGACGGGCAAGATAAATAGAGCTAAGGCGATGATACAGAGGACATTTGTTTGGATTGAATTTTCTAGACTTCTCGGTTTCATGGATGATTCCTTTCGTTATGTATTCGATGGTAACAGGCCGGGGTGACCTGCCCCCATCGTGAGGGCCAGTAGAAATGTTAGTTTCCCGGACCTTGAACTGAGCCGGGGAGACGGATATTCGTCTTTGTTCCGACTTCATGGTACAGTCTCCATCGCCGGTTGGGAGGA
>Ga0310121_10001746_pt1 | contig 21596 bp, 20 predicted proteins | sample CB27_Tmax_986_MG_FD_203504 | JGI IMG/M metagenome (GOLD analysis project Ga0310121, IMG submission 203504) | Marine microbial communities from Western Arctic Ocean, Canada - CB27_Tmax_986 | ecosystem: Environmental > Aquatic > Marine > Oceanic | place: Canada: Western Arctic Ocean | collected...
TGGCGCACGCTTCGGTGGTCTCGACGACGGCGGGGGCCGGGACCGCGATGATGGCGGTGTCGACCGGTCCCGGCACCTCGCCGATGCTGGCGAAGGACGGGAGGCCCTGGACGCTGTCGCGATTCGGATTGACCGGATAGATGGGGCCTGCGAATCCCGCGTCTCGCGTGTAGAGCAGTGGCCGCCCGCCGATACGAGTGGGGTCGTTCGAGGCGCCGATGATGGCGATCGAGGCGGGCTCCAGCAGTGGGCCCAGCGAATCGGCGGGAGTGTCCGTGTTTGCAGCGGCCATGGAGCACCGATTGTAACGGACCGGGGGCAAGACGCCCCTGGTACCATCGTTCAGCGACTCGTGTGTTGCCCCTGACTCATGCCGCCAGGCCCCCCTGCCTCAGTCTCGCCGCCGCCCGCCGCCGGTGGCTATTCCGGCACTCCGCTACCGCGTAAGCTCGGAATCAGGGAGGGAACGACAGTACGTCTCGTGGGGGCGCCCCGTGACTTTGCGACCACACTTGGCCCACTTCCGGACCGGGCCAGTTTGCGGCGACGCGGCGAGGGGCCCCGCGACGTCACGATCTGGTTCGTCCGACGTCGCCGCGTGCTGGAGGACGGCATCGTGGCGATGGCCGAGCAGGTCGCATCGGACAAGCTGTGGATGGTCTGGGCGAAGAAGTCATCGGCTCTGTCGACCGATGTCTCGGAGCGAGACATCCGCGCCGCGGGGCTCGCGTACGGCCTCGTCGATTTCAAGATCTGCGCCGTCGACCACGACTGGTCCGGTCTGTGCTTCGCGCGCCGGAAATGAAGGGGGGCCGCTAGCTGCTTGGGGCTCGCCTACCCGCCGCGGGTGTGCATCTCGAGGTGGGGTTGGTCCTGCAGGGTCTCGACGGGGATGAGGCGTGAGCGGTCTTCGGATGACAGCCGGTCTTCGGCGCCGCGGTCGTCGCGGGCGCGCCATGTCTCCGCAATGAGGCTGCGCAGGCCGTCGACCCCGACACCGGCCCGGAGTGGTCCCCGAAGGTCGGTCCCGTCGGTGGCATAGAGGCAGCGATACCAGCGTCCGTCGGCGGTCAAACGGCTGCGATCACACAGGCGGCAGAACGGTTCCGTGGTGGAAGAGATGATCCCGAATACCGTCCCGTCGGGCAGCGTGAAGCGGTCGGCCGGCGCGGTGGTGTGCTCGTCGACCGGCGTGACGGCGCCGTAGTGCGCGGCGAGTCGCTGGAGCATGTCCTGCCGCGAGATCACATCGTCCATCGACCACCGAGTTGCGCCGCCGACGTCCATATATTCGATGAACCGGACCTCGGCCCCGAGCCGTCGGCCGTGTTCGAGCATCGGTACCAGCTCGTCGTCGTTCACGCCGCGGATGACAACGGTGTCGATTTTGACACTGTCGAAGCCGGCCGCGGCAGCCGTTTCCAGACCGCGCAGGACGGCGTCCAGACTGTCGAAACGGGTCAGCGCCTGAAAGCGGTCACTCTGCAGCGTATCGAGGCTCACCGTGATGCGGGGCAAACCTGCGGCGCGGAGGGCGGAGACCTGATCCGCGAGCAGGATGCCATTCGTCGTCAGTGCGAGGTCGGTGAGCGCCGGCTTGTGCGCCAGAAGGGCCAGGAGGTCGGGGAGATCTTTCCGCAACAGCGGCTCGCCTCCGGTGAGGCGAACCTTCGTGGTGCCCAACGAGGTGAACACGTCCACCAGCGTTTCAATTTCCTCGAACGTCAGGATATCGGCCCGCGGTAGCCACACGTAGTCGCGTTCCGGCATGCAGTAATGGCAGCGAAGGTTGCATCGGTCGGTGACCGACAAACGCAGGTTCGCCAGGGGGCGGCCGAGCCGGTCATGCACCTCCATGGAGCCATTATGCCACCCGCGCCGGTTTCCGGGTGGGGCATCCCGGCTGGCGGTGTTGCGTCCTCGGTCACAGACCGCCTGTCTGCTCCCTCGTCGCGCCTAGCCAGCCGGGCGCCGCGCCCGGAAACCCGCGCCGGGCGGGGCATCCCGTCTGGCGGTGTTGAGGGCCTCCTGGTCTCTCGCGGCGCGTCCGCTTGTGGTTCGGGGCGTAGCCGCGTCCAAGTACTCCAACGTATAATCACCACAGATGCTTCGGTCCCACCGCGCGGGCTCCCCTCGAGTAGCCCCCACGGCGTTCGTAGACCACAGCGCACAGGTCATCGGCGACGTTGAGATCGGCGAGGACAGTAGTGTCTGGATGAACGTCGTCATCCGCGGCGACGTCAATCGGATCCGCGTGGGGGATCGCACCAATATTCAGGACGGCACCGTCGTCCATGTGTAGCGCGAGACCCATCCCACATTGATTGGGGACGACGTAACGGTGGGGCATGCGGCGATTCTGCATGGGTGTGTGGTGGAGGACCGTTGTTTGATAGGCATGGGGGCCATTGTCCTGAACGGTGCGGTGATAGGGTCTGGCTCGATTGTCGCGGCGGGGACCCTCGTTGTCGAAGGCATGGAGATTCCGCCAGGGTCACTCGTCATGGGCAACCCCGCGCGAGTCCGCCGCTCGACCACGGACGCGGAAGCCGAGTCGATCACCCGCTACGCGTCCAACTACGTTGGCTACAAAGACGAATTCGAGGCGTAACGCCCGCCTGCACGGTCCCCGCGGAGTGGGGCACTCGGGGTCCCCGCGGAGTGGTCGCGTGGGGTTCGGGGCGTAGCCCCGTATAAACGTAATGATTCCCGGCATTCGTGGTACTCGTGACATCCTGCCCGCCGAGGTGGGCCGCTGGCAGCGCGTCGAAGGCGTGGCGCGCGACCTCTGCGCCCGATATGGCTACGCCGAAGTACGCACTCCGGTCATCGAGCGGGAAGAACTCTTCGCGAAGGGGACTGGCGAGTCGACCGACATCGTGCAGAAGGAGATGTACGCCTTTATCGACAAGGGCGGCGAACGGATTACCTTGCGACCGGAGGCGACCCCCAGCATGGTCCGGTCGTTTGTGGAGCACGCCCTCGAGCAGGAGTTGCCGTGCGCCAAGCTGTACAGTCTGGGGCCGATGTTTCGCTACGAACGGCCGCAGAAAGGACGCTACCGACAGTTTCATCAGCTGGACGTCGAGGTGTTTGGCATTGTCGACCCGGCGGTTGACGCGGAGGTGATCGAGATGGCGTCGGCGTTGGTGGCCGAGCTCGGAATCGAGGGGACCGAGTTGGTGATCAACTCAGTGGGGTGTGCCGCGTGCCGACCCCGATTCACCCAGGCCCTGATCGACGCGCTTGGCGAGCGGGTCGCCGAGTTGTGCGGCGACTGCCAGCGACGGAGTGTCACCAATCCGCTTCGGATTTTTGACTGCAAGGTGCCCGCCGACCAGCCCATCATCGAGCAGCTCCCGCATTCGGAAGACTTCTTGTGCGACGGGTGCCGCGATCACTTCGCGGAGGTCCGGCGGCATCTGGACGCCTATGGCCTGGCCTATCGAGTGTCCCACCGCCTGGTGCGTGGTCTCGACTACTACACGCGTACGACGTTCGAGATTCTTGGGACGAACCTTGGCGCGCAGAACGCGTTGCTCGGCGGCGGCCGATACGACCATCTGGTGAAGCAGCTCGGTGGTCCCGACCGGCCCGGCATCGGCTTTGCGGCCGGGCTCGAGCGCCTGGTGCTGGCGCTGCCGGAGGGAGCCGGCAAGGTGGACGTCGCGGACGCGTTCGTGGTGGCCCTCGGCGACCCCAGCTGGTCCGCGGCTCGCATCCTGGCCCGGGATCTGCGTCGGGCCGGGTTGACGACGTTGATCGACTACGAGGGACGGTCCTCGAAATCGCAGATGAAGCGGGCGAATCGCAGCCAGGCTCGCCACATGCTGATTCTTGGTGAAGATGAGCTGGCGAGTAATCAGGTGACGGTCAAGACGATGGAGACCGGGGAACAACAGACCGTGATCAGGGCCGACCTGGTCGCTCACCTACGCGCCGTGGGAACGGATTGAAACGTGTCTGAACGAACACATACCTGTGGTGCGTTGCGCACCACCGACATGGGCTCTGAGGCGACCCTGATGGGATGGGTGCATCGGGTGCGCAATCTCGGGTCACTGATTTTTCTCGACATCCGGGATCGCTACGGCGTGACCCAGGTGGTCGCTCGCGACGATGAAGCGCTGCTCGCGCAGACCAAACGGTTGCGCCCGGAATACGTCGTCGAGGTGTGCGGGACGGTCGAGCGCCGGTCCGACGAGACGCTGAATCCGAAACTCGAGACCGGCGAAGTCGAGATTGCCATACGCGAGATCACGGTGTTGAGTGAAGCGCGTCGACCGCCGTTTCAGATCGCCGACGAGACGCCCGTGTCGGAAGACCTACGGCTGAAGTATCGCTACCTCGACCTGCGCCGCGATCGGATGCAACGGAACATACAGTTGCGGCACCGCGTGTTGATGGCGGCGCGACAGTCGCTCGACGCCCAGGGCTTTCTCGACATCGAGACGCCCGTGCTCGCCAAGTCAACCCCGGAAGGCGCGCGCGACTACCTGGTGCCCAGCCGCGTGCATCCCGGCGAGTTCTTCGCCCTGCCGCAGTCTCCACAGATCTTCAAGCAGATTCTGATGATCAGCGGGATGGACCGGTACTTTCAGATCGCACGGTGTTTCAGGGACGAGGACCTCCGCGCCGACCGGCAGCCGGAGTTCACCCAGATCGACATGGAGATGTCCTTCGTGACCCAGGACATCGTCTTTACCGCCGTCGAGCGGCTGATGCAGACCATGTTCGCCGCCAACGGCGAGTCGATCGAGATCCCCTTTCCGCGATTGCCGTACGCCGAGGCGATGGATAAGTACGGGTCCGACAAGCCGGATCTGCGCATGGAGATGGCGATCGTCGACGTGTCCGACGTTTTCTCCGAGTCGAGCTTCCGGGTGTTCCGCGACGCCGTCGCCGGGGGGGGCGCGATTCGCGCGCTTGTCGTGCCCGGCGCGGGGAAGTACTCCCGCAGCCAGGTCGACAAGCTGGTCGACGAGGCGATCGAGCTCGGAGCGCAAGGGCTGGTCTGGGCTCGTCGTGGTCCCGACGGCGACGTGCAGAGTTCGATTCTGAAGGTAGCGGGGGCCGAGACGCTGGGCCGGCTCCTTGAGTCGGCGGGCGCTGGCGACGACGGGCTGGTGCTGGTGGCGGCCGGGGCGCCCCACGAGGCGTCTGCGTTGTTGGGGAAGATGCGTCTCACGCTGGCCGCTCGCGAGGGCCTGGTCGATGAGCAGCGCCGTGCGCTGACCTGGGTGGTTGATTTTCCGATGTTCGAGTGGAGCGAGACGGAAGGGCGCCACATGTCGATGCATCACCCGTTCACCGCACCGTGTGACGGGGACCGAGACCGGCTGGAAACCGACCTGGGCTCGGTACGGGCGAAAGCGTATGACCTGGTCTTGAACGGCAGCGAGATCGGCGGTGGCAGCATTCGGATCCACGAGCAGCCGCTGCAGCGGCGTATCTTCGAGCTCTTGGGGATCAGCGATGAGGACGCACGGTCTCGGTTTGGCTTTTTTCTTGAGGCGCTCGAATACGGGACACCGCCGCACGGAGGAATCGCCCTCGGGGTCGATCGGATCGTGGCGCTGCTCGCGGGAGAGCCGTCCATTCGTGACGTGATGGCGTTTCCGAAGACGGCCACGGCCGTCGACCTGATGACGGGCGCGCCGTCGACGGTGAGCGCGCATCAGTTGCGCGAGCTCCACTTGGACCCCACACCAGAGCGCTGAAGACGTGGTTTCCGGGCGCGACCTCTTTAGACGGGGCGCCGCCCCGAACCCCACGCGACCGCTACGCGGGGACCCCGAGTGCCCCACTCCGCGTCTGCGAGGCGCGCACGTGCGCGCCTCGGCGACATCCCGGGCGGTTTCCGGGCGAGGCGTTCGTCTGGCCAGGCGCAAGGAGGGAGCAGCCAGGCGGGCTGTGACCGACGCAGCAACGCCGCCAGACGGGCGCCTCGCTCGGAAACCGATGAGTTGACCGGCTCCTGACACCGTGTCACCATCGTTTCTATCCGTGCCACAAGACCAAGGCGAGCCTGGCACCACCACCATCGCGCGGATCTCCATTCCCGACGAGGCGGCCGACGCGCTGTTCGGTGCCTACGACGCCAATCTCAAGACGTTCGAGGGTCTGTTTCGGGTGCAGATCCGCACGGACGGCACGGCGCTGTTGGCCGAAGGCGCCCCGGAGTCGCTCGCGGCCCTCGAGGCTCTCGTGGGGCAGTTGGCCGAGTTGGTGACGCACGGCTACCAGTTCTCGCAGGACGACGTGCGCCGCGCGGCGGAGTTGGTGCGCCAGGACGACGGCGTTCGGCTGAGCGACTTCTTCGTGCGGGCCACCGTGAAAGCGTCCAGCAAACGCCACATTGCGCCGAAGAGCGTGAACCAGCGCCGCTATCTTGAGGCGATCGACAGCCATGACGTCGTCTTTGGCATCGGTCCCGCCGGTACCGGGAAGACCTATTTGGCGATGGCACAAGCAGTCGCGTCCCTCACGGCCAAGAAAGTCACGCGGATCATTCTGGCCCGTCCCGCGGTGGAGGCCGGTGAGAAGCTCGGATTCCTGCCGGGGGATATGCAGGAGAAGGTCAATCCGTATCTGCGCCCGCTCTACGACGCGTTGTACGACATGCTTGAGGCGGAACGTGTCGACCGCCTGCTCGAGCGCGGTACCATCGAAATTGCGCCGCTCGCGTTCATGCGAGGGCGCACGTTGAACGAGGCATTCGTTGTTCTCGACGAGGCACAAAACACCACGCCAGAGCAGATGAAGATGTTCCTGACGCGGCTCGGGCGCGGTTCGAAGGCGGTCATCACGGGCGACATCACGCAGATCGATCTGCCAACGGGGCGCACGTCCGGGCTGATCGAGGTGATGCGGATCGTCGAGCATGTCGAGGGTATCGCGTTCATCCGGTTCGACGGTCGCGACGTCGTGCGGCATCCCCTCGTGCAGAAGATCGTCGAGGCGTACGAAGCCTACGCCGAGGGGGCCCCGAGCGGTCCTCTCCACCGCGCCGGCGAGATGATGGGCACGGAGCCGCGCGTGACCCAGGCGGCGCAGGCCCCGAACGACAGATGACCTCGGACGACCCGGACTCTCCGCTTAGAATCGCTCCATCCCGGGCCGCTCGGGCCTCGCGGTTGCGCGTGATCGTCACGGATGGTCGCGGGCGGCGCAAGGCGGCGCCGGGGCTTCCGGCCTGGTTGGCTGGCCTCGCGCCGCGCTCGGCGGCCGGCGAGGTCGTCGTAGCGCTGGTCGGTGACCGTAAAATGCGCGACCTGAACCGGCGATTTCAGGCGATCGACAAGGTCACCGATGTGTTGTCGTTTCCTGCCGATCCCGTGCCGGCCGGTCTTAGCCCGGCGCCCCCACACTGTCTGGGCGACATCGTCATTGCCACCGGACGAGCGGCGCGGCAAGCCCGAGCGGTCGGGCTGACGGAGTCTGAAGAGTGGCGACGACTCGCGTTGCACGGCCTGCTACACCTGCTCGGCTACGACCACGAGCGAGACGATGGAGAGATGGAGCGACTCGAGCGCCGACTTCGGCGCCGAGGCGGGCTGCCGGTGAACTAGATGTTGCCCTTGCTGCTGTTCCTGGTCGGATGTGGTGTCGTCTACGTGGCCACTATTGAGTCCGCATTCGGCGCCATGGTGCGTCTCCCCGAGCGTTTGAACGTGGAGCGCGACATACAGCACGGGTCCCTGACGATCTACCTCGAGGACCCGTTGCGGTTATATGTGGCGACGCGGCTGCTTCGCGGGCTGCTGTTTGCGTCCGCGGCCGTCGTCCTGGCTCGGTTGATCGGCGTCTCGACGCCTCAGGCCGTCGGGCTGCTGCTGCTGGCGCTGGTGACGTTTGTGCTTGTGTGCGAACAACTCGTGCCGTCGGTGCTGGTGCGACGGGATGCGGGGCGGGTGCTGGAACTGCTCCTGCCGTCGTTCGACCGGACCCTGAGGGTGCTCGGTCCGGTGACCGGGGGATTATTGCGGTTGGCGCATCGCCCGCGACGGTCCGAGATGCGTGCCAATCGCAACGGCAAGCCCGACGAGGCTGAGGCCAGCGAGAGCACCGACCCCGAGGCGACGATCGAGGACACCGAGGAGCGGAAGTTGCTGCAATCGGTGGTCGACTTCGGTGGCACGCTCGTCGTCGAGGTGATGACCCCGAGACCGGACATTGTCGCCATCGCACACGATGCCACGGTGAACGAGTTTCGGGCCCTCTTTGCGCAGAAGGAATACTCGCGGATCCCGGTGTACAGAGAGAACCTGGACCACATCCTGGGATTCGTGTTCGCGAAGGATCTGGTCGCGTTGGACGGGCTTCCCGGCTCGTCCAAGATCGTGCCGCGGCTGCTGCGCCCGGCCCATCTCGTGCCGGAGGGGAAGCGCGTCGCGGACTTGCTGCGCGAGCTGCAGGTCGAGCATGTACAGAGCGCCATCGTCGTGGACGAGTACGGTGGGACCGCCGGGCTGGTGACCATCGAAGACCTGCTCGAGGAGATTGTCGGGGAGATTCGCGACGAATACGACGGCGACGAGTCGGAGCCGATCGTGGATGAGGGCGACGGCGCCTTCGTGTTTCTCGCCACGGTCAGTGTTGGAGATATGTGCGAGCGGCTGGGGATCGCCGTGGAGCGTGACGGCTTCGAAACGGTGGGTGGCTACCTGCTGACCCGACTGGGTCGCGTGCCGGCCGCGGGCGAGACGGTCGACGTCGACGACCTGACGGTCGAGGTCCTCGAGGCCGAGCGTCGACGGGTGCGGAAGGTGCGTATGAGGCATCGCGGCGGCGTCGAGGCCGTGGCGAAGTAAGGAGAGGAATGCGGTCCGGGTTCGTCTCGTTCATCGGTCGGCCGAACGCCGGGAAATCCACGCTGCTCAACCGCGTCGTGGGTAACAAGCTCGCGATCGTCTCTGACAAGCCTCAAACGACGCGCAATCGGATCGTCGCGGTGCGCAACTACGACGGGGACCCGGCCGCTCAGGTCGTGTTCGTTGACACCCCGGGCATCCACCGGCCCTTGCACCGTATGAACGTCCGCATGGTCGATATCGCCTACGAGTCGATTAGCGATGTCGACGTCATCGCGCTGGTGCGCGATGCCACCGACGGGCTCGGGGCGGGCGACCGATTCGTCCTCGAGAAGCTCGAGCGGGCCAGGGGACCGGTCATGCTCGTTCTCAACAAGATCGACCTCATTAGCAAGACACGTTTGCTGCCGCTGATCGATTGGTATCGCCAGCAGCTGGACTTCACGGGCATCGTGCCGGTGTCGGCCCGGAACGGAGACGGCGTCGCGATTCTCGAGCGGGCCATCATCGAGCAGTTGCCTGAAGGCGAGGCGCTATATCCGGACGACTTCCTGACCGACCAGCCGGAGCGGGTGCTGGCGGCCGAGACCGTCCGCGAGAAGGTCTTGCGGCACACCCATGCGGAGCTGCCATTCACGACGGCGGTGGTCGTCGACCAGTTCGACGCTGTCACACAGCCAGGGCGCCTCCAGATCTATTGCTCGATTCTGGTCGAGCGGCGGTCTCAGAAACCGATCGTCGTCGGCCCCGGCGGCGCGTTGATCAAGCGGATCGGGACCGAGGCGCGGCGAGATCTCGAGCGCTTCTTTGGCAGCCATGTGTATCTCGACCTCCACGTCAAGGTGCGGGCTGACTGGCGGGAGAACGATCGTCTGCTCGACCAGGCCGGGGTCGCTCCTCCCACCAAGACTCGTCGATAATCCTGTGTGCTATATTGAGATGTTACTGGTATTGACTGTGGGACATTCAACTGAACCTGACCCGCGCGTGAACGCGGACCCGACCCGGACGACGGGACCATGCCACCCCTCCGCCGCACCGATGTGGTGCTCGATTCGGTCAAGCGACTGCAGCGGATTGGTGCGTCCGCGAACCTGATCAATCTTCTCCAGAAGCAACATCCTTCCGATCTCGCTGAGCTCTTCAGCGAGCTGCCTGACAGAGACCGTCGCAGCACCTTCAATCTGCTGCTCGATCACCACAGCCACCTGGCGATGGAGGCGCTGATCGAGTACGGCCCGGAGCCAGCCGCGGTGCTGTTGGCCGACCAGTCTCCGGACCGCATCGCGTTCTGGCTGCAGGAGATGCCGTCCGATGACGCGGCGGCGCTGATCGACGAGCTGCCGGAAGAACTCTCGGACGCCGTGCTGGAGCAGATGCGGCCGCGCGAGTCCGGCGAGGTCGAGAACCTGCTGGATTACGCCGAGGAGACCGCCGGTCGGATCATGAATCCGACCGTCTTTGCCCTCTCGGAGGACCTGACGGCGGGTGAAGCGATTCAGGCGCTGCAAGGTTCCCGCGAGGTGGAGATGGTCTTCTATCTCTACGTCGTCGATGAACGCCGGCATCTGGTCGGGGTGGTGTCCCTCCGCCGCTTGCTGCTGGTGGCCACCGAGACCCCGCTGCAGCGGATCATGACCACCGATCTGATCAGTGCACGGGTGGACACGGACCAGGAAGAAGTGGCGCAGCACGTGGCCAACTACAACCTGCTCGCGATTCCAGTCGTCGATGACCAGAACCGGCTGGTCGGCATCATCACCGTCGACGACGTGATCGACATCATCAAGGACGAGGCGACCGAGGACATCTACCGCCTGGCCGGTGTGAGCGGCGACGAGCACGTCTTTTCCCCGGCGCTGGAGTCCATGCGGAAACGCCTCCCGTGGTTGGTCGTCAACCTACTGACCGCGACGGCGGCGGCCCTTGTGGTGCGCGCGTTTCAGGCCACCATCGATCAGGTGGTGGCGCTGGCGGTGTTCATGACCATCGTGGCCAGCATGGGCGGGAACGCGGCCATCCAGACCCTGACGATCATCGTGCGGGGGATCGCGCTCGGGGAGTTGACCTGGGGTAATTCCCGGCAGGCGGTGTTCAAGGAGGCGGCCGTCGGGCTGGGAAACGGGGTGGTGTTGGGTATGGTTGGGGCCGTGGTGGCGTGGGGCTTGTCAGGCAATATGTATCTCGGCCTGATCCTCGCCATGGCGATGGTCGTCAATCTGCTGGTGGCCGCGATTGCCGCGACCCTGATTCCGATCGCGCTTCGGGCATTGAAGATAGACCCGGCGTTAGCGTCGGCGGTGTTCATTACCACCCTGACCGACGTCTTCGGGTTCTTCGTTTTCCTCGGACTGGCGACGCTCTTCCTGCCGTATCTGGAGCCGTTGACGTGAGGACCAGGCCCCACAGAGATGAGCCGAGCCGTTCCACCCGCGGCGGGCTACAATAGCCTTGGCTAGCAGCCCGTGGTGGAAGTCGCGCGTCGCACCGAGAGCCTGAACTGGCCATGCCGGATTTAGCGCCGGTCGAATGCAGCGGGACTTCTACCACGGGCTCCTAGGGCCCGCGCCATACCACCGGGTCATGGCACGCGGGGCGACACGCGCTCGCGATGCCACTCTACACGACCGACGCGCTGATTCTGCGCACCTATCAACTCGGTGAAGCGGACCGGATCGTCGTGTTCCTGACTAGTGATCGGGGCAAGAAGCGTGGCGTGGCGAACGGTGCTAGAAGACAGAAGTCGCGTTTCGGGGGCGGGCTCGAGCCGCTGACGCTAGCGCGTGTGGCGTATTTCGAGCGGGAGCAGCGCGACCTCGTACGGTTGAGTTACGTCGACCCGGTGCGGTCGCCGTTGCTGTCGTCGGACGCGGATGTGCTGGGTCACGTTGGGTACTTCGCGGAGCTGCTCGACGAATGCGCACCGGAGGCGGATCCGAACGCCACGCTGTTCCGGCTCGGTGCGGCTGTGGTGGACTCGTTGGGCGGGGAGATTCGCGTCGAGCAGCTGGCCCGCTACGTCGAATACTGGGTTCTGCGCTTGCAAGGGGTCTATCCGTCGATCCTGGCCTGCCACCGGTGTGGTGGCGATGTGAGTGGAGGCGGGCGGCTTGATGCGGCTGGCGGCGGCCTGTCCTGCGCCAGGTGCGCGAGGGACGGCGGGCTCGCGTTGTCCACCGCGTCTGTGAGTTTCTTGCGCGCGGCGGCCGGTACTGCGCCCTCGCAGGCGTCCGGTCTCTCGCTGCCGGTCCATGCGGGGCGTGAATTGGAGAGGGCGCATCGACAGCTCATTTCGAACCATCTCGAAAAGGACCTTCGGTCGGTGCGGGTCTTGCGCGCGATGACGCGAACGACACCGAAAGGAAACGTCAGGTGACGCTGCAGGATTTGATCGCTTCGCTGTCTCGCTTTTGGGGCGCTCGCGGCTGCCTGATTCAGCAACCGCTCGACACCGAGGTCGGGGCTGGCACCATGCACCCGGAGACCTTTCTCCGCGTGTTGGGTCCAAGGCATTGGCGGGTGGCGTATGTCCAGCCGTCGCGGCGACCGGCCGACGGCCGCTTCGGAGAGAACCCGAACCGGTTGTTTAAACATCATCAGTTCCAGGTCATCCTCAAACCGTCTCCGGACGCGGCGCAGGCGCTGTATCTGGAAAGTCTCCGCGCCTGTGGCATCGATCCGGCGCAGCATGATGTGCGCTTCGAGGAGGACAACTGGGAGTCGCCCACGCTCGGAGCCTGGGGCATCGGCTGGCAGGTGTTGCTCGATGGCATGGAGATTACCCAGTTCACCTACTTCCAGCAGGCGGGTGGTCTTGACCTGTCTCCGATTCCGGTCGAGCTCACCTACGGACTCGAGCGGATCGCCATGCACCTGCAAGGTGTCGACGACGTCTACGATCTCGAGTGGGCGCCGGGGGTCACGTATCGCGACGTGCGCCACCAGGAGGAAGTGGAGCAGACCAAGTATGCCTTCGGAATGGTCGACATGCCGGAGACGGAGTTCGCGGCTTTCCACCGCGACCTGTTCGACCAGCATCATCGGATGGCCCAGATCCTGCTGCGTTCCGGGTTGGTGTTGCCGGCGCTCGACGCCTGTCTCAAGTGTTCGCACAACTTCAATATTCTCGATGCCAGCGGAGGCATCGGCGTCACGGAGCGGGCAGCCTACATCCTGCGCGTGCGCGAGCTGGCGGTGGCGATTGCGCGGGCCCACGTCGGCGAACCGGTCGAGGCGTGACGGGACGACAGACCATGTATCGAGAGCTACTGATCGAAATTGGCTGTGAGGAACTGCCGGCAAGCTGGTTGCCGCCGCTGACCCGTCAGTTCGGGGAGCGAGTCGGGAAAGAGCTGGTTGACGCACGTCTCGATTGTCCGACGACTCCGGAATCGTACGGGACACCGCGACGGCTCGCCGTGCGGGTGGCCAAGGTGCCCGATCGGCAACCGGATCTCGAAGAGACGGTCACCGGCCCCCCCGTTCGCGCCGCGTTCGACGCCAACGGCCACCCGACCCCAGCCGCGCTAGGCTTTGCCCGCAAGCACGGCGTCGAGCCCGCCGCGCTCAGCCAGGTCGACACCCCGAAGGGGCGTTATGTGGCCTTTGAGCGGCGTCAACGAGGCGCCTCGGCTCGATCGGTCCTGGCCGGGGTCCTCGGCGCGACCTTGCGCGGTCTGTCGTTCCCGAAACAGATGGACTGGGACGCGCGGCTCGACGATGGCCGTGGCGATCTGCCGTTCGGGCGACCGATCCGGTGGTTGGTGTTTCTGTATGGCGGCCGGGTCGTGCCGTTTGTCATCGATCGGGCAGCCGATGCGGTGGCTCGGGGCGTCGCCCCGGTTCGGGCCGGGTCGACCACTTATGGGCACCGCTTTTTTGCCCGTGACGGGAAGCCGGGGCGCGGGTTTCGGGTGCGCTCGTTCGCCGAGTATCGCGACGGCCTGAAACGGAATTACGTGCTGCTGGGACGGGAGGAGCGGCGCGCCCGTATCGAGCGCAAGCTCCAGACGCAGGCGACACGAGCCGGGGGGGTGGTGGGAGTCGCAGGCGGGGAGTCGTCGTTGCTCGACGAAGTGCCGGACTTGGTCGAGTATCCCGCCGTCGTCACCGGTAGCTTTCCCACGGAGTTTCTCGCGCTGCCAGACGAGGTGCTGAAGACGACCATGATTCACCACCAGCATTACTTTCCGGTGGTGACATCGCAGGGGATGCTGACGGAACACTTTCTGGCCGTGACCAATACCCCACGGGATAACGTGCCGGCCATCGCCCACAACTCGGAGCGGGTACTGGTCGCCCGCTTGCGGGACGCGCGGTTCTTCTGGGAGGCGGACCGCAGCGCCACGCTGGTGTCCCGTCTGGACCGGCTCGACACGCTCCGGTTTCACGCGAAGCTTGGCAGCTATCGGGCCAAGGCGGCACGTATCGAGCAACTCGCCAGGCGGGTGGCCGGTGAGGCGCTCGGAGCCGACGACCACGCGGACCACGCCGCGCGTGCCGCGCTGTTGGCGAAGGCGGACCTGACGACCGACATGGTCGGCGAGTTTCCCGAGCTGCAGGGAGTGATGGGTGGCATCTACGCGCGCGAGGACGGCGAGCCGGAAGCGGTGTGGCGCGCGGTGTATCACCACTATCTGCCGATCGGAGTCACGGCCGACGCGCCTCCCCGCCCCAGCGACCTGGGGACGGCGGGCGTCAGCTGGGCCGCGGTGTCGCTGGCGGACAAGCTCGATACGCTGGTCGGCCTGTTTCATGCGGGCGAGAAACCCCGGGGGGCGCGTGACCCCTTCGGTCTCCGTCGGCAAGCCCACGGGCTGTTTCGCATTCTGGTGGACCTCCCGGAGTTCGCGGGACGCTCATCCCGACCTGACGTCAAGAGTCTGGTGCTGGCCGCGGAGGAGGTCCACGGGATCGAGCCGAAGGCGGAGGTCCGTCAGCGTCTGTTCACGTTCTTGCTCGAGCGGCTGCGGTATGTCCTCGAACAGCGGGGTCACGACGTGCGCAACGTGCGGGCCGTGACGCAGCCCACCGCGTCGTGGGACGACATCACTCCCCTGGATGCTCGGCGCAAGCTGGACGTGCTGCCTGAGTTCACCGGGTCGGTCGACTTTCTGCAGTTGGCGACGTTGTTCAAACGGGTCAAGAACATTGCGACGGCGCTCCCGGACCGTCAGTTCGAGGCGGTCGAGGCAGGGGAGATCAGCCTGGTGGGTCGCGACGTGGAGCCCGCAGAAGAGCGACTCAGCGCCGAACTGGACAAGCGCCGGGCCAGCATCGAGCGAGCGGTCGCCAGTGGCGACAACTACCGGGCGGCGTTCGCGGAGGCGGCACGGTTTGGACCCTCGGTGGATCAATTTTTTACCCACGTGCTGGTGATGGCCGAAGACGACGATGTCCGGCTTCGTCGTCTCTCGCTGCTGAAGCGACTTGAGCGTCTGATTTCTGGTCTGGCCGATGTGTCGGAGCTGGTCAGAGAACAGGACTGAGTACAGCGAATGGTGAAGAAGCGGAAGACGACGAAGACCGCGAAGAAGACGGTGAATCGGACCACGACGAAGCTGGCTCAGAAGACGACGAAGACGACCACGCAGCCCGCACGCCGCTCAGCCCCGGAGTACGTGTATTCCTTTGGTGACGGCAAGGCGGATGGGGATCGCTCGATGCGCGACCTGCTGGGGGGCAAAGGGGCCGGACTGGCAGAGATGACCAACGCTGGGCTTCCGGTACCGCCCGGGTTCACCATTACGACCGACGCGTGCAATCTGTATTACGCGAACCGACGGACGGTGCCGGCGGCGGTGGATGCGGAAATGCTCGAGCGACTCGGGGAGTTGGAGCGGACGGCGGGCGCCTCGTTCGGGTCGCTGACCCACCCCTTGTTGTTGTCGGTCCGCTCGGGCGCCAAATTCTCCATGCCGGGGATGATGGACACGATCCTCAACCTCGGTCTGAACGACGCGACCGCGGAGGCGCTCGGTCGCCAGACCGCCAACGGTCGGTTCGCGTTCGACAGTTACCGGCGGTTTATCCAGATGTTCGGCAACGTCGTGCTCGACATTTCGAAGGACGACTTCGAGGACGAGCTGATCGATGTCAAGCAGGAGCACGGCGTCATCCTCGATACCGAGCTGGGCGAGGGAGCGCTGCGAGAGGTGGTGGCGAAGTACAAGGGGCTGATCAGGGGCAAGACCGGTCGTAATTTCCCCGAGACGCCGCTGGATCAACTGCGACTCGCGCGTGATGCGGTCTTTCGGTCCTGGAACAACCCGCGCGCGAAGGAATATCGTCGCATCTACGACATTCCGGATGAGATCGGCACGGCGGTGAGCGTGCAGCTGATGGTGTTTGGGAACACCGGCGACCGGTCCGCGACGGGCGTCGGGTTTACCCGGAATCCGGCCACCGGAGAGAAAGAGTTCTACGGTGAGTTCCTCGTCAACGCGCAGGGTGAAGATGTCGTGGCCGGTATCCGGACGCCGCAGCCGATCGCGGAGCTCGAACGGATCATGCCGGCGGCCTACAAACAGCTGCGCAAGATCACGAGCCGGCTGGAGCGCCACTACAAAGACATTCAGGATTTCGAGTTCACGATTCAAGACGATCGACTGTTCATGTTGCAGACGCGGAGCGGCAAACGGACCGGTCACGCGGCGATCCGGATCGCCACGGATCTCGTCGACGAGCGTCTCGTCAGCGCGAAACGGGCCTTGTTGCTGGTCGATCCCGGGGCGCTGGTGCAGTTGTTGGCACCGGTCTTCGAGCCGGCCGCGTGGGCCCGAATTCCGGTCTCGACGAAGGGGCTGCCGGCATCGCCGGGCGCCGCCTCGGGCCAGGTCGTGTTCACCGCCGACGACGCGCAGCGGTGGACGGCTACGGGTAAACACGTGGTGCTGGTGCGCAAAGAGACGGTCCCGGATGACATCCATGGGATGTATGTCGCCGAGGGGGTGCTCACGGCGACCGGAGGGATGACTTCCCACGCCGCGGTCGTCGGGCGACAGATGGGCAAGCCATCCGTGGTCGGCGCCGCCATCCAGGTCGACGAGAAGCGAAAACGGCTGCAGATGGGCGACCTCGTGCTCGGCGAGGGCGATGACATCTCCTTCGACGGGTTGACCGGTGAGGTCAAGGTCGGCTCGGTGACCAGTCAGCCGAGCGAGATTCTCCAGGTGGTGGCCGGAAACCTGCCCGCGTCCAAGTCCGACATCTATCAGCGTTTCATGCGGGTGATGCGGTGGTCCGACCGGGTGCGTCGGCTGGGCGTGCGGGCGAATGCCGATCAGCCCGATCAGGCGGAGATCGCCCGAGCGTTCGGGGCCCGGGGGATCGGGCTGTGTCGCACCGAGCACATGTTCTTCGGTGAGGGCCGACTCGAGATTGTGCAGCGGATGATCCTGGCTGAGACTGAGGCTGACCGCCGGGCCGCGCTGCGAGAGCTGTTGCCGTTGCAGCGGGCCGACTTCTACGGGGTGTTCAAAGCGATGCGCGGCGAACCGGTCACGATTCGCACCATCGATCCCCCGTTGCACGAGTTTCTGCCAAAACGTGAAGACCTGTTGGTTGACATTGCGCGTCTCGAGCTGTCCAAGCCGCGTTCGCGCAAGCTGGCCGACAAGCGTCGTCTGCTGCGCCGGGTGGAGCAGTTGCACGAGTTCAATCCGATGCTGGGGCACCGCGGCGTTCGTCTCGGGATCAGCTACCCCGAGATTACGGAGATGCAGACGCGCGCCATCATCGAGGCCGCGGCCCAATTGGCCCAGGAAGGCGTCAAGGTGGTTCCGGAGATCATGATTCCGCTGGTCAGCGACGTCCGGGAACTCCGCGACCAGCGAGCGGTGGTCGATCGGGTGGCGAAGACGGTCATGACCGAACAGGGCGTCACGGTGAAGTATCTCGTGGGCACGATGATCGAGGTGCCGCGCGCCGCCGTCACGGCCGGGGCCATCGCGGCCGAGGCCGACTTCTTTTCGTTCGGCACGAACGACCTGACACAGATGGTGTTCGGCTTCTCCCGCGATGACGCGGCGAAGTTCCTGAAGCAGTACCAGGCGCGCAAGCTCATCGAACGAGATCCGTTCGCCAGTCTCGACGTGACCGGTGTGGGGGTCTTCGTGGAGATGGGCGTCCGGTCTGGACGCGAGGCCAAGCCCGGGCTGAAGGTGGGGGTGTGCGGCGAGCACGGGGGTGATCCCGCGTCGATTCGATTCTTCGATCGGGTGGGGCTGGACTACGTCAGCACCTCGCCGTATCGCGTGCCGGTGGCCCGCCTGGCCGCGGCGCAGTCCGCGCTCGCGCTTGAGACCGCCGACTAACTGGTCGCACGTCGGCCGCAACCACCGCTGTGACACGAGCATCCCGGATTACCCGGCTCTCGACCGAACTCGCGAACCAGATCGCCGCCGGCGAAGTGGTCGAGCGACCGGCATCGGTCGTCAAGGAGCTGGTCGAGAATGCGCTCGATGCCGGCGCGGCCCGTATTGGCGTGAGTGTCGAGCTGGGTGGGAAACGTCTCATACGGATCGAGGACGACGGCGAAGGGATGACCCCGGAAGAGGCGGCGCTGGCTCTCGAGCGACACGCCACCAGCAAGATCAGCCGGCTCGACGACCTGACTGCGATCATGACGCTGGGGTTCCGCGGGGAGGCATTGCCGAGCATCGCGTCCGTGTCTCACCTGTTGCTGCGGACCCGGGCGCGGGGCGAGGCGCGGGGGACCGAAATCCGAGTCTCCGGCGGCGTCACGGTGTCGACCGGGGAGGTGGGCGCGTCCGAAGGCACGACCTTCGAAGTGACGGACCTCTTCTACAATGTGCCGGCGCGCCGGAAGTTTCTCAAGTCCGATGGCGCCGAGACCACCCAGGTCTCGCGGTTGGTCACCCAGCTGGCGTTGGGACATCCGGCGGTCGGGTTCAGCCTGACCAGCGGCCGGCGACAGTTACTGCAGTGCCCTCCGGCGTCCAGTCTCGAGGAGCGTCTGTTTCAGCTCTACAAGGATCGCGACGACCTGGTTGAGGTCCACAAGCAAGCCGCCGGGATTACCGTGACTGGATTCGTGGCGGCGTTGGCCCGTCCCGGCGAGGGGCCGCGCCGGGGGCCGCAGAATATCTTCGTCAACGGACGCGGGGTCAAGGACCGCACGATCGCGCACGCGATTGTCCATGCCTACAGCACCGCGACGATCAAAGAGCGGAGCCCTGAGGTGCATCTCTTTCTGGAGATGCCGCCCGACCGCGTTGACGTCAATGTGCATCCGACCAAAGCGGAGGTCCGCTTTCTGGAGCAGTCGCTGGTCCACGAGGTGCTGCGACGCGCAATCGGCGAGGCTCTCGAGCAAGGGCCGGCGCCGGAGATTGGCCTGGACCCGGTCGCTCCGATGGTCGGGTTCGGGGCGGGGATGACCTCGGCCGGGGGAGCGACGTCCGCTGAGCGGGTAGTCGATCAATCGGGGTGGCGCGCCCAGCCGAGTGCGGAGAGTGGGGCGGCGGGGTTCCCGCCCGATGGCGATGGCCAGCCGTTTCGCGATCTGGTGCGGGAGATGCGTCCGGCCGCGATGGCCCCGGCCCCGGTGGTCGATCGTCCGTTGCAGCCGCTGGGCCAGTTTCGCGACACCTTCATCATCGCCATCGACGACGAGGGGATCGCGATCATCGACCAACACGTGGCTCACGAGCGGATTCTGTTCGAGCAGGTCATGGCGCGGCTCACGACGGGAACCCTCGAGAGCCAGCAGCTCTTGATGCCGATGGTGATCGAGCTGCCCGCGGCCGAACGACAGGCGCTGGCCGCGCATGGCGAGGCCCTCGCCCGGCTCGGTTTCGACGTCGAGGCGTTCGGGGGCGACAGCCTGCGGGTCGCGGCGCTGCCGGCCATCGTGGATCTGGCGGTCTGCGAAACCGCGCTCAGGGCACTCGCGCAAGACCTGGACGGACTCGACCGGGGAGCGGCGATCGACGAGGCACTCAGACAGATGGCCGCCACCACGGCGTGCCACGCCGCCGTCAAGGCGAACGATCGCCTGACCCCCGAGAAGATGACCTACCTGCTCGACGAGCTCCGCCGCACCGCGCACTCGTCGGTCTGCCCGCACGGACGACCGGTCGTGCTCCGTCTGTCGCGTAAGGAAATCGAACGACGCTTCGAGCGAATCTAGGCGAGCGGGTCGCTGTGGCTCGTCTCTACGGTTCGCGAACGAGGTATGCGCCATCGGCCCGTTTGCGCTGTGTCTCGTTTTGTGCAATGCCGTTTGAGCGGAAAGAGCGTTCAGGTCAGCCGAGCGCCTATGTGTAATACTCAGCACATGCGAATACACATAGATCTCGATGACGCATTGGTGGCTCAGGTTGACGAGATCGCGGGACACCGACAGCGCAGCGCCTTTGTGCGTGAGGCAGTGCGGACGGCGGTCGAGCAGCGGAAACGTTGGCGTCTCATCGAGGGGGCGGCCGGTGCCATTGCGGACACCGGACACGCCTGGGACGTCGACCCCACGGCCTGGGTGCGGGACCAACGCTTTGGCGACAAGACCCGAGTCGGGTGAGTCATGCGGGTGGTGCTCGACACGACTGTTCTGATCGACTACCTACGGGGACGACCGGTCGTCGACCGCGTCGCGAACCTACGTCGCCGTGGGGATGTTGCGTTCACCACCGCCATCAACGTCGAGGAGGTAGTGAGGGGGCTTCGTCTTGGTGAGGAGGACGCCGCCAGCGCGCTCTTCGATGGGCTCGGTATGGTCTCGCTGGGCCGACCGGCCGGGCGTCAGGCTGGTGAGTGGCGGGGCGCCTTCGCCCGACAGGGTGTGACGCTCTCGCAGGCCGACTGCCTGATCGCGGCGGCGACGGTCGGGGCTGGAGCGACGCTGGCGACTGGCAATCCCGGGCACTTCCCGATGCCGGAAATCGCGCTCGAGCACTGGCCAGTCGGGCAGTAGCCCGTCCGCCGGTGCCGCTGGTCGGAATGTAGCCGGCTCTCTCCCATTTGGTAGTCGGAACAAGCTGTGCGGCCTGGCGGCTGGCACTTATACTGCTCCGATGGATGCAGCTCCACTGCTGGCCGAGGTGTGCGGCCGCCTTGACGACGTCGGGCTCGAGGCGGTTCTCATCGGGAACGCCGCGGCGGCCTTGCACGGAGCGCCGGTGACCACCGTCGATTTCGACTTTCTCTTTCGCAGGACACCGAGAAATCTCGTAAAACTGAAGGCGCTGGCCACGGGGCTCCGAGCCGTCATTCTTCGTCCGTACTACCCGGCATCTGACCTATTTCGGGTCGTGCGCGATGACGACGGCTTGCAGGTCGACTTCATGGGCTCCGTTCATTTGAGGGCGTGAGGGACCGGGCGACCAGCATCGAGATCGGCGGTGCCTGGCTGCTTCTCGCGTCACTCACGGATGTCATCAAGAGTAAACGGGCCGCGGGCCGGCCACGAGACCTCGCCGTGCTTGATATTCTGGAGGCCACCCATGAAGAAGCCACCAAGTCGTCGGCAAAAGCTGGACGCCCTCGCTCGCGAAAGTGAGCGAGCCCTGCGTGACCAGATTCGCAGACGGCTCGCCCTGCCGCCGGAGCGACGCACGAACTTCCTCAGAAAGCGCGTGTCGGTGGGTCGGAGCGCGCTATGACGATCAAGACCGGCCAGCTAGCGTCAGCGGGAGAGCCCCCCGGCTCTGCCGGGGCGGCACCCAGAGTTTGACAGTTCCGGGAATGAGATAAGGAACTCCCAGTCGTGAGCCGCTCAAGCATCACGCAAGGGAGTCCCCATGACGGACTATCGGAGTCTAAGCC
>Ga0310121_10001747_pt1 | contig 21590 bp, 16 predicted proteins | sample CB27_Tmax_986_MG_FD_203504 | JGI IMG/M metagenome (GOLD analysis project Ga0310121, IMG submission 203504) | Marine microbial communities from Western Arctic Ocean, Canada - CB27_Tmax_986 | ecosystem: Environmental > Aquatic > Marine > Oceanic | place: Canada: Western Arctic Ocean | collected...
CTGTCAAACAGCGTGTCCACGAGTACAATGTTGAGATTCTCACCTGAAAGGTGAATTATGGGCGAAACACTTCTCGAGTTCGCGCCGGTTGTGCCACTAGAATGATCGAGGGCGGTTGAACTTGACAACGGTTCTCACGCGCTTGGTTTTACACTCATGCTCTACCAATTTAATTTGGGGAAATCACGCTGGGGTGGCTGGCGATGGCGGCACATCCCGGTGTACTACATGCTGTATTGGCAGCCCGGCAAGAGTACCCAAGACCGGGTCGTCTATCGTCCCTCAAGGCGAACACTCGGGCACCTGCTCGGAATCAGCGGCCTGGCGCTGTTCTTACTCGCTCTACTCATATGGTACTCGGGATTTCCCTGGGCACCTGCTTCTGACCAGGGTGCCCAGCCAAAACCGGTCCGTACCGTTACTGCCGAAGAAATTCAACAGGTTCAACAATTTACCGAGAAACTCAAACAGAACCTGTCACCGGAGATGCGTGCAGAACTCGAGCAGAAGTCGGCTGCCCGAGTCAAAAAAATGCAACACCAAGTCGAGCAAAACAAAGCTGTGCGTCACACTGGTCACCTGATCATGACCATCCTCTACTGGGTTATGTATGGTAGCCTTTGCGCGGTCATGGTCTTGCCCCCGGCCGCCTATCCGTTCGAATGGGTGACTATCCAGCGGTCTGGTGACGACTTGATCGTCCGTAAACGCGGGGTGTGGTCGGTGACCCGCCGCTGGCCACTGAGCACCTTTGGTCAAATCATCTGTTATGTCGACGCCGAAAGTCGACGGTCACCAGGCGATATAAGCACGATTGTCGGATGGCGATGGATGGTCAAACTTGCCGCTCCGGCTGAGACCTGGATTGAACAGGAGCCGAGCCTGGTCGATGACCCGGAAGTCGTGTTCTTTATTGATTACCGGAAAATCCAGCCCGCCAATGATGAACCGCTCCCGGGCAGTGTGAACAAGTTGACCGCACACTTACAAAGGTTGACAGGAATCGAGTCGGTGGTACGTGGTGAATTTTCGGTTGACCGCAGCCTCCTGCTGGGTGACCGCGTGACTCAACGGTATCCCATGGCAACCAAACCAAAGATCACGCGTCATGTTGCCTACTCTCTTGACGAAATCCCCGCAGAACTCCGCCCGACGGCAGAAAAAATGTTTAAAGAAAGTGCCGAAAAAAAGGGGCCTGTCGTTCGTCAATCGTTTAGCGCAACGGTCCGTGACAGCGACGGCAACACGACCGTTTATAACTCGCTCGACGAAATGCCTCCCGAGATGCGTGCCCGATACGAAGAGGCGATACAACGGGCCAAGCGAGACCAGTCATCATCATAAAGTTGAGCCACAAGTGGAGTTGATGGTTTTGTTCTCACGGGGGAGCAAAACGCCTTCTACTCCAAAGATGGCGCCTTTTTCGCTCGGTTCGTCGAGGTTCAGGCCCCCCAACTCACTATCCTCCCGAATGTGAACCCCCATCGTCGCTTCCAAAGACTCCGGGATATTACACGGTAACCAGCAATTCCTGTCGCACCCCGCGCATGTCCATCTCGAACTCAATGTCCACGACCGGAGGCCGGGAATAAAACCAGCGAACCCCCAGCCGCGCCGCTGCTGGAATACCCGGCAAGACCACCTGCTCTAAAAGGTGCTGCAACGGATGCGCAGTGTAAACTTCAACCTGGGACAGTTGATCCCCCGAGACCTCCAGTCCCTGCATACGATCCTGCATGAGACCAACGACACAGCGGGATTTTTCGAGCAGCGCCTCGGGGCTGATCTCGCCAACACGTACAATCCGCGTTTCCTCCAATTCACCCACAAGTTCCCCACCACCGGCTACCACAAAGGTCTTGCCAGGCTCATCGGTGGGAATCACGTAAGAGAACCCGACCAACACGGTTTCGCCAGGAGGATCAACGACCGGCGAAACATTGGTTCGAGCCACCGGATTGTCCTCCCCGACCATCATCTCCCACGACTCCAACAACTGGCGGTATCCACCGTTAAAATCGATGAAACCCGCCATGGTGTGTGGCTGGGGGCAGCGCAACTGCACACCGCACAGTGCAAAGTGATCCCTCCCAATCGACTCCAGGTAACGGCGCACCTCGACCATTCCTGGATGCCACGGCAGCGGGCTGGACAGCGTGGCACAGGCAATCTCAAAACCGTCTGCTGCTACCACGCCAGATGAGTACGGTGCTATCCCCTGCAGGTAGTAGTAATGACCGCGTTGGTTTTCTTTGAGCAGCATGCGAAGTTAAGACCCCTGCTGAGTTACCACATCGACCGCTTGACGACTCACCCATGACTTGTGGCAAGGTTGTCTGGAATCTCACCGGGCAACAACAGACTACAACAACCTTTTTTTGGCGGCTCCCAAAGGGTCCACTCCGGGTGGCTGAGGGATGTCTTCGGTAAGAATTTCCCACGAGCTTCCGAATTCCCGCATCGCCTTAAAATCCTGCGGAGCATAGGACCACTCGAGTTCTGGCGTGGGCACCACCGCCCCGAGCTTGCGCGACCGCATAGCAGCTTCCAACACCCCGCTCACCATTAGTGTCCTCTCCACCGGATACGGACTCTGCCCCTGCTGGAAGTGATTCTGAATTGCATGGGCTAAGGCCCCAAACAGATTACGATTTATCCAAGGACCTACGTAAAAACTGGTAGCCTCTATTTCATGTCGACCCGCGCGTCGACAAGCAAAGTTCCAGCGGATGGGAGTTTTACCAATCCTGAGAATCGCGGCGCGAAGTCGGTCGTGGTATTTCAACAAAATCGCATGGGGCTGGACTGGACTTTCATCGGCCAGCTGCTTTAAGGAGGGCAACGGCCGACCGAACTCTGCTTTCATCGCCGCCTCGGCCAGGTCCAAACTCCATCTCCGTTGGTCTGCCGCTCGCCATACTTCATCTCCCGCCAGAAATTCCACGCTCTCTATTCCGGTTTCACCTCCGCTGCGCACCTCGATCATCGACTGCAAAAGCTCTAAACCATGAAAGTCGTATGACTCCACCTGGCCCCCGTGAACTACCACTGCCTCTTGAAATTCAGTTCCCAACGGAAATTCCAGCGGCTGACGACGTTCGGCCAGCGGAACACTACTGCCGGCCATCAGGGGAATTCCCAGTTGCTGTGCTTCGTCGAACATCGCCTTCGCTTCCAGCCAACTGGTCGACAGGTGTTTGTCATTGAAGACCGGCACAAACCGTTGACTCCGTTTCATGACCGCTACGATTTCATCAAAAAAACGTTTCCGCGGGTATAATTTCTGCCCCAATGCGTTGGCCGGATAATTCCCATGTTCCCCAATTGAAAGCACCGCGTCGACGGCCAGTTTATCCCCGCCCATACAAAGCGCCTTATCAATGGTGGGGAACATCGGGATCTTATATTTCCGCGCCACCTCGCGCGACATCTCGCGCTCGGGCAGCTGGTCGGCATAAAAAGAAACCACATCGACTCCCGGATCGGTCAGCTGACCGTTGAACAGGTACTGCTCAAGAAAGTTTTCCAAAATCACGTGCGTGTGCGAGCGATAGTAAAACTCCGTGAAGATCGCCGCAACCCGCGGGCGTTTCCTGCTCAGCAGACAGGCGATTGATCGTGAAGTCGGCAAACAACTGGTGCCAACGGCGAGTCCGCTTGCCGCCAAAAATTCACGCCTGGTCGGAATACTCTGCGCCGTGTTACGCATCGCATGATCAATCCGTCGAAATTCTGTCACGCTGCTCCCTCGGGCGGTCAAAAACAAAGTGAAACAATAAGGCAACTACCACCAGCTTACCAATACCCCATTCAAAATGCGATGATCCGCTGCCTGATTCAACAATTCACCGAGCGTTACCACAGATCCACTTCAAACCGGTTAATCACACTCCACAAAATACCTGCCTCTCTGTCCGCAAATCAATGCCAGCCAAATTGTCATGCCGGAGACCTCCTGGAAAACAGCGCGCCTTATTTTTGATTCATTGTTCTGGGGAGTCTGTTTTGAACACCCCGGAAACGTGCTCAAGATAAGAACACGTTTTGACCGTTACCGCCCGGCGGCGGGCTTGATGTCGAGCCTTGCCATAATCAATACTGTTGCACTTCCTGGACTGGAACCACAATTCCTAGGCAGCCCGGCCAGGTGAGAGAGAAAACCAAATTCGCCCGCGTTCATGCCTGGAGTAGCACCCTTGACGACTGACCAGCCACCCCCCTCCCCTGCCAATCCAAACCAGGTGGAGGTTGATTGGCTTGACTGGCATTTGCGGGCAGCCGGGCTGCTGCCAGAAGCGACGGTCGAGAGTCTGCATTGCGAACCTGTGGGTGCCTCGGTCGGGTTTCTCTCGCGCATGGCGAGTATCGTCCCGCACTATTCTGGGCCCGTACCGGGGGTTCTGAAGAGCATGATCCTCAAGCTTGAGACCGACAGGCCAAATTTTCGTGAGCATTACCAGCTGCGAATTGGTAGCGTAGGAGCAACGCTGATTGAACGGGTACTCGAGCGGGATGACCTGCCCGATGCTGCAATCACCGCGCGGCCACGAACACTCGTGCACGGTGACCTGCGTGCCGACAACCTGCTGCTGGACGAACCAGGATCCGAAGATGAGGTGTTGATCCTCGATTGGAAAACGGCGACTCGCAGCCTCGGTGCCATCGATGTGGCGATGCTTATCGGCGGTAGCGAACCACCACCCGAACGAGCCGGCCATTACCAGGAGCTTTTTGACAGCTGGCTGGTAACACTTTAGGCCAACGGCGTCGGGGACTACAAACGTGACGAACCGCTGTGGGACCTGCGGCTTGCACTACTGAGTTGTCTGCGGATACCGCTCAAGGTCTTTGAAGAACTCGGTGGACCCGATTTCAAAAATGCCCGCGAAGCCCAGCTGGCCGATGTCTTTATTTTGCGGCACGTTAGCGCGGCACTTGAATTTGAGGTAGCCAGTGCCATGCCGTAGCACAAAGATCCTCGGTGCAGAAAACGCATTGCCTCGAGTTGGAATGGCCTGACTGCATTCTGCTGCTTCATGAGCCACATAATTCCCAGCACCTCCGCGAACGATCGTACACCAAAGTTTATCCTGGAAATGCGTGAATAGAGGGCCACGGTTCACCCGGGTCGCGGTTTTTTTGCTGCCCCCGGTAAAACCGGGAAGCCCCGTATCGCTGCGACGACGCCCGGTCTCTCCCTGCAACAGCGGAAACAACTCGCGCCGCACGGTGCCACAGGTTTTGCTAGAATGAAAGGCTACGCTTCCGATTCTGCCATTCCATGATTCTTCGGTGACCAACTCCCGTCGGCACTTTTTTTGCAACCAACGACTCTCGCTTTGATGAAGACCATTTTGCAATTGCTGGTTGGTACTGTGTTGGTGACTTTCCCCGTCCCGGCCTGGTGCACCGACCAGGCAGCATCGACTACGTCGGTTGATTTCGCTCGCGAAATATTGCCTATACTTTCCAACAAGTGCTTCGTCTGCCACGGCCCATCGGCAGAAGATCCCGACCAACTCCGGCTCGATACCGAGCAGGCTGCCACGGCAGACCGGGGTGGTTACCACGGTGTGGATCCAGACAACCCGTCCAAGAGCGAACTGCTGCAACGCATTCACTCCCAAACCGAACCGATGCCACCACCCGAGGCCAAAAGACAACTCACCGCAGGTGAGCGTGAACTCCTCACCCAATGGATTCGCGAAGGTGGGAAATACACCAAGCACTGGTCATTCGTTCCTCCGACCGCGTCTCGCCCGCGGTCGAATCCCACCGCCGAGCGTCATGAAATCATCGATGCGCTCATATTGGATGGACTTCGGACAGCGGGAATTGATTTTGCGCCCGAAGCCGACAAAGCAATTTTGGCCCGCCGAGTCGCGCTGGTGTTAACCGGGCTCCCTCCAGAGATTGACCAGTTGGAAGCGTTCCTTGGCGACAACCATCCCGATGCCTATGAGCGGTATGTCGATTCACTGCTTGAAAGCCCTCGCTTTGGGGAACACCAGGCCCGGTACTGGCTCGACGCCGTGCGGTACGGCGATACGCACGGACTGCACCTGGACAATCGCCGCGGCATTTACCCCTATCGCGACTGGGTGGTGAATGCCCTCAACAACAACCTGCCACTGGACAAGTTCATTATCTGGCAGCTCGCAGGCGATCTCCTGCCCGACCCGACTTTAGCACAACAGGTTGCCACCGGTTTTGTAAGAATGAACCCGACCACATCCGAAGGTGGGGTGATCCCCGAGGAATTCCAGGCCAAGAACAATTTTGATCGTGTCGAGACCCTGGGGACCGTGTTGCTCGGCGTGTCGCTCACCTGCGCACGCTGCCACACCCACAAATACGATCCGATTACGCAGACCGAATACTATCAACTGCTCGCTTTCTTCAACAGCACCGCTGAAGAATCCCTGGATGGCAATGCTTATACCTACAAACCGATCATCAACGCCCCCAACAGCCAGGCGGGCTGGATTCAGTGGAACCGGCTCGAAGAACAACGCGACGAGCTCATCACCCGTGCCCAGGCATGGATAGACGACCAGGCTGATTTCTCCAGCGATGCCAGGGCCACCTGGGATCGCAGCAACCGGGATGAAAAACTGGGCCTGCTGGCTGAGGCCAACGGAGACTTTGCCCCGGTCGAACTCTCCGAAGAGGCGGGTGAAGTGGCAGCCCAGACGACAGAAGCCAGAAAAAGTTTTACCACCACGCTGGTAGCACGGGACCTTCCTGAACCGCGCGTCACCCGCCTGTTAAATCGAGGAGAATACAACCAGCCTGAGGGGGATCCCCTGGAACCGGACACCCTCAGCGTGATGGGGAAATTCCCGGAAAACTCGCCTCGTAACCGGATGGGATTGGCACAATGGCTCACCAGTTCCGATCATCCACTTGTGAGGCGTGTGCTGCTCAACAGCATTTGGCAACGTACCTTTGGCAACGGGCTGGTCCGCACTCCCGAAGATTTTGGACTCCAGGGCGAGCAACCAACGCATCCCGAACTTCTTGACTGGTTAGCCATAGACCTCTCTCGCTCCGGTTGGGACCTAAAGGGCATGTTGCGGTTGATGGTGACCAGTCGCACATTTCGGCAAAGCTCCGCCTGGCGCACCGATGTCGACGATCCCGAAAACCGACTGTTTGCACGTGGTCCTCGTTATCGGCTCGATGCCGAAGTCCTGCGCGACATTGGCTTGTGGGCAGGCGGCTTGCTCGATCCTGTTCAAGGAGGTGAAGGCATTAAACCTTACCAGCCAGCAGGATTGTGGAAAGCACTGGCCCACCCGAACAGTAACACAAACCTGTACATCCCCGACAGAGGATCGATCCAATACGGGCGTAGCGTGTATCTTTATTGGAAACGAACCAGCCCTCATCCCATGATGACACTGTTTGACGCCCCTGATCGCGAGTCGAGTTGTGTAAAACGATCGACAACCAATACCCCGCTCCAGTCGTTGGGCCTGCTCAATGAAATTCAGCGAATCACGATGGCTCGCTCTCTCGCCGAGCGTTTGCTACTCGAAGCAGATTCCGAACCTGCACGGCTGAATCTCTTGTTTCGATTACTGTCAAGCCGAGTCCCCAACAAGCGCGAACGTGCCGCCTGTGCGACACTGCTGCAGACACTGCGCAAAAGATATGCCGGTGCCCAAGACGATGCGCTGGCACTGCTTTCGCTCGGAGATGTTCAGCCCAACTCAAAACTCAACACGACAGAATATGCCGCTTGGACCCAGGTTGCTGTCACTGTCCTGGCAAGCGACCCGGCAATCTTACTCTATTGAACCGTTTAGCTCCCCCTTCAACCAACTATTAACTTGCCACGGCACCAACTCCACCAGAGAAAACCATGAGCAACGTGCATCCCTTGCGTGAACAACAATTGATGATGACACGACGCCAACTATTCGGCCGTTCTGCACTTGGTCTTGGCACCGCTACCATGGCAAACCTGCTCGGCTCCGACCTGCTGGCGAACAACAACGAACGATCAGATACGGCATATCACACTCCCAAAGCAAAACGGGTGATCTACCTGTTCATGAGCGGGGGTCCCAGCCACCACGATCTCTGGGATTACAAACCCAAACTCCAGGAAATGTCTGGCCAGCAACTGCCTGATCACGTGCGCGACGGTCAACGCATTACCGGCATGACAGCCAACCAGGGAAATGGGCTGCCTATTGCACCAAGCAAGTACAAGTTTACCAAGGTCGAGAATAATGACCGTGGTGTCTGGATTAGTGAATTGCTCCCCTACACCACAACCGTCGCCAAAGAACTCTGTGTGATCCACAGCACGTTTACCGAGGCCATCAACCACGATCCGGCAATCACCTACATTCAAACCGGCAGTCAAATCCCCGGACGGCCCAGCCTGGGAGCCTGGTTGAGTTATGGACTCGGTAGCGACAATCAAAATCTACCCCACTACGTCGTGATGCATGCCCGCACGAATTTTGCAGAACAAAGCTTGTTCAACCGCTTGTGGGGAACCGGCTTCATGCCGTCAGACCACCAGGGGATGTTGCTCAGAAGCCAGGGCGACCCAGTCCTTTATCTGAGCAACCCGGCCGGTGTCACCCGCAACGACCGGCGGGCACAACTCGATGCCCTGGCCACAATCAACGATGTTCAAGCCCGTGAGTTCGGCGACCCCGAGGTGCTGGCCCGTATCCGCCAACATGAGATGGCTTACCGAATGCAGTCTTCCGTTCCAGAACTAATGGACCTCTCTGGTGAAACGGAAGAGACGTTCCGGTTGTATGGAGAAGACGCCCGCCAGCCAGGCACCTTTGCAGCCTGTTGTCTCACGGCCCGTCGCCTGGCAGCACGCGGCGTGCGTAACATTCAGATTTTCCACCGGGGATGGGACGCCCACGGTAATCTTCCACAGGAACATACCTCGCAATGTAAAGATGTTGACCAGGGGTGTGCGGCCCTGATCAAAGATCTCAAACAACGAGGTATGTTGGACGAAACCCTCGTCATTTGGGGTGGAGAGTTCGGTAGAACCGCCTACTGCCAGGGAGATCTCACCAAGGAAAATTACGGGCGTGACCACCATCCTCGTTGTTTCACCACTTGGATGGCTGGCGGAGGGACCAAGCCAGGGATCACCTATGGGCAAACTGACGACTACGGCTACAACATCACCGATGCGGACGGAGTGGTACTGGCCCCTCAGCCAACCAAAGACAGCTGGACTCCCGGCACGATGCATATTCATGATTTGAATGCTACGATCCTGCACCTGCTGGGAATCGACCACACGCGACTGACTTACCGCTACCAGGGTAGAGATTTCCGCCTAACCGATGTTCACGGGCACGTAATCCACGACATTATTGCCTAGCCGCTACCCGTAGATTGTTCCGTACGTCTCCTCGAGCCAGCCACGAAACTGGGACCTTGGCGGGCCGTTTTAGTCAACAACCCCAACCGGCGGGATCAAACTTCGAACCCGTCCTTCGCTGATCTCTATTGGTTAACTTCCTTCTCGGAACCGTCGGCCGACTGGTCGGCTCGCTGCTTTTTCAGCTTTTCGATCTTTTTGCTGATATTCGGGCGAAAATAAACTGCTGTCAGTGGTGGCCAGTAGTCTGCGGCTGATGCGTACTTGTTGTAGGTCTGGTCGAACCACGCCTTGTTCTGTTCCAACAGTTCGAGAGTCGAAGAAAAATCGTGGCCCTTGTTGAGGTCAACGTACGGGAAACGGGTCAGGCCAATATTGTAGTCATCTTCGAGGAGCAGGCGTTTAATACCCCAGTCAAAACCGTCACGGTGAAAAGTAATCCGGTCCTTGAAGCGTTGGTCGGCGTCAACAACCAGTGCTGTGGCCTCGGCCAGGTAAGCATCAAGTTCAACCCACATCTCCCTTTTGTTCGCCATGCGATCCTGGACGTTGGAACCCGGCCGGGTCAGTGCCTGGTGTCGCTCAATGGCCAACCAATAGTTGCGCATCGGGTCGGCAGCCGGGCCATAGAATTTGGTGAAGAATTCCTCAAGGAGCAGATCAACGTCGGCGTCAATATTCCAGGCAAGCCGTGAGGCAATGTACAAATTCAAGCCGTGTATCGCAAAGTTGGGCTGGGCTTCAATCATCACGTAGGTACCACCCAGGTCGCGGAAGGCGGGCAGATCCTCGCGAATCTTGTGGACTATCCCCCACGGCCCCCAGTAACTCCAGTGCCCGTAGTAGTCATAAAATCCAAGTTGGGTTAATCGAGCGCCCCAACCTTTTACCAGGTGGTAAAATTTCTTGTTGCGCCCAGAGGTGGGGTCGTTGAACGGTCGGGTGTGATCAAAGGACCATGGCTCGTTGCAGATCAGCCCGGTGTGGTACGGATGTGGCTTGGCGCTTACGGGCAACTCCTTCTGGTAACCGTAGATGAGGATGCCCAGGTATTTGTCCTTATTCTTTTCATCCAGGCGGTCGTAAATCTGTTTTGAAAAATGGAGCAAGCGGTCCGTCGCCTTCCTGCCGTCCTCCGACGTCACACCGTAGGACTTGTCTAGCGCCAGGCACGTTTCACAAAGACACATCGGGGCAACATCGTTGGGATCTAACGATGTGACAATCGCGCCAGGCTTGCTCAACGCCTGGTTGACCTTCTTCGCAACGATGTCGAGCACCTCTGGATTGGTGCTGCAAAAATTGGTCCACGACGAAGTCGTATCGAACTTGCGGATACGACCTTCGCGATCGCGTGCATAGTAACCCGGGAACCTGTCGTACGGGTATGGACCTGAATTGACATAGTTGTACCAGGAGTGGCCGTAGCTCATGCGGCCACGGTTGATCAATGAACGGTTGCGGTGATCCCAGTTGACTGAGCTGTTCCAACTCATACCCCTCGATGAAAAGAACGATGGAGCCTGCAACTCATCGGTGCGTGCCAGGGTAACCGTCCGGTTCTTGGGCACGATAATCTCCTCACCCAGGCGGCGCGGCAGGAACCAATGGCAATCCATGTGATCGGTCAATAGCCCGTACACTCCCTGGCACAGGCCGTCCAACGTGCCGCTTTCAATCATCACGTTGCCATTGACGCGCAGCCGATAGGCATCCGTGTGCGGCCAGTCCTTACCATTCGATTGTTTTTCACTTAACCGCAGCTGAATTGCGGGTTCGCCCGCGTTCCCTTCGCGCGCGATCGGGAGAATTGCATCGGATTTGATTTTGATACAGCGGGCCAGATCGCTGACGGCAAGAATCAAGGCCTCTTCGCCGGTTCGCAACGGATCGACCTTGCGCCATGCTTTCAGGATTGCGTCATTCGTGCTGTCGGGCTCAAGCTCCACCGCCTTGGCCATCGGCTCAACGAGGATCCGGTAAACCGACTTCCCTTCTTCGGCAATGACGATACCAGGAGCCTGCTGGTTTTTCCGGCGATTCTGTAACCGTTCAATAGCATCGCGGGTTCGAGGCGCGTAGGAAGCGACGACCTGCGCCTGGTCCGTGATTGGCTCGACGCTCCTGTTGGAAAAATCGCCAGGATCGGGCCCGCGTATAGCCAGCCATAGATCACGTGCACGAACAGGTCCAAACCAGATGGAACCCTTGAGTACCTCGCGTCCGAGGCCCTCGGGCGGCTGAAACGTGAAGGTCCAGGTGGCCTGATCGCCGGGCTGTAGATCACCTTGAAACTTCGAGCCATCAAAACCGATTTGCGCGTGCGGTGGAAGCATGGCAACGATTTCCAGCACCTCTGTTCCTTGATTGTGCATCTGCGCCTCGACCTGAATCTTTGAGGCATCGACAGCATCCGGTTTACTTGTGACATAGATCTTGAAATCTCGATAGGCGTGGGGTAGCGCCGCGGCAACGGCACGATCCGCCGCAACGCTCATGACCAAAACCGTGACCCACCCTCCCAGTAACACATATCGAGACATGTTGTGGCTTCCTGGACAATCGATGAAGTTGACGCAATCATTTATACCATACGCGTGCGACCAAGAAAGATATCCCCCACCACTTGCTACTTGTTTGAAAGAATTTGGCCATTTCGGTTATTTTTCTTCTTGGAGTACTCGTTGCGAGCAGCCAACTAACAAGTCCAAACACCCAAATTTCGCTTCCTGGAATCTTGTTCCCAATCAGTTCTCCTACCGGCAGTTGTGCCAAACCGCACCTTGAACCCGCTTCCAGGAGATAGGATGACTGTTTCTTTTGCCAACGGCATCCGGTTCGGACAACGTGCCCAGCTACTCGACCGTTCACGTTCGCCCCAATGCCAAGTCCGTGAACTGTTGTGGACCGTAAAGACATGACTACCGAGTTGAGATGACAAATACGAACTGGCATAATGTCACTACGAAGTGTGGGGACTACCGGAGATGCACTACGTCGATCAATTTTACCTCGGAGGATTGAATTGGTGTCCCAGACAAAGGCTTTTGCCACCACGGTCATCGGTAGTTTACCGAAGCCAGCCTGGCTTCAAGAACAAGTGCCGTTGAATGAACCTGGCAAACAGGTACATGGTCAAGGTGCAAAGTGGCTGTTCGAGGGTGAACTGCTTGGCCAGGTGCAAGATGACGCCGTTCGGGTCGCCATCCACGACCAGGTCTATGCCGGCGTTGATATCATCACCGATGGCGAGCAACGACGCAAATCCTACGTGACCCATGTCGTGATGCAACTCGGTGGGTTTGATTACGAGCAGCTGACAAAAAAATTGACCCGCCGAGGCCGGCGGCTCGCCGAAGTGGGACGCTGCGTGGGGCCGGTACACCACCACCGCTCAATTTTGAAGGACGATCTGCTTTTCCTGAAAGACCACTCACCACAACCGGTCAAGGTGACCCTGCCAGGGCCAATGACCATCGTCGACTCGACCTCTGACGAATACTACGGAGACGAACGGGCCATGGCCTTCGCAGTCGCCGACGCCTTAAACGCCGAGGCGCGCGACTTGGACGCGGCCGGGCCGGAAGTCATTCAGTTTGACGAGCCCGTGTTCAGCCGGTACCCGGAAAAAGTCGTCGGGTGGGGTATCGAAGCGCTCAATCAGTGTGTGCAGGGCTTACGGGCAAAAACCTGCGTGCACGTGTGCTACAGCTACCCGATGCCCGGCGTACCCCGGCCAATTGTGGACAGCTACCCGGTGATTCTCGAGGCACTGAACTGCTCACACATTGACCAACTTGCCCTTGAATTCGAAGCGTCGGGGCTCGATCCCAAACTGCTTCGATTGTGCCCGTCCAAAACGATTCTATTTGGCTGTATCGATAACGGAGCACTTGGCTTGGACTGCGTCGAAACGCCAGGCCACGTGAAGAATAAACTGTTGGCCGCTGCAGAACATCTGCCTGCCACGCAAATCCAGGCGGCGCCAGACTGTGGCCTGGTACCGCTGCGCCCGGCAATCGCCCGGCAAAAACTGGCCGCCATGGTGCAAGGTGCTCGCCTGGCGCGCCAACAGGTGTGATTAGTGAACATCGCAATGGTAACGTCAAGAAGCAGTTCCCGCCAGGTCGCTTCAACCACCTTCACGCACCAGGCTGTTTGCGGTGTGCCTCTATCACACCGTCACACTACAACCTTCTCGACCAACAGCCCGCCTGCCGGATGCTTTTTGCGCGGTCCGCTTTTACCCTTTGCCGTCGTCTTGCTGTAGCTATAATCATTCGGTTATCAGGCCTGGCCGGCTGTTGCCACTGTCACGCCAGCCCCGGCAATCAGGATTGTAGTGGCGTAGGTGGAATTGTCTTGGCCGAAAAAGAAAAGCACCGCACTGGCCGCATCGGGTGGCTCCGGGCCGCTGTCTTGGGTGCCAACGACGGAATCCTCTCCACGGCAAGCCTGGTGGTCGGCGTTGCCTCGGCCGACGCGACTCGCGGCAATGTCCTGATCGCAGGAGTTGCTGGCCTGGTTGCCGGCGGTATGTCTATGGCCGCCGGTGAATACGTTTCGGTCAGTAGCCAGGCCGATACGGAAAATGCCGACCTGGCGGTCGAACGCAATGAACTTGCTGCCGACCAGGAAGGCGAACTGGAAGAATTGGCAGAAATTTATGTCACCCGTGGGCTCGACCGATCATTTGCCACCGAGGTGGCCCGGCAGCTCATGGCACATGATGCCCTCGCCGCGCACGCCCGTGACGAACTGGGAATTTCCGACGTCGTCACTGCCCGCCCAGTTCAGGCAGCCCTTACATCTGCCTTCTCGTTTGCCGTGGGCGCGGCGCTGCCGCTAATCACCATTTCCGTATCACCCGAGCGGTCCATCGTGCCACTGGTGGCGATTACGGCACTTGTTTTTCTCGCGCTGCTCGGCACGGTCGCGGCACGCATAGGTGGGGCTTCGATGCTGAAGGGCGCCGTGCGGGTCACCTTCTGGGGGGCGTTTGCGATGGCCGTCACCGCCGGCGTGGGCACGTTGTTCCGGTTGGCCTCTTGAGAAAGTCCGCAGGGTGGCCCAGTCGTTCGTGCAGAATGCCGTGCCTCCCGTTAGAGCTACCTATGTACCTATATATATAAGTATCGTGCCTGCCCTTGCGTGATACTTATTATTAATACGGATTTCAAGGGATCTCCAATGGACAGAGGCCAGCCGTGTCCCTTCAAGACCAGCACTACTGAAAACACTCATCTTCCTGTTTGCGGCCAGGCAGAGTGTCCAAGTAGCGTCTTGATCCACGCGCTGCCTTCGTTGCCTGGGTTGTCTCTTGTTTGCAGCGTACGGGCATACTAATGGACTCGCAGCCAACTTGTTGTGCCTGCGTGCACTTTAATTTCTGGCTGCCCGGCGAATAATGCACAACGTCCGCGCCCCTTTGCCTGATCGCAAGTCTTTGCTGGCGATTGTTCGTTACCACCCGACACGCCTTCTTTTGAAAACACACATAACCCATCCCGTTTCTGCAATTGCCGTCCTGGCCCTCGGGAAGTTCCCCCAGCCAAACCATCAACCGAATCAACTCTTTCTGCCAAACCAGAAGATTCAGTTTTCGATGTCAAACCTGATGCTGTTGGTCACGGTCGCAACCGCCGGCATGGGCATTTTCGCAACGTTTCCTAACCCAATTGCTGCAGTCTGGTATTACACTTTGTTGGCACTTGGTGTACCGAGTTTTATCCGCGAATCTGAGGATTGGGATTTCTGGTTACCATCGGTCATGAATTCGTTGCTGATAGCTTGGATCCCAACTCAGCAGTTTTCGACCAATAACTCATTCCTGGCTTTTTTCAAGTTTGGGTGCAACCCTTGGTTTCTTTGTTACTCGGCTCTCTGCGCACTGGTTTTGATTCCGCTTTTAATGGTTTCTTTCTGGCAGCGTCAAACCCAGAACAACTTTTCCTATGCGCTGTTCGTTTATCAGTTCATCTCGACTTTGCCCGGGCTGTATCTCGTCTTTGTGTTATTCATATTTTCGGCGCTCAGTCTGCTGTCTTCCATCTTTTCATTCCTGGAAATTTGACGCAAGATCTGACGACCTAGTTCGACCCAGCTTCGAATTTCCCCCATATCAAAACGGCTAGCTAAAGTGTCTACATAGCGCCTTGATCCCCGCACTGCCATCGTTGACCAAGTTGCCTCTTGTTTGCGGCGTACAGAGCACCAATCGTTTTGTCGCCAACTTGCTGTGCCTGCGTGCACTTTAATTTTTTGTTGGTCAGCAAATAATTCACCAAGTCCCAGCCGCTTTTCCTGATCGCAGATCTTTGCCTGCGATAGCTCGCTGCCAGCCGGCACGCCTCATTTCGCGAAAACCTATGAACCATCCTGTTTCTGCAATCGTCGTCCAGGCTCTCGGCATATTCCCGCAGTCAGCATCCCGGCAGAATCAGCTCTGGCTGTTAACCCAGGATATTCAGTTTTCGCTGGCAAATATGATGCTGCTGGTCATGGCCGTAAGCGGTGGCATAGGTATTTTGACAACTTTCCCGAACTCGACCGCTGCGATCTGGTTTTACATCTTGGTGGTGAGTGGTGTGCTGAGTTTTATCCAGGCTCCCAGGTCTTGGGATGTCTGGCTGCCAACGGGTATGAATGCGCTGTTGATCACTTTGGTGCCGTCGGGTCCTCCGACCACTGAATCATTGCGCGATTTTATCAACTTTGGGCGCGACGCCTCGTTTTTCCATTATTCGCTTCTATGCGCCCTGGTTTGTGTTCCTTTTCTGATTGATTCCGTCAGGCGGCGACGAGCTCAAGGCGAGCGCTCTTTTGCGATTTTGGTTTATCAATTCATCACGGCTTTTCCCGGCCTGGTTGCCATCGCCGCTTTTTTGATTGTCGTCTTTCTAACGGCAACGATGGATTTGGGCCCGCGTTCAAGTTTCCCCCGGATCTGAAAGGATGTTTGTGGCCAGATTCCAGGGGGATATCGCATCGATCTGAAACAACAATTGACTTTACATTGTGTGCACGATTAGATATCCTTAAACTTGACAAAAGAATATTGTGGGTATTCCTCTAGTTGAATCCTACGGTTTTTGCCTTGCACCAACTCGCCTGGCCGTGGAACCGAATTGTGAGAAAACGTCGTAAAACTCTGCCGATCCGCTGTCTACGGCAAACGAAAATTCACTGGAAACCCACCGGCAAACTGTCTCCATTCGGCTTCACCCTCGTTGAGCTGTTGGTGGTGATCGCCATCATCGGGATCCTGGTCGCCCTCTTGCTACCGGCAGTTCAGGCCGCCCGTGATGCGGGTCGGCGAGCCCACTGCAGCAACAACCTCAAACAAATCGGGATCGCCCTGCACCTCTACCACGATACGAACAAGACATTCCCGGCAGGCGCATACTACGCTGGTCCTTCTTATAGCCAAACTACTTACCGTGGAACGGTCGCTATCCGACTACTGCCTTACCTGGATCAACAAGAAATTTATGATGCGTATGACTTTAGTAGGACCGTTGATTGGCAAACATGGCCGGGTGGAGAACCCATCAGTCAAACTGTCATTGCTACCTACGTTTGTCCCAGTGACGACTACGAACTGGTTACTGGTACCGTCGCTAAACACAACTACTGTGCTTCCGTGGGGCCTACGATGAGGGGCATGAACTTCCACTGCCTGTGTTCAAACCCATACTCGGGGTACGCCATATCAAAAATGGATAATTGGCACAAAGACTTTGCCGGACCCTTTATCCGACACGGAAGGGACGGCTCGCGGTACTACATCGTTAGCACCGACATCGAGGACTGTACCGACGGGCTTTCAAATACCATCTATTTTGGCGAGGTGCGTCCAGGTTGTTCAGACCATGTCCGCGGCGGGTGGGGCTCAAGCAACAATGGAAATGGTTTCGTCACCACGCTGCCACCAATCAATTACGATTCGTGTGATCTTTCTGACCCGGTCACCACAGGAAGAGAAAGAATTAAGAACTGTAGCCGTCCGTGCAACTGGGTTACCAGTGCGGGCTTTAAATCGATGCATCCCGGTGGAGCGATGTTCCTGCTGGGTGATGGGTCCGTCCATATGCTTTCCGATTTGATTGACCACTGGACCTACACCTACCTGGGTGCAAAGGCCGATGGTAACGTAGTTAGTATCCCGCGTTAGGTTGCTCGATTTTTCCAGAAGCTATCTGGACGCTGCCAGACTCCCCCGCCTCCTCGCCCAAATCGATACGACCGATGCCCGAGGCTTCTTTGCAAAGTTATTGCCACACACTCCTGTACTTGGTTCTCCCAATATTTGTTCTGCTGATCACGGGGTGTGGTTCCGATGGACCAGAATTAATACCGGTTTCCGGTACGGTCACACTCAATGGAACTCCCATCGATGAAGTGGTGGTGACCTTCGTCCCCAAGCAAGCTGGAAAGCCCGCAATGGGGCTTACGGACGAACAAGGCCGCTTTTCACTTTCGACCACCGAAGTGGATGATGGAGCCGCCGTCGGATCCTACTATGCCACAGTGACATCGATCGATCAGGGCGCAACACGTCCCGATGCCCAAGGACTCTCAACAGGGTTGGAGATACACCCTCGACAGAAGTCCATCATCCCGGAACGGTACACCCTTTTCCGAAGCTCCGGGCTGTCGTATGAGGTTCAGGCCAGTATGGAACCGATTTCGATCAAACTGACTTCCAAATAGCCCCCAAAGCAGGAGCCCGTTTCTTCGGCCAAGGTTTGTTTCGTCGCCCGTTACCGATTCTTTTGTCGCCCCTCAACGATCACACGGATTGGACGCCCGCAGAATTTCTCGGGCAGTCACCACCGGGAGCCCCTTGTCGGCAAACAATCCAAGCACCGCGTCCAGGTAGTCTTTGTCGCTGGCGTAATCATCCCAAATACTTGTCCGGGTGTTCTCGGTGTATTCTCGCGGATGAAAAACGACCCCAACATAAACTCCTCTGTCGGCGTGATCTCCGGTGAGGGCCTGGTCGATTTCCGCCGTCAGCTGGCCCAGGTTATTTTCGTGCTGTTTTTGGGTAAAGTCGCCTACGTCCAGCTGGGCGTGGCCAAGTTCTGCAACTTCATAAGTTGCCGCACCAGTCCCATAGTTGTTTCCGTAATCCCCGGTACATCGGGGAACCGTGATGAACCGGTGGGCTGCATGACCATCGGAGTTCTCATTAACAGGGCCCGTAGCATAAATCGCTTCGGCTTGCCATTCTTCCGACCGGTACTCGTTGTCGTCGTTGGGTCCCTGGGCCGCTACCTCCACCCGGGCCAGGTCGGGATCAACCCCCAAAGCAATCAACGCTTCCCCCAGGGCATAAACCTCTCCGAAAGAATCCTCAACCGATCCGTGATTCACTTCGCCCTGGCAAGTTTTTCCGGGCACATCGCGGTAACCGTCCGGATGCGCGTGCCCACACGAATGGTGGTGGTAACCTAGCTGATGGCCATTTTCAATCCACGACTTGAGTTGGTCGATTCTGCTCACCCCGTCATAAGTTCCATCGACAAGTCCAACCCAACTTGAACTCATCAGCAGGGTCAACTTGTGACCGTGCAGGTCAGCCGCCTCGACAAATTCTGCCAACCTCTCCCAATGCTCCGGGGTAGCATTTTCGACCGTGCCATTGGCGTAGTTGGGGTCAAGGTGCAAAGCCAACACGGCGCTTGGGCCTACTGGCGTTTGAGAGACACCCTCGACTGCCGACATCACCACTGCCGTCGGCGGAACTGTCAGGCTACCGGCGTTGACCGTGGTCAGCTCGCCTGTCTCGCTGTCAACCTGGTAGAGCGCGCCACTCTGCTCCGCCGAGAAGTCGATCTCCACGCTCTCTCCGGTGGTCGACCAGAGTAGATAAAGAGGCTCCTCGTACAGGTCACGGATGTCCATGCTCCGTAGACCTTCGCTGTCTGCTGGACCGCGGACTACTTCACGCTTGTACAGCCGAAAAACGGTGACCCCCTCCGCCTCCCAGTCGGTAAGCGGTTCGTCTAGCTCCGCATCTTTCAACCCGAGCGACACTCCCTCGAGCAGGTAGGGATAGGGCTCGGGATTACCCGCGAGATAGGCCTCCCAGTCGTAATCGAAAGAGGACTCGCCAGGATAAGACTCTTCCCACTGCTCAAACCGCTCGAGGACTTTAGCGTCTGTGGCAAACTCGGCGATGGCATTACCCTGCTCGGTTGTCTGCTCGGTCCAGGTGGCAAGCCACTCGACAACATCCTGCATCTCGTCCTGGTAGGTGATGGTTTGGTTGGGATGGGTCATGATTCCGAACTGCCACACCTTTGGCGTGAGCCCCAGGCGCTCGTTCTCCCGCCACTCGGCCACCAGCGCAAGGAACTGGCGTTGAATCTGGCCGACGCTGGCCATGATCTGGTGCTTGCCTGCCGGTACGAGCTTCCCCACCTGCCCGATAGACGTGACCGCCAGAATGTCACGATCCGGGTCTTCGGTAAGCGACGCGCCCCGCATTCTGCGATAAGGGTTCCAGGGCTTCTGATTCCAATCGGTGTACGAGAACGTTTCGCTCCCCGGTTCGATCTGTGGCTGGCTTGCTTCCCTCAAGTCCTCGATAATCTCTTCGGAGTCCACCAGCGACGACATGATGGCCGGGTCGATGCGAAAAAGAGTGTGACCCAGGGTCTGTTCGCACTCACCAACCTGGTCACTCCATATCTCCTCCAAATCGGCCTGGCTTGCGGTCGCCGTCGACACGCGCTTCCAGAACTCGTTTTCACCAGAAAAGCGGTACATGTGAAAGTGGGAACCCATCACGTGTCCCGCCTCTTCCAGCGCCACCAGGTGGGCAGTGTCATCGCCGTTCAGCACACGCGCGTCGCGACAATACTCCCCATTGAGCTGGTAGTTGACCTGCGCACCAACCGACTCGGCCAGATCGGCAATCCAGAGGATCTGCTCCTTGTCGCTGTCGTAGCGGTTTTGCTTGGTGGTCTCCCAGTTGTCCAGCGCGCTGGCCTGCTCCGGGAATCCGTAGTTGTGGCCATGTACGTTGATCGTGATCAGAATGGGCGGGTAGCTTGCCGAACTTCCAAAGTTCGCCTTCCACAACGCGTAATGGGCCTGACCAATGGGCGTGCCCAACCCGTCATCGTTGACCAGCGGGGTCTCGCTCCCCAGACCGTCCCGCCAGACCGTGTAATCGGCGGCATCCACGGTGCCACTGGCATCAAAATCGCCAGTCACGCCCGAGAGCATCCGGCGGTCTTCAAGCCGTTCAACGTGCAGCCAACGGTGATGCTGTCGGTTCGTTGGAATGGTTCTCATAGAACAGCACCTCATAACAACGTGCCGGCCATCGGTTCTTCGGCCAAGGTTTGCCTCGTCGCCCGTTACCGATCACACGGATTGGACGCCTGCAGAATTTTCCGGGCAGTCACCACCGGGAGGCCCTTTTCGGCAAACAATCCAAGCACGGCGTCCAGGTACTCTTTGTCGCTACCGTAATCATCCAGCTTGGTATCTCGGTCGTTCTCGGTGTATTCGCGAGCATGAAACACGACCCCGATATGAACCCCTGAGTCAGCGTGATCTCCGGTGAGGACCCGGTTGATTTCCATTTTCAGCCAAGTCAAGTTATTCCCGCTCTGTGAACTGACAAAGTCACCCACGTCGAGCTGGGAATGGCCAAGTTCCGCAACTTCATAAACTGCCGTATCACTCCCGTAGTTGTTCCCGTAATCCTCGGTGCACCGGGGAAGCGTGATGAACTTGTGGGCTGCATGACCGTCGGAGTTCTCGCCAACAGGGCCCGTGGCATAAATCGCTTCCGCTTGCCATTCTTCCGACCGGTACTCGTTGTTGTCGTTAGGTCCCTGGGCCGCTATCTCCACCCGGGCCAGGTCGGGGTCAACCCCCATAGCAATCAACGCTTCACCCAGGGCATAAACCTTTGCGAAAGAATCCTCAACCAATCCGCGATCCTCTTCACCCTTGCAAAAATCATCGGGCACATCACGATAACCGTCGGGATGCGCGTGCCCACACGAGTGGTGGTGGTAGCCCAGTTGGTGCCCGTATTCGATCCACGACTTGAGTTGGTCGATCCTGCTCACACCGTCAAGAGTGCCGTCGACGAGATCGACCCAGCTTGAACTCATCAGCAATGTCAACTTGTGGACGTAAAAGTCGGCGGCGGCGACAAATTCCTCCAACCTCCCCCAATTCTCGGGGGTGG